>PJEL010000081.1_pt1 | contig 104487 bp, 95 predicted proteins | sample 1853271 | NCBI WGS metagenome assembly PJEL01 (sample SAMN08108733, study PRJNA415343) | Invertebrate metagenome, whole genome shotgun sequencing project. | host: Globobulimina | place: Sweden: Gullmar Fjord | collected 2015-08
CAGGATCAGTGAGAGCATCGACGGGTCCGGGGAGCCGAGGTGAGCTTGACGGGTTTGGCCGCTGAGCCTACCTGCGACCCACTGGAGGATTCAATGCCTACCCGCTCAATCATCATCGTCCTGGCTGCCCTGGCGGGCCTCGCTCTTCCCGGGCCGATCTACGCCGAAGACGCCCCTGCCAAGACCATCAAGTACCGAGACATCACCATGGATGCCCTGGGCAAGCACATGGGCAGCACCTCGATGGTCCTCAAGGGTCACGTCGATCGTCCCCAGGACCTCGCCCACCATGCCCGCGCCATCCACGACATCTCCAAGACCGTGCCAGACCTCTTCCCGAAAGGAAGCCTCGGCGACAGCGGGTCCAAGAAGGAGATCTGGGAGGATTGGGAGGACTTCGTCGCCCTTTCGAAGAAGTTCGAGGAGGCTTCGGCTGCCCTCGTTGCCGCTACCGCCAAACACGATTTGGCTGCAGTCAAAGATGCCTTCGGCGCGGTCGGCAAGACCTGCGGCGACTGCCACGACAAGTACCGCGTCGAGGAGGAGGAGTAGGTCGAGTCCGGAGTCAAACCCATGGGCTGTGAGCTGTCGCACATATTCCCCAGGTTTCGAGGGCCGTTGGGAGAAGACGAAGATTGTGCAGGTTTCACCAACATGTGTTCGTCAGTTTGCAGGTCATGGGTGCAGACGCAGGACTTGACCGCCAAATGTAGAGGGAGCGGAGGCAACGCGTGATCTGGCTTCTCTTCCTTGTGGCCGCCCTCGGCCAGGACGTCGAGAACGGTCGGCTGCTAGCCAAGGTGGGACGCTGTGAGGGGTGCCACACCATCGACGCGACGATGCCCTATGGCGGCGGCTACGCCATCGAGTCGAAGTTCGGGACCTTCTACGGGACGAACCTGACGCCTGGACCCGACGGAATCGGATCCTGGACCTTCGAGGACTTCTCCACGGCGCTCAAACATGGCCGCTCGCCTGAGGGGAAGCCGTATTACCCGGCTTTCCCCTACCCTTCCTTCACGCGCCTCGAGGAGTCCGACGTCGCGGATCTCTTTGCATTCCTCCAGGGGATTCCAGCGGCGGCCGTCGAGAACCGAAACCACGAGCTCCGGCCCATCTACCGAGGCCTGTGGAAGATGCGTCTATGGAAGATGGTCGCCTTCGTCTCGCGGGATTTCCAGGGCCAAGATCGCGGTGAGTACCTGGTCGATGCCGTGGCCCACTGCGGGGAGTGCCACACCGGTCGCGGAGGAATCGGAAGGATGAAGAGACGCCGCTATCTGGCCGGAAACGACGACCCACCCGCCCCAGCTCCGAACATCACTCCGGAGCGATTGCAGTGGACCGAAGACGACTGGACGGAGTTTCTGTCCTCGGCCATGACTCCCGACGGGGACTTCGTCGGAGGGGAGATGGGCGATGTCATCGAGCACGGCACCGCTCACCTCGGCGCGTCGGACCGCAGCGCGATGGCTCACTACTTGATGGGCGTCAAGCCTCGGAAGTCGGCGAAGAAGGGCTCGAAGTCCTCGGAGACAGCGCCAGATCCGGAGGAAGATGAACCCTGGATGTAGGGCGGCATCGACAGCACGCACGATGCAGCGGGGCCTAGTCCAGAACGTGTTTATCCAGGACAAAGGTCGTAAACGAGCCCTTCGCCACGACCTTGTCTTCCACTGAGGCTTTCACGTCGACGGTATGCTTGCGCCCAGCGCTGGCCGAAACGACGGCTTCGCAGCGCACGGATTGGCCAACGCACACCGGCGCCAGGAACCGCAGATCTGCGGAGCCGAGCACCACATTCGGGTCGTTGACCGCGAGCATTGCCGCATAGTCGGCGGCGCCGAACACAAAGCCGCCGTGGACCAAGCCCCGCTCGTCCGCCGCCATGGCTTGAGTCGTCGTCAGCAACACGGCGGCCCGGCCCTCTGAGAGGGATTCGATCTCCCCGCAGAGTCCGGAATCGATCCCGAGGTGGGTGTTGGATTTCATGTGGAGCCTCCGCGGGCCGCATATCCCGAGGCGTCAGGGGTCGCTTGGCAGGGCAGCCGCCAGCTCCAGGACTTCCTCGACCGCCGCAGCCAGGTCGGTCGGGCTGTTGGTCGCAAAGGTGACGAGCTGGCTCCCCCGCCACACCGATCCAGCTCGGCCATGCACGACCGCGGCGAGGGGTCCACGAACCTCATCCGAGCACAGACAGAGACGTGCGGCCTCGAGATCGTCGGCTTGGACCGAGACGGTCATGTCCAGGATTGGATCGCCTATCCGCGGGGAGTCCTCGTCCCGGTGACCGACGTGCAGACCGGGTGTCGTCCAGGGCATCCCGGCGCGGATCTCCAAGGTCGAGCCGTGGGGTCCCGCGACCTCTTTCATGTGGAACGGTATGCCATCCACTACTCCGGAGGCGATCGAAGCCCTGGCATGGAGACCAGGCATTTTCAACGTTTGGAGTGGTGTTTCGCCGCGCTGCTGCAGGGCTCTGGCCAGCTCCAAGGCGGCCACGATCGTATCGACGATGTCGTCGCCAGCTCGAGCGTCGAGCTTGGTCATCACCTCCTTGTCCGATGCAAAGACGACAAAGCGCCCGTCGAGGAGCTTCGACAGCGCATCCCGAAGACGGAGCGTGTTCAGGTGTTTGCGAACCCAGTCCGGGTAGTCCGACTGGATGCGCAGCGCGTCGTCGATCCGGGTGTCCCCGAAGCGGATGTCGTTGCCGCCCAGCGCATCCCAGAGCCGATCGAGGAGGTGGGTGGGCCGAATCCAGAAGCCCAGTCCGAGTCCCGGCATCCGGACCCTGGTGCGCAGCCGGTGTCCCCGCCCGAGATCGCGGAGATCGAGCCGAATCCGATAGTCATCCCGCTCGCCCCACATCACCTGTTGGACGTTGTCGAAGCGCAGATCCAGGTCCCTCGCAGCGCGCCGCAGCTCCGCTCGATTGAAGTAGATCCGGCTCGTGGGTCCCAATCGGCGTGCTCCCGTCTCAGGCGTTCAGCCTACACCCGCTCACCCCCCCGCGTCGTCACCCCACAGCTGCTTCAGTCGAGCGTCGCGTCCACACCCGAGTCGATACCTGTTGTAGTGGGTCGGGTTCTTCTTGTAGTAGTCCTGGTGGTAGTCCTCCGCGAGCCAGAACACCGCTTGGTCCAACACTTCTGTGACGACCGGCTCACCCAGCCGCTTCGCGACCGCCGCCTTTGTGGTCTCGGCGAGCTTTCGCTCCAGATCGTTGCCGGGGAAGATCGCAGTCGTGTACTGATGGCCTCGGTCGCAGAACTGGCCGTCGGACTGCGTGGGATCGATGTTGTGCCAGAACGAGCTCAGCAAGCTCTCGTAGCTGGTGAGCTTGGGGTCGTAGACGACGCGGATGGCCTCGTAGTGGCCGGTCTTGTGGTTGCCGACCTGCTGGTAGGTCGGGGCGATCTCGGGACCACCCGTGTAGCCGGACTCGACCGAAACTACCCCTTCAAAGTGCTCAAAGGGCTTCTCCATGCACCAGAAGCAGCCCCCGGCAAAGACCGCGAGGCTCTGGCCTTCTTCGACGGGGGGCGCAGCGACCGTGCCGTCGGTAGGCTGACCGGCGACGGCACACGAGGAGAGCAACAGCAGACCCAGGACGGGCAAGACTCGGTTCATTTGGGACTCCAGGACGTTCGTTTGCCTGGTCATACGCGGAGGCCCCCGGTTCGGTTACCGGCGATCACTCCGCCCACGGAGGAGACCAGTCGCTGCGTATGATGATCGGAAGCTCGCCGCGCACGACGTCGATCTGGAAGCGCCCGCCGCTCTGCCACTCTTCGCCGTCCAGCTGGGAAGCGACCGGATCGCCCGCCGGACGGAGGAGCTCGATATCTAGATTTGTGGCCCTGAAACCTTCGCTGTGCGTGATCCCGACCTCGTCGAGATCCTCCTGCCAGATCGGCATGTCCTTCAGATCTCGAACGAGCTTGGAGAGCATGTCGCGGCGGCCCTGCATCGGCACCACGTCGAAGCGGCCATCGTCGGGCGAGCTGTGGCGGTCCGGTATCCAGAGCCCGCCGTACACCGCGGTCCCGCTCACGATGAGATCGGTCAGACCCGTCCACACGTGCTCGCCAGCCTCGCTCTTCACACGCGCCTCGAACTTCACGGGCTCGACATACGAGCGGAGGTATTCACGGGCCGTCGCGCCCACATAGACAGCTTGATCCCGATAGATCTCCCGTAGGATCGGGATCCCAGCCACGAGCTCGCGGTCCTGATTGCGACCGACGAGGATCGCCGGCTGCATGCCGAAGCCCGCCGAATCGAAGAAGCGGTCGGTGTGGGTCACTCGGCCCTTGGCATCGAGGCGGCGAATGTGCCCGACGTCGAGCTGGCAGAGGAAGCCGGCTTCGATGATGTCGAGGTTCTCGTTCAGCGCTTCGATGTCGCTGGAGATCCCGAAGGACTTGCCCTGGTTGTTTGCCGTTCCCGACGGGAGCATGCCCATCGGGATCTTGCGCGCGGCGTCCAGCAGGCCCTTGGCGACATCGGCAAAGGTCCCGTCTCCACCCATGTAGATGGCCACCTCGCAGTCCGAGTCATCGACGGCGCTGGTGACGACGGGCACTGTTCTTCCCGCGGGTTCGGTGGCCAAGAAGACCACCTCGTGTCCCCGCTTCGCCAGCGCCTCCCGCACCAGCTGGATGCGCGCCGCGTTCTTCCCACTCTGTGACGTCGGATTGCCGACCAACAAGATCCTCATGGGACCGGATTATAGGGCCAGAGGAGTGAGCGTGTTCGTCTGGCAGTTGATCCGACAGACCTGGCGGAAGTGGCGCGATGACCAAGCCACGCGCCAGGGCGCAGCGCTAGCCTTCTACGCACTCTTTGCCGCTGCGCCTCTGATGCTCGTGGCGGGAGTCGTGGCCGGGGCGCTCTTCGGGGAGAAGGAAGGGGCGAGCTGGCTGCACACCGAGCTCGTGCTCCTCACCACCCCCGAGGTCGCGACGACGATCGGCGGCTTCGTGAGCGCCGCAGCCAACACCGAAGCCGGGATCAAGACGACGATCGCCGGTCTCGTCGCGACGTTCTACGCTGGATCTCGAGGATTCCTGCATCTGCAGGCCACCCTGAACAACCTCTGGGGCGTGCGCCAGATCCGGGGGCCGGGAGTGAAGCAGATCTTCATCAAGAAGGGCATGGCCTTTGCGAGCGTCTTCCTCTGCGGGTCACTGATGCTGGTCTCGCTGGTCGCCAGCATCGTGCTCCAGATCGCGGCGCATCAGTTCGCCGAAGGGCTGCCCAGCGGCGCGCTCCTGCTCAGTCGACTCAACGGGGTCCTGACCTTTGGCCTGTCGACGGCACTGCTCGCGGTGGTCTTTCGCACGCTTCCCGACGTGAAGATCGGCTGGAAGGAGGTCTGCGTCGGCGCCATCTTCACCGCGGTGCTCTTCGCTGGAGGAAGGCACGCCATCGCCTGGTATCTGCAGCACGCCACTCGCTCCCAGGGTTTTGGAAGCGCCGGAGCGGTGGTCGTGGTGCTGCTCTATGTGTACTACTCCGCACAGGTCCTGCTAATAGGGGCCGAGTTCACCTGGGTCTTTGCCGAGAACCACGGGACGCCCATCACGCCGACCAAGCGGTCCGCCAGGGTAGTGAGGACGACCGTCCACCCAGAATGACACCGTGTCCGGCCCTCGGGAAGCCCACCACCGTCGATGTCACGGTGTCGAGCCGTCGCCCTGCACCCACGCTAGAACCTGCCCTTTGAGGTGGCACAGGCCTTGCTTCTTCCAGGGCAGGAGGTCCGATGTCTGTTCTCGTCCCCACTCAGCCAAACCCCCTCGCCCCAGTTGTCGGCACCCCCGCAGTCTGGAGCAGGGACTTCGCCATCTTCGGGGGGCTGCTACCCCTGGCGGCCATCCTTCCGAGCGTTCCCCTGGGCTTCGGGTCCAACCTGCTCGTACTGTGCAGCGCCGGAGCCCTGGGAGGAGCCCTCCTCGGTCTCGGCACCCCGACAGCCCTCGACTGGGTTCGCGGCAAGGTCCCCATCAGCCTGCTCTTCATCACCGCAACGCTGATCGGCGCGACCTGGGGAATGCTCGCCGGTTCCCTCGTGAGCGATGAGCTCGTGCTCTGGGGTATCGCCGTGCAAGGGCCGATTGTCGGTTTGGTTTGGCTGCCCTACACGATGGCGACAGTGCTCGGTCGGCGAGCGTGGCCAATACTCGCACTCGGGCTCATGTTCGCGGCGCCGATAACCCTTCTAGTCATTGGGATCTTCAACGCCCTCGCTCTCATCCTCGCGCTGTAAACGACTGACGGCGCACCGGGTTCGTCGTATCCTCCCGGAATGGCGACATACGAACTCGAAGAGGTACCGCAGGACTACCTCATGATGGGCCAGCTCATGCAGATCGCAGGCTTGATGAACCTGCTCGGTGGAATGCTCGGAACCTTCGTCGGTTTTGCTGTTTGCGTCGGAACATATGGCCTGTGCTGCCCCTTCATGTTCATGGGGATCCCAGCCATGATCGCCGGAGTCATGGAGCTTCAGTGGGGCACCGACGCCACCAAGGGCAGGCCAGTCGAGAACCTGAAGTCGAAGTCGCTCGGAGGTCTGTTCGCGTCGATGCTCCTGTTGGTGTCGGTGACCATGCTCGGTCTCCCGGGTCTCATCCTCGAGATCATCATCCAGACCAAGCTCGGTCAGCGGGAAGTGGCAGCGTTCCTCGACGAAGCTGACGACTGATGAGGACACGATGTGGATAGCACTCTCGCTCTTCGCGGTGGCCTTCGCTGGAACCTGGGCAGACCAGGAGATCGATCCCAAGGTGCTCACTGACGTCTCCGCTTACACCGTAGACAAGCGCGACTGGCGCGTCGGGATCTACAGCATCGAGTACGGGCTGCTGACGAACCTGCAGGTCGGCACGATCCAGGCTCTCTACCTCCTCAAGGTCCCCAACGCGCACGGCAAGGTGACGGCGATCCAGACCCCAAAGCTGGACGTGTCGCTCCAGGCCGGGTGGTTCTACAAGGACCTCACCAGTCTGGGGCTGAAGAACATGACAGCCACCATGACCCCAATCGGCTGGACGGGAAGCTGGATCCCCCACCGGCGATGGGGCATCCACTTCGGCACCGAGTCCACCCTGGCCAGGGTCGACGGCCGCGTGAACGTCAAGGACATCGGCGTCGCGGTTCGCGAGCTCACAGGCGTAAAGATCACCAAGGACCTGAAGAAGGCGGTTGGCCAGAACGGGGGCCTATACGGCGGCGCAAACCTGAACCTGATGAGCACACATTTCGCCGTGGACTTTCGCTTGAACCGGCGCGACAGCATCATCTTCTCCTCGACGACCTATCTCGTGGTCTCCGGCCTGCTCGCAGCTGGAGTCACCGTCGAGTACGAGGACATCGAAGCCGAGGTAGGCGCATCCGCGCGGGTCCGAATACCGCTGACGGAGACACTTCCACGCCTCAACTCTCTGTCATGGCAGGGATCCTGGGAGCACTTCCACCTCCGGGTCGGCCTCCCGCTGCCGATCGCCAACTACTTTGCCTATCCGCAGGCAATCAACGCGTACTGGGTGCTCGGGCCGAAGAAGAACCGGATGAACGCCGAGGAGCTGAAGCAGATCGAGGAGGGGGAAGAAACGGTCGACGATCCGCCAGAAGAAACACCCTTGTAGGCGCCTCTGCTAGGCTCTCGCAGAGGAAAGAACAGTGCGCAGATGGCTAGCTGTGGGATTCGGGATCTTCTTGGCGTCGGTACTGGCGTGTGGCCTCGACATCGACGTCGCCGATCGGGCCTCCGAAGTCGTAGCCGACGCGACCACGATGCCGACGCAGATCTCCCAGGCAAAGGAGGATTTCACCGCCCGCCTCGGTTCCTCTGCCGTCCCGGACGCGGCAGGACTCGCCGACCGCGAGGGCCTGTCCAAGGCGTTCGATGGGCTCGATGAGGCCCTTGCGGCAGCGACGGCGTGCACGGATGGACTGCAGCTGCTCGTCGACCGAGACAAACCCTCCGAAGGCGACAAAGCGCTGGGGATGACGAGGAGATGCGAGGCGCTTCTCGACGGCATCCACGATCAGATCGACACGCCCCTGCGCACCCTCAAGCGCTGGGAAGGACTTCTCGATCCAGCAAATACCGAGGTCAGCCAGGCCACGACCCGAGGACAGCAAGCCACCACCGCGATCGCCGCCGCCGCGAAACTGAGTGGGCAGTTACAGTCCGCTCAGAAGGCACACGCCTACAAGAAGGAAGATCTGCAGACGCGTTTCGACGACGTCGTGGGAGTCTCTGAAGAGCTGGAGAAGCACCTCGGAACCCTGGCCGGCGCCCCCGACGTAGCCGCCCTGGCGACGGCCATCGACCGTGCCGAAGAGATCTCGGCGGCCGCGCTCTTTGGAGCCGAAGACCTCCAGAAACGGCTGGCAACCCTGGGCGACACCACAGCCCTGGTCCTGGCTCGACTCGAGCGCCGGCCGATCTACTACGGTCGTGTCCAGAACTGGAGCTGGTCGTCGTCGACGAGCGGCGATGGAACGATGACCGATCTGGGCTGGCAGATCATCTCGGCCGACGACTACAACGCGGCGGTCGACGGCGACGGTGTGACCCTCGAGTATACCGGGAGCGACGAATACGGCGGTTCATCCACCGAGATCACAGACTGGGACATCTCGTTCGCCACGTTTGCGACGACCTTCACACGGACCAATGCCGAACAGGCCGAGCCCGTGCGCTCCGAGATCGACGCCGACACCTTCTGGGATCTGTACATGGTCGCCAAGGGCATGCAGGAGGTCTTCGGCAACGAGCACATCATCCTCGAGGAGGCTTCGGCTGGGTTCACCGATGAGGACGGTATCCCCTACGAGATCGACATGTCGCTACAGCTCGCCACCGCGCAGAAGTTCGCGGGCCAATACTTCGACGAGGTGGCCGAGGTGCCCTCGCTGGACGGCACCCCCTTGTCGGCAGTCGGCAACGAGGATTTCGGCTCCTGGGAAGATGACAAGTGGGTATGGACACCTGCTTTCCTCGCATACTGGAGGGCCGGTGGGTGGTACAAGTCCGACACCGCTGACCGGTTCATGAGTGGATACGCGCGCACCGATCACGCGGCCTATCGCGACTGGCGCCAGGAGGCGGGCTGGGGCGAGCAGTACGACGAGGATGGGCGCTACCACCGTCGCGTCTTCATCATCGGTAGCTACGGCCACCTGGCCCGCTTCGGAAGCCACTCGGTGCGGGGAGCGGGCCCGTCTGCGCGCTCTCGCGGCCTCGGGGGCGGGAAATGAGCCGCGCCTCGCCCAAGGGCGCGGTCATGGTGCTCACTGCCGCGGTCTTCGCGACGGGATTCAGTGGGTTGATGGCCGAGTACTCGGTCTCCACCGTGGTGGGCTACCTCACCGGCAACACCATCGCCGCCTACTCGATCCTCATCGGCGTCTTCATGGCCTCGATGGGCGTTGGCGCCTTTGCGTCCGAGCGACTGGAGGAAGGCAGCGAGCTGCGCCGCTATCTGATCGTCGAGACCGCCCTGAGCGTCGTGATCGCCGCCAGCACGATCTGCATCACCCGCGCCGCCGTCTACGACCTGACCTGGCCGGCGGCTCTGGCGATTGCCGTCGTGATCGGAACGCTCATCGGCTTCGAAATCCCGCTCCTGCTGCGGTTCAACGACCAGCGGCGGGTCCTGCTCAAGAAGAACGTCGCGATGGTCCTGGGAGCCGACTACTTCGGGGCCTTCGTGGCCGCAGTGGCCTTCGTCTACTGGTTTCTGCCGGTCCTCGGCACCGTGGGCACGCCTGTTGCGGCCGGAGCGGTGAACCTGGGAATCGCAGCGCTTGTTCTCTTCACGTTCGAAAAACCCGGTCGACACCTCGGCTTTGGCATGTCCGTGGCAGGCGTCCTCATCGCCACCATGGGGGTCTTCGGCGAGCAGATCGTCATGAGCTCCGAGCAGCGCCAATACGAAGACCTCATCGTGTACTCCGAGCAGACGCCGTACCAGCGAATCGTGGTGACCCAGTTCAAGGACACCCACTGTCTGTACCTGAACGGACAGACCCAGATGTGCACCTCGGACGAGCGCCGCTACCACGAGGCACTCATCCATCCGGCGATGTGGATCAACCCGCGCGCCCGGCGAGCCCTCGTCCTCGGTGGAGGCGACGGTCTCGCGGTCCGGGAGCTCCTCAAATACGAGGGGATCCGACAGATCACCCTGGTCGATCTCGACGAGCGAATCTTGGCTCTCGCCCGTGAGCTCAAGCCACTTCGAGATGCCAACGAGGGGTCCCTCGACGACCCGCGCGTCGAGGTCGTCGCAGCAGATGGCTTCGCCTGGCTGTCGGAGTCCCCAGAGCTCTTCGACGTCGTCGTCGTGGATCTGCCCGACCCGGGACACGTGGCGCTGGCCAAGCTCTACAGCCAGGAGTTCTACGAGACCGTTCGCAACCACCTCGCGCCAGAGGCGGTGATGGTCACCCAGTCGACCTCGCCGATCCATGCGCCTGAGACCTTCGCGATCATCTGGCACACAATCGACGAGTCTGGACTCGCTCCCCTTCCCTATCGCGTGAACGTGCCCACCTTTGGAGACTGGGGTTTCAACGTCGCCGTTCGCGAGGGATACCTCAGCAGTGCCCAGCTCCAGGAGAAGCTCGACCGCTTCCAGCCTCCAGTGCGTACCGACTTCTTGAACAACGCGGCCATGGTCGCCGCTACGCGATTCGAAAAGGGAATCTTCCCGGATGATCCTGCGCTCCTGCCCGTGAGTCGCCTGGTTCGGCCGGCAGTGTACGAAGCCTATCAACGGGCGTGGACAAAGGTGGATTGATGGGTATCGAACTGATTCTGGCCGGAGTGGGTGGTCTCATCCTGGCGATCTTCGTGGTCGGCTTCCTCTTCATGTGGTTCTCCGGACGCGACGGGGAGTCCACCACCGACCCACCACTGGCCAACGCGAACGACCTCGATGTCGGGGACGCCATCTTCCTCGGCGGGGACGTCGGAGGCGTCTTCCGAGTCACCGAGATCGGTCGCTACGACGTGCCCGACGAGCCCGACGAGGCCTGGTCCGAGGTCACGGTGAGCGACGACAAGCGCACGATTCACCTCTCCAGCGAGCGAGACGAAGGCCGCTGGGTGTGGACTCTGAACGACGCCTTCGAGGAGGCCGATCTGATCGATGTGCCCGGCCTCGACAAGGTCGTCTGGAACGGAGATCCCCCGCCGCGAAGCCTCGAGTTCATGGGCATGACCTTCGAAGTCGAAGAGGACTGCCACCACTACGAAGTGAACGTGGATGAGCGAAAGGTCGGTGCAAACGGAACGATCGAAGAGGATGACTACCCGGCGCGGGTCACCGAGTACGAGGACGGCGCCGGAAGCAGTCTGGCCCTGGAGATCTGGAATGGCGGACGCATGCTGACGCTCGGACGTATCTTCAACGGCGAGGTTCGCCTGCACGGACGGAGGGATCGTGGCTGAGAAGAGCTCACGCGGAACCTACATCCTCGTCGGTCTGATCGGCGGGGTCTTCCTTGTCGGAGCGGGGGTCTTCGCCGCTTTCATCGTCTTCTGCTTCGGTGTTACCTGGATCCACATGCCGGGGGACGAGATCGCCTCGGTGGACGTCGAGGCGGGGGTCCCCTTCACCCTGTCTACCCCCACCAGCCACGAGACGGCTCGGTCGGTGTGGCTGGAGTTCGTGGTCGACTACGAGATCCTCGACAAGACCGATCCGTGGGCGCTCGAGGGTTGGGTCGAGATCGACGGCGTCGAGTTCGAGATCGACCTGCAGCCTGGATCCGAAGGGATCAAGGGCTATCCCGACACCTGGGAAGAGGAGATCGAGGTCGAAGAGTGGCACGTCTGGAGCGAGGTCTCTGGAAATCTACTTCTCGGTTCGATCCCCCCGGTGGCCGAAGAAGGCTCCGAAAGGAAGGTAGACGGGCAGGTCTGGGGGCTCCCGGGCACCGAGGTCGTCGCGCTGCGGGTGTACGCGCTGGAATGAGACTCGGCTTTCATTGGCTGGCCAACGCCAGCGGCTGTGATTCGGCGAAGATCCGAGATCCCGGCCACGTGCACGAGGTCCTGCAGGCCCTGGCCCCAGCGCTGGGGCTGGTCTGTGTCGGGGGTCCAAAGGTGCACGTCAACGACGACGGTTCCCTGGTTGGCTTCGTGCTCCTCGCCGAGTCCCACGCATCAATCCACGTGCCCGCGGCAGGCGGTGGCTATCTCGCAGACGTCTTCAGCTGCGTGGTCTTCGAGACGGAGGTGGCGCGAGATCTGCTCCTCGCTGCGTTCGGTGGCAGCATCGACGGGCACCTGGTGAAGCGATGATCCTCACCTCGGCCGAGTTCGATGTTCCCGAGAAGGTGGACTTCGAGACGGTCTTCAGGCTGCTAGATGCCGATGAATCCGCGGAGCTCTACCACCAATTCTCGCCCTACGGGGAGTCGTGGGCGCGGTTTGGACGTCAGCGGCGAATGGTCGTGCACACATGGCCGGAGCACGGGATCGCGACCGTCGATGTCTATGACTCAGAGCGGGTGGATCTGTCCGTCCTGAGCGAGATCGGCTGGCGTGAGCGGAAACCCGCCACTCGGGATCACGGCAGGTAGCAGTAGTCCGGGAACCCGTCGAGATCGCTGGCATATGGCGAGGGCTCCCCGAAGCGATGGTCGAGCAACCACGGCGCTGTGGCGTCCTCGAAGTCCATGGGAATGGTGTGACCGCCGCCATGATCGCAGTGAGCCACCACGGATCCGTCGGCCCGGAGCGCGTCGGAGAAGTCCAGGCTGTTCTGCTGGAAATCGAGGCTGGTGAAGCCCATGTCGAAGGTGTCGGCCACTCCGCCCCACATCACGAGCACCGGCACCGGCGCCTCGGGCGTCTTGTAGGAGAGGCCGATTCCTGCATCGACGCCCCCCGACATCGGGGCAGCCGCGCTCAAGGAATCGCCGCGATCCATCGCGAGGAAGCTGGTGAACAGCGCACCGAAGCTGAAGCCGGTCGACGAGACCCGGTTCAGGTCGATGTCGAGCTCCTCGGAGAGGCAGGTTCGCATGTCGTCGAAGAAGGTGACATCTGGCGAACCGGCCGTAAAGTTCCAGGTCATCATCATCGGGTCCGTGGACTGCGGAATGACGACCACCGCCTCGTGCTCTTTGGCAAAGTCCTTCATGCTCAGCGCGTTGTCGATGTTCGAGGCGCTGTCTCCGAGGCCGTGCCAGAAGAACATGACCGGCATATCAGCGGGTTTATCGCTGGGGAAGCGTATGATGACCTCGCGCTCCTCGCCGCCGGATGAGAAGGTGCGGGTTCCCGGAGAGTCCAGCTTCGGACACTCGCCGTCACTGGTCTCGGCCAGCGGTGCACCTGCAAAGGTCTCACCCTCGGTCTCTACAGCATCGCTGTCCTCACCATCGGGATCACCACTTCCACAGCCAATCAAGAAAACCGCCAGGACTCCGACGCGCATGTCCACCTCTCTTTGCGCGCACGCCCTAATGAATTGCGCCTCAGTTGGACACCCGGCTTTGCACTTCGCTGACGTCCGTCAGTCTCGCTACGGAGACTTGCATAATAAAATACTTGCACTCTTCAGACGAACACGGTTACGCCTTCGGTGAACTTGAAGTGCGGAGCCGACTTGGCCCACGTCTTACACATACATGGCAAACAGCCCGAGCCAGGCACATGCAATGTGCGCGGCTCCTATAGGCTTTTCTGCCCTGATATCGGGCGGGGCTAAGAACCGGTCAGTGCCAACACTGTCTCGTTGAAGCCCCCGCCCTCCCATCGGAGTCCGGGGGCTTCGTCGTTTCGAAAACCATCATCTTTGCAGACCGTTTGCAGTCTGTATGGAGTTCTTTGTTCAAGATTTCATCTCCGGTTCGATTCCGGAGGACTGTCGTCACTTCTCAGGTGGGAGCGGCGTTCCTCGGCCCTGCCAAAGGACGTCCCGCGTTTCGCCTCCTGCGGGTTGCGCCAGTTGCGTGGTCGACGCCGATGTAGCTCATCTGGTCAGAGCAACAGACTCTTAATCTGTGGGTAGCGGGTTCGATTCCCGTCATCAGCTCCAGTCGTCTGAAAAACGACATTACCTTGCTACGGTAATCCATTCTGAGTGTGGCGTTGCGGTAGCTCCCGTCCCAAGCGGACAACGGCCGCTCGACTCTGTTCACCGGTCTGCGAGGACTTTTACCTCCCACCAGGTGACCGTCGGCGTCTGGGGAGTGAGCAGCTCCACACTTCTTCCAATCGAACCACCCTTTCTTCCTCCCTATTCCATCCTTCACTCACGAGGTATGTCATGCTTCGAGCCATTACTGTCAAGCGAAACCGGCGCGCTGCAATCCTCCGCGACGGCGCTCTCATCAACATCCTCCTTCCGGGCCGTCACTGGATCTGGGAGTGGGGCGTCACCGAGGTCATCCGCATCGACGTCACCGCCGATCTGGTCCCGCTGACCGAGGAAGACCCGCTGCCGGTGGACGTCGAGGGCACTCGCATCGTCACCGTTCGACCGGACCAGGTCGTGATCCGCAAGGTTGCTGGTCGAGTCCGTCAGGTTCTCGATCCGGGCCGCTACCGGATCTGGGCGGGTGCGGTCGACGAGGAACTGCTCACCGTCGATCTGCTCACCGAGCCCCAGCCGCTGGTGTCCAGCGACATCCTCGCGCCGAAGCTCGCCGCGTGGAGTGAGGCGACTGCATCGAAGCGAACCGCCCTGGTCCTGCACCGGGACGGCGAGCCGATTCGGGTGCTTCGCGACGGCCGCTACCGGTTGTGGCGTGCGGGTCCCTGGTCTGTATACGCGGTCCCGATGGCTCTGAACGAGCTCGAGGTCGCGGCACAGGATGTCGTCACTCGGGACCAGGTTCCGGTCCGCGTCAAGCCAGCTGCAACCTACCGAGTCATTGATCCCATCGTGCGTGTGTGCGAGCCGCAAGGTCCGAACCAGGCGTACGGAGCGGTCCAGCAAGCCCTGCGCGAGGTCATCGCGACCCGCGATCTGGAGGCCCTCGTCACCGATCGCGACGCCCTGACCACCGAGCTCTTGGCTCGGGCTCGGGCCGTGCTCCCGGATCTCGGCATCGCTCTCGAGCGTGTCTGGGTCAAGGACGTCATCCTCTCGGGTGAGATCAAGGCCTTGGTCAACAAGGTCACTCTCGCGCGCAAGCAGGCCGAAGCCTACGCAGTCAAGCGTCGGGAAGAGGTCGCCGCGACTCGGCAGATGGCAAACACCGCCAAGATGCTGGAGAAGAACCCCGTTCTCATGCGGCTCAAGGAGCTGGAAGCCCTCGGCGAGCTGGTCGGCAAGATCGACAAGCTGGTCGTGGTCGGTGGCTCCGACCTGGCCAACCAGGTCCTCCTGCGCGAGGCACAGTAGCCCCAGCAGCCCCCGTTCGTCTTTGGATGTTCGGGGGCTTTTTTGTCGGTTATCGTGCGGCCATGTACAGACTCTTTGCCATCGTCGCCCTGCTTGTCGGATGCGAGGGAGCGGACCCGGAACCCAAGGACAAGCCTGTGCAAGCCCCCGAGATTCGGGACTTCGAGCAGGTCGTGCCCTCCCCTGGCCTCCCCGCGGAGGTGGTTCCCCAGGTCGCGAACAACAACCTGGACATCCTCTGGCACCAAGACCGCCTGTTCCTCGCCTTCCGCACAGCCCCGTCACACTTCGCGAGCAGCGAGACGACAATGTACGTGGTCAGCACCACCGACGAGGCGACGTGGCGCTACGAGGGAACTTTCACCGGTGACTCAGATCTGCGTGAGCCCAGGTTTGCCGCCATTAACGGTGATCTCTTCCTGTATATGGCGATCCTCGGCGACAACGCGCTGGCCTTCGAGCCCGAGGGTACGGTTCACTACAAATACGAGAGCCCCGGCGTCTGGGGTCCAAAAGTCAGCTGGCCGGATGCGACCTTCATTCCATGGCGCATCAAGGAGATCGACGGAAAGCTGTATTTGATCGGGTACACCGGCGGTGAGGGCATCTACGAACCCGGGGGGGATCCGCTGGAGATCAGCCTCCTGACCTCCACCGACGGAGAAAGCTGGGAGCCAGCGGTCCCCGGTCAGCCAGTGGTGCAGATCGGGGGCGGCTCGGAGACCGACTTCGCCTTCCTGGACAGCGGCGATCTGGTGGCGGTCACTCGCAACGAGCACGGTGACGAGTTCGGCTTTGGATCCAAGATCTGCCGGGCGCCCGCCAGCGATCTGGGGAGCTGGGACTGCCTCGGCGATCCAAAGAAATACGACTCCCCACTGGTGTTCCGGCACGGCGACGACGTCTGGCTGGTCGCGCGCCGAAACGTCACGGACGACGGCTACTACGACCTGAACAAGCCCGAGCTCGACTTCACCGAGCAGTACTACGACTACCAGCTCAACTATTGGAGCGCGCCAAAACGGTGCGCGCTGTGGTCTGTCGATCCCGACGCACTAGAGGTCAGCTGGGTGTTGGATCTGCCCAGTCGCGGCGACACCTGCTTCGCTTCGGTCGTCGAGAGCGAGGACGGACTGTTGCTGTACAACTACAGCTCCGATCCAGATGGGCCGGACGTGAGCTGGCTCGAAGGTCAGACGAGTCCCACGTTCATCCATCGCATGATCCTCGACCTATAGCGGTCTGGAAGCAGGTCGTTGTGACGGCGCCGACCCAGTGGGGTACAGTGCCGGTCGCCCACGGACCCGCCAAATGAACGATGCCAATATTCGGATCGCCACCGTCCTAGCACTTGCCGCGGTCGTGATCATGCTGCTGCTCAATACCTGCGCCATGGATCGCCTCGAAAGACAGGTCATCCGTCAGGCTGTCGCTCTCGAGCAGATGCAGAAGACCGGCGTGACCACTTCGGCTCCGGTCCAGGCGGGGGTCGCAGCAAAGGAGGCGACCCCAGGGACGGGGACGGGCATGTTCCAGGTGGGCTGGGACGGCAACCGCGCCGAGGTCCTCCACGTCGAGGGTGCCGTTGCAAATGCGCCACTCGTGCCGTCCCAGAAGCCCAAGCCCCAAGGCGACACCTACGTCAATCGCCGCACGCAGCCGCCGCGCTCTCTGAACTACTACACGTCCAACGAGGGCGACACCAACTCCATCACCTCCTACTCCCTGGAGCGGTTGCTCGTCATCGACCCCGAGAGTCCGCCTGACGTGTTGCCAAACCTGGCGACCAGCTGGGAGGTCTCCGACGACAAGCTCACCTACACGTTCCACCTGAGGCGGGGAGTTCTCTTTGCCGATGGCCGCCCATTCACCTCGAAAGATGTGAAGTTCTCCTTCGATGTCATGCGAGATCCCGAGGTTCGAGCTGAGCATTTGCGTGCCGCCTTCGATGACGTGACCAGCTTGGAGACGCCCGACGACTACACCGTGGTCGTCAAGTACCGGAAGCTGTACTGGAAGGGGATCTACACGGTCGGCTACAGCCTCAAGGTTCTCAACAAGGGCTGGGTCGAAGACCAGATCCCGAAATACGCCAAAGAGCTGGAGATCACGAACTACTCGACGACCCCGGGAACGCCCGGTTTTGGCGAGGTCTTCAACAAGATCCGCCACATGTCACCCGGGACGGGACCCTATTACTACCCAGGTACAAAGTACGATCCTGACGCCCCCCTCGAGCTGCTGCAGAACCCGTTCTATTGGGGAAACCAGGTGCGGCCAACCTGGTTCAACTTCAAGAGCTTGAAGTGGGTCTTCATTCAGGATCCCGTCGCGGCGTGGGAAGAGTTCCGGCGCGAGACCTTCGACGTGACCGTCACCGAGTTCCAGTCCTGGGATGACGAGTACAGCAAGGACCCAACGGTCACCGACATCGCCAACTACTACGAGTACGACCACATCGGACTCGGCTTCTCAATGATCGCATGGAACGCGAGGAAAGCTCCGTTCGACGATGTGCTCGTGCGTCGAGCGATGGCTCACCTTCTCGACCGGGAATGGGTGGTCCGCGAGATCCAGCGAGGCCGAGCCACCGTGGCATCTGCGCCCTGCAAACGGATGTACCCCTGCTACGACAACAACGTGCCGCACGTTCCGTACGACCTCGAGAAGGCCAAGGCACTCCTTGCCCAAGCCGGCTGGTCCGACACAGATGGCGACGGCATCCTCGACAAGGACGGCAAGCGGTTCGAGTTCGAACTCAAGCTCGGCTCCACCCGTCGTTTCTATGTGCAGGTCGCTGCCGCCCTCGAGGACTCCTGCAAGAAGGTCGGCATTCGCATGTCGTCCCGCACGCTCGAGTGGTCGACGTTCATCGACGATTTCTACGAGCGCCGCTTCGACGCCGTCTCGTTGCTGAACAGCTTCTCCGACCCCTGGATCGACCCATACGACGATTTCCACGGGTCCCAAGACGTACCCAAGGGCGGGAACGCCTACGGTTGGCACAATGACCGCGCTGACGAGCTCCTCACCGCGATGCGGGCGGAGTTCGACGACGAGAAGCGGACCCAGATGTTCCAGGAGTTCAACCTGATCTTCCAGTCGGACATGCCCATGCTCATGATCACCCACCCCTTGGTCGGAGTCGTACAGCACAAGCGCTTCGAGGATGTGGAGGTCTTCCCGACCGGGCTTCGCAACCACCAATACTGGGTCAAGCCCGAGAACGTGAAGTACAAGTAGGGCGCCAATGATCCGCTACATCCTGAAGCGAATCGCGGCGATGATCCCGACCCTGTTCGGCATCACCCTGATCACGTTCTTCATCATCAACCTGGCGCCCGGCGACCCGGTTGCGACCCAGTTTGGTGCAGGCAACGAGCAGAACACGGAGGGCGGCAACAACCAGGATCAGGATCGTCAGTCCGACGCGATCAAGGCCAAGAAAGAGCTCCTCGGCATGCTCGCCGAGGACAAGACGATCTTCGCTTGGGATCCCGAGGTCTATCAGAGCGAGGACGTGGTCCCGTTCTACTGGGAGCGGCGGGTTGGCACCTTCGAAGGCTGGATCCACGCCTTGGTCCGAAAGGACGACACGTGGCTAGCTGCTGGCGACGAGGGCACCATCTTCGTCTTGGACGACGGCGGCTCGGTGCTGTCCCAGTTGGAGGGGCACACCGTCGCGGTGTGGGCTCTCGCGCTGGCCCCCGATGGCGAGACCATCGCGTCCGCCGACATCGAGGGCAACCTCCGTGTCTGGAGAGACGGCGCCGAGGTTGGAATGCACGAAGGGGACACCAAGCCCATCCGAGAGCTGCTCTTCACAAAGGATGGAAGCGGAATACTAGCCGCCAGCGACAGCGGTGCGATTCGCCTCTTCGACGCCTCGACGACCTCGCCAAAGAGGGAATACACCGCCCACAATTCGGGGGTCTACGCCCTCGCCCTCGCCCCAGATGGCGAGCATTTCTGGTCCGGAGGATACGACCGCACCCTTCGATACTGGTCCACCGCCAAGAGCGCGCCCGTCAGCGAATTCAAGGGTCACGGGCAGGGAATCAACGACATCGCGGTGCAGGGAGATCAGGTGGCCACCGCGTGCGACGACCGCATCGTGCGGCTGTTCACCTTCGCCGGTGGAAAGCTCGGTACACCAACCGAGATGACTGGCCACTACAAGCAAGTGAGCGCCGTCGCCTTCTCCGCAGACAGCAAGAAGATCTACAGCGGCGGCCGCGACGAGACCGTGAGGATTTGGGACGCCACAACGGGGCGGCTGGTTGCCCAGACACCGGACAAGACGGGCCGAGTCCACACCTTGGTGGTCCATGAAGGACTGCTGTACAGCGGGTCCGACAGCTGGGCGGAAGTCGCGATTCCCTTGCGTTATGCGCGCTGGCTGGGAAGGCTTCTGACCTTGGACTTCGGTCGTTCCTTCGTCGATGACGAGCCCGTGATCCGCAAGATCGCCAAGGCCCTGCCGATCACGCTCTACCTGAACGTCATTGCGATCATGCTCATCTATGGGATCTCCATTCCGATCGGCATCTACGCAGCGATCGGTCGCGGAAAGCTCTTCGACAATGTGAGCAGCATCATCCTGTTCATTCTGTACTCGATACCTAACTTCTGGCTCGCTACCATGTTGATCATGATGGTGAGCAGCAAGCGAAGCATCGATCTATTGCCCTCGGTCGGCCTGCACGCCGCAAACGCCGGGGATCTGTCGTATCTGGCGTGGCTCGGGGACTGGTGGATGCACCTGATCCTGCCGATGGTCGTCATGGTCTACGCCGGCTTTGCGCGCCTGTCCCGCTTCGTGCGCACGAGCATGCTGGAGACCATCCAGCAGGACTATGTGAGGACGGCGCGAGCGAAGGGCCTCAGCGAACAAGTCGTGATGATGAAACACGCCTTCCGCAACTCCCTCATCGTCATCGTCACCCTGGTGGGCAACCTGCTGCCCGCGCTCATCGGTGGCTCGGTCATCGTCGAGTTCATCTTCAGCATCAACGGAATGGGCAAGCTCGGCTTCGACGCGATCCTGTCCCGGGACTACCCGACAATCATGGCGATCACGACGTTCTCGGCGCTCCTGACGCTGCTCGGCATCCTGGTCTCGGACATCCTCTACAGCGTGGTCGACCCGCGGGTGGTGAACGAGTGAGCGGTCCAAGCAACATCGATCCGAGTCAAGGTCCGGCCGGCGGCGAGGGCTACTGGGAGCTCGTCTGGATCCAGCTCAAGAAGAACCGAGCCGGCATGTCGGGGCTCATCATGGCGCTGATGCTGTTCTCCTTGGCAGTGACCGCTCCGATCCTGGCCAACGATCGACCCATCATCGCGCAGTACAACGGCAACATGTCGTTCCCAGCTTTCCAGACCTACATCGACGTGTGGGTCCCGTGGCGGTCGATGCGCTACACGCTGAAGAGCCTGAAGGTCGCGGGCACCTTCCCGATGTCCGAGCACTACCCGGAACTCGAGGGAAAGACGTGGAAGGAAGTCAAGGACTCGCCAGAGATGGGCTTCTCGATCTGGCCGCCGGTGAAGTGGCATCCCAACCAGTTCAACGCCGACTCCCTCAAGCAGGAACCCAGCGACGAGCACCTCCTCGGAACCGATGATCTGGGTCGGGACGTGTTGTCGCGGCTCATCCACGGCACCGTCGTCGCCATGCTCGTCGGCATCATCGCCATGAGCATCTCGAGCGCAATCGGCATCACGCTGGGAGTCATCGCCGGTTTCTTTGGGGGCTGGGTCGACATCGGACTCTCACGCGCGACGGAAGTCGTGATGTGTTTCCCCAGTTTCTTCCTGATTATTGCCGTGATCGCATTCCTGGAACCCTCCATCGTGAACATCATGCTGGTGCTCGGTTTTGTCGGTTGGACCCGGATCTTTCGATTGATACGCGGAGAGGTGCTCCTCGTCCGCAACCTCGACTACATCGCCGCAGCTCGCTCCATGGGCCTGTCCCAGACCCGCATCATGTTCCGCCACGTGCTTCCCAACGTCGTCGCCCCGGTCCTGGTCGCCGTCCCCTTCGGAATCGCTGGCGCTGTCTTGGCTGAGACCTCCCTTTCTTTCCTAGGCTTCGGCGACCCGAGCGTCCCAAGCTGGGGAGAGATCGTCTACCAGGGTCGCGCCTATGTGAGCCAGGGCCTCTGGCACCTGACGCTCTACCCGGGAATCGCCATCTTCGTGACGCTCACCGCCTTCAACCTGTTTGGTCAAGGGCTCCGAGACGCCATGGATCCGAAGCTCCGGCACTAGTGGTTCAAGGCGCGTGACCGCCGAGAGGAGCTCCGACATCGATAGGAGTGCCCTCCCATCCAACGTGATGCTCGTCATCCCACACGAGAACGTGGAAGTCGACCTGCCGAATCGGAGCCCCCGACTCCCCGCTGCCGACTGCTTCCAGACGCTCGGCACCTACGCCGCGACTCGTGAGCCCGTCCACTACGGCCGTCGCTCTTGTCTGGGAGAGACCGAGGTTGTAGCGGCTCGTTCCGAGGGCATCGGCGTGACCTTCCACGCGGAGGAGCTCGATGTCGGGGTTGGCGATCAGGTAGGCCGCAAGGCGGTCCAGCCAGTCATCACCAGACGGAGAGATGTTCGCCGAGTCGAGGGCGAAGAGGACGGTCTCCCGCACCTTCGCTTCACCTTCATCAACGACGACCGGGGCGAGGCCCAGCGCCAGCGTGCGGTGTGTCACACCTTCGTACTGGATCGAGACCGAGACGAGGAGCGACTCGAACCCGGGGGCGCGAGCGACGAGTTCATGGCCGCCGGCGTCCAGCTGCAGTCGCGCTCCGTCTGCGGGGATCTCGTGGTCTTCTCCGCTCACACGCGCGGTGCCTGCCAGTGGCGCACCCGTCGGATCGATGAGGTTCAAAGCCAGGACTCCCAACTCCAGCGGCTCCAGGACAACCACGGTACGGTGCTTGCGCTCCGGCACATCGACGCGCGCGACGAAGGTGCGGTGGTCCGGCGCCACAACCATTAGCTCGTGCCATCCCGGCGCCAGCCTCTCCTTGAGCTGTCGAGAGAGGCTCCAGCCCCCCACTCCGTCGATGCCGACCCAGACCTGCTCCAGAGACGCTGGGGACTCAATCGAGATCGACCAGTTCGACATCGGCTCCGGCTTCTTGCGCTTTTGAGGCCTCATCTGCGCGGTGGCAAACAGGCGGAACTCGGGGGCGCCCAGACCTTGCGTCAATCCAGCCCCGGCCCCAGTGATCACGGCAAACCGGGGGCTGGCGAATCTCGCAAAACCCAGGACCTCTACCGGAATCTCGGCGACGAGCAAAGGGACTGGCATGACCGGTGCGCTCACGAGCATGGTCAGCCCACCTCCGATCGCGGCCGGCTGATAGCGCACTGCCGTTGCGCCTTCTAGCCGAGTTCCCCACTTGATTCCCGGCAGCTCCTCCGCCGCCTGCATGCGGAGTCGAGCCTGCCCAACCCACAGCCATGATCCGCGGGAGACCTCTCGAAGCACTCCGGTTGTCGTAGAGACCTGACCCACGAAGCCTGGAGTCGCCCACAACGGCGGTTCTAAGTGGAAAACAGCCGCAGTGCGCCCCGACTCCCCTTCGCTCACCGGCAGGATTCCGAAGAAGGTCGGCTGGCCCAGTCCCCCAGACGTGCCGTCCGGTCCGACCAGCCGGTGGGCGGGCACGACAACGCCGCCTTGGAGGTAGCCTTTGAAGTTCAGGGAAGCTGCCAGGGACAGCGTGGTCAGGTCCGAGATCACAGGCTGAACCCGGCCATCCTCACGCAGGCCCACCGGGTGCCGCGCCGAGCTGAACCCGACGGCGAATCGCGAGCTCCAGGCTTCCCCGATGTCGGCGCCGAGTACGCCGGGAGTCGGACCGTAGGCGTGCTCGAGGTGCTCCACGTCGGCACCGAGAGCGTCGACAGAACCGAGCAGAGCGACGACAATCCACGCTCTCCGAAGCCACACCAACAACGCGACGACCCACAGCCAGCTCACGCCGGTCCCGACCTGACATCCGCCGCCAACCAAGGACGGCGGTTCATCATGGCTGGTGTCGCTTCCCTCGCCAGTGCCCTGCTCGGCGCACTCCCCTTCCTGCGAGGCGAGGCATCCCCCGCCAACAACCGTTTCGCAGTAAGCATCGCCGGTGCCGGTATCGCCGGTGCCGGTATCGCCTGTGTCGGTATCGCCTGTGTCCAAGGAGACCTCCGATCACTCTTGTCGTCAGGGCATTCTATCCTTCACAAGATGAACTCGGGCGGGCGTAACGCCTGGAGCACTGGCTGGACTGATGTATCCTCCCTCGCCGACCGCAATTGGAGGCGGGCCCTGTCCAACAGCACCCAAGAAGAGGCATCTATTCGGATTCCCTTCACGGAAAACCGATGAGAGTGCAGATCCTCGGCGGCTTCTTGGGGGCAGGCAAGACGGCGGCGATTCGATCCCTGGCAACCCTGCTGCGAGAGCGCGGTGAGACGGTCGCGATCATCACCAACGACCAGGGCTACTCGCTTGTGGACTCCGAGCTCTGCAAATCCGTCGCCGACACCGTGGTGGAGATCGGTGGCGGCTGTTTCTGCTGCCGCTACGATCTGCTCGAGGACGCTCTGACCGCCGCCGCCGACGGGGGAGCGACCCTCGCCCTAGCCGAAGCCGTCGGCAGCTGTACAGATCTCGTCGCCACCGTCCTGGCACCCCTGGGAGATCGCCGCAGCGACGTGCAGATCTCCCCGCTGTCGGTGCTCGTCGACCCCTTCCGAGCGCAGGACATCGCCAACGGCGCCTTCCCGGAACAGGTCGGCTATCTGTTTCGCAAGCAGATCGAGGAGGCGGACATCGTCGTGCTCACCCGCTCCGACCTGGGGCCACCAGACGTCGAACCCCTCATTCGATCCATCCGTTCCGACGTCCCGATCGCGCGGATCTCGAGCGCGAACGGCACCGGAATTGCGGCCTGGATCGACCAGATGCCGGAGCGCCTCGCCGCGCCATTGAACATCGACTACGACACCTACGCCGCCGCCGAGGCTCTGCTCGGCTGGGCGAACGGGCGGGCACGGATCGTCGCGGAACAACCCTTTGATCCGCGGGTCGTCATCCGAACCTTCTTCGCCGCACTCGCGGACGCCCCCGTCGCGCATCTCAAGATCCGCGCCGGCCGAGGCGGCGGGCACCTGGTGCGAAAAGGAGCGCCACCGGACCTCGACCTGGACGGCCTGCCCCTCGCAACGCGAACCCTGGACATCCTCGTGAATGCCCGCTTGGCCGTTGCCCCCGAGACACTGGAGGAGTTGCTGATCGAGGCCATGTCGCGGGCCGCCGGACCGGGCTCGGTGACCTGGACCGACTTCGAGTGCTTCAAGCCTGGGCGACCCGTGCCCATCCATCGCTACCCGACCCGGAGCAAAAACGCCCTGCAGCTCGCCGCAGAACTCGGCCTCGAGCAAGGGGGGCAGATCCTCGACGTACGCTGCCGGGATGCCAGCGGATTGCGGTCGATCCTCGCCACTTATCCAGTCTCTGCCGTCGGCATGGATCCCGAAGCTGAGCCGGGACCAGCAGGCGACCGGATCACACTGTTGGCCGGACGACCCCACAGAATCGCGATGCCTGACGCTTGCTTCGACGCCGTCCTCGGACAGCGCGCGCTCTCGGAGCTCCTCGCCCCCCGGCCAGCGGTCAACGAGATCTTCCGTGTGCTGAAGCCCGGAGGCCGAGTCGGGCTCTCCGATCGGCCCGAGGCCATCCCGGAGTGCAGGAAGCTCCTGGAAGACGCGGGCTTCGACATCCTCGACAGCGGCGAGACATTCCTCATCGGCGCCAAGGCATCCAGTTGACTGAGCTCCGCCGGTTCCTGGTGAGGGCTTCCCTCGACCCCGAGTTTCGGGAGCTGGTGCGCGACGATCCGGATGTCGCCTTTGCGGAGTTCTCACTGTCGGATGACGACAAACAAGCCCTCCGCAGACCCGATCGGGAGATCCACGCGCTCATCGCGCGGGAGTCCCTCGCAGAGCAAGATGAGCCCACTGAGCCCACTGAGCCCACTGAGCCCACTGAGTCCGCCAGCGCGCCGAGGCATCGCCAGCCCGAGCCGGACGCAGCCTTCTTCCTGCGGGTGTTTCCCGAGGTCGCGCACGGGGCAGACGGGGCGATCTACGTGTCCTACTCGGCGAGCCTGAACCCGGCCGCCCTCGCCCAGGCCAACCACATTCCTTGGAGCCACCGACTCGAGGCGCCGGAGACGGTTCAGGCGGCCAAGGACGTGCAGAATGCGGCGGAGGACGGGCGCCGCGAGCGGATCCTCGCCCTGATTCAGACCCTGGTGGGATCGTGACCGACATCACCGTCATCGGCCTGGGCGTCTCGGTCCCTGATCACGTCACACCCGAGAGTGAACGCGCGATTCGAAGGGCCAAAGAGGTCCTGTACGTCGACACCGGGGTCGCGACTCGGGAGTGGCTCGAGCAACGCTGCCCGCGGGTCACCAACCTCTACGAGAGCTGCTACTCCGAGAGCGGCTATCGCCTCGAGACCTACCATCAGATCGCCGCCCAGGTGGTCGAGGCAGCGATGGACCACGCCCCGGTCGTCTTCGCGGTCCAAGGGCACCCGACCGTGTTCTGCTACCCGCCGTTCCTCGTGAGGCAGGTCGCAGAGTTGATCGGGCTCTCATTCAGTGTGCAACCCGGCATTTCGGCCATGGCGTCGATCTTTGCCGAGCTCATGCTGGACCCGGCACCGAGCGGGCTGCAGATGTACGAGGCGACCGACCTGCTCCTCCGCCGGCGGCCGCTTCAAGTCGACGTTCCAGCCCTGATCTGGCAGGTTGGCACCCTCGAGAGCCACTTGTACACGGTTCGCGGCGCCTCTCCGGAGCGGTTCTCGCGCTTCACGGAATACCTGCTCCAGTTCTATGCGGCCGAGCACGTGGTCACCGCGATCTACGCCTCTCCGCACCCACTGGCGAAGGCCCAGATCCACCGCTTCCCTATCGGCGAAATGGCCGCGCACGCCCAGGATCTGGAGGGAGGCATGACCCTCTACATCCCTGCGACCCACGAGCGGCCAATCGTGGACCGCGACCTGCTCGCGCTCCTCACCGACTCTGGACACCTCGGCGAGATCACCAGGAGTTAGCTCCTCAATTCGGCGAGCACCTCGCTGTCGACGATCGGACGGATCCCGATCGGCGAAACGTACAGCGTGGTCCGCGCCGTGAGCTGCGCAGCGTGGGCTGGCATCGTCGATAGCGGGAAGGCCAGGTGCACGGGCTCCAGGAGTGCGTGCGAGGCGGCTTCGGCAGCGATGACTTCGTGGTTAGGCGGGTAGAACCTCAATAGATACCGAGTCAGCCCCTCAAAGGTCTCTGGGGGCCGGGGCGAGCTGGTGTGGTTGTGAGTGCCGACCAGTCCGACCTGCCAGAGCAAGAGCGGCACATCGACGGCGACCGGCCTCCGGCGGAGCAGCAGATCCGTCGCTTCGAAGCACTGGAGTCCGTGGGAGGCGGGATCGATTGCCAGCTCGACGAAGAGCTGGTCCATTGCCGAGATCCCAGCCAGAATCTCGACTCTCAGTCCGAGCAAGCCGGCGAGATCTGCGACTAGAAAGGTCGCCGGCGCGAGGTGTGTCGGGTGTCCGGCGATGGCCAGCGTGACTGGGGTCCGCGCCATGGCGGCCTCGATGACCTCAGCGGCCAGGTGGTGGTGGGACTCGATGCGATTCTTTCCGGCAGCAAAGTGGCCGGAAAGATCGGTGACCCGCTCACAGCGAGCCTCGAGAAAGGCCCGCGTGGCGATTCCGTCGTCCAGGAAGAGGACCTCCTCCGACATCGAGATCGCTCGCTCGACCTGACGGGTGATGTGGTCGATATTCATCGTGCCGAGGCCGACTATGTAGATATTTGCCGTCATGATCCGGTCAGCGCCCGCACGAGATCCAGGAGAGCTGGACCGAGGCTCTCGCCCTCTGCAGCTCGCACTCTCGCGACCGCTTCGACCACTGCTGGTCGTTGCGCATTGTGTCTCCAGCTTGACGTATCGGACCCGGCTCGAGCTGGTGCGATGGGCTGCAGTGAGGCCTCGTGTCTCAGATCGCGTCCCTGCAGGCGTGGCTGGATCCGCACCGCATATGCCACAGTATCCGGCGACAAAACGGGTTCCACCTTAATTGTTGGCCCCAGTGCCGGAGCGCCGAGGAGGTCGCGCAGCGCCCCTTGATCGAGCTCGACGGTGTCCCGTAGGTCCGGATCCAGAGTCGCACGAACCAGCAGCCCTCTATCGCCTTCCACACGAACCTCCCGCGCCGGTTGTATCATCGGCGAGAAGGTCAAGTCCGGAGTCAAACCCATGGGCTGTGAGCTGTCGTACATAGAAGCTAGGTTTGGAAGGACCCGCGGGGATGGCTGCGAATTGCGCAGGTTGAACCATGCTATGTTCGATAGCTGACAGGTCATGGGTGCCAGACGAGGGACTTGACCGGCAAAAGGAGAAACCGGATGGCGGGAATGGACGGGCAGCAGCTCCTGCTTTGGGTCGCCATGGACGAGGCTGAAGCCTTGGCCGCCGCTTCGTTTGACGACGCAGATCTCGTCCAGCTGGCCACGGTGGCGGTTCAGAAGGGCCATGCGGCCTCGACGCGCGTGCTCCTGCGCCAGGGCAAACTCGAGCAGCAGACCCTCGCGTATCTCGCCGGCATCGCGATTCTTCTGGGCCATGTACCCGTCCTGCGGGAGATCGCCGACGCAGCTCCCAGCGCAGTGTCCGACCCTGATCGAGATGGCAAGACGACGGCATTCCTCGCGGCATCGGTTGGCAACGTCGAGGCTCTGACCGTCATCGCCGAGGTCGCGCCGGTTGCGCTCGGTCTGCCAATTACTGGCGGCGTGACTCCCATCGACGTGGCCTGGCACCGAGGGCACCAAGCTTGCGTAGAGTTCCTTCGTAGCTGCGGAATCCCGGATCCGATGGAGCGCTGGCAGACCTGCTGCGACGGCGAACCCTGCGGACCAAAGCCCATGCGCGATGCTGATTCTGTGATATCCTAGCCATCTACTCGGAGGCCTCATGGGAATGCCGTGGACACGTATTGGCGACATGACATCGCCCTGTCCGATGCTGTGTGCGCCTGGCTGCATCCACGGCCCAGAGACCAATGTGACCGGTAATCCCACCGTTATCGTGGCCAAGATGCCCGGATGCGCGGTTGGGCATATCGCTGTGGGCTGTGGGCCGCCGGCCCCCTATGTGAAGGGTTCCGCCACCGTCCTGAATGGCGGCATGCCCGCCGTACGTATCGGCGACACCACCGCACACGGTTCGACGTGCATACTGGGCGAACCAACAGTTCTCGTTGGCTAGCCTGCCACTTGCGGAAGAGATCCGAGTCGCAAGAGCTGCCGCCGAGGCCGCGCAGCGTGCGCGAGTAGAGCTCCAGACGGTCGAGGTAGCGTTTCGCGGGCTGGAGATCCGACATGCCGTCCTGACCCGCCTCGGAATGGCCATCGATCCGGCCGAGAACGTCCGTCTAAAGGGACTTTTGGCCCAGCGTGACCAGCTCGAGCCCCACGCCGACCAGGCCGGCGCTCTCGGATTCGAACTGAGCAAGCTCCTCGATGCACAGCACCACCACCTCCACGATCCGGGCCACGAGCACACCGTCGCGAGACTCAAGGCGCTGGGCAGGACCCGGCAGGAAGTCTGGGACGAGCTGGAGCCTCTCTGGCAGCGTGTGAAAGTGGTCGAGCCCGTGGTCTCCCTCCTCGAACACCACACCGCCGAGCTCGAGTGCGTCGATCGCGACCGATCCGACGTCGCCGACGTCGCCCGTCGGACCGCCAGTCTCGTCGAGGGCCTCGGCAGCGCCCTGGCCGCCATCGGGTTCGAGGTCTCGATTCCCGACCCACCCACGCCCAGCTGGGATTCGATCGAGGTCGTCGCCGCCCGCCTGGGAGAGCTCCGCGACGTCCTCACCGAAGAGCGGGACGACCTCCAGAGCAGGCACGCAGAGGCGAACGAGCGCCACAGCGAGCTCACTGCACAGATCATGGCGATCACGGGATGACAGACGACGCTCGCCGCGTCCACCTCGCCTATGAGCGGACGCCCTATCCTCCTCTGGAGACTCTGCGTCTGGGCGCCGGCAGTCCGACCGTGCCCGTGAACTGGGTCAATGCTGTCGTGTGGCCGGCCGAAGCGCTGCACCACCGCTCACGGATCCTCGTCGCGGGCTGTGGCACTGGACACGAGGCGGCGCGCCTGGCCGCCGAGAATCCGGCGGCCGAGGTTGTCGCCGTCGACTTCAGCGCAGCCTCCATCGCCATCGCCGAGCAGATGAAAGCAGAGGGTTTTCCAGATCAAATCCGCTTCGAAGTGGCAGACCTGACTTCGGATTCGCTCGAGAGGTTTGGCTCCTTCGACTTCGTCTTGTGCAACGCCGTCGCCGACTATGTGCCCGACACCGCCGCGCTGCTCGCAAACCTGCGGAGCGCCCTCGGAAGCACTGGCGTGCTCTATCTGGGCGTGAACAGCCCAAACCACCCGGCGCGTCGAGTTGCGGGCGCCCTGCAGACGCTCGGTTTTCCCGCCGATCACTTCGAGGAGGGTCACGCCCAGCGGACGGCGCTACGACTGGCGGCCGCGATCATGGGGCAAGACGCCAAGATCCCAGGATTTGCGCAGGCTTCTGAGTCGTATCTGACCGTTGAGATGTTCCCGGCCTTCTTTCACCATCGCCCCCTGGACGCCTGGCTCGACGACGCTCAAACAGCAGGCTTGCACTTTCGCGGCACCTTGAACGCGCCATTCGCCCTTAGCGGGATCTCCGACGCCGATTTGCCTCTGCTCTACAGCCTGGATCGCGGCGGGGTGTCGCAGCTGGTCGAAGGGCTCCGGCTCAACCACATGTTGCCGATGCTGTTCACCTCCGCAGCGCCAAACGAGCCACCCTGGGCCGACATGAGTCAGCTCAAGAACTGGCGGCCACGCACCCATCCATGCATCGCTCCGGAGCGTATCCAACCGCTCTCGGAAGACTGGATGACCCCGCGCTTCTTGACGATCCAATCCTCTGGCCTGCCCGAGATTCGGCTGCAGTTGTCCGCGTATATGCTCGAGTTTCTCAGACTTGCGGATGGCACGCGCACCGTCGCCGACCTGCGAACGATCATCGGTCCGATCGTTCCCGATGACCACGTGCGGTCCACCCTCTTCCGCGGGTATCACGCGTGCGTTCTTTACATGGCGCCCTGAACCATCCATTCTCAGCCCGCATGTGCACCAGCTTGCCGCTCGCAGACGAGATCCGGGAGGCCCGGGCAGCCCACGATCAATCCGCGGGCGCCCGCCAGCTCCTCCAGCGGGTAACCACGGCCATCGAAGCCGTTGACACCATCGAGCGACAGTGCGAGCGCTTCCCGCAGAACGAAGGGCGGGTCCCAGGCGAGGATCTGATCTCTGAAATCGCTGAAGCGTGGCCGATCCTCGCCGATCTGCACGCGGCTGACCCGAGACCCGCGTCTCCGTTCTCGGAGCAGCTGCAAGCGCGAAGGACACAGCTCGTCCTCGCCCAGCAGACCCTGCGACCCGTGGCCCGGCAGCTCATCGAGCGGCTCGAGCGCCTTCATGACCTGCAGCAGGAGCAACAACGTCTTCTCCACGATCCCCGGTACGCCCCGATCCTTCAGGACATCCAAGCTCTGAACGCGGAGCGAGACGGCGTGATCGCCGTATTCAACCCGCTCAATCAGCGCCTCGGCGTCGTCGAGCCAACCCTGAAGCTCCTCGACAACTTCATCGCGAAGCTGGCCGACGACGAGGCCTCCGGCAAGTCCGCTCCCGACCCGGCGGGGGCCGTAGCCTGGCGTACCGCCTACCTGGCCGGCAACTTCCTCGGAAGTGTCAGAGATGTCCTGAGCTCGGTCGACTTCGGCGTTGCCGTGCCCGAGATCCCCGTTGTGCCCCCGCAGCCTAACGCCGAGACCGCCGCCCATCGCTGGGAAGAAGTCGAGGCCGCCCTACGCAGCATGAGAACGCTTCGAGAAGACATCACGGCCCACGCGGCGGAGATGACCACCCGCGCCCAGGCCGCCTCGGAGCGCTACCAGGAGCTCTCCTCGCAGATCCTCGACCTCACCGGCTAGGACTCTACCGCCGCTTTTTCTGCCGATGAGGACTCTTGCACTTGGCCGGCAGCCCGGTGGCAGCCTGCTTCTGGGCCTTCACGACCTGCTCTGCTCGTAGGCGGATCCGGCGGGGCTTGGCGTGCTCGCACTTGCCACTCATCATCAGGTTGTCCGCCCACTCTGGCGTGCAGGGTGTGTGGGCGAGCCCAAGGGCGTGCCCAAGCTCGTGGGCCCATTTCCGGAGCGCCTGAACCGAGTCGTTCTTGGCGCGGGCGGCGATGAAAGCCACACCCGGACCCTTCTGGTCTTTGGTCAGTGTGCAGCGATAGGCGCCTCCCAGCCCGGCGGCACTGAAATCGCGCGCCACATAGAGGTCCAGCCCCTCTGGCCAGATGAGGTCGGCGGGATCCACAAGCGGCGGGAGGCTCGCTTTGGTGGACTTGCCAGCCGCAACCCGCTTGAACGGCCCGACGTCGGCCGCCTGATCGCGTTGGATCCCCTCGAGCTCCCAGCGGATGCTAGTCGGCTCGAAGATGTTGTTGATGTGCTGCATGCGACTCGTGATGTCCACATCGTCCACGATGGCGGCAGCGTCGAGGTCGTGGACCGAGGATTTCAGAATGTGTACCCGGAGTTTCATGGTGAACCCCGGGTCGGCGTCCGCTGGAGTAGCGGTGGCCGATCCACACCCCATTTGAGCGAGCAGGACCGCAGCAGCGGCATGTCGAGGCCGGAGACTCATGAGGCTCAGCCTACCTTGCACGGAGCCAACCAACTCATAAACAACAGAGCATGTCTTCTCCCGACTTCAACATCTGGGGTGTGCTCGCCCCGGACACCTATGACGCGCTCGTGGGCAGCCACTGGAAAACGGCGGCGATCTTCCCCGCGACTCGGTCGGTGGCGATCCTGGGGACCGGTGGGTCGGCCTTTGTGCGGCGCTTCCTGCAAGACCCACCAGCGGTCGACAATCCGCTGGATTCCTACGCTGTCGACCGAGTCGAAGAGATCCGCGAGGAGCTTCGCGGTGAGGGATTCGGCTCTTTCGCAGCCTACTACTGGGAGCAGCGGCAGGGGACCTATGCGGACTTCGTTGCCATCGGCAGAGCGGCCGGACTGGGCACTCCAAGCAAGCTCGCGCTCCTGCTCCACCCAGAGTTCGGAACCTGGTTCGGGATCCGCGCACTGGTGTTCACGGACAAGCCAATGACGGCGACGGGCGGTGCAGAGTTCGATCCATGCGCGCCATGTCCGGCACCCTGCGAGTCAGCCTGTCACGGCGCCGCAGCGGGATTCCCCTTCGACGTGGCTGCATGTCTACGCCAACGTCTGGGTGGCCAGACCTGCCGATCGAAGTGCGATGCCCGGCGCGCGTGCCCAATCGGGCAAAAACACACCTATGACCCGGATATCGAGGAGTTCCACGCGCGTGCGTCACTCTCGATGCCGGGCTGATCTCTTGACGGCATGCCTTGGCCCGTTCAGAACTCGAGTCCGAGCTTCTCGGCGATGGGCACTGCAAAGTGCCGCTCTGCTTCGTTGATGTCACCGTCGGCCAGAGCGACCGACCGCAACATCTCGACAACGAACTTGCGGTGGGGATCATCAGCCAACTCGAGGATCTCGCGGATGGCGAAGGACGCCTCGGTCTGCCGGATGGTCGCTCGCAGCACCTGGTGAACGATGGCCTCTGCCTCGCCGCGATCCATGTCGACGATGTTCTTCGCCAGGTGGTCCTCGATGGCGCTCATCTCCGCCTCGGCGATTGCGCCGTCTACCCGAGCCAGCTCCAGTGCGAGATAGACCGCCCGCTCGACGATGCGCTTGCGGCCCTCCGCGTCCGTTTCGGCCTGGGCCGCTGGGATGGCGGGCTTCGATGGAGGCGTGCTCCGGCTCTGCACCATCAGCGCTCCGCCAGCCACAATGACTGCGATGCCCACGAGGATGCTTAGCACCAATACCGCAACCCACACGCTCAAGCCTCCTTATCGCCGGGCATTCTACTCCATCCCGTCAGCAGCCCCACCAGGAGCAGGAGCATCCACGGCGGAACCAGCGAGCCGGCGTCACATCCGCAGCCCGGTCCGCCCGTCCGCCCTTTCTTCACGCCGTTGCCGCCCGGTGTCTCGTCGCCGGTGTCGGTCGGCGGCAGATCCGTGTCGTCGGGATCGTCAGGGAGGATGCAGAAGAACTCGTCCTTCTGGATGAGCTCGATCGGTCCGAAGGACAGAACCCCAGGGGCTTCGAGGGCTCCCACGGTGGGGGGAGTCTGGCGACCGCGAGCGCACCAGTCAGAGAGCACCGGCTCTCCGATCTCGACTCCCGCAGTCCGCAGAGTGGAGCTTGGAACTGGGTAGAAGTCCCATGTGTCGGCGTCGTAGAAGCACGCCGAAGTCTCTGCGCAGTCGACGTTGCCACCGACGACGGCCGTGCCACCGGGTGTCGGCACCGATCCCACCACCGCATTGTTGACAAACTGCTGGCCGGGATCCACACCCCAGCCATCGAGAGAGACGGGCCCAACCAGTGTATTCCCGCGAATCCAGAGGTCGGGCACGGCGCTGGCCACCAGAGACCGCTGGCCGACGGCGATGTTGCTGTGCACAATGGCCGCCCCACGGACGACCAGGCTGTCGCCGCTGCCTTCGACGAAGTTTCGCTCGATGGTGGTGGCACCTGAGCCGGCCACAGAGATGCCGACGCCACTCATCCCGGCCATGGTGTTGTCCTGAACCACCCCCCCCGATCCGGGAGCGAAGACAAGGCCCGCTGCGGCACCTTCGATCAAGTTCTGCAGCACCTCGGCGTCACTGACTACACAGCTTCCATCAGCACAACCAAACCCAAAGGCCGTGCCGCCGATGGCCGCGAAGTTGTTGTCGTCGACGAGCAGCGACGCCACGGACCCGGTGGTGACGACCGCGTTGCCCTCGATGTCGAAGAAGTTGCTGTAGCGCACCGACACCTCGCTTCCAGTGCGAAGTTGGACGGCGGCGGTCCCCGCGGGCACGTCGGTGAAGCTCAGCTGAGTGAGCCTGACGGTTGGGCCAGTCACCGAGAGGATGTAGTCCCCTCCTCCGTTGTGAAAGACGGCGTGAGAGTCGTAGTCGAGGGACTCGATGATGGTCACCTCGCCATCGATGATCGGCGCGATAGCGACAATATCGCACGGACCGTAGTAGTCGCCCTCCACGAAGGCCACGATGTCGCCACCCTCGACAGCATTGATGGTTGCGCACCAGTCGTCGGCGGGCGTCACAACCCAGAGCACCGGGATGTGAGCGAGGGCCACGCTCGGCCAGAGCAGGATCACGTGGCCCCCAACACACGAGCCGTGGCCCGCACACAGGCCCCAATTCCCTCCAGATCGTAGCCACCTTCGAGGATCAGCCCGATGCGCCCGCCGCAGTGCCGTTCCGCCATGCCCAGGAGGCGTTCGGTAGCGGCGGCAAAGCCTGCCTCACTCACGGCCAGCCCACCGAGGGGGTCCGAAGTATGGGCGTCAAAGCCCGCAGATACCAGGATCAACTCCGGCTCGAAGGCCTCTAGTGCAGGCAGCAGATTGGCATCGAGGGCCTCCAGGAGCGCCTCGTCGCCAGCCCCAGCCCTCAGCGGCACGTTGATCGTCAGACCGAGACCGTCGCCGCGGCCCCGCTCGGTGGATGCGCCGGTCTCCGGATAGAAACCGCGACCCCAGCGATGGCTAGAGTAGAAGAGCACATCACCGCGATCCTCGAAGATGTGCTGGGTGCCGTTGCCGTGGTGGACATCCCAATCCACGATTGCCACACGCCCGACATTGTGGGCGGTGATGGCGTGTTGTGCGGCAATGGCGATGTTGTTCAGCAGGCAGAAACCCATGGCCCGATCGGCCTCGGCATGGTGGCCAGGCGGGCGCACGAGGGCGTAGGCCCGCCGGATGTCGCCCTCCATGATGGCATCCACTGCACCGATTGCCGCCCCTGCGGCGAGAAAAGCGGCATCGATGCTGCCAGGACTGGTGAAGGTGTCGACATCCAGCCGCACATGCTTGCCGCGGCAGCGCTCGAGCAGATCGACGTAGGACTCTCCGTGCACTGCGAGAATCGCTGCGCGTGAAGCCGGTCTCGGAGCGACCCAGCTCACTCCTGACAGGGCCGCCAAGGCGTCGTATGCAGCCGATAGCCGTGCCACTCGCTCTGGGTGACCTGCGCCCGGGTCGTGACCCAGCATCGCCCGATCCCAGAGGGCGACGAGCCCGCTCAATCGAGGCGGCCCAGCTCGGTCCAAGTCTTCTGGAAGGCGTCCAAAGCGAGCTCGGCGCTCTGCTGATACGCCCGTAGCTCGTGCTCCAGCTCCTCGGTGCCCAGGACGGCTCCCATGCGAGCGTCCAAGGCCTGAAGCTCGGCACCGGCAGAGATCATGCGGGCCTGGAGCTTGTCGAGAGCGTCGCTCACCTCTCCACTGTGTGCCGCCCGCTCATCGAGTCGGGCCATCGCCGACTTGAGTTCTCGAATCTGCGCAACCGAGGCCCCGACGAGCTGCATTTCGAACTCGGCCTTCTCTCGGGCAATGCCATCTGATCCGTGCTTATCGAGGAACTCTTTGCCCTCTTGAATCTTCTCGCCGAGGGCGTAGATGGCCCCGAGCAGCTTTGCGACTTGGGACATCACGTCGGCGCGAACTTCCGCCGAGATCGCCTTCTTGCTGCCGAGCACTCTCTTTTGCACCGACTCGGCGGCCTTCTTCGCCTTTACCAGAGCTGGCAGATCGTCCCGGTGCATCTTGGAGGGATCGAGCTTGGGAAGCTCGACGGCCCCGGTGAGAGCCTTGGACTTCCGCACACCCAGGAGCATGCCCGGGATCCCAAACAAGAAGCAGCCTCGACGGTCATCACCCATCGCCTGCTGATTAACTCAACCTCGGCAGGTTGAGGCCTCGAGCTATGAACATTCCAGCCGAAGCGTTGCAATGACCGGATTCAGAGACGCCGCGACGCGCCCCGAATCCTGCTCTTCCTCTTCTTCCCCCGCTTTTTTGGCGGCGATCTGAAGCGGTGCGAGGTTCATCTTCAGGGACTCGTCGACGACCATCCAGAGGATCGACCCGAAGACGCCGAGGGTCTCGAGCTCCGGACCGTTCATCAGGCAGGCTTTTTCGGCCTGCTGGGAGATCACCATCGACGCCTCGAGACTGGCGTAGGTTCCGGCGGCCAAGGTATCGCACACATCCGTATCCAGGATTTCCACTGCGAGATATTCGAGGATCTGCGTGGTTTGATCCGCGTGATCGAGCTGAGGATTGAGGAGCTGCGAGAGGAGCTCGGGCTGGCTCTGGATGTCGATGATGGCATCGCAGACCTCCATCACCGCTTCAGTCGTGGTCATCTTCAGGTCCGACTGCTCCTCGTCGTTGCCCACGACCGTGTTCAGCATCTTGGTCATGGGGGTCTCGGCCGCTTTGTCGGCCCCCTGCTGGCTCAGCCCCGCATGCTCCTTGAGTGCATCGTTGCCATGGGTGCCAAACACATTCTGACCCTTGGCTCCGGCCCCCCTCGCCTTGTTCTTGAGTGTCGACGCCGACTTCAGATCACGAATTGCCACCAAGACCTCCAGTCCAGACAGGATACACCGCGGATTGCTCGGCGACACGCGCGAGATCCGGTATGCTCGCGGCCGGGGGGGACGATGCTGTCATCCTGGGCTCTCGCCTACGCCGAGCGCTGGGGCCTGCCCAAGCCTGCATATGACGAGCTGGCCGACGTACTCGCCGCCATCAAGCGCGGCGAGATCGTTGGTGGCGACGTCGACACAGCCATGCCGGACATCGTCGAGGACGAGGTGGAAGACGTCCCGCTCCCCGTGATCATCGAGGGCGCAGCGGAGCGCTACGAAGACATCAACCAGATCGGCCTCGGAGGCATGGGGGAGGTTCGTCGAGTCTGGGACATGACCATGAACCGCTCACTGGCCATGAAGATCCTGCGCAAGGACCTGTTGGATCGGCCGGATCTCTTCGCCCGCTTCCGGGAGGAGGCCGAGGCCACCGCACAGCTCGAGCACCCCGGTGTGGTTCCGATCCACGATCTCGGAAAGCTCCCCGACGGGAGGCTGTTTTTCACGATGAAGGAGGTTCGCGGCCGCACCCTGCTCGATGTGATAGACGAGATCCACGGCGCCTCCAGCGGGAGCTGGGAGACGGGCCCGACCGGCTGGACACTCTTCAAGACCGTGCAGGTCTTTGTCGCGGTGTGTGAGGCGATCGCGTATGCCCACAGTCGCGCGGTTCTACATCGGGATCTCAAGCCGTCGAACGTGATGGTCGGCGCCTTTGGCGAAGTCGTGGTGATGGACTGGGGGCTGGCAAAGATCGGAAACGACCCCACGAGCTTCGGTGACTCGGTCTCCATCGACAGCGGCACCGCGCCAATCATGACCGAGAGATCGCGAGCCTCGGCCTATATGACTCTGTCCGGAAGCATCGCCGGAACGCCGAACTACATGCCACCGGAGCAGGCCCGCGGAGATCACGGCAGGGTCGGTCCGTGGTCCGACGTGTACGCCCTCGGGGCGATCCTGTACCACATCCTCTCTGATCGTCCACCTTATGACGGGATGATCACCGAGCAGGTCGTCGAAAAGGTCCTCTCCGGTCCCCCTCCTCCGGCGGGCCCTCGCTGGCGAAAGAGCCGCGGCAGTAATCCGGCCATCGAGGACGAGCTCATCGGCATCTGCGAACGAGCCATGGCCCCCGAAATCGCGGATCGGTACATGGATGCGGCGACCATGGCCGAAGCGGTGCATGGCTGGCTGGAGGGGGCCCGTACTCGGGAGCATGCACTGGCACTGGTGCGTCGCGCGGAGGAGCTCGAGCCGGTCATGGACGACCTTCGCAAGAGCGCCATCACGCTCCGCGGAAAAGCCGCCTATCTCCTGGAACAGCTGCCGACGGACGCCGCAACCGAGGACAAGCGATCGGGCTGGGAACTTCAGGACGAAGCGCAGACCGTGACCGAGGCTCTCGAGATCGAGACCGAGAGGTACACCAACCTGCTCCGCGCCGCCCTTACACACTCGCCGGATCTAGAAGCTGCGAACGAGCGACTCCAAGCACTGAAGCCCGGGCATACCGCGAGTGGCCGCGGCTACGTCTCGCTGAACACCGAACCCGCAGGCGCTCGGGTACTGCTGCATCGATCTCGCGCGGTTGGCCGGCGGATTGTCGAGACAAATCCCATCGATCTGGGTGTGACACCCCTGGACCGCGTCGCGGTGGGCACGGGCTCGTGGCTGGTCACGGTCAGCGACGGCTCGCAGACGCTTCGATATCCGATCATCGTGGAACGAGGGCAGCACTGGACGAGTGCCGCCCCAGGTCATTCCGAGCCTCACCCGCTTCCACTCCGGGCCGAGGTCGCCGAAGACGAAGTCGTAGTCCCCGCTTCGTGGTTCCGGTGTGGCGGAGATTTCGAGACCGAGGACTCCCTCCCCTCCCAGCGAGTCTGGGTGGACGACTTCGCAATGAAGATCTGCCCAGTCACCAGCGAGGAATACCAGGCCTTCCTGAACGACACCGGCAGCGCCGAGAAGCACATCCCACTCGCAACAAGAACCCCGGCTCACGACCGCCAACCCGTGGTCGGAGTCACAATCGCGGCGGCGGAGGCCTACGCGGTCTGGCTCTCTGAAAAGGACGGTTTGCCCTGGCGCCTGCCGACCGAAGCCGAGTGGGAGAAGGCCGCTCGGGGCACTGATCTCCGCCAGCGACCGTGGGGGGATCACGTCGACCAAAACTGGTGTTGCTACCTCGACTCCCACGCTGATGTGCCCCGAATCGCGTCGGTCGATGACTACCCCGAGGACGTGAGCGTGTACGGCGTTCGCGGCATGGGTGGCAATGTGAGGGACTGGTGCAAAGACCCCGATGCTCCTGCCGAGTCGGCCATGGCACGGGGCGGGCACTGGCTCGGTGTGGCCCAGCTCACTAGGAGTGCCCTCCGCTTTCGGATACCCTTCGGTGCCGACGAGACCGTCGGATTCCGCCTCGTTCGAACCCTCTGAACCCCAGGAGGCCCCGTGCCCTTTGCCCTCGACCAGCTCAAGCTCGCCTTCGCGTACTCCATCGTGGAGGAAATCGTCGACGCCGACGAGAAGGTTCACGACGCAGAGCGCAGGTTCTTGGCAGAGAAATTCCCAGCCACGTCATTGGAGTCCTGCGGATTCCTCGACGACAAGGGCGAGCTCAACGACGACTACCGCGCCGCCGTGGCGGAGTCTCTGGAGCGCCTCGGCAACGAGCTCGATCTCCAGGAGAAGTTCGCCCTCATCGACATCTTCATGGGGGCGTCGCTGGCCGACGGAGAGTTCCACCACGAGGAGGGCAATGTGATGGTCTGGGCCTCCCGTCTACTCGCCATCACCAGCGACCAACTCGACGCTCACCTCGACACCAACGACGATGTCGGCAGCCTGGATCTGCCCACTGCGGAGTCCAGCGACTCGGAATAGGCGGCCATTGTAGTGGGCTAGAGCCGCCAGGTAGCCGAGGCCCAGATGCGGTAGTCGCCAAGGGACTGGCAGGCCTTCTCTGCCCAGCCGTCGACTGCATCCTCGATCTGACAGCCGAGACCCGAGGAAGCGTTGAAAGAAGGCAGCTTGCCGTACGGCTGCTCATTCACCGAGAAATCGCCGCCCAGGCCCACTAGTGTGGCTCCAGGACCCCCGAGTGCGCCGTCCTCCATGCGGTGGCGCTCCGCGAAGACCGTGCCCGGTCCGAGGCCGTCGATCGCCACCCGCACCCGATCCCGGTTGGCACCACGCAGCGAGCCAAGGGCAAAGCCGGGGGACTGGATGCGGGCCCACTGCCACACAGCCGGAACCACCGCCGACGGAACCCCCCCGAGACGATAGCGGTCGAGACCCGCCACGGCATCGCTGAAGCCCACGTCGTAGATTCCGCGGACGCGAGTGGACTTGCCTAGCCACACCGACGCTGTCCCCTCACCTCGCTTGTAGGTCTCGCCACCCGTTGCGCCTAGCTGACCGCGGACCCTGACCCCGAAGCCGAGCCATGCTGTGCGGGGCTCGACGAGGTTGAGCCCAAGCTGCGCGTAGCCGACCTGCCGGCCCGGAGTAGTGAACACGACGGCATCGTCTGGAATCTCCTCACTGTCGTCGTCCGAGACGCGCTCCTCGAAGGGCTGGTCCACCCAAGCTCCGAGGCGATAGTGGGCTCTCATCGCCGATCCCCGTCGATCGCCGCTCAGGGAGACCACGCCGCCATAGCGCCGCATCAGCTCGGGTTCCTCGATGGCGGTGAACCCCTGGGCGCCGACCTCGATCGGCAGTCCGCGATACTCGAATCCAGCCAGGGCACCGGTGACTCCCGTCTCGCCACCATAGGCGACCATGAGGAGAGATTCGCGTCTACCGATGATGTCCCCAATACGAACCCCGGTCTCCAGGTGCGCTTGACTGGGTGACCAGGCCCCTCCGATGAGGGGGCGCAGCTCTGAGCGACCCAGGCCGTAGCGGCGGGGCTCGCCGTGACCACCTGACTCGAGCGGAGAAACAGGAGGAGCCACAGCCGGCACGACAGCGGGTGTTGGCGCGATGATCTGGCCGATATCTGCCTCTACATCCGCCAGCCGTATGCGGTGGAGCTCGAGGCCCGTATGGTCCATCGAGAGATAGAACACAGCCTCGCCATCCGGCGTCGGGGCCGGGGCGAGAGCGGCGCCGCGAGATCGCGTGATCTGCCTTCCGCGGCCCTGATCGGCGAGGACCTCGTGGATCTCGATGAACCCGTCGATTCCCACGGAGGCATAGAGGGAGCGGCTGTCCGGGCCCCAGGCGATGTGGCTGGGAATGCCGGAGCCAGGCCCCCCGCTGAGACCCACAGTGTCGCCACTCTCGAACTCGAGGACCTCGATCTCCCAGCCCGCACCGCGCTGGATCAGGTAGGCGACCCGCTCGCCATCCGGAGAGATGCGCGGGCGATCGTAGACCAGGTCGACATCGGGCTCGGTGACGGCAGATACCTCACCCGTCTCCAGGTCCACCCGCACCAAGTGAGTGCGCCCCCAGTCCAGGCCCACGGCGATCGCGAATGAGCCGTCGGGAGCGGGATCGGCGCCGCTGACGTCTTCCCAGGTAGTGACCCGGCGCTCGGCGCCCTCTTCGCTGTCCCAGATGTAGAGATCTGGACGCAGACGCCCCGAGGGATCGAAAGCGTACGCGGTGAACAGGAGGCGGTTCCCGTCCGGCATGAACCGCGGCTGGTTTGGGCTCCTGGTGGCGTACACGCGCTCGGCGAGCTGCTCGCGCGGTGGGTGCTTTGGATCGACGTCCAGCACATCGTCGGGATCCTTGTCCATGATCTCTTCGCGGGCTTCCTCCCGGTCTTCGACCTCCTCCGGATCGGGCTCCCCGGTGGACCAGATACGCAGCTTCGAGCTGCCTTTTGGGCTCCGCACGACCAGCGCCACCTTCTCGCCGTCCGGAGAGACGGTCGGCTCGCCGGTGTACCAGCTGTGCTCCTGCCAGAGGGTTCCCTCGTCCACGGGCCGCCGCGCCTCGATCTCCAAGGCCGCGTGGGTGAGCTCGGCGACGAAGCGCGCATAGAGCCGCTCGGCCGAGTCCCCATAGACGCCGCTGAAGGCCTCGTCGAAGTCGCGCTGCTCGACCGCGGTCAGCCGCCTCCACAGCTTGACCAGCGAGTCGCCTCCGGCCCGCTCGTCGAGCCATTCGAGGTAGGCCGACCCCACCAGATACGCGAAGGCCCCACCCGAGTAGCGGCTGAAGTCGTTCAGCTGACCATAGGCGGGCATCTTGCCCTCTTGGGCCAGCCGCCTCAAAAAAGCCGCTCGGAAGGATGCATTGGGTCGTCCGTAGCCGCTCAGCCGAGCCTCGACGACCGTCGCGTAGCCCTCGGCGACCCAGCGCGGCGACTTTCGGGTCACCGGGCCGATCCCAAACAGCGACTGCATGATCTGCTCGCCGGGATTCCGCGCAGCGCGAAGCAGATGGGCCTGGTGTGCAAACTCGTGAGTCAGCAGCAGCTCACCCCAGGAGCGATAGTGTCCGATGACCGAAGCCGAGTCCGGCGGAGTCGACCAGAACTCCATGCGGGGCGCGCCCTTTAGCGGCAGCGCCGACCCGTTCGCAGTCGACATCGGATCGCGAATGACGATGTCCATGATCTGTGGCGGCGCCCAGCCCACCTCGGCGATCACCCGTTCGCGGATCGACTCCATGTGATCCGCGCCCTGAAGCGCCCACTCCTCAGCTGAAGCTGGGTAGTGAAAACGGAAGTGCTCCGTCGTCACGGTCATCCAGCGATCATTCGGCGTCTGCGCTTGGCTTTGGCCGCCAAGTAGCATCGCCAGGATCAGGAGTGAGGGCATGCTTCTCCGTCCGGTCGGGAGGAAGCCTAACGCACCTCGGAGAACTTCTCAGACAACGCCTCAAGCAATCGTCTTGGACGACCGAACAATTGCCATGCCCGGCGCAATGCTCACAATCCCAGAGGTGCCCGAGGGGACGCTCCAGCGCGCCGAGGAGATTGGTCTGTTCCACCCGACCGCGGCGCGCATCCAGCAAGTCGCCGCGAATCCGGAGACTGTTGTCGCCGATCTCGCCCGCACCATCGCCATGGATCCGCTCCTGGCGGCCCGGTTGCTGAAGCTCGCAAACTCACCCTTCTATGGGTTCAGTGGGCGGATAACGACGCTGCACCACGCCATCGGGCTGCTCGGCTTCCGGACCACCCGGGACCTCGCCATCGCAATGTACGTCGGCGGCAAGGCCGAGCGGGCTGGACCCGAGGCCCGAACGATCTGGAAGCACTCCCTGACGACCGGCTCAATCTGCCGACTCCTCGCCCGATATGTCCGCGGAATCGACGCGTCCCAGGCCCTCATTGCCGGGCTTCTTCAGGACGTCGGTGCGCTGATCATGTGCATCCTGGAGCCAAAATACGCCGCCATGCACCGCCACTTCGAACTGGGCTCACCCCGGATCCTCCAGGGAGAACTTGTGCTCTTCGGCGTTCAGCACACGACCCTGGGAGCCTCGCTCCTGCGAAGCTGGGAGCTCCCGGATCTCTTTGTCGAGGCCGCCCTCTTCCATCACGAACCTCCGAACACCGACCACCAGTGGCTGATGTTCCTCGCCGGCACCATCGCCGAGCGGAGCCTCACAAAGGCCCGGGAGCTCGCCGAAACACCGGCTGCCAAGCGGCTCAAACTCAGTGAGACCCAGCTCCAGATCGTTCTCAATGTCTATGCGGAGAACGCCTCGCTCATCCGCGGGCTCAGATAGGCGTCGACCGGCGACGGCGAACCAGGAACGCCGCCCCTAGCAGCGCGAGCCATCCCGCACTGCCACCTCCGGTGGTGCTGCACGAAGCGAGTCCGCCACCACGATACCAGGTGCTGTAGCGACCATCAGGATCGACATAATCGGGGATCTTGTCCCCATCTCGGTCCTTGACGCCCTCGCGCTCGTCCTTGAGGCCGTCGTCGTCGGAGTCGAGATCGAGCCAGTTGGGGATGCCGTCACCGTCGACATCGGACTCGTCCCAGCCCGCCTCGGTCTCGGTGGGGATGCCGTCCCCGTCGTCGTCGGTGTCGAGTCGATCGAAGATGCCATCGCCATCGGAGTCGGTGAGCTCTCCCTCGTCTTCGGTCGGCACGGTGTCGCCGTCGTCATCGGGATCGCGGTAGTCGCTGAAGCCATCGTTGTCGGTGTCGCCCACGCCCTCGACCCGATCTGGAACCGTGTCGTTGTCGCTGTCGAGATCCAGGAAGTCGCTGTCGCCGTCGCCATCGCTGTCGACGATGCCCTCGGTCTGGTCGGGAATGGTGTCGCCGTCCGAGTCGATGTCCTGGTGGTTCGGAGTGCCGTCCTCGTCGAAGTCATCGCCGTAGCCGCCCTCGTCGATGGTCGGGATGCCGTCGTCATCGTCGTCGTCATCGAGGTAGTCGGGGGTCGAGTCGCCGTCGGTGTCGCCCGCGGGAACCTCATCGATGGTGGGGATGCCGTCTCCGTCGTCGTCGGGATCCTGGAAGTCGGGGTTGCCGTCACCGTCGGAATCTCCGGTGCCTTCGTCGCCGTCCAGTAGGCTATCGCCGTCGGAGTCCTCGTCCAGATAGTTGGGGATCCCGTCACCATCGGTGTCCCCTCCCCCCTCCTCGTCGGTGGGGATCCCGTCGCCGTCATCGTCGTTGTCGAGGTAGTCGGGGAGGTTGTCGAGGTCGCTGTCGTCGTTGGTCGGATCGCCGTCGCCGTCGAGATCCTCGTCCTCGGTGAGGATCCCGTCGCCGTCATCGTCCACGTCGAGGTAGTCGGGGATCAAGTCACCGTCGGAGTCGTCGTTGGTCGGGTCGTCGTCGTCGTCGATGTCCTCGTCCTCGGTGAGCACACCGTCGCCGTCGTCGTCCAGATCCAGGTAGTTGGGGATCCCGTCTCCATCGGTGTCGTCGTTCCCCGGATCGCCGTCGCCGTCGATGTCCTCGTCCGGCGTGTCGACCCCATCGCCGTCGTCGTCGATATCGAGGTAGTCGGGGATGCCGTCGCCATCGAAGTCGTCGTTGGTGGGATCGTCGTCCGGATAGATCCAGTCCTCGTCCTCGGTGAGGATCCCGTCGCCGTCATCGTCGGTGTCGATCGCGTCGATGATGCCGTCGCCGTCGGTGTCTTGGGGATTGCCGGGGTCGGGTAGCTCGTAGCCATCGGGCACACCGTCGCCGTCGGTGTCGGGATCGAGAGGATCCGTAGGCAGGTCGATGACCTCTTCGTAGTCGCCCAGGCCGTCACCATCGGTGTCGGGGTCCTGCCAGTCGGTGCCGTACAGACACTCTTCTTCGGCATCACTGAGGCCATCCAGATCGGTGTCCAGGTTCGGATCGATGACCCGGACCTGGAACATCGTGCTGTCGTCGTCGAAGATCCAGGTATATGTGTCGAGATTCGAGGTATTTCCTTTGGAATCGGTATTCCAGCGACCCCACGCCCGCGAGTTGAAGGTCGGCGAGTTCGCGTCGGGATCAGCCAGATCAGCGTAGTTTCCCGACGGGACCCCCAGCGCACCGGAATAGTCGAGGGCCGGCTGGAGGTTGGGCATGGACGCGCAGGCCGGACACGCCACATCGGCGTCGTTCCAGAACATGTCGAGGCCGGTCCGGTTTCGCGACACGTCGACGTTGAAGAGCCTGAAACCCTCGTAGGAGGTCTCGATGTCGTTGGCGATGTAGTGGAACTCCCCCACCGTGAGCCGAACGATACAGTCGTATGTGCCCGCAGGAACCGGGTTTCCAAGGTTGTCTTCGCCCTGCCAGGCCAGCTGGTTGGTACCAATGGTGGCGTCGCCGATCTGGTGGTAGTCCACGTCGCTGGTCAGATCGAAGAGGCCGTCATCGTTCAGATCGCAGATGAAGTGGTAGGTGCCGTCGACGTTGCTCTCGAACTCGAGGCTGCCCCCGGCCACTCCGAACGCCACCGCATCGCAGAGCTGGTCGCCGTCGAACTCGGTGTAGCTCACGTCCGGCTGGAGCGGGTCGTAGGTCGCGTCTTCCGGAGGGTTCAGATAGACCGGGTAGTCCTTGGGGATGAACCCGCCTTCTGGTGCGCTGCGCCCATCGTTCCCAGGAATGCCGGTCGCGTTGGCCCCGATCCAGTAGATGAAGCCGGCCAGGCCGTCGGTCTTCATCTCGACCACACCGTCGTGCCCGGCGTCGCCGCCCTCGACCACCGTGAAGAAGCTGCCGTCGAAGGCCGCCGCCTGATTGAAGCTCAGGGCGTTGAACCGCCACTCCAGACTCCACACGCGACCGGCTCCGGGCGCAGCACCAATGACCGTGATGTCCCAGTCGTCGATCGGGTCGTCGTAGCCATCGCCGTCACTGTCGCCCCAGGTATCCAAGATGTTGACGTAGTACTTGCCGTTTCCCTGAGTGGGCACGACCGTATCGCCAGAGTTGAAGATGCCGAGGGAGATCGTGTTCGTGGGGTCCATGACCTCGATCTGAATGAACGTGGTCTGGGCGTTCAGGTTTGTCGTGGAGCCAGTCCAAGTGAACGATTCGGTCGCCGCGTCGAGAATGTCCACCCGGATCTGAGTGCTCGAACGCAGACCTTGGATCGCTGTGAGTTCGTTGGTGCCCTCTGCCTGGGCAGTCGGGTGAACCGCAGTCAGCAACCCTACAATGACAATCCCGGAAAACGATACGGATCTCATGGGTGCTCCCTGACACACGACTCGTATTTTGCCCTCGAAAACAGGCGTTTGTCACGCCGTGGCGTCAGCCGCCGTTCTGTGTCACGACGAATCGGGCAGCGGCCGCGACCCGCTGCTCGGGATTCGCGAGCAACTTCCGGGCTTTGTTGAGGACTCCATCACTCGGGTGATCGCAGAGAATCATCAGGACCGCTTCGACCTCGGCAGGCCGCGCGACCTTTCGCCAGATCTTCCATTTGGGCACAGAAGCCCGATCAAGCAGGTCGAGGAAGGGCATCTCCACAAAGGACTCGCACCGAGTGAGCAGTCGCTGCAGCTCAGGTACGTCCTCCTCCCAGCCGGACTTGGCGAGGAACTTCCGAATCGCGATGTTCATCTCGTCGCGGCCCATCTTCGCGCGGGGCGGCGTCGGAGCGTCGGTCTCCAGAAAGCGCACTGCGGAATAGGAGCTCACATCGGAGATGCAGGCCTCCCCACCCCCGAAGGACGGCGAGACAAACTCAGCCGCGAACCCCTCAATCCCCGGCTCGAGCGCCTCGAGGTTCGCGATCCGTTCCACCGTCTTGATGACCTCGGTCATGGAGGGGCGAGCCTCGGAGTGGTAGCGGACCATGCTCCGGACGAGGTTCCGGACCGCCTTGGGATCCCGGAGTCCAGGGGGCGCGAGATGCGCGAGCTGCTTGTCGGCGGTGACGTCGTGTCGGTCCTCCTTGTGGGAGAGGATGATGGAGCGACCGGTGAGGAGCACGAACAGCATGATTCCGAGCGCGTAGACGTCGATCGCTGGCGTGTCCGGAGCTTCGCCCTTGCGCTCGGGAGGATCGTAGCCAATCGAGCCGTGCACCATGTACAGACTCTTGGCCTTCCGATCGTCGAAATCACCCTTGGCAATACCGAAGTCGACGACTTTGACCGAGCCGTCCACCCCGATGAGCACATTGTTGGGCTTCACGTCCCGGTGGATGATGCGCAGCGGGGCACCGTCTTCGCCGACCTCGGCCTCCCACCCATACTGCAGGGCTTCGGCGACCTTGGAGACGATGTGCAGAGCGACGTGGGCCGGAAGTCCGTCTTGATGCTGGCGGAGGATGCCCTCCAGAGCCACCCCCTGCACGAGCTCCATCTCCAGGACCGGTCGCCCATTGTAGTGAAGCAGCCGGTAAGCATCGATGATGTTCGCGTGGTTGAAGCGCATCAGGATCTGGGCTTCGTCGTGGAAGCGGTCCAGAACCGTGGCGTCGGTGAGAAACATCTCTCGAAGCACCTTCAGCGCCACCAGCCGCCGGGGCTCCGCGCGCTGCCTCGCGACCACCACAAAGGCGTATGCCCCGGATCCCAGGATCTCCGTGATCTGATACAGCCCTGCGGCCAATCGCCCCTCACCAGTCGACGCTACAATTGTACGCCCTGCGGCCCTAGTCAGTCAGTACATGAGTTCCATGGAGTTCAGGGCCTCGTGCGCCACGTCCCGAGGCGCGGTGACACTGAAGGCGATGTCGACCTGCTTCACGCCGCCGTCCGGAACGGAAAGCTTCCACTGCAGGATCCCCGGCTGCTCGGGATCAGTGGTGTGGTCGCCGGTGACCTCGAGGACCTTCACCGACACCTTCTCGAGCTCCGAGACCGGCACCTGATCTCGCAGGTCGACATCCTGCTCCTCACCCGAAAAGTTGCTGAGGGTGATCCGGACCTTGAAGGAGTACCGAAGCGTGCGCTTGCCGGGTCCGAGCTGCTCGAGCTGGCGTGACAAGAGGGTGCGACTCACTTTGAGACGGTCGTCGGTACCAAAAGCGAGCACCAGCACCTCTCCGGGGACCACCGAAGCGGTCTGAGCGGTGCCCACGTAGTCACCTCCGGCGTAGGTCGAGACCGTGCCAGGAAGCAGCGGGATATCGCCTTCGTAGCGAATTCGCGCCTGGCGATAGACCTCGGGAACCAGCTTTGGAACTGCGGTTAGGTCCATCACAGAGGCGAAGACCTGGGTTCCTACGGGGAGCCGCTGGGCGCTGCCATCTCCGGACACGGTTCGCCGATCCGGAATGGAGAAGATCACCGCCCCGCTGCCCTGAACCGACGCTCGCATGTTGGACTCGACCACGCCGCCGCTGGGCACCTCGTGCTGGGTAGCCGCTGGGTCGTAATGCCCTCCCCCGCTCGCGATGTTGACGTTGTAGCCGGACTGGCCCAGATACCAGGGCTGAAGTACCGGAAGCGCTCCCGTACCGGACGGATTGGCCGTCGACAGGTGCAGGACAGCATCGTCCCAGTCCTCGCCGGTCTGCTGGGTGACGATTCCGTAGTACTCCAGCTGCACATTGCCGCTCTCCTCGTCGAGACGGGCGTTGTAGGACGGTGCCCAGTTGGCGCCAAAGACCTCGTAGCGAAGCGCAACCTCGAGAGGATTCTCGCTGTCGACCTCGAGATCCACCCTCACGGTCATGCCGGTTGCAAGTGGATTGTCGAGCTTGATGAGCAGAGGACTGAGCTCCTCGTCCAGCTCCTGGGCCGTGAACTCCTGCTCCCTGAGCTGGCGGGCGATGTCCCGCTCGGCCTCACCGATGAAGTCCAGGGTTCCTCGGACCTGGCCGATCCCGGGCTGGAGCTGCCCCTCTGGGCGGGACGCGAGCAAGGTACTCCGCAGATAGGCACGCTGGGCGAGCAGGGACTCGATCTGGTCGCGGACGACCCCGAGCTGTCCGGTGATGTCCAGCATGGTCTCGCGAATCTCCTCGGTGCGCTCGTCCTCTGGGACCTCCCCCATCCCGGAGACGAGCTCGACTCCGACGATTCGCGCCGCGCCCCCGTCGATCCGACCGTGCAAGCTGTGCGCCTGCAAGCCCAGCGGCAACCCGGTGAAGGTGACGCTCGTCTCCCCCTCTTCGGCTTCCACATCGAGGACCCGGGTGACCAGGGCTCGATCCCTCAGCACCGTCACAGAGTCCACATCGGAGTTCGGCTCCAAGGGCAGGGCTGCCGCCGGATAGTGCGGGTAGGGCAGGCCGTTGTTGGGGTCGCCGATGGACTCTGGGGAGGGATCCGCAAGCCTCGCCTCCACCTCGTCCAGATCGAAGGACAGCTTCATCCGACGATGGGCCTCCTCTGCAAAGTCGACCGCCGAAGCTGGCTGAAGGAAAGAACTGAGAACCAAGAAACTGACGATTGTCATGAGTGCCTCCACACGCGCAAACAGCTCCGACAATAGGGACGAGGATCAGTTCGTCGCGGTTTTCTGTTTCCACTCAGGGGCACAAGCGGGTCCAATAGGAAAGAGAACCGCTCTTCTGAGCGGCAGGAGGAGTCATGAAACGTTTAGCAGTGGTCGCCTTGGCGCTCTTCACAGCAACCGCGTGTACATCGGTCGAGTCATCCGACATCAAGACATCAGGTATCTATGCCGATCTCTGGACGATAGCTGACGGAGACGGCGCCTCGTATTCCGAGGCCACCCTGCGAGTGGGTGGCGCACTTTCCAACACCTTCGTGACCTTGTCCGATGGCGACGAGCTCACCACGACCCTCGGCGAGCAGGTCGAGATCATGCACGAGCAGAACCTCGCCGACATCTTCACCTATCGGGCCGACTTCGAGTCCGATGCCCCCGATACCGACTACGTGGTGGCCTTCGAGCGCCTCGACGACGACAGCGCGCCCAACTCGGTGATGAGCCTGCCGGCGCCGTTCACCGTCGATGCTCTCGCCGATGAGTACTCCAGGGACGACGCCGACCTCGTGGTGACCTGGGACAACCAGGCCGACGAGAAGATGAAGATCTGGGCCGAGGGCACATGCATCATCAATCAGTACCACGACAACGAAACCGACGCTGGAACCTATACATTTGCGGCAGACAGCATCGAACCTCAGAACGCTGACGCCAACGAGAACTGCGAGATCGAGATCACGCTGTGGCGCTCGCGACCCGGTGACGTGGATTCGGCCTATGGCGAGGGCGGCGCGGCCTGGGGCTACCAGAGACGCAAGCTCACCACCCTGTCGATTCCATAGGGTCTGAATGAGGCTTGCAGCCTTGATCTTCGCCGCGCTGTTCTTCGAGGGAACCGCGGCGGCACAGTGCAATGGCGCCATCGAGGACGTATTGACCTGCTCCTCGGTGGTGAATGCTCGCCTGAAACCCGGCGCTTGGGGCGTGGCCACTCCAGATCCGGCCAACGGAGTGGTGGGTCCGGAGTGCTCCACGGGATTCGAGACGCTGAACTCCGACCTCGGTGCGGTGTGCAACTACAACAATGCCGCGGGCTTCGGTTGCCTGAATGGGGCCGGCGCCTGTAACGGCGACTTCTACGCCTGTGGCGCCCCAAACGCTCCCCTGGACCAGAACGGACCCGACGATGTGTACGCCTTCACCTGTCAGCAGACGGGGGATGTCACAGTCACCATCGAGAACCTCGACTGCGATCTGGACATCTACATCCTCGACGACACCTGTGATCCCGTCACCGGTTGCGTAGAGGGATCGACCCTGGCATCGGCGGTCAACGACCAGGTCATCTTCGCGTGCACTCAAGGCGTGACCTACCACATCGTCATCGAGGGATTCGGACACACCTTCGCGGCCTGGAACAACTACGGAAACGCCGCGGGATTCTGCAATCCCGAGGTTCCAGCCAGCGAGGGCAACTACACGCTGCGCTTCGAAACTGGCGATCCGGCGACGGCGGGCTGCGTCGAGGATTGCACGAACGGCATCGACGACGACGGCGATGGCGATATCGACTGCGACGACAGCGACTGCAGTGGGGATCCGGCCTGCCCAGGCGACCCCTGTGACGACGATCTGGACGGCTTCATCGACGAGGCCTGCGGCGGCGGCGACTGCGACGACACCTACTTCCACACCACCGACAACGACGGTGACGGCTTCCCGAACACCTGCGACAACTGCTTCACCATCAGCAACGTCGACCAGGCGGATGCCGACTCCGATGGCAGCGGCGACGTATGCGACATCTGCCCGGGAGCCGACGACCAGATCGATAGCGACGCCGACGGCGTACCGGACGGGTGCGACATCTGTGCCGGAGCCGACGACGGCCTCGACGACGACGGCGACGGCATCCCGAACGGCTGCGACAGCTGTGTCGGAGACCTGACGGACGACGACGGCGATGGCGTTCCGAATTCCTGTGATGCCTGCCCGGGCTTCGACGACACTGTCGACTCGGACTCGGACGGCTTCGCCGATGGATGCGACATCTGTCCCGGTGCCAACGACACCCTCGACTCCGATCTGGACAGCATCCCGAACGGGTGCGATCTGTGCCCGGGAGCCGACGATCTCGCCGACGACGACAGCGATTCGGTCGCCGACGGATGTGACGCCTGTCCGGGGTGGGATGATCTGGCCGACGCCGACGGTGACGGTGCCGCCGACGGGTGCGACGCCTGCCCTGGATCCGACGACACCCTGGATGTTGATTCGGATGGCACGCCGGATGGATGTGACCTGTGTCCGGGCTTCGACGACACCTTGGACACCGACAGTGACGGCGTCGCCAATGGCTGCGACGTGTGCGCGGGAGCCGACGATCTCGCCGACGGGGACTATGACGGCGTGCCAGATGCTTGCGATCAATGCCCCGGATCCGACGACAACGCCGACGCCGACAACGACGGCGTGCCGGATGCTTGCGATCAATGCCCCGGATCCGACGACAACGCCGACGTCGATGGTGACGACGTCCCGGATGGCTGCGACGCCTGTCCAGGCTGGGACGACGGGTTGGATAGCGACGGTGACAGCGTCCCCAATGACTGCGATGCCTGCCCCGGATCCGACGACAACGCCGATGTGGATGCAGATAGCGTCCCCGACGACTGCGATCCCTGCCCCGCCATGCCCTTCGAGGTGGACGCAGACGCGGACGGCACCTGGTCGTGTGACGATTGCGACGACGCCGACCCGATCCTGAACGAGGTCGATGCCGACGCAGACGGCCTCTCCTCGTGCGCGGGTGACTGCAACGACCTGGACGCGTCCATCGAGCCTGGTGTGGTCGAGGTGGCCGATGGCAGGGACCAGGACTGCGACGGGCAGGTCGACGAGGAAACGGACTGGTTCGACGACGACGGGGATGGCTACACCGAACTGGGCGGCGACTGCAACGACGCCAATCCGGCCGTGCGCCCCGGCGGCCTGGAGAGCTGCGACGGCATCGACGAGGACTGTGATGGTCAGGTCGACGAGGACACGGCCTGCTCCGACGACGATGGCGACGGCTTCTCAGAGGCTCAGGGCGACTGCAACGACGGCGATGACGCAGTGTTTCCCGGTGCCGGCGAGATCGCTGAAAACGGCGTCGACGACGACTGCGACGGACTGGTGGACAGCGGCGGTCTCGACGACGACGGAGACGGTTTCACGGCCGATGCCGGAGACTGCGATCCCGTCGATCCCGCGGTTTTCCCGGGCGCTGTCGAGCTAGCGGATGGCCGCGACAACGACTGTGACGGCGACGTGGACGAGGGCACCCTGGACTTCGACGACGACGGAGACGGTCTCTCGGAGACCGATGGCGACTGCAACGACGCCGACCCCGACATCAGCCCCGACGCCATCGAGGACGCCAACGGCATCGACGACGACTGCGATGGTGATGTGGACGAGGACACTGAGCTGTTCGACGACGACGGAGACGGCTACAGCGAGCGGGGCGGCGACTGCGACGACTCCGACCCCTACATTCACCCAAGCGCCGTGGAGATCCCAGACAATGGAATCGACGACAACTGTGACGGGCTCGCCAACGTCAAGGTGGACCTCGACGGCGATGGCTGGTCGGTCGATGACGGCGACTGCAACGACAACGACGGCTGGGTGAACCCCGAGACCGCCGAGTTCTGCGACGGGATCGACAACAACTGCGACGGGGAGGTGGACGAGAGGTGCAACGGCCTCCAGGACGGCAAAGTCGAAGGATGCTCCTGTCAGACCTCCCGCTCGGCAGCGGGATGGCTGTGGCTGGTGGCGCTCCTCGCGCTGAAACGCCGCACCTGAGCGGAATCCAGGAGGGTCTTGGCGTCCTCTTTCATCCAGAACCCGGCGGCTATGGATTCTTCCGCTTCCGAGGCCGAAGGAAGCAGGCTCCGGATCTCCTCTACGAGTGACTCGACGCGCCAGCCCTGCATGCGAAGCGGCGGCGATTGCCACTTGCCCTCGTCCAAGTGGATGACGATCACCGGCAACCAGATCCAATGGTGGATCTCGCAGCCGCGGAGGCGGTCTCGGTGCACGAATCGGCCGTCGATGCGAATGCCATTGGCCCGTACCTGGATGTCCACCGGTCTGGTCTTTCGGTAGACAATCCACGCCAATCCAAGAATAAGCACCGCAATTGTCCAGGGATGAACCCTGGTATGGGCGTATGGACTCAACCGAGGCCAGCCTCGCTGCTGACGGTAGAAGGCCTCCCAATCCCCTTGGTACAGCGGTCCATCCTCGGTGTAGCAATACGCCTCTGGCGGCCAGGAACCGATATCGGGGCACCACTCGCCGAGCAGGCTGGCCGTTACTGGAGGTTGAAAAGTCACAAACGGGATCCCGAGGCCGTCTAGCCTCCCCCGCGAGCCCGTCCACACCGCGATGCTGAGCAAGCAGCACACGACCAGCACTCGTACCGCCCAGGTGAAGACGACGACGGAGATATCGACCCCGTGGGGGCCGCGATGAACAGACCAGCGCTTCATGCAGCATCCGACCCGCTGCGACACAAACGGTTCGCGAAATCTGTTCCTCCGGCCGATAAATCGTCCTCCGCCCTACGCTTCGCTCCGGTTGGCATCTGGATTCCCTTCACGGTCGAAGCCCAAACGGGGGTCGCAAGCGCCCATTTCCCGGTCTGGGCTCCGACCATGAACGCAATCTCGTCAGTCGAACGACGGGTATCGGAGCCCGCGCAGCATGCTGTCGGGGATCCCCTCTTCTCGAACGGCCACCCACAGGCCATTGCGCCGATCGAGGTCCGCAAAACCGACCTCGATGTAGGGCCAGAGCACCAGAATGGCCGCAGCGTGCAAGATCGACTCGGTCGGAGGCTCGACCAGTGTGTCGCCTTTGCGGGGGAGTAGCCGCCCCAGTGCTCCCGCGATTTCCTTGTCTGCCGACAAGTCGGAACAGATCGATCGCAGCGCCTGCGATTCGGCGTTCTCGTTCGCCATGATCTTCTTCATTGGAACTTCACCGACGCTCAGGCCGATGGCGTCGTCCATGTCGTCGACACTTCGGATGAGCGCCCGGTAGACCACGTCGCGGGCCATGTGCATCGTGACGAGTCGAGTGATGACGGATCGGACGTGGCCGGTCTCTGCGGACGCGATCGTTCTTTGCAGGCTCATGGGACCCCCCGACATCAGGCTATCCCACAAAGGTGCAAACGAGCAGCGTGAGGTGGTCGAATCTACCGACCCAGCGCCGATTTATCCAGGTTGTTCCCACCTGTTCTTGCCTGTAAACACCTAGCGCATGTCTTTGGGATCCAACATCGCGGTCACTTCGACCTTCCCCTCGACCTCTACGAAGTCATAGTCCTGGACGTGCATCCGAAGCACGAGGGTGTCGCCAGCCAGGACCTCGGGAGGCGTGTCGGCCTCACCCTGGGCGAGCTCTTCGACGCCGAGGTAGCCGTACATCCCCACGAACGTTCCCGAGCACTCCTCATCCATCAGAAGAGCCAGGTTGTAGCTGTTGTTCGAGATGATCGCGCCCGTCTGTTTGTGCACGATCTCGTACTGAATATGGACCTCGGGCCCGGTGCCTGTCACTCGGACGCTGCCGAGCATGTGCCAGCCGCCCTGAGGTCCGCTGATCATCATCAGCTGAGAGCCCTCCGCGAGCGGGACGAAGAACTGGTCTCCGGTACCGATCTCCACCTTTGGAGCGCAGGGATCGTCGGGGATTGTCGCTTCACCGGTGTGCCGTCCGCGGTGGTCACCTGGACCGCAGCCAGCGATGATCAGCAACAGCAGACTCAGACATCTCTTCATATGTGGAAGATAGGCGCACACAACGCGGATCCGCCACCGTACAATCGGAAAATGCACCGGGTCACCGTCGCCGCAACCCTCGCCCTCGCCGCGGCCGCACGCGCCGATACCGGGGATACAGCGAACGCAGCCGATACCGGGGACACAGCGAACGCAGCCGACACGGCCGCAGACACGGCTTCGACGGACACCGCGGCGACAGACACCGGGCTGTTCTGCTCTGATGCAGGGGTCGCGGCGGGACTGGTGATCAACGAGCTCATGGCGGATCCGGCTGGCGCCGACAACGAGCGGGACTGGCTGGAGCTGTTCAATCGCGGTGAGGAGGGTCTCGACCTCTCGGGCTGGAGTCTGCACACTGGCGATGCGGCCTACGAGAGGAACTATGCGCTCCCGGGGGGCCTGTTTCTCGGCGCCCGCGACTACTTGGTCATCGGTGGCGAGCTGGCGACCCAGGCCCAGCTCACAGTCGGCGGTCTGATCATCGACAACGGAGTCAGCGGTGATGCCATCCAGCTTCGAGACTGCGCGGGCGCGGTCGTGGACACTGTGGTGTTCGGTCCCGACAACGCCGACGGCTGGCTAGACGACACGGGCGCGGTGGCGTCGTCGATCGCACCGATTCCCCAGGTTGCGCGCACCATCGGGCGGCTTCCCGACGGAACGGACACCGATCAGTCTGGATTGGACTTCGCCCATACCGACGAGCCAACCCCGGGAAACAGCAACCAGCTCTCACCGCTGTATTGTGGCGGCCCCGGATCTGGAGTCGTCATCAACGAGATCTTCCGCGGCTCGGGCAGCGCGGAGGCGTGGATCGAGGTCCTGCACACTGGTCTGTTCTCGGTCGATCTCACGGGATGGTCGCTGCAGATCGGGCGGACGGAATGGACAACCGCCTATTCGTTCGTGACAGCCGAGAACCTGCTCCCGGGTGGCCGATTGCTCATCGGCAGTCCGTCTGTGCCCGAGGTCGGTTATCCCGCAGCCCTCACCCTGGGAGACGGCACACGTGGAGATGTGGTGCGCATCGTAGACTGCAACGGCTTTGCGGCAGACACCGTGGTGTACGGGCCGGAGAACAAGGACGGCTGGCCCGACGACAGTGCGCTTGCCGCCACCAGTCTCGCGCCCGAGATCGTCGGCAATCTATCGCTGGCACGGATTCCCGACGGAGCAGACACCGATCTCTCCGCCGCGGACCTCCTCCTTACGACGCGCCCCACGCCAGGACACATCAACGTGCTGTCCGACGATACGGGAACCCCGCCATCATCGGTGGACACGGGACGAAAGGAGACTTCCGAGTGTGGGTGTGATTCCGGATCCCCGCTGCCGTGGTGGGAGCTGGCTCTGGCTCCCCTGAGGCGGCGCCGATGAACCGCAATCGTGGAGTGCGGCCCACTGCGATCGTCATGGTCGGTCTGCCGGCCCGTGGAAAGACGTACACTGCGCGAAAGTTGGCTCGCTACCTAAACTGGCAGGGATACGCCGCCCGTGTCTTCAATGTCGGGAGCTACCGTCGGAAGCGTCTGGGTGCGAGCCAGCGGGCGCGGTTCTTCGACCCGGACAATCCGGTGGCCGTGAGGGCCCGCGATGAGATCGCAGAGGCAGCGCTCGTCGATGTCTTCGCCTGGCTGAAGCGCGGCGGACAGATCGCCATCTACGACGCAACCAACGGCACAAAAGCCCGGCGCAAATGGGTCAGCAGGCAATGTGAGACCGCAGGGGTGCGGGTCGTCTTCGTAGAGTCGATCTGCAACGACCCGACGATCATCGGCAGCAACATCGCCGGCACGAAACTCCTCAGCCCCGACTACATCGGCGCAGATCCAGGCGGGGCAATTGCCGACTTCCGAGCTCGAATTGCTCACTACAAACGGGTGTACGAGACGCTCTCCGACGACAGTCTCAGGTATGTGAAGATCATCGACGGCGGCCGCCAGATCGTGGCCAACAACATCAGCGGCTACGTGCTGGGGCGGCTCGTCAACTACCTGATGAACCTGCAGATGGCGCCACAGACCATCTGGCTGACCCGCCACGGAGAGTCCGAGTACAACGTCGTCGGACGCCTCGGGGGGGACACCTCACTCACGGCGGCTGGCCGGGCCTATGCCGACAGACTGGCGGCCTTTCTCGTCGAGCATGTCGAAGCGACGCCAACTGTGTGGACAAGCACGCTGCGCCGGACCATCCAAACGGCCGAAGTCCTCCCGTGGGAGAAGCTCCACCTCCCCGCACTCGACGAGATCGAGGCCGGAATCTGCAACGGGATGACGTACGAGGAGGTCGCGCAGCGCTGGCCCGAGGATTTTGCGGCGAGAAAGGCCGACAAGCTACGGTTTCGCTATCCCCGTGGGGAGAGCTATCAGGACGTCATCGACCGTCTGAACCCGCTGATCATCAACCTCGAGCGGAAGCGCCGACCGGTGGTGGTCATTGCGCACCAGGCCGTCCTGCGAGCGCTGTACGCCTACTTCGCGGACAAGACACCCGAAGAGTGCCCGCGACTCGAGATCCCCCTCCACACGGTGATTGAGCTGGTTCCCAGGGCCTACTGTTGTGACGAGAGCAGGTTCACGCTCTAAATTCGGCCGCCAACGTCCGTTTCACCGGCAATTGGTCGGATCGAAGGTGCAGGTCTTGGTCTGCCCCCCCCGCAGGGTCGCCTTTGCCGGCTGTGAGCCTTGGAAGGTCACAATGCAGTCCTCGCTGAGGGGCAGCCCGTGAGCTGTGGCCTTGCCGCCGATGAATGACGCACGGGTGCGGATCCCACTCGCTGGACAGTTGACCTCGATGCTCCGGAAGAGGATATCGGTGGGCACGATGACCGTTCCCGAGCCCGTTGTCGGTGCCGCCTCTGGTGGTGGGCCCTCTTCGACTGGCTCCTTTGGACCGGCCTTTCGAGGCTTCGGCTTCTTTGTGACGATGTCACCCGGAACGATGCCGGTGTCCCGCAGATGCTGTTCGTCCTCATCCGCGCCGGTGAGTCCAGCGAGGCCCTCTTCGCCGAGGCTCGCGTTCACCGTGTACAACCCCACGGCGCCGACGACGACCGTGACCACCACCGCAGCGCTGATCATGAAGAGAAGACCGAAGACGATGGCGAACACCTGCCGGCTGTCGTTCTGGGACTGCTCCATGGCACCGGTGAGATCTCCGGCTTCTGGCGCATAGGAGGCGAAGGGGCGAAGCGGATCACGTGCCGGCTCGTCCGGGGGCGGCGGCGCCGGAAGTGCCTGGGCCTCGGCTGCGGCGGCGATGGCACCGGGTGGAAGACCGCGCCCTGTTGTCTTTGGCTCGCTCTTTACGGGCTCTGGAACGTCGTCATCGACGACTCGGTTTCGCGCTCGCCGGTTCTGGGCGGCCCGATCGAACTGGGTGGCAATTCGCTTGGCTTCGGCGAGATCGGGTGCCCTCTGTTTCGGTTCGGGCTCTCCACCGGGACGGAAGCTCGCACGTTTGGGAGGCTTGGCCATACAAGACCGTACCTCACTCGGAGCGGATCGCGTAGACGTACGATGGAGAGGGGGTCCGCAACCAGCGCTCAGCAATCAACGGGAACAGATGGGTGGAAGGGGCTTCCTTGCCATCTACGAACCGGGTGACGAGCGCCTCTCCCGCGGCCTTGTCGTTGCGAGCCATTGCGCCAAACACGTCCTTCGACATCTGATCGACGGCCGGAGAGAAGCGGTCCCAAACGACCTCGAAGCAGCCCGTGTCCTCGCCATTGGCTGCCTTGGCGTCGGCCTTCCAGGTCAGACCACCCGCGTCCATGAGCATGCCGACCTGGATCGCAGCCAGATGGCTGTAGGACTTGGGATAGCCGTCCTCGTACATGCCTCCGGCGATATGCGCGAGCGCCCACGTGACATCTTTCACATGGGCCTTGCGGGCGAGATCGGGCTCTACGACTCCCTTCTCGACGAGCCAACCCGACAGGTACAGCGCCGCAGTCTGGGCCTTGAGCTCCTCCATTGTGCTCGCGAGCGAGCCACCGAAGGCCTCCTCTGCCGTTTGTCCCTCGACCTCGTAGTCGTGGGAAGGGCCGAGGTTGTGGGCCGCTTCGTGCAGGACCGTGCTCACCAGGAGCGGCTCGGGATCGGGCGTCCAGTCCGCCATTGTCGCGGCGCAGAGCAAGGACTTGGTGGCTTGCTCCCGGGCCGCAATCGAGTCGAGATCGGTGCCGAGGTTGGTCATCGCCACTGTGCGTCCCCTGCCCTCGTTGGCGACTGGTCCCCAGTTCGGAAGACTCTGGCCGATGGTTCCACCGGTCGCGCTCCTGGAGTCGCCAGCGTTGACGATGATGTCGATGAAGTCTGGGAGGTGGAAGCTGACTTCACGCGCTTGGTAAGGAGGACCGGCCAACGCCGCGAGCGTAGTTTCCATCTCGGCTTTCACCGGCTCGAGCTTGCGTTGCCACTCGAGCGAGCCTTGGTTGATCCGCGCAAAACTCACGTGGAAACCGGCATGACGGTTGCACGGCTCGAAGTAGGTCTCATCGGGTCCAAGGCGCAAGTACCACTTGGAGTTCTCGGCGTTCATCGCCGCCCAGGCCTCGTCCGCAGGCTGCCAGTCGTTGGTCTGGAAGCTCTTCGAGAGCGCCAAGAGATAGGTGACAAGTGCCTCTTCGCCCTCGGGCAGAACCGCCGCCGCGCCCTTTAGCTGGAGGGAGATCAGTGCCGTTTCTGTCGCGTAGGCCTCGACGTAGGGAACAGCTACGAGCTTGCCAGCTTCGTCCTGCTGAACCACCACAAACGGCGACATCAACTCTTCGGCATCCGCACCCTCTTGCAGGGCATCGCAGAACTTCGGATCCTCCTGAATGGACGCGGGATAGATGCCCGAGATCTTTGGCGGGAAGTCGGGACTCGCCGAGCACTTGTCGTTGTCTCGGGTGAGTGGCTGCGTGCACCACGGGGACTGATTGCGTGCAAAGAGCGCCTTGGAGGGTAGATCTACCCCCGGCTTCAGCTCGGTCACTCCGAGCTGGGCGGCGTGGATGATCTCGATGTTCTCGGTCGCCTGAAGCACCAGATCGACGAACGTCATCTCCTCTTTTGTGAAGGTCGACTCGATGAGAGTTGGTTGCGCTTGCCCGAGCTCCTTCAGGACCAGATCGATGCGTTCGTCGGTGCCGTCCCAGCCGTGCTCGCGCTCGACGAGCACCGTCATAATCTCCGCAAACTCGGTGGTGAAAGCACCTTCCTGGATGTAGGCATCGCGGTTGTCGCGATCTCGATACAGCACCGCGAGCTCGCTCGGATCCAGGGTGCCGTCGTCATCGGCCCGCCAGAAGAGTGGAAGTGCGTGCTCCGCCGCGAGCCGGTTGAACGTGAGCCGGTCCAGATCCGACCATGAAACGACCTCGGGGGCCGGTGTGCCACAGCCCCACAACATCGCTACGAGGGTGATCATACGAAGTAGTCGGGAGTGAGGGTTGCACCTGGAACGACCGAATAGTGTGCCAGGTCCTGCACGCCAGCGAGAGCGAGCACGTCGTCATCCACAAAGAAGGTCCCGGTCACCTCGGCGCCCTGGGTCAGGATCCAGTGGGCGGCGTCGGCCATGATCTCTGGCTTGCGCGAACTCGCCATCAGCTGTGAGCCACCAACCATATTCACCGCGGCTGTGGCAATCGTGGTGCGTGGCCAGAGGGCATTCACGGCGATCTTGCCTTCAAACTCTCCCGCCATGCCAAGCACACACATGCTCATGCCAAACTTCGACATGGTGTAGGCCACGTGGTTCTGGAACCACCTCGTCTCCATGCCCAGCGGCGGCGAAATGTTGAGGATCTTCGGGTTGTCCGCCTGGAGAAGATGCGGAATGCAGGCCTGGGAAGTCGCAAAGGTGCCGCGCACGTTGACGGCCATCATCAGATCAAAGCGCTTCATCGCTGTGGCAGTGGTCCCCGTCAGCTGGATGGCGCTGGCGTTGTTCACGCAGATGTCGATCCCTCCGAAGTGCGCCACCGCGGCTGCAACGCACTCGGCGATCCGCTCATCGTCACGCACATCGAGCACCAGCGGCAGGCACTTGCCACCGGCATCGCGGATCTCTTCGGCGGCTGTGTGGATGGTGCCGGTGAGCTTTGGATGCGGTTTCTCGCTCTTGCTGGCGATGACCACGTTGGCGCCATCCCGGGCCGCGCGTATGGCTATGGCTTTGCCGATACCTCGGCTAGCGCCGGTGATGAACAGGGTCTTTCCACTCAGACTCACAGGTCCTCCAGGTCCAGACCGGCGGCATAACCGGTTATGGCGCCGGCCCCGCCTGGAGCCCAGATGGCCGAGACCCACATCCTTCCCGTGAGCATCTACTACGAAGACACGGACTTCTCGGGGCTCGTGTACCACGCGAACTACCTCAAGTATATGGAGCGGGCAAGGGAGCATTTCCTTGGTCGAGACAAGCTGGTCAACCTGTACCGTGACCACGGGATCGGGTTCGTCGTCTACAAAGCGAACCTCTCCTTCAAGGAGGGTGCGGTCTTTGGTGACGAGATCGAGGTCCGAACCACGGTCGAGCTGGCCAGCAACTACCGGGCCCTGTTCCATCAGCACGTATGGCGCCCGGGTGGAAAGGCCGCCATGGTCGAAGGCGAGGTCCACCTGGTGTGTGTGGACGGCGACCACAAGCTGACCCGCCTTCCCGACAACGTCATCGAGGCCGCGGAGCGATACGCCTACTCAAAGGGCTAGTAAACGATCGGCTCCGACGCGTCGTCGATAGATGACATTCAATGCCGGAAAACTGGCTCCAGACTGACGGCACGACCCTTGCTGTTCTCCCGGATGAACGTCCAGGAGGTTCAGATGATCGCCCTAATCAGCTTGCTTTCCGCCCCGACACTCGCCGCTGATCACGACTTTCAGGCCCGGCCGCCGGTCGCGTACCAGTTCCACCACGGCTTTCGCATGGGCTACAGCTACGCCCGCTCCCAGCGGCTGGACTCCCCTCACCTCTTTGTGATGGGCTACGAGCTCCAGCAGCACATGAAGGGCGGAAGCTGGCTCGACGTGATCCTGGTGGAAAACGTAGTCGCGAGTGGCATCAATCAGAGCATCTTCATCCCTTCGGCGAACTTCCTTGTCGGCTTCGAGATCGACGATCAGCTCCAGGTCGGCGTCGGCCCGAATCTCCAGCCGTTCTCTGCGGAGGGGGAGTTCGTGCACATGGTGGCCGCCATCGGCTACTCCATGCGGGCTGGCGCCTTCGACGTGCCCGTCCACGTGTCTGTCATCCCCGATGTCGACGGCGCCTACCGGGTGGCCCTGACGACGGGAGTGAACTGGATGAGGTGAGCTTGTGACAGCCCGCGTGTGACGGCTTAGGCTCCGTGAGGAGACGTCACGATGCGCCCGTTAGCATTGATCATCATCGCCAGCGTTCTCGGCTGTGGACCCGAAAAGGATACAGACGACTCCAGCGATCCGTGGACGGACACCGGCGGAGACACCGACACGGACACGGACACCGACACCGACACCCACACCGACTCCGGTGACAGCGGCGACTCGGGCACTCCCGACGCCAATCTCTCCTTCGACGGCATCGCCACGGTCGACGTTGGGAACGCCACCTGGACCGGGAACGAGTCCGCTCAGTTCCACACGGATCTCGGGACGCTGATGTGCCAGTGGACCTGGCAGACCGCCGACTGGGAGCACGATCCGGCAGTGATGGCCGGCGACAACCCGCGGGCCGAGGCGTGCACCGACGACGACGGGAACCCGTGCGACTTCGCTTTCTCGGTCAACCTCACCGGAGGATTCGCGACCGGAGGCAACTGTGATGCCTTCCAGGGCACCGGCGAGATCGAGGTCGAAGGCGGCGATTACGGCTACGGCTACATCGCGAACTACTACAGCGCGAACATGGACTATGGCGAGCAGTTCATGTACCACACCTTTGATCAGGCAGGACTGGAGGCCTGGATTGCGGCACCTCACCTAGGTGGTGGTTCCGCGACCTGGGACCAACCGAGCGGCAGCTTCGACTACGAACTGACGAAGGCCCTCATCCAGGCATACGCACCTTAATATCTACAACATCAGCATCGTGAGGTGAAACGTGGACAAACGTCCCGAGTCCTCCAACTTCATGCGCACGCTCATCGAGGCCGACCTGGCCTCCGGAAAACACACGAGCGTGCTCACCCGCTTCCCGCCCGAACCCAACGGCTGGCTCCACATCGGCCACGCCAAGTCGATCTGCGTGAACTTCGGTCTCGCAGCGGCCTATGGCGGAGCGAGCAACCTGCGCTTCGACGACACCAACCCGGTCAAAGAGGACAAGACCTTCGAGACTGGAATCAAGGGCGACGTCGAGTGGCTGGGCTTCGAGTGGGCCGGCCTCTTCCACGCATCGGACTACTTCGAGCAGCTCTACGAGTACGCCGAGATCCTGATCAGCAAAGGTGTCGCCTATGTCGAGGACCTCTCCGACGAGGAGATCCGGGCCCACCGCGGTACGGTGACGGAGCCCGGCAAGCCCAGTCCTTATCGGAGTCGATCCGTGGAGGACAACCTGCAGCGCTTCCGGGACATGCGCGCCGGCAAGCACGAGGAGGGCGCATGCGTGCTGCGCGCGAAAATCGACCTCGCTTCGCCCAATATGAAGATGCGGGACCCGCTCCTCTACCGCATTCGCAAGGTGACGCACCACCGGACCGGCGACGCCTGGTGCATCTACCCCTTCTACGACTACGCCCACGGGCTCTCCGACTCCATCGAGGGCATCACCCACTCCATCTGCACCCTGGAGTTCGAGAACAACCGCGAGCTCTACGACTGGATCCTCGACCAGCTCCCCGTCCCGCAGCCGCAGCCTCGCCAGTACGAGATGGCGCGACTAAACCTCGCGTACACGGTGATGAGCAAGCGACTCCTGTTGGCCTTGGTGACCGACGGGCACGTGGACGGCTGGGATGACCCGAGAATGCCGACAATCGCCGGTTTCCGTCGAAGAGGCGTCACCGCGGCCGCGATCCGTTCCTTTGCAGAGCGGGTTGGACTATCCAAGGCCGACAACCTCGTGGATCTGGCGCTGCTCGACTATGAGATCCGCGCCGATCTGAACCAGCGCGCCAAGCGGGTGATGTGTGTCCTCGATCCGCTGGAGGTCGTCATCGACAACTGGCCCGAGGGCGAGGTCGACTCCCTGGACGCCGACTACTGGCCGCGCGACGTGCCCAAGGATGGCAGCCGCAAGGTCTCCTTCTCGAAGCGGATCTACATCGAGCGCGGCGACTTCATGGAGCAGCCCTCCAAGAAGTTCTACCGCCTCGCTCCCGGCCGTGAAGTGCGCCTGCGCTACGCCTATATGGTGACCTGCGTCGGCGTCGACCGCGACGAATCCGGGAACGTCATTCGCCTGCACTGCACTTATGACGCCGACTCTCGAGGAGGGAATGCCGCGGACGGCCGAAAGGTGAAGAGTACCCTGCACTGGGTTGACGCCGACACCAGCCACGAGGCGGAGGTCCGCCTGTACGGGCCGCTGTTCAACGTCGAGCGACCGGGTGGCCCGGACTGGCTGTCCCAGGTCAATCCCGAGGCAAAGGTGGTTGTACAGGCGCGGATCGAGGCCAGCGTCGCTGGTGAACCGGTCGGCACTCGATATCAGTTCGAGCGAAACGGCTACTTCATCAGTGACATCGACTCCACAGAAGATCAGCTGGTCTTCAACCGGACCGTCGCCTTGCGTGACTCGTTCAAGCCAAAGAAGCCGGAGTCCGCGGAGCCTCGGAAACCGGTCGAGAAGGCGGGAAAGCGCCCGAAGAAAGCCGAAACACGACCGAAAGCGGCCGCCACGATCGACCCGAAAACCGCGGCGCGGGCGGAGCAGATCGTCACCGCACACCGACTCGCGCAGGCCGACGCCTTGGTGCTGGCGGCCGACGTCGATGTCGTGGCGTTCTTCGAGGCGGCGGTTGAGGCCCACCAAAACGCCACCGGCGTCGCAAAGTGGGTCAACAACGTACTGCTTGCCGAGCTGAAGGGAACATCGATCGACACCTTGCGGTTCGACGGAGCGACGTTCGGTGCTCTGGTAGCGCTCGTCGACAGCGGCAAGATCTCAGGTTCAGCAGGCAAGGACGTGCTCGCCGAGCTGCTGCGCGCCGGTGGTGATCCCGCGGCCATTGTCGAAGCACGCGGACTCGCCCAAGAGAGCGACGAAGTGAAACTCAGTGCAATCGTCGCCGAAGTGCTGGCCGCGAATGCCGAACAAGTCCAGAAGTACCGAGATGGAAACAACCGGTTGTTGGGTTTCTTCGTCGGTCAGGTCATGAAGGCAACCCGCGGAAAGGCCAATCCCAAGCTGGTGCAACAGATTCTGGCGAAGCAGCTCGCGCGGTAAATCAAGCGTGAAGCCGGGTGGTTTTACTGACGATCCGGTCTGGCTCGGGCATCTTCTCCACAGGCAACCTCACTCTGAGACGACTGAAGGGGAATCTGTGCGAATCACTGTGCTCTCTACGCTCCTGGTCCTGGCCGCTTGCGGGCCCTCGAACGGCGTGAACATCGACCCGATTGGTGACGACGACGACGACGACACGACTACCGGCGACGACGACGACACCGACACCGACACGACGGATACCGCTCCCGAGACACCGCCGACGCCCGCATACGACTGCAGCATCCTGCCGCAGGTTCCCGTGAACTTCGACACGCTCCAGGGCTACAGCGACGCCGAGGACTTCGACTTCGACGACGCCGGCTACGCGATCGCGATCTACGATGAGAACTTGTTCGGGCAGAACCGCGCCGGTGACCGAGAGGTGCGCTCTGCCAGCGTCAGCCGCGAGACGGCGGGAACCCGGATGCTCATCACCGGCGATGTTGTCGTTGCCGATGTCAGGAACGGCAGCTTGAAACTGATCGACTCGAACACCCAAGGCGTGTCGACGATCCTCGGCGGCCTCTCGTACCCGAACGGGGTCGAGGTCGACGCCAACGACTACGTCTATGTGGCGGAGCAGAATACCGGCCGGCTGCAGCGGGTGAATGCCTACGACCCCCAGGATCGCATGACGGTCGCCACCGGCATGAACAATCCCAACGGCGTGATCATGACCGAGGACGAGCAGATCATCTATGTCGGCAGCTTCGGCGGCGGCATGATCTACGCCATCGACCGCATCGGTCCTGATGAATGGGACGAGCCGCGCATCCTGATTCAGAACCCGAACTGGGACTGGGGCTTCGACGGCATCAACGTCGATACCTGCGGCAACGTGTATTGGACCGAGTACATCGCCGGAGTCGTCCGCCGCGTCACGCCCGATGGGCAGGACATCGCACAGGTCGCGAACTTGCCGAGTGGGTGGATTCCCAATCTTCGATGGGGAGCGGGATATGGCGGATTCGAGACCGATCGAATGTATGTCTCGGATCGCGATCAAGGAAGGATTTTCGAGCTTCATATGGGCATCCCCGGTAAGAAACACCTATTGGCGGCGCCCTAAGCAGCCCGCGAGGAGACAAGAATGACGAAGATGTGGCCACTGGCAGTCCTGCTGACGTTTGGATGTGGCGGTGACGACACGACCGACCCGGAGACAGCAACCGAGACCGACAGCGACACCGACACCACCACGATAGGTGTTCCGGATCCAACTGGTGATCCGGCGACTGTTCCCCTCAATGGCGAGTGTCCCCTCGAGACCAAGTGGGGCGAGTTCGTCGTCGCGAACTTCGACTTCTACTCCATCGTCGACGGCTCAGTCAGCAACGGCGTCGTTCCGGTGACCATCCTCGAGAACGTCGGCGAAGATGGCACCTGCAAACTGCTGAAGCGCAACAATCCGTTCTGCGAGCCGGCCTGCGAAGCCAGCGAGACCTGCGACTTCGATGGCAGCTGCATTCCCTTCCCCGAGGGACAGGAGCTCGGAACCGTCACCATCGGCGGCCTGCTCAAGCCGGTGATCATGGAGGCAGTGGTCCCTGGATACACCTACTTCGACACCGATCTTCCCTTCCCGACCTTCGACAATGGTGAGCTCATCGAGCTTCGCACTGGCGGCGGCAGCTTCGAACCCATCGAGATGCACGGGATCGGCGTCGAGAACATGGTCATCACCGAGCAGGAGTGGCTCCTCTACGAGAACCAGGACCTGGTCTTCAACTGGACACCACCGACCGGCGACGTGGTGCGCTCCAAGGTGCACGTTCAGCTGAACATCGATCAGCACGGCCTGACGCCGATCCAGCTGTTCTGCGAGTTCGACGACGACGGACAGGCGGCGCTCCCGGCGAGTCTGGTCACCTCGCTCATCACCTCCGGCGTCACCGGCTTCCCGAATGCCACGGTCACCCGACGCACCATGGACTCGACCAACATCGGCGACGGCTGCATGGAGTTCACCGTAAAGAGCCCAGTACAGCCCGACATTCGCGTCGACGGCTTCGTGCCCTGCTTCAGCGACTACGACTGCCCGACCGGACAGACCTGCAACCTGGCCATCCAGATCTGCGAGTAGCAAGGCAGAAGCCGGTTTGTCGGCTGAAGATCAGACTCGGGTCTATTCGCAGGCCCGATTCGACCTGAAGTTCCAGCAGGCGTAGCCCCCGGAACTCAGGACATCGACGGTCTGGTGTCCAGAGCTCCCGTTCTCGAGGCGGAAGTTGACCTCGTGGGTGCCGGGGGAGACAGTGCCCCGCCACGGGGACTGCCCGACGTAGGTGCCATCGACATAGATGAGCGAGGTCGGGTAGCTCTGCACTTCGAGGGTCGAGCCCCCTCCGAGCAGGATCTGGTACGCCCCAGCCAGGAGTACGAAGGTGAGCGCCGCTCCCACGGCCAGAGCCGCCACGGCGTAGAGCTTCGGGTCGATGAAGCTGGGCGCGCTCTCTTCGGTCTTGGCTGGCGCGGCGGTCTTTGGTGCGCGATCGGTGACTGGCGCGGGAGTACCCGGGAGCTTGGAGGGGTCCGCGGCCTCGGCGTCAGTGGCCTTGGGGGGAAGCAGAGGCACGGACGGCACTGGTGTGGCCTTCGGGTCGTCACCGTCGCCAAAGTTCAGTGTGGGCTCGGCTGGTGCGGTGGCGAGCGAGGGGCTCCCGGCGTCGGGTAGCGGCAGAGCCTCGATGCGCGCCTTGAGGTCGTCGAGCATCTCCTGGGCAGACCCATAGCGATCGTCGGGCGCCTCCTCGGTGGCTTGCTCAATGACGGCGAGAATATCGCCGTTGGTGACTCCCCTTCGCAGACTCGCGGCATCCAATCCAAGGATCGCGGAGGGCTCCTGACCACTCACGAGCATGTACAGGATCGCGCCGACGGCGTACACATCCGCTCGCGCATCGACCTGCTTTCTCCCTCCGCGCTGCTCGGGCGCGAGGTAGCCGTGCTCTTCCATGTTCTCGAAGACCCGCACCAGTCCGAAGTCCGTGAGCTTCACTGCACCGCTGCGAGTGAGGAGCACGTTGGACGGCTTCAGGTCGCCGTGCACCACGAAGTTCATGTGGGCAAAGACCAGCGCGTTCAAGGCACCCACAGTCGCCTCGGCGGCCAGCCGCGGAGGCATCGCGCCATTCTTGTGGACCCAGTCCAGCAATGATCCGCCGCGGAGCAACTCGGAGACGATGTATGCCCTGTCGCCGTCGGACCCCACGTCGTACACGTCGACGACGCCGGGGTGGCGCAGGGCCATGGTCGCGGTGCTCTCCTCGAGGAAGCGCGATCGCAGCGCCTCGTCGGGGCTCGTGAGGATCTTGATGGCGCGCGGCTGGCCCAGCTGTGTGTCAGTTCCCCCGTACAGTGCGGCATGGCTGCCGCCCGTTCCCAGGGTGTGGGTCAATTCGTAGCGTCCATCGCCGATCGGCGCGAGTGGCACGTCGGGGTCGGGAACGGGCGGATCCGTTGGTTCGCTCATCGCGACAAGTGTAGATCATGACGGCCTCCCGAGAAACATCGAATAGGTTGAGCGCCGCTAGCGTCCATCGACAGAGGACGCGTATGCCTCCAGGAACCCACATTGCGCCTTCTGCTACTTCTCCCCCTCCTTGCCGTCCTGGCCTGCGGTCCAAAGCGGTCTCGCGAAGCCATCTACGAGGACCCTCGCTCCGCGATCCAGATCCAGAAAGAGGTCGCCGAGGAGTCCGGTCACAACCAGACTCTGGAGCTCGCGCGCCTCGCCAGCATGGCGATCGCCAGCGGCGAGGAGGAACTCGCAGACAAGACGCTGCGGCGAATCGTCGCAAAGATGCAGGACTTTCAGGCCGACGGTCAGTTTCGGGCCACCATCGGGGTCGAGTCCGCAAAAGAGTGGAAGGGCGACCCCTTCGAGAAGATGATGGCGTTCCTGTATCTAGGGCAGATCCTCTACAGACAGGGTCAGTACGGCAACGCCCTCGCCATGACGAAGTCGGCGATCCTCTCGGACACCGGCACCAATCAGGAGCGATTCCGGGCCGACTTCATCCCCGCGTTCGTGCTCCAGGCCCTCTCCTACGACGCCCTGGGCGAGGATCGCAACGCCGAGCGATCCATGCAACAAGCGACGGATGCGATGTGGCGCCGGGCGCTCACCGACCACCTCTCCGAACTCCTCGCCAACGTGGAGCTCGAGAACGCCGACGACAACGACGCAGTGGACGCGGCGCGAGTCCTTCTCCTGGCTGGTCTGCCGGCGGGCCTGACCCAGCACCCGCGGGATCCGGAAGAGGCGGTCAGAGCGGCGCTGTCCTACGCCTCCGATCTTCGCAAGGTGACGCTTCAGAGCAAACGCAAAGACTGGAACGGCGCAGTGAGCGATCTCCGCAAGGGCAAGATCGACGCGGCGTTCGACTACCTCGACCCCCTCGCAAAGAAGTGGAAGAAAAAGGTGGAGAAGAAGCTCCCGTCGGAGACCCTCGCCAGCCTGGAGGCCGACGAGAAGTTTCTCGGCAGCTTGATCGGAGACGATCCGGGCTTGCTGCTGTGGATCGAGACAGGTCGCGGCCCCATGAAGGTCGCTACCGGCAGATACGGGCAGATCCTCAAGGTCGTACCGCGCCGTCTCGGAAAAGTCCCCAACGTGCACATCGATGGCAAGACTCTCGCCCCTCACTACGTCGACAGCGTCACCTACCAGGCACAGACACGCGGGGGCCGGGCCGTAGATGGATTCCTGAAGGGCAAGGCAATCTTCAAGGACACCGCTGGAATCGTCGGAATCGTGCTGTTGGAGGCCGGTGATGCAGCCTCCTATTCGGATGACGACACCGTCGCGGCGGTGCTCTACATCCTCGGTGCCGTCACGTGGATCGCGGGCGCGGCGGCCAACCCGCGCGCCGACACCCGAAACTGGGAGCTTCTCCCGGACGCTCTGTGGATGGTTCGCGCCGATCCAACCCCCGGTGAGCACCAACTCACTGTGGACGGTCGCAGCTACACAGTACAGATTCCAGATGACGGGACCGTGGTCCAGGTCATCCCAGCCCTACAACCCGGCGGACCCGAGTCATTCGGCGAAGCCTGCATCAAATGTGATGTACCACTAGCGATTCCGTCCACCGGAGAAAGAAAACCATGACCAGCAAACTCGCCGTCGCTCTCATTGCTGCGCTCTTTGTGACCGCCGGCTGCAGCAAAAAAGCCAAATACATCGACCCCGATGCGCCGGCCAAGGTCGAGGGCACCGGCATCGAGTCCCGAGACATCCGCGTCGTTGTCGACCAGATGGCTGGTGAGCTCCTCACGAGTGGCCCCATTCAGAAGTTCGACGGAACCCCGCGCGTCGCCGTCCTCGACGTGGAGAACCGCTCGCGTTTCCTCATCGATGCAGACATCTTCACGACACTGATCACAGACCAGCTCATCCAGGGTGCTCAAGGCAAGCTGGCCATCGTGAATAGAGACCTCATCAAGCAGATCCAGAAGGAGCGCGAGATGAAGCGCAAGGGCGAAGTCGACTCCGAGTCGGATTTCAAGGCCCTCGCCGGTGTCGAGTTCTTCCTCGAAGGTGAAGTCCGCAGTTTGTCCGCTTCCACCAATAAAAATCAAACGGACTACGTCGTGATCCGCTTTCAGGTGACCGACGCAGAGAGTGGAATCGTCGGCTGGAGCAACAGCTACGAGATGAAGAAACAAGGCCACTGGGGCGTGATGTACCAGTAGGAGGCCTAGTCCCCTTTCATCTGCACCTGTCACTGTGTGTCTCTTGACAGTGGATAGACACAGTATGGTGCGTACTTGTGGCAGGATTGCGCAACAGAATGGGGTCCATATCGACAAGACCCCTCCCACGGGTTATTCGCGTGGGTTCTCACCCTCACCCCGAGGACAGGACAATCGACTACTTCGTACCTCGTCAGAAGAAGTCCGAGCGCCTGACTGCACAGCAGGAAAAGGACATGGCTCGCCGCATTCACGCGGCGGAAGAACGCGCCCGCGAAGCCATCCTTGGGCTCGACGCTGCCGAAGAGGAGCTCTCGAAGCGCCCGAAGCGGGTCGAGCGAACTCGCGCCGGTATGGTTGATCGCCTCGAAGCTGCCGTCGAAGCCGTGTGGAAAGACGCCAAGTCCCAACCCTCGATCAAACTCAAAGCCCGCGCCGCCAAGCAGGCGTGGGCCGAGGCCGAGGCCATCCGGTGGGAGCTGGCGATGTCCGGCCGCCGAATCGCCCATGGCGAGGCCCGCAAGCTCGCTGGCCCGTTCATGGACGAGCAAGACCTGGTGCAAGAGGGCTACATCGGCCTTCTCCGGGCCGCGAAACGCTTCGACCCCGATCGCGACATCCGCTTCAGCACCTATGCCCGCTGGTGGGTCCGCGCCCAGATGACGCGCGCAATCGATCACACTGGACGCCCCGTTCGCCTCCCCGGCTGCGCTGTCGAGCAGACTCGAAACCTCCGCAAGGCCATCAAGCGCTTCGAGGACATCGGCATCGACTACAAGGTCGCCGATCTCGCCGAAGAGGTGGGCGTCGACAAGAAACGGGCCGAGTTCCTGCTCTCCCAGGGCCAGACCGTCTCGCTTGATCAGCCCGTCGACGAGGGCCCTCGGTCCCGCTCCCTCGAGCACTTCCTCTCCGACGAAGAGGCCATCCATCCCGACGACGAGGCGATCCACGCCCAAGAGATCAAGCGGATGTTCGACGCGTTTCACGATGTCCTCACCGAGCGCCATCGCTACGTCCTCACCCGGCGCTACGGCCTCGAGGACAACCAGTTCCGCACACTGTCCCAGGTCGGCAAAGGCATGAGCCTGTCCCGAGAACGGGTGCGCCAGATCGAGCGCGAAGCCCTCATCCGTTTGAGGGAGCACGCCTCCATCCGCGATCGAGTCGCGTAGACCTGGTATCTAGACCCACCCCGCCACCCCCGGCCACCTCCCAGGCCTGGGATCGGAGCGATTGCGAAGGGTGACGATGACGAACCTCTACACTCTGAGCGAAGAGGAGCTCGCTGAACGGCTCGTCAGCTGGGGTGAGAGGCGCTTCCGGGCCAAGCAGATCTGGGCTTGGATGTACGACAAGGGGGCGACGTCCTTCGACGACATGAGCGATCTGCCAAAGTCGCTCAGGCAACGACTCGAGACGGAGGCTTCTCTCGGGGTCCTCCAAGTCGCGACTGAGCAGGTCGCGTCGGACGGCACGGTCAAACGGCTCTATCGCCTCGGAGATGGTCAGCTCATCGAGTCGGTCCTCATGGCCTATCGGGACAACCGGCGCACAGCGTGCATCTCATCGCAAGCGGGGTGCGCGCTGGGGTGTGTTTTCTGCGCCACCGGTCAGATGGGCTTCGCGAGGCACCTCACAGCCACCGAGATCTTCGAACAAGCACAGCGCTTCAGCCAGGACCTGCGGGGTCGAGGTGAGCGTCTCTCCAACGTCGTGCTCATGGGCATGGGCGAGCCCTTCCACAACTACGAGCCCGTGATAGACGCCGTTCGCCGCCTGATGAGCGACCTTGGAATCGGCGCTCGACACATCACCATCAGCACCGTTGGTCTGGTGCCGGAGATCCGTCGCTTCGCAGAAGAAGGCCTTCAGGTCGGTCTCGCCATAAGCCTCCACGAGACCACCGATGACGAGCGTTCGGCCCTGTTGCCGGTGAACAAGCGGTGGCCTATCCGGCAACTCATCGAGGCCTGCCACTTCTACCAAGAACGGACCAACCGCCGCGTCAGCTTCGAGTGGGCGCTCATCGCAGGCAAGAACGACGACGAGCCAACGGCCCACCAACTAGGCCGATTGCTACGGGGACTCAAGTGCCACGTAAACCTCATACCCCTCAATCCGACAGAGGACTACGACGGCTCCCCTACCGACGACGCCGAGGCGTTTGTTGACGCGTTGGCACAGCACGGGGTCCCGGCCACTCTCCGCGTTCGCCGCGGAATCGACATCGACGCCGGCTGCGGCCAGCTCCGGGCCAGCCTTCAAGAGCCCCACTGAGAAAGCGGCGCCCGCCCCAAGAGGAGCGGACGCCGCGGGTCGGTCCCTTGAGGAATCAGGCGGACCGACGCCGGAGAAACGCCAGAGCAATCAGGCCTAGCCAGCCGAATGCAGGCGCTGGAGAAGTAGTGTTGCAGCCGCCGCAGCCGTTGCCTTGCAGGAGCATGCGCACCCTGTCGTTGAAGGCGTTGGTCTGGGCATTGAGGCTGTCGGTATAGTCGGTGAGGATTTCGGGCTGCCCCGAAGAGCTGGTGCGCTCGATGATTGCGGCGTTCACCTGTGCCAGCTCTTGGACGAACTCGAAGTCCGTCATGTCGTGGTCTTCCATCCACTCCTGCGACGGCAGCAGGATCACGCGGCCATCGGGGAGCTCGAGCTGGCGCAACGCCTCATCGTAGTCCTGGCCGTCAGTGCAATCCGTCACCAACCTGGCGCTGTACACGTTGTCCACGTCGTCCATGTCTGGGTTGAACACGAACACCGGATCGACGGTCATCTCGAGTGGCGAGATGGACGAGGTCAGGCGGCTGATCTTGTCGTGGGCCTTGAGCATTGTGTTCGCCGCCTCGAGGGGCTCGACCAGGAAGGTGTCCAGATCGGCCGCAAAAGCGGCACCATCGAATGGCTGGTTGGCGAGTTCTTGCTGGTAGCAGGAAAGGCAGTTGTAGAAGTCGGTCTCGTCGACGCCCTGGTTGACGAGCGAAGCGGGCATCGGGATGTGGACGCGGAGCAGGTTCAGGAGCGACTGGCTCGCCGAGAACTGCTGCATGATCTCTTCCATGAACTGGATCGGATCTTCGATGCCGTCGAAGGCGGAGATGTCGTAGCGACCGTTCCAGTACAGGATGTCGTGCAGCGGGGTGGTGTCGCCGGCGAAATCGGTGGCGAACGCCTGTCCTCCCGCTTCGTCAGCGGCCATGGTGATCACGTCTTCGTAGTTCGATCCGAAGCTCCACCAGTCGATGGCAGCCTGGTTGATCTGCACGTGCAGGTAGTTCTCGGGGACGGCGCGTTCACTGCCGAGAACGTAGACCTCGAGTCGCATGTCTTCGGTCGCGGCGATCGAGGTCAGCTGGATCGGGATCGAAGCTCTGTCAGCGGAGTAGGTCATCCCCAGCGGGGCCAGCTCACCTACGTCGCGATCATTGGAGAGCCGCAGGGCGACGAAGTAGGCATCGGCATCGACATAGGGGGCCAGGACCGGGTCCAGGCTGTTTGGCAGATCGAAGTTGTGATCCTGGAGCCAGGTGAGGAGTTCGTCGGAGCTCTGGGCTTGCAGGATCACGGTGTCGTAGGGACCGACGACTTCAGTCGCAACTACGTTGACGCCGTAGTCGACGTCTGACAAGGTGACCGAACTGCTCTCGAGAAAAACGGCGTCGTCCCAGTCACATTCGCCATCGTAGGTCCAGTCGAGCCAGAACTGAGTGGAGAGACGGGCGTCGAGCTGGGCAAACAGCTCGTCGGTGGAGAGAAAGAGATCGGGGACCTCCGAAACAGGGACGATCCAGGCAAAGTCCTCCGCCGATCCCTCATAGGAGATCTGCACATGGGTGCTGACCGTGCCCGATTCCTCGTCGACTGCGAACAGGATCGACTCGCCTGACTGGTCGATGGGTATCTGACTGCAGAAAAATCCGCCGCAGGCCTGGGCAGATCCCGTAGGCATGAGGGTGGCTGCCGCAAGTGCAGTCAAGGAGAAGATTGTATTGATGCGCAGCATCTTGCGCTCCCGATGATGGCTTTTCCTGCCCGCACCAACCCAGTGCAAGTGGCGTGCCGAACATTCGACCACCTTTGTACCTGTGTTTCTGCGTGCGTGCCGAAAGCATCGATGACAAAACGCGACGCTCGTGTCGCAGTACGCCGGACTGGCCTCAATTCTCCGCCACGTCAACCGATGGGTTCGATGTACCCACCCCCACCATCACCAACGGGAGAACAAGTGGACACTGCATCTCGCCTTCGTTCCCTGCGCCGGGCCAAGCGCATCAATCAGTCATTCATTGCAAATCAACTTGGTTTATCGATATCCGAGATCAGCCGCATCGAGCGTGGACGCCGTCGCCTGCGGGTCGATCAGCTGCGCGTGTGGGCGCGGAGTATCGGCTACCGCGTCGAGATGGTCTTCTGGGAAACAGGCGAAGATGATCCCGATATCGACGAGAGTGCCCGGGACGTCCTCCAGCACGTGGTCGCCGCGATCCAGTACATGCCCGAGCCCGCCCGCAAGGCGCTGATCCACGAGATGGACCTCTGGCGGCAGGAGGCCATCGCCGCCAAGTAACGCGGAGGCTGCTAGATCCCGGCCTCGGCCCAGCTGACCATCTTCTTCTTGCTCGGGTCCCAGAGCTTGAGCCGCAGACAGGCCATGATCTCGGCGGGTGACCAGGACGTACGGCCGGGATTCCGGAGCTCGGGGACCTCTTTCATCACCGTCGGAAGTAGGTAGAACGGGATCTGGTGGTTCAGGTGGTGCACGTGGTGGTAGCCGATGTTCCCAGTGAACCAGTGCAATACCGGGTTCATGTCCATCATGCTCGAGGAGTGCAGCGCGGCGAAATTGTAGCTCCACTCCTGCCGGCCCTGGAGCTGGATCTCGGGGAAGTTGTGCTGGGCGTAGAACAGATAGGCACCCAACATGTCGGCGAACCAGATCGGCAGGAAGAGAGCGAAGAAAGCCACATCCCAACCGAAGAGATACCACAACAAGGCGAGGGTTCCGCCATGGATGGCGAGGGCCAGCGGGCCCTGGTAGTGCTGGCGCGGCTGGCGAATGAAGGCGGATAGACACATTCCGCCGGCGAAGACAGTGAAATACGCAAAGACCATGGTCAGAGGGTGGCGAGCGAACGCATACCAGCGCTTCTGGGACGGCTTCATGTGGCGCCAGATCCGGGTGCTCACGAGGGGATAGGACCCGATGGCCGCACCCAGCATCTTCGCGTTGTTCTGGTGGTGATAGTCGTGGGTCTCCTTCCAGACGGTCGGTGGATTGAGAGTGTAGAAGCCTATGAAATAGCAGGCCACCTTGCCCGCGAAGGACCTCCGGAAGATCGCGCCGTGCATGAAGTCGTGGAAGAAGATGAACAGTCTGACCCACAGGAGGCCAGCCACCAGGGAGCCGGCCACCCGCAACAGGATCCATGGCGCCATGGATGCCACCAAAGTCGCCGCAAGCAGCGCCCCATACGTCACGATCAACAGATACCAGCCGCGCACGACGTCCTCTTTCTTCGACCAAGGGAAGGTCGCGCGCACCAAGTCGGCTCCTGATCTCAGTTCTTGTTCCTCCACCTTCGGACTCCAGCGTTTGCCGTCGCCCTGATAACCCGCCGCGAGCCTTTGCAAACGGAGGGCTTGTCCGCCAAACTTCCGACCCGCGCGACGGTTTGATTTTATTCCGGAAACGCCCTCGAGACTGCGTCCCAGTCGACCGCTGGACCGAGCTGCAGAAGGTTGGCGATCTCGGCGATCGCCACCCGCTCGGAGGCCTCTACGGTGAAGGCCAGCCCGAACAGCCCGCCCGCCGCTTCAGCGACCTCACTACACCACTCGATCAGGAGCGGAAGGGTCTCAGGCATCAGCTTGCCCTCCCCCCGAGCGCTCAGGGCGAGCAGGATCTGGTTTCCAGTGAGGAACTGCAGGGTGGAGGGTTTCTTCACCAGCCAGGTCTCCAGGGCTTTGGTGTCCTCCAGGTCGAGACGCGCCGCGGCGTCGCGAATGACCTTTCGCTCGGCCTGCTGAACGGTTCCGTCCGCCCAGGCGACCTGGACCAGCGGAAGCAGAGCCACGAGCTTGACGTTGTCGCGGTCGATCCCCAGTGACTTCAGGCCGAGCTCGATCTCCTCGTTCGTCATGCCCCCTCCGCGACTACACTCGCCTTGGGAGGCCTCACTTGTCCACTTTTCAGTTCAACCTCGACAAGCTCATCGAGTCCCTCGACCGAACCAGACACGCCCAGGAGATCCGCACGCTCCAGCGCTGCCGATCGGTGGATGACCTGGCCAACCTCGCCGGACACGGCTGGCTGACTCCCGGAGGCAAGGACCCTCGCCTCAAACTCGTGCGCCACGGGAGCGGCACCTATCTGGTCGTGGAGTACGTCGATGGCTGGTCGAAGACCGTGTCCCAGGCCCCCTTCCGAAGCTGATCCGCACGGGTTATAGAGCCAGCTCACCCAGGAGAAACCGAATGTCTTCGCTGCACGAAAAGAAGCTTCCCAACAAGATCGTCATGGGAGAGTGCTGGGCGCGAGACGGACTCCAGAACCAGACGGTCATGGTACCGACCGACGACAAGGTCGAGATGCTGACCAGAGCAGTCGAAGCCGGATTCACCAAGCTCGAGGCGACCAACTTCGCCCACCCGCGCTACCTGCCGCAGTTTGCCGACGCCGAAGAAGTGCTCACGAGGATCCCCCGCCGAGAAGGCGTGGCATACCGAGCGATCTGCACGAACTTCAAAGGTATCGAGCGCGCAATCGAGAGCAAAGAAGCTGGATACGGCGTTGACGAGATCGCCATGGTGCTCTCGGCCAGCGACGCCCACAACAGAGCCAACGTCAACATGACCCAGACCGAGAACAAACGTCTTCTCGAAAAAATGGCGCGCCTGGCCCTCGACACTGGACACGAGGTCTTCGGCTGGGTCCTCACTTCCTTCGGCTGCCCCATCAACGGCGATGTGCCCCTCGCAGACGCCGCTGCCATCGGTCACTGGTGGAAGAGCATCGGTGCCCGCTGGGTGGGCTTCGGTGACACCACGGGAGCCGCCAACCCAGTTCAGGTCGAGGGTTTCTACCGCTATATGCTCAATGAGGGCTTCACCACCGATGAGACGGTGGTCCACTTCCACGACACCCGAGGCTGGGGCGTAGCCAACTCGATGACCGCCCTGAACATGGGCTACCGCTACTTCGACAGCTCCTTTGGCGCAGTCGGCGGCCAACCTCAGACGGGCGCCGCCATGTACCACCGTGGCTTCGCCGGCAACACCTGCACCGAAGACCTGGTCGGCATGTTCGACGAGATGGGCGTCGACACAGGAATCGACATCCAGCAGATGATTGCCGCGGGCAAGCGAGCCGAAGAGATCCTCGGTCGCCAGCTCCGCAGCAGCTTCATCCACGCTGGCCCCGTTCCCCACGACGGCATCCACTACGACAAGTCGCAGGGCATTCTCGACGATCGGGCAACGGGGTAGTCAGCTCGGGCTACCTTCATCAACGCTGCTACAGCGTGAGGGGTCCAGTCCTGATCAAGAGGGAGAGCCTCTCTCTCTGATCGGGCTCGAGTACCTCGAACAGCTCGCCTAGCGCCGTAACAACAGCGTCTTGAACGCGCTGCAGTGAGTCGACACGCTGCTTTGCCGCCGCCTTGGCCGCCTTGGCGTCGAACTTCGCTCCCGAGACCGACTCGGCGTAGAGCTTTGTCGCTCGGCGGCCGTCCACGTGGGCTTGTGCCCGCTCGGTCTTCAGATCGTCGAGGATCGCCGCGAACTTCGAGACCTGTTCCTCGTCGAGATCCAGCTTGTGGGCAAGGAATCGCAGCGGACGCCGGATCCCAAAGGGACCGCCGCCGCCGCCGCCGCCGTGCCAGCGCCCTCGTCCGAAAAATCCCGAGCGACGACCGTGTCCCTCATGGGACTCATGGTGGTGATGATGCTTGCAATGCATCGCTTACTCCTATGTTACCAAGGCTTTTCGCACTCGGTGTCTGGGGTTGTCGAGGCATTTCGCGCTCGACTGGACCGGCACAACACGGCCGGGTCACGGGCAGAACGCCTCGCGACGATGACAGGCTGCACACCGATCGTTCCACCGTCAAGACCTGCCTGGATCGAACCTCTGTGGATCCGCTGTTCATCAGCATCCGTAGAACTAAGGGCCTCAGATTTCCTTGTTGGTGTCACCAGGGGCGGGCACTCTGAGGACATCACAAAGGAGCGGTCAATGGTCGTCCAGTCCCACATCCCCCAGATCTTCAGCTACTGCGATCGCTGGTGCGAGCAGTGCCCCCTTACGCAGCGATGCGCGGTCGGTAGTGGCAAGCCCAAGACCGGCGATCTTTCCGGCGCTCTCGCTCACCTCCTCGCCCCAATAGCCGTTGCCGAACCTACACTCTTCGATGTCGATGTGCCGCTCCCCGCCTGCTCCGAGCACCCACTCGCCGTGCAGAGTCGCGCTTGGACATTCGCCGCGAACGACTGGCTTGCGACGTGCTTCCCCGACCAAGAGCTTCCATCACCGGTGGATGCCATCGCCTGGCATGCAGGAACCCTGTGCATGAAGGTCGGCCGCGCGGTCGGCGACTTCCAGGATCGAGGACCGGTTCCCGTCGAGTCCGATGCCTACGGATCGGCCAAGGTCGCAACCCTCAGCCTCGGGAAGATCCTCGATGTGCTGACTCTGTGGTGCGCCACCCACCAGCTCGATCGGCAAGCGCTGACGCTCCTCGGAGGCGCCTGCGATCTCATCGACGCCATCGAGGAGGAGTTCCCCGGCCACACGGACTTCGAGCGGCCCGGCTTCGATACCGGCGCACTCGGACCGCCGGTCCTCTACGGGCCCCGAATCTGGCTGCTCTGACCGGCACCTCTAGAGAGATTAAGGGGCGGCATGGAGGCTGCCATTGAGCGAGCTGTACTACGCCGCCGACCTCGCCCTTGCTCTTGCATTCCCGATCGCTGCTTGGTGGTTGGATCGCCCCGATCGACCGACCTGGCGTCTGTTCTGGCTCGGCTGCGCCATCGGATTATTATGGGAGATCCCTATTTTCGCCTTCTCGGCGTGGACCGAGACTCCGATCATCGAGTGGCTGACTCCTCTGCCACTGCCCCCCACCGCGTTCATCGTCGCCCACACGCTGTGGGATGGCGCCCTGCTCACCGGTGGCTGGTTGCTGGCATCCCAGCTGACCGGCCGACCCCTCGGAGCAATGGGCGTGGGAATCCAGCTTGCCTGGGGCCAGATCACCGAGCTGTGCGTGGAGTTCTCCGCGATCATGGCCGGCACCTGGGTCTATCTGGATGGCCTCTGGTACAGCCCGCCCCTGTTCCACGTGCGTGGCCACCCCATGCCCTTGGTGCTGCAGCTGATCTGGTTCGCGGCCACGCTCTTGTTCGTTGCCCTGGTCCCGCGAGTCATGCCGTCCAAGGCCGACTAAACCAGCATGCCCACCACAAGGGCCCCCGCGAAGTAGATCAAGACGGCGTAGCCAATACCCGTGGAGATCATCACCTGAGCGCGGACTCCCCGCCCCAGGCGTCCCCCGACCAAGAGCGGGTAGAGCGCCCGCGCAGCAATGTAGATTCCGCCGCCGATGGTCGCTCCCAGTGGTCCGATGAAAACGGCATAGAGCCACAACAGTGCGAGGAAAGGTGGCATGTGTTCGAGCATGTTCAGCTGTACGCGGTCCGCCGCGAGCATCCTCCGATCCTGGCCGAAATAGCGATCGAACTTCTCGTCTCGCTCGGCATATTCGCGCTTCAGAGCAGTCTTTACGCGAAGCAGGTTGATCTGGAACACGTAGTACAGGAGCACGTACACGAGGGTGACCACTAGAGGGCCGGTCTGGTTGGCGATGTCGAGGGAGTGCTGCATGCCCGCAGCATAATTGTTGGAGTCGTCGTCATCGAGATCCATGGAACCTCTGCAACAATTCCTTGCCTGACCAGTACACACTTCAGGAGGTCTCAGTGAACCGCAACCAGACCATGCTCGCCGTCGGCCTCGAGGTCGGCCCCGGCACCCTCTTCCAGACCTTCGGCCTCGGACACATCTACGCCGGCCGCTTCGGTGCCGGCGCTGGCATCCTCCTGAGCTATTGGTTCCTGCAGGCGATCAACCTCATGCTGATGAGCGTGTGGATCGGCTTCATCACCGCCCCGATCACCTGGCTGGCCTATGCGATCTTCTGCCCGACGAACCTGCTGGGCAAGCCCAACGAATAGCTCCAGAAATCGGTGAGACAATCGCAGCGTGCGGGTCGTTCTCAGGGTGCATGCACAACTGGAGCCGATATGCCCCTCGCACTCGCCATCATCACCGTCGCCGCAGAGGCGTCCCCCGCTGTTATTGAGCTAGACATCGACCTTCGAGCCGTTGGCAGCCTGGTTGCACTCGCCGACGAGGCCTGCGCGCTGGACGCGGCGGGCCACACACAGAGCGCTCTTGGGCTGAGGGATGCGGCAGCCGCCAGCATCCTGGCGACAGCCGGCGACGTCTCCGTCGCCCTCGACACCTGCGGTCAGGTCCTGTCTTTCGGAGGCGAGAATCTCGGGCTGCTGGCTCACGTAGACCGCGAGGCCGGGGCGACCACCTTCGACTTCGACGAGCTGCGCTCTCGCTTTGGCGGGCAGGACATCGGCGTGATGGCCAGCTACGAGCCCAGTTCGACGCAGCTGAATTTGGTCCTCGATGCGCCGGCGATCGAGTTTCGAGGCGAGGACCTTGGGCTGAGAGCCGCCCCGGACCTCGACATTGCGCTCGACGCGGTGGGGAGCGGAGACCCGGGGATGGTGGGGTTCTGTGGACAGCAACACTGCGCAGTGCGGCACGCGAGCTACACCGCCTCCGCCCTTGGCAACCCTGGCCTCCCAGCTGATCGAATCTGGTTCCCGCAGAATGGCCCGGAGATCACCGCCACAATCGTATGGAATCCCCAGGTTCTCTGCTCACTCAGCCTGGGCTGGGAGGGGACGGACGGCACGCACTACGGCAACTGAACCCGAGCCCGTCAGCCCCTGGCGAAGCCAGCCAGCAGGATCCGTGACGCCAGGCGGCTCTCGGGCCCGCAGGGCTCGATCTCGGGATGGACCTTTTCCGCTCCCACGTCCGCAACGGCCCTCCATAGGACCGCTGCGCACGCCAGATCTTCATCCACCGACGCCAGCAACTCGGCGCAGAACGCCTCCAGCTCAGCTCGAGGCTCCGGCTCCCCGGTCTCGGCGGCGCGCAGGGCGGCCAGCCGCGCTCCGACCAGGGTGACGGCGTAGGTGTCCCCCACTCCGCGCAGGATCGACAGCGCCTCCGCATATCCCCGCTCCGCCTCATCGAGCTCTCCCAGCTCGTGGTGCAGCCCTGAGCGATTGGCAAGAATATACGCCGATAATTGCGCGTTTTGCCGCACGAGCCTCGCCGCTTCGACGTAGTCGGAAATCGCCGGTTCGACCTGCCCGAGTTCCTGGTAGACCCCGGCGCGATTCAGGTGAAGCATCGGCAGCTGGTACGTATCTCCGCAGTTCCGGAGCACACCGACAGCGGCGTCGAAAAGCGCGAGCGCCGCATCGTTTCGTCCTCGCTGCCACTGAAGGGTACCCAGATTCGCCCGTAGTTGCGCAGCCAGCATCGGCGCGCCTTGGGCATCGCGCTCCCGAATCGCCCGCACGTAGTGGCGCTGTGCTGCGTCGTGGTCTCCGAGACGTTGGCACGCATTGCCCAGGTTGTTCAGGGTGGTTGGACGGAGGCCCGCGAAGTCGTGCCGCTCGAGCAGCGCGAGTGCCCGCTCCAAGCGAGCCCGCCCTTGTCTGTGGTCGCCGACATTGGTCAACCCCATGCCCTCCAGGTCGAGCGCCTTGGCCTCCAGCCACGGGTCGCCAGCCTGCCGGGCCAACCCTTCCCCCTTGATTGCCGCCGCTGCAGCGTCTCTGTGTCGTCCCATGGCGATGCAGACGCTGGCCGTTGTCACCCAGATCCGCGCCGCGTAGATGGGCTGTGCCGTCGGATCCACTCTGTCTCGCAGATCGCAGAGCACCGCATCGGCCTCGGAGTGCCGCCCAAGCTTCCACAGCATGTTGGCGTGTCCGATGAGATAGTCGAGCTGCGCCAGTGGGTCGTCGGCGCCGATCGCCAGTGCTTTGTCCAGCACAGCGCTCGCAGCGTCCAGATCTCCGCCGAGGGTGAGCGCCCGTCCCAGGGCGAGCAGCACCTTGGCGCGCAGCGAAGAATCCAGGTTTGGACTCTTTAACACGCGCTGCAGGCGGTCCACCAAGGCGCCGACGCTGGAGTCGAGGCGGCCCACTCCCCCCTGAAGCGCAAGCAGGCCGCGTGCCGCCAGCACTGGATCGCTCTCGGTGACCCGGTCCACGGCGGTCAAGAGCTCGGCCCGGTGCCGCATGAGCCACCCGGCACCGTCACGGCGCGCCCAAGCCTCTTCGCACGAGGCAATGGCCCACTCGGCGTGGCGCAGCTCGGCGGCGGCGCGAACGTCGACCATTTCCGGGTGGGTCGCAGCGAAGTCGGAGACCATCACGTAGGGAGTGAAATGTACAGGGTCTCCCTGCATCACGCGCAGCAGATTGTGAGCGGCAAGGGCCTCGAGCACGTCGAGGGGCTCAGAACTCCCAGCGACGAGCACCGCCTCCGCGGACTCCGGATCGAAGGGTCCCTGGAACACGGTGAGCCCTGTCAGAGCCCGTCTCTCCTCCTCCGCCAACAAGTCCCAGGACCAGGCCACCGCGGCGTGCAGATCGACCGCGCCGCCCCCCTCCAGCAGTCGCTCCGCCAGCTGCTTCGGTGAGAGCACGCGGATCCGAGCTGCGGCGATTTCCATGGCCAGCGGGAGCCCCTCCAGACGTTCAGCGATCTGCCGCACAGCACGAAGATCTTCGTCTGAGCGGGCGAATCCCGGGCGAATGCCCTCGGCGCGCTGGACAAAGAGGCGGCGGGCGTCGCGAGCTCCGAGGGCAGGCACCGGCACACAAACCTCGCCCGGCAACCCCAGAGCGATACGGGAAGTCGCCAGGACCGCCGGTGCCTCGGGCCCGTCGAGGATTTGGTCCAGGGCTGCGCGGGCGTCGGAGTCTAGCTGCTCGAGGTTGTCGAGAATGCACAGGGAGTCTGTGCCATGCAACAACGCGCGGATCGATGACATCTCCGTGAGGCCCAGGCCGGCGGCGAGACCGCTCCGAAGCTCCGCCGCGGTTCGACAGTGGGACAGCGCTATCCACGTCACCCGCGTAAACTGCGGTCCGATTCCCGCCGAGGCAGACGCCGCCAGGGCGGTCTTCCCGACGCCCGGAGGGCCGACCAGGGTCACAAAGCACCCGGGTCGCAAGAGCCCGAGAGCGGCGGACTGAAGCGCCTCACGGCCGATCAGACGGTTCGCGACCGGGGCTGCCCCCGAGTCCGGGGAATCCGGAGCGAGGCGCTCGACCAGCTCTCTGGGACAGGCCACGAACGTTGGCCGCGGATCGGCCGCGAGGCGACGGGCGGGGCGTACCGCCGCCTGGAGATCCTCCGGTGCCGAGGAGATGACCTGTTGCCAGCATTCCTCCGAGAGCAGGATCTCACCGGGTTGTGCCGCCTCGGCGAGCTGTCGGGCCCGCTGGAGTGCCGTCCCCGCGTATTCAGGAGGTACGCCCGAGTTCGTGCACGCCAGGCCCACCGAGACCCTGGGTCCGCGCCACAGCAGCCGTCCCTCCACGGACTCCACGCGGCGCGTTGCGGGAGCCGCGTCGAGAGCAACTGGCCAGGGAGCGTCGAGGAGAGCGCGCTGCAGGTCGACCGCCCAGGAGAGCGCTCCTCCCTCCGCCTCGAACGCGATCCCCCATGCGGACCCCTGCGCGTCGAAGAGCATGGACCCTCGCTGCCCCACCTTTGCGGCGACCGTCTCGGCGAGCGTCTCAGTTGCCTCCTCGAAGTCCGAGGCCTCCAAGGGCAGGCCGGCAGACAGCCAGGCGAGGGTGACCTGTCCGGTCGGCCAGCTCGGAGGTGCCACTTCAGCCGGGATGAAGCGATAGCCCAAGCCGCGCTCCGTCTGTAGATGCGCCGGCGTGGAGGGATCTCGCTCGAGCTTGGTGCGCAGCCGGCGGACCGTATTCTCCACGGTTCGAGTCTCGACGGCGGGCCGGTATCCCCAGACTTCGGTGAGAAGGTCGACCCGGGCAACCGGCTCCGGAGTCCGCGCGGCGAGGAGCGTCAGGAGCCTGGACTCCATAGCGGTGAGGGACATCAGGCGACCGTCGCGCTGAACGCGGCGCCGGCCAATGTCGACAAAGCCTCCAGCAATGGGCAGCAACCGACCTCCCCGCGGCATCCTAACAACACCCGGTGTCTGTTGTTACGTGCTGTTACGTCGCGGCGATTGGACCGGCCTCCTACTCCAGAACAGTAGGAGAAACCCACGTGACCAACGACTCCCGTGACGACGCGCTGCGATACGCGCCCGGCTTGCGCCGAAGCCCGGGAGAACGAGTGAACACCGCCCGCTCGACCGATGCCGAGGTCTGGCAGAAACTGCACCAGTTCGTGCACCGGATCAGCCCACCCTGGCTGGGCGACCAACGGGACGATCTGACTCAGATGGCGGCGGTGAAGGTCCTCCGTTCCGGAAAGACCCACCTCCCGAGCGCGCTGCTGTATCGGGTGGCCTACTCAGTAGTGATCGATGAGATCCGCCGCTGGCGACGGCGCAACGAGATCTGCATGTCACCGAGCATGCCCGACCGACTGGCCAGAAGCGACGAGCTCTCGCCCGAGACCCGAGCCCGCGGCTCCGAGATCGGGGCAACCCTGATTGAGTGCCTCGGCGAGCTGAACGCTGACCGCCGTCGAGCGGTGACGTTGTACCTGCAGTCCCACTCCATACCGGAGATCGCGGTGACCCTTGGATGCAACCGGAAACGAGCTTCTAATCTGGTCTACCGCGGCCTCAGTGACCTGCGCTCCGAGCTCGAGATCCGAGGGGTGCGGCCCTAGAGAGGCGCGGACGCTGTCGCCTGGGCCAGGTGAGCGCTCGGCGGAACACCGAATTTCCGTGCATATTCGCGACTGAACTGGTTGGGACTGCCGTACCCGACGTCATACGCGACGGTCGTTACGGCGTGTTGGCCCGTCGTTAGCAGCCGTCGGGCCTCCAACAGGCGCAGCTCCTTCTGGTACTGCAGCGGCGTGCTCGCGGTGATCTCGCGAAAATGCTTGTGAAACGAGGACACGCTCATTCCGACCGCCCGCGCCAGGTCGGGCACGGCCATGGACGTGCGAAAGTCACGGCGGATGCGCGCGATGGCGTGGGAGACGTTGCTGGCATGGCTGTCGGGCCGCAGCAGCTGGCGGAGCATGCCTCCATGGGGGGCCATGAGCAGGCGGAAGTGAATCTCGCGCAAGAGCATAGGCTCCAAGACCCTTCGCTCGACCGAGTCACTCGCCAAGGCGACGTAGCGTGCCAGAGCAGACACCAGATCGGTATCGGCCTCGTGCACCCCGGTCGAGCGCGCAGGTGCCCGCTCGACAAACGCGTCACTCACCTCCTCAGACAGGCTCCGGATCAGCGACGGGTCGAGCAACAACACAATGGAGAGGTAGGGCGCGTCGGGAGTCGCGGAGGTGATGCGGGCGGTCACAGGCAGATCGTGGCTCACCAACAGCGACTCGCCCGGACCGACCTGGAGCGTGCTGTCCCCGACGGTCAGCTCTTTGCTTCCTTGGAGGATCAGGCAGATCACGGGCTCGTAGAAGTCAGGCCTCAGAGCGGTCGGCTGGGTTCGCCTGAACAGCATCAACCTCGGAGACGCCATCGCGGTGTCGGCGGTCTCGGACTGGTCGTCGATGCGGGCGGCGACCAGAGCGGCCAGGGTGTTGATGTCCACGCGTTTCCCTCGAGCTCAGATCACGAACGCTCCGACCGCAGCTTCGCATCCTTGCCAGTTGATTCGGATGTTCTTGGCATCGAGCAACAGCTCCTCGGGCGGGAGAAGGCTCGGGAACCCGGTCCAGCCTTCAGGGCCATAGAAGTTACCCGAGACGGCGTCGGGGTCCATGCAGGCGCGGATGATGCCAAGCGCTCCGTCTTCGGCTGACTGCGCCTGCTGCATGATCGGGCTGTCCACGCTCATCCCACCTGTCTCGGCGGTGGTGCTCTGGAGGTTCGTGCGCGCGAGGCCGGGATGCGCCAGCAGAGCCTTCACATGGGTCAGACCGGCGGACTCGAGCCGCGCTTGCAGACCATATGTGAACACCGCGTTCGCCAGCTTCGTCTGGTGGTAGCGCATCCAGCGAGGTCCGCCGAAGCTGGCATTCTCGGCGTCCGTGCCGTTGCCCCCGAGGTCGCCGCCCATCTTGGCGAAGTACTTTGCCTCGAGCGGCGGCCCGAGCCTTGCCCCCGAGGAGTGGTTGACGATTCGCGCGTCGTCGCTCTTCCCGAGTAGAGGGAACAAGTCCTTGGTGAGCAAGAAGTGCGAGATGGCGTTGGTCTGCATCTGCACGTCGTGGCCGTCCTTCGTCGCGTAGTCCTCGAGTGCCATTACGCCGGCGTTGTTGCACAGCACGTCGAGCCGGTCGTACTTCGAGGTGATGACCTCGATGGCCCCGCGAACGCTCTCGAGATCTTGAAGGTCGCAGACAATCGGATCGAATTCGCCAGCGGGCACCTCTTTCTCCAGCTGTTGAAGTGACGATTCCGCTCGGGGGCTGGCGCGGTTCAGAAGCAGGACGGTGGCGCCCCGCTTCGCCAGCTCCCGGGCGCACACGTAGCCCGTACCGGTCGTTGTTCCGGTGACTGCCGCGACGCGGGCGGTCATGTCACTCGTGTGGTTGGCGATCACGGTTTCCAGGTGCAGCGTCTCGATTCTATCGGTCATTTTGGGGTCCTCAGGATGTGGTGTGGTCCTGGAACCATACTGGCCAAACGACCGCACGCCGTCCTGCTCGTTTGTCCGAATCACTTGCCTGATCCTCCACGATGGCCTCAGGTCCTGTGGATGCGGCATGGAGACTCGCCGACACCCCAGTCGTCGACCCATTCGTGGAGCAGATCGCGATCTGTCGAGACCCTGGCTACCAGTTGTCGCCACTCAGCACGTTCCGTGTCGGTGGGGGGAGGGCCTTCGATACGCTCCATCTGGAGGAAGACCTGATGCAGGTCGAGACCGTCAGGCAGCCCGGATGCGCCGTGGCCCGGCTTCCAGACCCGACGCGCTCCGAGGACTGCCCGAAGTCATCGAGCGGATCGAGCTTGGTGGTCCACTCGCGCGACTACCGAGGCGCCACTTGGCCGTTTCTGCCGCGGTGATCATCGCAGCCTGTTCGGGAGACCGGTCGGCTTCGGGTATCGCATAGAGTTCGACGGGGTCACGCACACCCCACCCCTATTTCGACATGGGAGGGGGCACCATTGGGCCGTACGCGCCCTTGGGGGGGCAGGATGTGGCGGCGGATCATGAGAATCGAACTCACCGAACGCAGCCTCTCGACCCGTCCCGACCGGTTTTGAAGACCGGGGCCTGCACCAGCACAGCAAGACCCGCCGCGACGAATGTATACGACTCAGCGACGACCCGGTAGACGTCGGGCATAGAACTCGGGCGGGAAGTCGAAGCCCTTCTGCTTGAGTGACTCGACACACACGGGCCGATTGCCGGTGGCTGCGTGGAAGCCGTCGACCTTGCCGTTTGGCAGATCGCCCTTGTCCTCGAACTTGAAGATATCGCTGAGGATCGGCATATCTCCCTCTAGACGCACGACTTCGGTGATGTAGGTCACCTTGCGACTGCCGTCTCGAAGGCGTGAAGCTTGCACGATGAAGTGCACGGCATCGACGATCTGGCGACGCACGACATCGATGGGCAGATCGGCACCCGCCATCATGACGAGGGTCTCGAGACGGGAAACGCAAGACCGCGGATTGTTGGAGTGAACGGTGGTCATGGAGCCGTCGTGGCCGGTGTTCATGGCCTGGAGCATGTCGAGGCACTCGCCGCCTCGACACTCGCCGACGATGATGCGTTCGGGACGCATGCGGAGAGCGTTTCTCACGCAGTCGCGGATGGTGACCTCGGTCGTGCTGTTCGGCGACGGCTTCTTGGTCTCCAAACGAACCACGTTGCGCTGCTTGAGCTGGAGCTCGGCGGCGTCCTCGATGGTGACAACCCGATCACCGGAGGGAATGAAGCCCGACATGCAGTTGATGAGCGTGGTCTTGCCCGAACCGGTTCCGCCGGAGATGACGACGTTCTTCTTCGAAACGACCAACGCCTCCAGGAACTTGCCCATCTCTGGTGTCATGGACTTGAAGTCGATGAGGTCGCGAATCTGGAGCTTCTCTAGTGAAAATCGGCGGATCGTCAGGTTTGGACCGTCGATGGCACAAGGTCGGACAACGGCGTTGACGCGCGAGCCGTCTGGCAAGCGACCGTCGAGCAAGGGGTGGTCGATGTCGACCGGCCGATCGAGGGGCGTAGCGATGCGGCGGATGACCTTCTCGAGATGTTCGTCGTCGGCGAACTTGTACCCTGACTCGTAGATCTGTCCTTCGACCTCGACGAAGACGATGTAGGGCCCGTTCACCATGACTTCGGTGATCTTGTCGTTGCTGAGGACTTTTTCCAGGGGTCCGTATCCAAAGATCTCGTCCAACACGTCGCCCATGAAGGTCTTGAGGTACTCGCCTTTGGGCACACTGATTTCGCGGGCCTTGGCGAGTCGCTGCAGCGCGGCCTTGGCATCGGTCACGAGCTGTTCCGTACGCGGAAGCGGCGCATCGAGCGGATCGTCGGGAGCGATATCGACTCGCACGGCGTCGGAGGCGGCGACGGCAAGATGGATGGCCGTCTTTCGCTCCGGTTTGATGGAGCCGCGCTGGGGAGCCGCGCCTTCCTCGTCGGCGACGAGATCCATGAGGAAGGGATGCTCGCGGGAGGACGACATCGCTGGCGATGGCGGTCGGGGCGCCTCGCGGCTGATGGGCTTGCCGGGGCCCAGCCGACCGCCACCACCCGGGCGGCCGCCGCCGAAGGGGTTCCCGGACTTGCCGGCATTGGGGTCGAGTCCGCGCCTCGAGATCTCCGCCTGAGCTCTACTGAGCCGGTCCGCCAGCGTTCTGGACATCGATGATCCCCTCCTCCGCAGAAGCTACCACGGGCCCTCCCAGCGCGGGATGCCGTTTTCCGATCGGCGATCGCCAGTTGATTTTGCAAGCTTGAACCCGGCTTCCAAGGCCAGATGTTGGTCGATCGGCGGACGGGGGGTTTTGCAGAGCGGGTCGCCCGAGCTAGATACGGGGGTCTTCAATTCAGGTGGGGATGTTCCTCGCACTCCTGGCTCTTTTGACAACCGCACAAGCCGACTCGGTCGATCAGGCCGATACTCAGCTCTTTGCGGCCCACCAGCTCCCACGCGAGCCCGGCCTCTACTATCGCTGGGATCCGACGCGCAGCTGGGGTCAACAGACTCTGGTCGAGACGATGCGACAGGTGAGCGAAGATCTTGCCTGGATTCTGCCCGAAGCCGACCCGCTGCTGATCGGCGACGTATCGCGGCGCGGCGGCGGAAGAATCTACGGGCACAGGACCCACAACGTCGGAGTCGACGCCGACATCGGGCTGTATACCGGTAATGGCAAACAGCCTCTCGGCGGCTTCGTCGACGTGAACCCCAAGAGCCTGGATCTGGCGGCAAACTGGGCGGTGATCCGCACGCTCCTGAACTCCGACCGGGTGGCGTTCATCCTCCTCGATCAGAAACACATCGACGAGCTTCGCGCCTATCTCCTCGAGGACCTGAAGATGGCGGTCGAGCTCGTCGATCCCATCTTCCCGATCATCGATGAGCGCTTGCCGTGGGACGAGCGCGGTGTTGTGCGTCACGCGCCCAACCACCGCAGCCATCTCCACGTGCGAATCACCCATAATCCCAGCTAGGTCCGCAGACGTGCAGGGCGTCATCGCCGCTGGAGATCCGCAGACCTGTGCCGCTGGCGTCGCCGTGCTCGAAGCCGGGGGCACCGCTATCGATGCAGTCCTCGCCGCCGCATTTGCGTCGTTTGTAGTGGAGCCTCCCCTCACCTCCCCAGCCGGCGCCGGCGTGCTGCTCCACGGGGACCGGCAGCGCGGCTTCGAGATTCTCGACTTCTTCGCGGCGACGCCCGGTCGCGGCCTCGAGCGGCGACCCGATCTCGACTTTCACAAGGTAACTGTCGACTTTGGACCGACCACCCAGCCCTTCCATGTCGGCAAGGCCGCGGCTGCGGTCCCGAGCGCACTCACAGGCCTGCTCACCGCTCATCGCCGCAAGGGAACCCTGCCGCTGCGTGAGATCCTCGCGCCGGCAATCCGATACGCCCGGCGCGGCTACGTCCTGGGCGCCCAGGTCCGCTGGGTGAACGAGCTGCTCGAACCCATCGTGACCATGACAGACGGAGTCCGCGACATCTTCTGCCAGGAAGGAGCGGTCGCAGCTGCGGGAGCAACACTCCACAATCGGCCTTTCGCCGACTTTCTCGACCTGCTAGCCTCGGACCCGAAGGACGCCATGCGCGCCTTCCACACCGCGTTGATCGCCGACTTCGGGCCCAGATCCGGGGGCCTGATCACGGCTGCCGACCTCGAGAGCTATCAACCCCAGGTACGCACGCCCCTTCGAACGACCTACGCCGGAGCGGAGATCCTCACCAACCCACCGCCGGCGTCCGGTGGCGGACTGATCGCCTTTGCCCTCCGTCTCCTCGAGCGAATGCCCCTCGGCCCCTTCCTCGGACGAGGTCACCTCACCGAACTGGCCGAGGTCTTCCGGGCGGTGAGCCTCGCCCGATTGTCCGGCTACGACCAAAATATCTCTGATCCAGATGTGATCCGAGAGTTTCTCGCCGAGACTCACATCGACAGTTGGACGCGCAGAATCGCCGCCCGGCAGGAAGAGAGGCAGCTCGGCGGCACCACCCACATCAGCGTGATCGACGCTCAAGGGGGCGCGGCCTCGCTCACAGCCAGCAACGGCGAGGGATGCGGACACGTTCTCGGCGAGCTCGGCATCCACGTGAACAACTTCCTCGGCGAAGAAGACATCAATCCCCTGGGCTTCCACGAGTTTCAACCGGGGACCTGGATGACAACGATGATGTCGCCGACGGTCGTACTTCGGGACGGAGATCCGCGATTGGTCCTCGGATCTGGCGGCAGCAACCGGATCCGAAGCGCGGTGACCGCGGCGCTGGTCGCTGCCCTGCACTACGGTCTGGACCTCGACACCAGCGTGAACGCGCCGCGGATGCACGTCGAGGGCGACAAGCTGTGGTTCGAGGCCAAAGGGGTCGATCCTGGAGCGGTGGAGGCGCTGTCGGCTGCTTGGCCCAGCTCGGCCCTCTTCCAGACAAAAAACATGTTCTTTGGTGGCGTGCACGCGGTCGGCCGCACCGACTCGGGGCTGGTCGGAGGCGGCGACAGGCGGCGCGGCGGAACGGTGGCTATCGCCTCAAGGTAGCGGGATCAGCGCGAGATCGAAGATGTGTTCGGCCGTGTCCGGTGCCGCGTTGTGGACCTCGACGGCGACGGTGTTCGTGCCTTCGATAAGCAGGCCCGGGTCGATGAAGGTCGACGCAGCCAGCTCTTTCCAGCCCGTGGGGACCGCGCTCCCGGCGTATTCCACGCCGGTGACGGGCGTTTGGGGAAGGTTGATCCGCCAGATCTCCGTGCCATTCAGATAGACGACGGCAGAGTCGGAGCGCACCGTCTCCAGGATGAGGGCTTCGATCCTGGCCAAGTCCGTGACCTGGAAGTCGCGCCGATACCAAACCGTCGGGTTCTTTGCGAGGGCATCGTCGCCGAACGGAATCGTGGTGTTGATGCCGTCGATGCCGTAGCCGAGCGGTGCAGCACTTGTTGGCCAGCCATCGTCGGCGTAGTCGGCGTCCCACCAGTCGCCGAGGGGACCGCCCTCGGTGGCCAGGTACTTCCAAGACGAGCCAAGGGGAATCAGGCGGTCGTCGGTTCTGCCAGCCAGGGTGAGATCGAATCCGGTATCAAAGGCGTCTGGGGCGTGCAGATGCAGCTCGACCGCGACGATGTTGGTGCCCAGGTTCAGCGAATTGCCCGTGGCGAACTGAGTCCAGGTGTTCTGCTGGATGAAGTCGGCCTCGCTCGATGCCAGGGTCTGCGAGCCGACCACTCCGAGCGGCATGTTCTGGCGGTAGACCTCGATCCCGTTCAGGTAGACCACTGCCCCGTCATGGGCGAGAAGGGAGAAATCGAGCCCATCATAGAGTGCGGGGTTGGCGACCGTGAACTCCTGCCTGAACCACGCGGTGATGTTCTTGTCGATGGGGTTGGTGCCACCGCTGATCTGGGTGAACTCGTCGCCTTGTCCGTAGCCCAGCTGGGCGCCACCGAGCAGCCATGCACTCTCGTCAAATCCGAGCTCAGTCCACGCCGCACCAGGATATGTGCCTTGGTCCCAGTACTTCCAGGGCGCGCCTTTGTCGAGAATCGGCTGCGAACGCGCCAGCGCATAGTCCTTGCGGATCGTCACATCATCGATGATCAAGCCGTGCACGCTGTAGGAGATGAAGCGGGCGTCATCTGTCCCAAACGAGGCAATCGTGACACCGTGGTGGTCTCTAAAGGCCACCTTGCTGTTCACGACCGGCATGCCCATGGACCGCAAGCCGGCCCCAGCCATGCCACTGATCCCGTAGAGGATCCCGCCCTGGTTGATGCGCTCGTAGTTGTGGTCGTGCCCGCCCCAGACTGCGTCCGCACCCCACGCCTCATACGGCCACTGCATCCAGCCATTGTTGCCGTGGGTGCCGCTGCTGTAGGGCGCATGATGCATATAGACGAGCTTCCACCTCGCCGTGGACGCCATCAGGTTGGCGCGAGCCCACAGGCCCTGGATGCCATTGGCCATCGGCGAATCGGGCTCGTGGCTGTCGGCGTCTACACAGAAGAACTCGATATTGCCCTTTGTAAAGCTGTAGTATCGCTCGTTGTGCGGCAACGTGAAATAGTCGAAGTAGGCCTGACCGTTCTCGGCGTACCAGTCGTGATTCCCCATGCAGGGCCAGAACTTGTTCTCGGTGGCTCCTTCGCCGTATTCGCCGGTGTACGGGTAGATCCAGTCTCCGTAGTACTTGCCGAGGTTGGCGTCGATCGTCTCGACCGCGCCGCTTGGGTAGTTGTTGTCGCCCGTGGTGATGATGAACTCTGGGGCGAGGATATCGACGAGCCTGGCGGCCTGGGCTTCGTAGATGTTGTCGACCCCGAAGTCACCGATGATGGCGACCACCGTCCGGCCCTCCCGATCGGGAACCCAGATGGTGAAGTCGAGTGGACCGGTGTCGCTCAGATCGGGTCGAGTATCGACGACGTCATGGGGATCCTGGAGGAGTGGCACCGGCTTTGCCGTATCCATAGAACCCGCGGTACAACCCGCAACAGTTAAAGCGAACGCCAGCCGCACGAGTGCGCCCCCTTGCCCACCCTCTCTAATAGCTTGTGGAGCGGCAATCCGTAGGCTTTGATACATGCGGGCCGGAGATTGAATGCGACAGTTCATCGTGCTGACATTGTTGCTGGGGTGTGGCAGCGGCGACAAGACCGAAACCGCAGACACCTCGAGTGAAGCGGACACAGACACCGACACAGACACAGACACAGATGCCGACGCGGACACAGACAGCGACACCGACGCCGATCCGACGTCCCATCTGCGCGTCATCCACGTTGCGCCGGGGCACGGTCCGATGGACATGATCGTGAACGCCACGCTGCCGCCGACTCTGAACGCCCTGGCCTACCAAGACGGGACCCCGTGGACCGATCGTCAGATCGACAGCTTCAACTTCCAGTTCATGGAGACGGGTCAAGGCCTCGCGGGCACCATCGTCGAGTTCGACATGGACCTGTTGGCCGACACCCACCACACCTTTGCGATCGCCGGAATGCCGCCCAATACGCAGGTCTTGCGGTTTGTGGACGACCCGAACGGCATCTTTCCGATGCAGATCCGACTGCGTTGGACCCACGCCGCGATCGGACTCGGACAGCTCGACGTGATGCAGATGAACGGCGGCGTCGTGCACGCTGTGGACCTGGACTTCGGGGACACCCTCGTCGAGGACTTCGACTCTGGCCCCATGACCATCGGGGTCGACGCAACAGACGACGGCCTCCCAGAGTGGACCTTCCAGGACTTTGATCTCGATCCAAACACGATGGTCGACATCTACATCGTCAACGACTGTGACGGTTGCACGCCCTACCTCACGGCTCACCTACCCGCTGGCCTCACTCCGATACGCGAGGTGTTGGCAGACACCGGAGCGGACACCGGCGGCATCGACACCAGTGGACCCGACACCAGCGGAACCGATACGGGCGCCGACACCGGCCCCTGACCTCTACAGTTGCCGGTCAGGAATGGGTTTGACGCCGGACCTGACCTTCAGCCCTTCGCGAGCTTGACCAGTCGGGCGGAGATCTCGGCGGGACTGGCATTGTCCGGCAGATAGTCCACCGGGCCGTAGCGATCGAACAAGCGTTTCCAACGCCGGGGCTCGGTGTCGAAGTCATAGGACATGAGCACGGGGATCGTGTGTCCTCCATCGCGTAGTGCGGCCAACACATAGTTTCCCTGGTGATCTTCGAGGAACCGTCGCGCCTGCACGGGATCGCCGTTGAAGCGATCGGCGACCTCCTCGAGATCCCCGAGCAGTTCGTCCTGGGGCGCGCGATCGAAGCGCATATCCAAGAAGACCACGTCGAAGGACTCGGCGGCGAGTCGAGTCAAACCCTGTGGGCCGGAGCCGCTGCGCTCCCATTCGAAGTCGCCCGACAGGAACTGCTCGAGCGTCTCGCTGTACTCGTACCCATCTTCGATCACCAGAACCCGCATGGCCCTCACCCCTCGTCACTCGCCTCGGCGCGCGGCAGTCGAACCACCACGGCCTTGGACCATTCTTCTTCGTCTTCCACATGGATCGAGCCGGCATTTCGGCTGATCAGGTCGACCGCGAGACCGAGTCCGCGGCTGATATAGCGGCCGCGGATCATCGCCGTCGAGATCCGCCGCGGCCCGTCATCTGCCACCCGGATCGCCACCCGCTCCAAGCCGGTGATGTCGTCTTCCTCGGTGCTCACCAGGATGCCAACCCGCTCGGCGCCTATCTCCTGGGACACGATCAGGCTGTTCCGGAGGAGGTTCGTGAGGATGTCCTCGAGATCGGTCTGGAAGATCCTCAGCAGGATGCCCTCGGTGGGCAGCGACACCGTCAGCTCCATCTCTCTCACATCTGCAAAGGCAGGTTCACGCCGCACTTCATCGAAGATCTGGCGCAGGAGGCCGTCGCTGAGCTCCAGGAGGCATACCCGCTGAAGCAGCTTGCCCAGACCCCGATAGCCGGTCTCGTTCAGGGTCTCGGAGATCTCCCGTAGATCCGCCGCAGTCCTCCGACCGGGCGTGCCACGGAAGTCGCGCTCCAGCCGTGAAAGTCGGTCGACCGCATCGATGATCGGGCCAAAGAGATCGTCGCAGCGTCTTAGGTTCAGGCCCACACCGTGGACCCGACCGAGGAGCTCGAGTTCGTCGATGTACTCGCGAAAGCGGGCCACCGCCCCGCGTTTTCCATACAGCTTCTCGGCGGCCCAGTGGGCGGGCTCGGGATCTCCGTCGTCCATGGCGTCCGCCACCGAAACGAGCACCGTCGTGTTGTGCTTGAGGACCTCGTGTCGAATGGCAGAGCAGATCCGAGCGACATCCCGATAGGCGGCTGGCGAGTGGCGTAGGAGCTGGGAGACACCGACCCCGGAGTTCCGATACCAGCGGAGCAGGATCGGCGCGACGAGAACCCCAGTGACAAGGACGCCCCAGCCGACATATCTGCCCAAGATCTGCTTGCCAACTCGATCCTGAAGCTCCACCGCTCCAGAATACGAGGGGCTGCCGGGAGGCGTCTTGGCGAAGTAGCGCTCGAGGGTGTCTCGCGCCGCCCACCACTCCTTCTGTGCAGCTTGAACCCTGGCTCTCCGCAAGACCGACTCCGGATCTCCGAGCTCTTCGGCCCGCAGGAGGAGCACATCGCGTTTCTCCCGGTTGCCCAGCGTGTGGTGCACTCCGGCCATGTCGAGGACCACTGCCGCTTGGTTGGGATCCAGCTCCAGACTGCGCTCCCACAGCGCTACGGCGTCCTCCAGTTCTCCACGTTCGACGCGGATCTGCGCCTCGAGGTTGATGGCCCGCACGTGGTCCGGAGCGCCCATTCGAGCGAGGGCAACATTTTGAAGGGCGGCGTCGAGGAGTCCACCTCGGTCTTCGTCCGCCTCGTCCCGACCGGTCGCCTCGTCGAGGTAGACCATGGCGAGATGGAGCTGAAACCACTCCTTCTCTGTCATTTCGGGCGGTATCGCCACGGTCGGCGCGGAGAGCTCCACGGGGCGCTCGCGGGTCAGATCCTCCAGCTGAGCCCGCGCCGCGGCAGCGCCTTCACTGTGCGGAGAGAGCTCCAGAAACCGTTCCAGCGCGCGAATTGAGGCCTCGCCACTTCGGTTTCCGCGTTCCTCGAGTCGGGCCAGCTCGTGCCAGAGGTGGGGACTGCTGCCCGGCCGCTGGAGCGCGCGCCGAATGGCTTTGGCCGCATCGCCGTCGAAGCGCCCCCCGTAGTGGGTTGCAAGAATGGCACCCAGGCGGGCCGGATAGAGCGCGTTTGCCGGCTCCAGTTCCTCGGCCAGGACGATGGCCTGTTCCGCCTCGGCGATGCGACCCTCCTCCTCTCGAACGGCGGAGAGCGCCGCCCAGGTCGCGGCGTTGCTCCTGTTCTCCAGAAGGATCTCATCGAGGATGGCCGCGGCTTCGTCGAGCTTGTTTTCGGCGAACGCAGCCCGGGCACGGTTGAGATCCAGGAGCTGGTCTGGCGTGAGCGGCATTCCGGCCGAGCCCAGACGCTCCTCGGCCCTCTTCTCGTAGCCGCGCACCTCGCTGAAGCTCACGATGGCTTCATAGACGGTGTTGTCGTCCTCCTCGTCGATCTCGATCTGCTCGAGCAGGTCCACGAGGTTCGCCAAAAGGATGCTCGCCAGATCCTCTAGTCTCGCACTCGCCTCCTCATTCTCCTCGTCCTTCTCTCGAATCGCCGCGTCGTACAGGGCGATCACTACATCCAGTGCGATCTGCTGGATCTCGGGGTTCTCCAGGTCCGCGTCTATCTTAGCGAGGTACTCGCGAAAGACGATCTCGGCATCCACCGGGTCGTAGTGCAGTTTCGCCGCCGCCTCCAAGGGGAGGAACTCCGCGGTTTCCTGACGGAGGGTTCGCAGCTCGGAGAACAGCGCTGCAGCCTCTTCGTATTTTTCGTCCGCCAGATAGAGTCGCGCCAGGGACTCCACCGCATCGGCCTCGAAGGGCGCCCGCTGGTAGGCGCGGATCGCTCCAGCGACGTCATCCTGAGCCAGGCAAACCCGTCCAATGTCCTGGAGAACGTTGGTCCATGATGGCTGCATCTCGTAGACCTTGTCGTACCGGATCTCAGCGCCTCGAAGATCCCCTTCGGACTCCCTCTTCTGGGCCTCGTCGTAGATGGTGCGGACAAACCTCGGGAGCGCGTCTGCGGGATCCTGCGCTCGGGCGTTGGTCGCACCGAGAAGAGCCAGCAGCAGGAGGAGGTGTTTCATCAGTTGAGGCGTTGCTTGAGCTCCCGGACCTTGAGGCCGAGCTGATTGAAGCGGAGCTGGACCTTGCGGGCATGCTCCTCGTCCCCCAACAACACCCGGGCCATGGCGGCAAAGTCCCCACGCTCTCTCAGGTACAGGGCGACGAAGTACTGGCGCTCGCAGTCGACAGAGACCTTGTTGAGGGAGTCCGCGACACTCAGCCTCACCGCAAAGTGGAGTCCATCCCCGGCTTCTGGCGTCGTCGTCATCGGCGCAGCCCGGAGGAGGTCGCGGATCAACTTCGGGCGCACCTGGATCACGTCGGTGCGATCTCCGCCCGTGACCTGTGACATCTCGGCGAGGGCAAAGAGCACGGCATTCTCGACGACCATGGAGAACTCCCGGAGGTTGCCCGGCCAGGGATAGGCGCGGAGAAGGCGCATCGACCGCTCTGGGAAGAGGAGCACGAGGACCCCCGGCTCGGCACTGGGCACCGGGCCCCGGGGGTGAACTTGGACCGGCCCAGCGGAGAGGCGGTGGATCTGCCGATAGTCGTCCGCCAAGCCACGAAGATAGGGGCGACTCAACGCCTGAGCGAGGCAGAAGTCCAGGAGCCTGTCGAAGTCGAGGGAGCGCTCTCCGAGGGGCGGCAGGCTCACCGCCGTCGCCGGATTGAGGCGCATGTAGAGGTCGGCGCGGAAGGTTCCCGCCTGCACTGCGGCGGCGAGATCCTCATTGGTTGCAACGACGAGCTTCACGTCGATGGGGCGCTCCTTGAGGTCTCCGAGGCGGGTGATCGTGCCCTCTTGCAGGACCGACAGCAGCATCTTCTGGGCGTTCAGGGAGAGGTTGCCGACCTCATCGAGAAAGAGTGTACCGTTGTCTGCAGCCTCGAACGCACCAGTTCTATCGGCGACCGAACCCGTATATGCGCCCTTGGTCGAACCGAAGAGATGGGCGGCCATGAGATCGCTCGGCACGGTGGACAGATCCACCGCGACAAAGCGCCCCGACCGACCCGAACGACTGTGGATGAAGTGTCGAGCGAGGAGACTCTTGCCGGTGCCGGTCGGTCCGAGGAGCACGACGGGCAGGCGCCCTCTGGCGAGGATGGAGAGCCGTTGCCGGATGCGACGCATGGCCAGCGACCGCCCCCAGAACACCGGCCCATCGGACTCCCTGCCCTGTCGCGCCGAGAGGATCCCGGCGATCTGGGCCTTGAGGGTCCGGGCATCTACGAAGTCGTCATCGAGGAAGTAGGTGTATTCCTCCGCCCTGTGATCCTCTGCGCTCTGCTCGATCTCCAGCTCCTCCCGCGAGGTCATCAACACCACGGGAAGATCTGGATAGCGGCGACGGAGGGCAGCGAGGATCTCGAGGCCCTGGCGGCGCTTCAGGCCTTCGATCTCTGGGGCGCCCATGCCCTGGCGATAGCCGAGCAGTCCACTCGCGGGGATGTCGAAGTGCACATCGAGGAGCACTAGATCGACTCGGCCCCGGGCGCGTGCGAGCACGTCCGCCGCCTCCTTCCAGCTCCGAGCTGGTCCGCGGTAGCGGTGTTCGGGAATTGCGCGCCGGCAGAGCTCTGCGTAGCGGTCCTGGTCATCGACGATGAGGATGTCTGCCATCAGGCCCCCGAGGCTCGTACTCTCCGTGCGAGAGAACGGCACGTTTCCGCAACGTTGCGCGCGGCCTCGCTCCCACGGGCAACTGCTTCATCATCGGCAGTCTTCGCCCTCAATGCATCGGCGATCTCAGCGACAATCGCCATGTTCAGATCAAGCGCCCGCAGCTCTGGATCGTCGGAGAGATCGGCACGGGCACCACCCCCGAGGTCTGCCTCACCGATGAGTCCAGGGCGAAACTCGGCCCACACCGAGGTCGCCTCTTGGGATCCGTCGGGCCCCCGGCGCGTGGAGAGCAGATCTGCCTCCAGCGCCTTTCGCCGCTCCTCACCCGTGGCGTCGTCTGCGAGCCACCGAGCTTGCAGCGACACATACTTGCCCAGATCGTGCTTTAGCCGCCCCACATGGTCGGCGAGGGGCCCTAGAGCGTTGGGGTCTACGCGATCGAGGGTGCGTGCCATGGAGTCGGACCATAGCAGCACTGCAGGCGACTACTTGAGGAGATCGAGGTCTATCAGCGGGAAGTCCTCATACCAATAGGCGTTCTGCAGGATGTAGCCCTCGGGCAGCGCGTCGGGGCCCGGAATCAGACCGGTGATCGGCAGGGGTACGTAGATGTCTGAGTCGTCGACCATGGGCTCATGAGTATCCTCATCCCACTCGACCATGATGCCCGTCGTCCAGTCCTGGCCGATGAAGTCCACGCCGTTCCCGGCTGGGTGGTTCATTGCGATGTAGGTGGAAAACATCGCGTCACCATGACTCTCGATGGTCTCTTCGCTCCAGGCCTCCTTGAGGTAGTCGGTGATCTCGCCGAAGCCCATCCCAAACCGCATTCCATCGAACTTCTCAATGAGGTCCTCGCCGTTCAGCCCCCACTTGCTGTGCATATTGGTGCAGGTGTTGGTGGACGGGTCGAGGAACAACGGCTCTTCGTAGGAGTGGAACAGGACCGTCGGCCCTTCGCTGCCATTCACCTCGAGGGGGTCGGTCAGCGGCGCCGGTTGCCAGAAGCCGTTGATGGTGCAGGTGGAGTCTTCGTCCCCGTCGTCGAAGTATTGGAGGCCGGCGAAGGTGACCAGAATCTGCGACGGGTATTCGGTAGCGTCGACGGTGAAGTTGACGAGGTTGCCGTTTCCGTCGATCCCAGACATGAGTTCGAAGCCCACGGCCACCGGGTCGAAGCCGTCGGCCTCTTCTTCAGCTGTGTCCCCGGTCTCGGTCTCAAGGTTAAAATCGTCATCGTCGCCGATCGTATCGACCGGCTTGGCGCCGCCGCAGTTGATGCCGGTAAGCGACAGAAGCAGCACGCCAAGAATGGTAGTTATTCGCCGCATATCTTCCTCCAATAATTTCCAGGCCTCGTCGCCCGTGAGGTTTTTGGGCAGCCCGTACAACGCCGTTATACGCCCTCATCAACCCCTGCGGTGTAAAGTTGATCTGGATTCCACAGGAAATACGCCCGGCAACCGGGCTCGAGCAGCACCAGGAGCAGAGCCCCCCCGATGGGGAGACACCCGGTGGGAATGTACGCGAAACCCAGGAACATCCCAAGATACCAGGCCCACTTCCGGTCCACTGCGAGCCCCGCCGCCACGACGATCGACATCAGGCCAAAGACCGTAGAAAGCCCGATGAAGACAATCCCGACGATTGCGGACCTGCCCAGCTGAACGACGGGGGCCAGCTCGGGCGCTGCAAATCCGTAGACCACCGAGGGTACAGCCAGGCCGCCAAAACACAGCTGTGTCGCGCCCAACACCAGCAGTCCCAGCGCCGCGATGCGGAGCGGTCCTGTTGGCCGTCGGGGACGTTCTGCGGTCATGCCGAACACTATAGAGTTAGACACGCTCGATGCACGTGTACCGCTGGGACCTCGATCGGACCTATCTCGAAACTGAGATCCACTCGATCCGCGGCCTGATCCGGACGGCGTTCGAAACAGCAGCTCGAAAGCGGAACGTGCCCGGGTCCGCTGCCCTGATGCGCGCGCTGACTGACTTCGACGATGGCGCCCGCGTGTGCATCCTCTCCGGCTCACCCACCCAGATGCGACCCGTTCTCGAGGAGAAGCTGGCTCTCGATGGCGTTCGGTACGACAAGCTGATCCTCAAGGACAACCTTGGCAATATTCGTCGGGGAAGACTCAGGGCAGTCCGCGGACAAGTCGGGTACAAGCTGCCCAAACTGCTGCAAGAGCGGGTGGGTCTGGGCGCCGCTGTCGGCGAGACGCTCTTCGGCGACGACAGTGAGTCCGATGCCGCGATCTACGCAGCCTACGCCGATGTGCTCGCGGGGCGCCTGGACGACAGCGAGCTGGCTCGCATCCTCGAGGCGGGCAACGCATACACCGACGCCGTCAACCGCGCCCTCAAGGCAACTCGCAGGCTGGGTCGCGCCGACGCGGTGGAGGACATCTTCATTCGCGTGGACCGCGGCATACCGATGACGACCTTCGACCTTCTCGCCGGGCGCGTGACGCCCGTCTTCTCCTGGCTCCAGGCCGCCGTGCTCCTATACGGGCGCCGGCGCCTCGGCTCCGAAGGGCTGGTCACGGTCGCTAGGGCGTGCACAGAGGAGGGGCAGCTCACCGACCGGGGGCTCGCCGCGCTCATGCAGGACCTGGTGCGGCGGCGACTCATGGACGGGGATCAGCTTCTTCAGATCTTCTCCGACACCCCCGCTTTGGCACCCGTACAGGGAGCCGTAGACAGGGCTATCCGACTTCTGAGGGACCTTTCTCCACCGCCTTCGGGCCGCACCAGACCCGACTACATCGGGTTCCTTCGCGCGGTCAATGCTCGGGCTTCAGAGTGACCTCACAACCCAACCGTGCTATTGTCTCTCGCGTGAGGGATAAGCGGGTATAAGACCCGTAGATGAAGAGGGAATGGGCAGCAAATTATTTGTAGGTGGCCTCAGTTGGGATACGTCTGACGATTCCATGCGTACGGCCTTTGAAGCGTTCGGTTCTGTCAAGGAAGCGCGCGTAATCCTCGATCGCGAGACCGGCCGCAGCCGGGGCTTCGGCTTCGTCACGTTTCAGAACGGCGAAGATGCGGCAAAAGCAATCGAGAGCATGAACGGAGCGACCCTCGACGGTCGTACCATTCGCGTAAACGAAGCCGAGGAACGACGCGGCGGCGGTGGCGGTGGCGGCGGCGGTGGCCGGCGCGACTACGGATCCCGTCCCGAAGTCCACACTCGCGGACGCTACAACCGCGAGGGCGGTGGCGGCGGCGGCGGTGGTTACCGCGGCGGCGGTGGTGATCGCTCCGGCGGCGGCGGCGGCGGTGGTTACCGCGGCGGCGGCGGCGGCGGCGGACGACCCGGCGGTGGCGGCGGCGGTGGTTACCGCGGCGGCGGCGGCGGCGGCGGACGACCCGGCGGTGGCGGCGGCGG
>PJEL010000082.1_pt1 | contig 104228 bp, 87 predicted proteins | sample 1853271 | NCBI WGS metagenome assembly PJEL01 (sample SAMN08108733, study PRJNA415343) | Invertebrate metagenome, whole genome shotgun sequencing project. | host: Globobulimina | place: Sweden: Gullmar Fjord | collected 2015-08
GTGCGCCACACCTGAAATGATTCCGACATGTCCGCTGCACAAGCACCGTAGAAACTTCGTTCCTACGGTACGTTGTGGTCGACCATGCTCGGAATCGACGCGCCCAACCGTCGCAGGCTCCGGTTATGCCCCTCAAAACTTCACGTAAGTGACGCACTGCGTGCGCCACACATGAAATGCTTCCGACATGTCCGCTGCACAAGCACCGTCTAAACTGCGTTTAGACGGTACGTTGTGGTCGACCGAGTCAGAAATCACGCCGCCGCTCCCACGACGGCAAGGCCAACGAGTCCGAGTACGGTTCCGAGCTCGATGCGAGTCTGCCAGGCACTCCTGATGTACCTCCGAAGCCTGCGTCCAGCGAGGTTTCCGGCGACGATGGCGACGGCGATCACGAGCCCCGAACCGACGACGCCAGGATCCACCCACCCGCCCACTCCATAGGCGAGGAGCCGCCCGGCGTGCATGGTCGCCCCGAAGAGCGCCCCTGTCGCCACATAGGGAACACCCTTCAGGCCCGACGAGAGCAACAGAGGGCCCACCAGCACCCCGGCGCCACCTGTCGTCGCCCCGATCACGCCGATGCCGGCCCCAGCAGGAACCAGTGTTCGGCGACCGGGTGTCCACTCGAGAACGCCACACACCCGCGCAAGCGCAACCAACGCGATGCTCACCATGGCGATCTGTAGGACCCAGGGCGGAATCGAGACCGCGAGCAGTCCTCCGACGACAGAGCCTGGCAACGCACCACAGACGATTGGCAGACCCAGGTCTCGGTCGACTTCGGCCCGGAACATGACCAGCCGATGCAGGTTGCCAACCAACAACGCAGGCGCCGTCACTGCGAGCGCTGCCATGGGATCTCCCCACCACGCGGCGAGGGAGAACAGCAGCATCATGCCACCACCAAGGCCGGCAATCGTGGTCCACAGTCCAGCGACGAATCCAAGTGCAACTGCCAAGACAGCCTCCTGAAAGCAATGTGGCTCGCCTGCAACCATCTGAAAAATGGAATATACTGAATCTAGCCATCAGGACTATTTATGCTTGATCAGCTCGCCCACTTCTTGCAGATCGTCGAGCATGGAACCTTCACCGCGGCGTCGAAGCGAGCGCACTTGTCTCAGCCTGCCCTCACCGCTTCCATCCACCGCCTCGAGGGCAGCATCGGAGCGCGCCTCCTCGACCGCGGGCCCGGCGGAGCAACCCCAAATGCCGCCGGGAAGGCCTTTATTCCTTGGGCAGAGGCCGCTCTGTCCGCAGTGGAATCGGGTCGAAAAGCAGTCGCTGCCGTCGAGGGCCTGGAGACTGGCGAGGTCCGCATCGGAGCGGGCGCGACGATCTGTACCTATCTGTTGCCGGCCGTCTTGATGGCATACCAGGCCGAACATCCAGGAATCCTCCTGCGCCTGCGCGAGTCCAGCAGCAAGAAGACCCGGAGCCTGGTTGCAGCTGGGCGACTCGACATCGGGATCGTGCCCGGAGAGGGCGACACCCCTTGGCGCGACGACGATCTTGTGCTGGTTGGCCCGCCGAGTCCGCGACCGGGAGACCGACGACACATCTGTTTTCCGCCTGGAACCTATATTCGCGACGTGCTCGACCAGCACTTCCCGGAGGCGGAGGTGGTCATGGAGCTCAACAGCACGACGGCGATCAAGGGCCACGTGCGCGCCGGTCTCGGGATCGCGCTGCTCTCGGAGTCCGCCATCTCCCACGACCTGGTGGAGGGACGGCTCACCCGAATCACCGATCCGAGAACGCCTATCCGCCGCAGCCTCTCTCTGCTGTACGGCAACTTCGACCGCCTCAGCCCGGCGGCCCTCGCCCTTCGGGAGGCTCTCCTACAGGACCTGCCGCCATGAGCGCGCTAATTGGGCTCTTGTGCGGGAAGCAAGGGCGGTATCGTCGACCCATCAGGGCGTCGCACCGGAGTGTGAGCCGAGTCGTAGTGACCTCGAACTGCCTGTGATCGCTCTGCCAGACCACCCAGCAGCCCTCCAAGAGTCCCCAGAGAGTAGCGCACGACGATCTCGTCGGGCACGTTCCCGCCTACTACAGTGCGCACGTGGTACGAAAGCAGTGTTCCTTCGCCCATATCTGCGACAAACCATCCGCCATCGTTGAGGTCCACCCAGATGGCCTTCTTCATCTCGTTGCTCGCCCCGCGCTCTGGGGACAGATCCCACGTTCGCTCCCAGACACCCCCTTCGGACTCGGCGATCAGAGGCAGGTTGTTCTTCACCGCGATGACCCATTGCCGATCGGCGAAGGGCCAGGGAAACAGGATCCGCTGGTACACGACCTTATTCTGGAAGGTCGAGCTCGGCAGATGCTCCTCGAGGAACCCGTCGACGTAGTTCCAATGGTCGGGATCCTGGAGCGCCACCCACACCTCGTCCATCGAAGCTGGCGTCCACACAAGACCGACCACGCGATCGGTGCCTTTGAGGCGTTCCCGACGCTTGGCCACGTTGCCCGAGGCCACCTTGGTGAGTTCTTCATCCGTGAAGTCGAGCTGATAGATGGCGTGGGCGTCGATCGCGGCCTGGTGCGCGTCGAGAGCTGACCGCAACGCTGCGGCATCCGGTGCGGCAACTGCGACGGAGGCGGCGATGATTGCGTACCCGAACACACTGCCTCCCTAACGCGAATGCACCGGCCGCCGTCTCGGAGTACGATGCCTACGAGGCCCCCCCGATGGATCTGGTTCCAGGTACCCACGTCGAGAGATACGTCGTAGAGTCGCGGATCGGATCTGGGCGGATGTCCACCACTTATCGGGTGCGTCACGTCACGCTGAACACGCTGCACGCGCTCACCGTACCCAACGACGGCAGCCGTGCCCTGCGTCGAAGAATGGTGGCGGGAGCGCGCATTCAAGCGGGTATGCGACACCCGAACGTCATTGCGGCCACCGATGTGCTCGATCTGGACGGGGCGCCGGCCCTGGTTCTCGACCATGTCGAGGGGCCGACGCTCGGCGACTTCATCCAGTCCCACGACTTGGACGAGCCGTCCATCGACGCCATCGTGAACGGGCTCTTCGAGGCGGTGAGCTTCATCCACAACAACGGAATCGTGCACCGGCACATCAAGGATCGCACGGTGATGGTCGATCTCGGCGGCGAGGTCGCAATGCCGAGGATCACCGACTTCACGCTCGCCAAGGTGCTCGGACAGCAGCAGCGGAAGCGCAAGAGGGTCCGAGTCTTCGGCACGCCACAGTTCATGGCCCCCGAGCAGTCCTACGACAGCGATGCCGTCGACCATCGAGCCGATCTCTGGTCTCTGGGCTGTCTGCTCTACTACATCGTCACTGGCGTGCAGCCCTTCGCCGCCGACACCAACGAAGAGATCTTCGAAAGGGTACGCGCCGGCAAATACACGCCGATCAAGCGCCTGGTGCCGAGCACGCCGATGCGCTGGGCGGGCGCGATCCACGCTGCGCTCCAGGTCGATCTCGCCGAGCGTGCCCCAAGCGTGGCCGATCTCGCAGACGACTGGTTCGCGGGCAGCAAAGAGCGCCCGGCGATGGTGGCAAAGATGGCCCCAGTCGGAAAGATCGCCCTGGTCTTCACCGACATCCAGGGCAGCACGACCATCTGGGAACACGCCGAAGAGCTGGCCCGTCACTCACTGCGCGCCCACGACGCCGTCATGAGGGCCTGTCTTCACCGCCACGGTGGCTACGAGGTCAAGACCGAGGGCGATGCCTTCATGGTGGCCTTCAAGAACCCCGGCAGGGCCGTCCGCTTCTGCTTCGACGTCCAGCGCGAGCTACAGGAGCACCCCTGGAGCGAGGAGCTGCTCGCCATGCCAGAGGCCAAGATCGAACCCGGGTTCCGCGGTCTCCGAGTTCGCATGGGTGTGCACGTCGGCGAGGCCGAAGCCCGCGCTCGCGGCACCCAGATGGACTACTTTGGCCCCTTCGTGAACCGCGCTGCCCGCATCGCGAGCGCCGGCCACGGCGGCCAGATCCTCGTCTCCCGAAACGCCTGGGAGCTCGCAAAACCCACCGTCGACGAGCCCGCCGTGACCCCCCTCGGCGTGTTCCGACTCCGCGGGATTGTCGATGAGCAGGAGATCCTGCAGGTCCTGCCTGAGGATCTCAAGGAACGCACATTCCTACCGGTGAAAGCGACTTCGCTCTCGACTTGACGGCTTCAGTCTTCCCATGACCAGATTCGCAGCCCCTCTGCCCCTGTCGCCAGCCAGCGACCGCGGGTACTGAAAGCCACCGAGGTCACCGCACCGTTGAAGGCGCGGACCAGATCTGGGCGGATTCGCTTGTCGATGCGATCCATACGCGCCAGCGCGACGGCACCGGTTCGGGTACCGAGCCCCAGATATCTCCCGTCCTTGCTGATGTCTCCGGCGGTGAGATCTGGAAGGCGCATCGAGCGAGGCATGCCGCCCTGCTGGCCCCAGACACAGATGCCGGTGGTGGTGAAGCCGAGGAGGTGGAGATGAGATCTCCGCAGGCGGTGGATCGTCGACTCGAGATCCTTGGGGAAGGTCTTCTTGAAGCCGCTCACCACCTTGAGCCCGGCCTGCGTGGAACGACACAGCAGGGGTTTGCCAGAGTGGTCGAGGGTGGCGATGACGCGGTCGGGGAGCGCCACACGGCCCGCACGTTTGTTTCCCTTGAAGATCAGCAGGCGGCGGCCCACGTCGGAGTTGCCGGAGATGAGCACGTAGTCACCGGCGAAGAACCCCTGCATACCGCCGAGGAAACTGTGCCCTCCGCGGTTGAGGACCTCGCCCCGCATGGTGCCGACCTGCCAGCGACCCTCACGGGACACCGTCAGGTAGCGCTTGCGGTCACTGGAGATATCGAGGACGGCGGCCTCTCCAACGCCCTCTGCTACTACCCTGGTTCCAAGCACCGGATCGACGTTCACGAGCTGACCGTCGCGGGTCGCTACGAGCAGTTCTTCGCGTCCAGGAACCCAGCATAAGGCCGTGGGGTGCTTCACGGGGGGGCGAAGAACTGCCTCTAGTCCGCTACGCTCGTGGAGGTAGTGGGCCTCTGTGACCTCTCGACTCATCCGCAACACTCTACCGGAGGTGGCTGTCCCAACGTACCTGCCCGCTACGCGGGTCGGCGTTCCTTCAGGATATATCCCCGTTCGTCCTCGTTCACCGGGATGGGGTAATCGCCGGTAAAGCACGCTGCACAGATCCGATTGCCGGCGACTTCATTGAGCCCACGGCGCGAAAGGAAGGTCACACTGTCCGTACCGAACTTCTCAGCGAGCCTTGATTCCAGCTCTTCGTCCGGCAACTGGCTTGCAACGAGCTCGGCCTTGGAAGGCATGTCGATGCCATAGAAACAAGGGTAGCGGACGGGAGGCGAGAAGATCGCGACGTGAATCGCCGTCGGTTCGTGGCGCCGGACCATCTGCACCATCCGGCGCATGGTCGTACCGCGCACGATGCTGTCATCGACCATGATCACCCGCTGTCCCCGGAAGATCTCGTCGATGGGATTCAGCTTGAGGCGCATCGACGCCTCACGAGTCGCCTGGTCGGGCATGATAAAGGTTCTACCGCTATAACGGTTCTTGATGAACCCCTCCCGGTTCGGCAGTCCAAGGGCCTCGGACATGGCCTGGGCCGCCGGTCTCGAGGTGTCTGGAACCGCGACAATGACGTCCGCATCGAGGCCCTTCGACGCCCACTCTTCGGCGAGGCGCTGCCCCATGATCCGGCGGCGCGCGTACACCCGACCGGACTCCATCACGCTGTCGGGGCGAGCGAAGTAGATGTCCTCGAACACGCAGTGGTGCAGGGGCTTGGGAGTGACGGACCGGATGATGGGCTCCTCGCCCTTGCGCATCAGCACGACGGTTCCCGGAGGCACATGCCCCACCATGGTGAAGTCGAGGACATCGAGGGAGACCGATTCGGAGGCCACCATCCAGGCGCCGTCGGCTCGTGTGCCGTACACGGCGGGCCGGATCCCGTGGGGATCGCGGAAGGCGATCAAGGTCTCCTTGCCGTCGACAGCCATGATGGCGGCCACCGAATATGAGCCTTTGACCTTCTCCATGAGGACTTTCAGGGCTCTGACGATGTCGCCTTGGGTGTGCTTGGCCACCCGGATCCGCAGCAGCTCGTCGCCGAAGACCAGCAGGATGGGCTCCGAATCACAGTGGCTGGTCATGCGCATCCCGCGCCCAACCAGGTGATCCTCGAGCTCGTTCAAGTTGGTGACGTTGCCGTTGTGGGCCAGCACGATGCTCGGCCTACGCGTCATGAAGGGCTGTGCATCCCCCCGCTTGTTCCCGCCCAGAGTAGGGTAGCGGACGTGTCCGATCCCCGAAGTACCGATGAGCGTCTTCAGAGCCGCAGGTGGGAGCGCGGCGCTCACCATACCGAGATCCTTGTGAATGTTCAGGAAGCCGTCGTCGTGCGTGCCGATCCCCGCGGCGTCTTGTCCGCGATGCTGGATCGCTTGCAAGGCCATGTAGATGCTGGGGGCAACATCATCGAGCCCGATAAGGCCTACGAATCCACACAAATCGACTCCATCAGCTTTGGAAGCCCTCGATCCGCTCCAGGAGCTGAACGAGGATGTGAGCCTGATACCAGGCGTCGTAGTCGGCCCGGTGGACCTTGTCTCGCTCGACCACTGGCAGCTCCAGTGCTTCGTCGAGCCGTTCTTTGTTCGAGTCGAACCAGTGAAGGCCGAGAACGCCCATTGAAAGTGCCTTGGTATCCAATGCTTTGTAACCGAAGGGGTTTGGCAAGCCCGTCGCGTGATAAGCCCAAGAGACGAACGACCAGTCAAAAGGAGCGTTGTGGCCCACGAACACCGGCTCGCTACCCGACACCACCCTCGCGGCGGTCCAGTCGGAGAGCGCCTGCAGGGCGTCCGCCAAGTCGGTGCCCTCGCGCTTCAGGCGCTCGTAGTCGAGACCGTTGACGGCCATGGCACCCTCGTCCACTCTCGGCGCCGTCGGTTTGATCTCCACATAGAAGGTCTCTCCGATCGTCAGGCCACCCTCACCCGGCGTGACCACGACCGCGCCAAGCGAGATCATGTCGTAGAGGCCAGGGACCGGGCCAGAGCATTCGATGTCGATGCAGAACCAAGTGGCGCGGGCCATCCCCCCCCCAGGGTGGCGGATGTAGCTCACTCGAAGGGGTCCAGCCAGTGAAGCAATCCTGGCCGTGGCTGGTCTTGGTCGCATCGGTGATCCCGGTGGCACTCGTCTACGCTGGAATGTTGGGTCTCGGCCTCCACCGACACGCGTCACCGTGGGCGATCTCCGGTGCGGCTACGATGCTCGTGTTCGGCCCTCCCCTCGCCATCGCCGCGTCCAACCGAAAGCTGCGGCTCGAACGCCTCGCCATTGGCCTCCTCGTGTGGCCTGCCCTGCTCTGGCTCACGCTGCCGGTCTACTTCCCCGGAGAGCGGAACAATGCCGTCGCGTCGGGGATCGCGCTCATCGGCGGCGGCCAGCGCTGGGACGACATGGCCCGAGCCCTCGCGGACGGACTACCCGAGGAACCAACCATGGCAAAGCCCGAGCTTCAGGAGGCCGCTGTCATGGCCCAGGAGGTCCTGCCGCCCGCACCGAAGCTCACCGCCGACCAAATCGCCCTGCCCTACGAGGGACAAGGGCGCCGCCTGAGCGTGCCCGTCGTCTTCGAGAATGGCGACAGCCTGCGCGAGGTCTACATGATGCTGGACACGGGCGCGACCTACACGACCCTGTCCCTGGAGACGCTGCGGTCCCTCGGGATCGAGGTCGCACCGGAAGATCGCAAGATCAAGCTCCACACCGCAAACGGCGAGCGCGACGCAACGGTCGTCCTCGTCGACCGGGTCTGGCTCGGCGATCTGGCCATCGACGGTGTCGCCATCGCCACCTGCGAAGAATGTGCATCGTCGGACACCGTGGGTCTGTTGGGCCTCAACGTCGCTGGCGGCTTCAACCTGACCATCGACGCCGATCGCCGCGAGGTGGTCTTCACCACCCGAGCCGCCCACAACCGTCACTTGGACATCAAACAGTTCAGCGATCTCGACGCGTCCTTCACCCGCTATCCGGGCGGAAGAATCGAAGTCGAGGCATCGCTACTGAACGAGAGCGACCGCGTGATCGCCGCCGCCCAGGCCTCGATCCACTGCGGGACGCACACCTGGACCGTCGACCTGCTGGCCATCAATCCAGGCGAGGTTGGCACAGCTCGTCAGCGGCTGCCAGAGCACGACGACTGCGACAGCTACGAAATCGCACTGGAAAAGGCGGTCTGGTAGGGGTTAGGTGCCCTCCCCTTCGGAGGACCGATGCCCAACCTCTTCATCTCTCGCCAGCAGGTTCACGCCTGGTCTGACTCCATGAGCGACGACGTCGACTCCCACCAGGCGTCCCTCACCCGGCTCCTCAAGGAACAGCGACGGCTGACCAAGTTCATCGAGGAAAATGCCGAGTCCATGCAGCCCGCAACCGCCGGGGTCAGCCAGTACATGACGGGCGTCGTCGTGCGCATGTTCGATCTGGCCGGAGGACGCCTCCGCTCGGCGACCTGGGCGCAGGTTCGAGAGGCCGCAGCCAGGGTTCAAGGCGGAATCAACGACGTTCTCCCCCTCGACGATGGCTTTGTAGAGCGCGCCCGCAGCGTCGACCGCGCCCAGCCCCACATCTTGGACGAGGCCCTCATGGCGCTGTTCGAGCGCGAGCAGGAAGAGGACGAAGCCGAGCTCGACATGGCCGAGTGCCTCAAGGTCTACCTGATGATGTGGGTGGCCTGCGAGGTCCTTGACAACAACTGGAAGCCGCCCAAGAACTTCGAGGGCGAGGACAGCTACGAGTACGTGCATATCGAGCCCGAGAAGCCCGCGGCGGACGAGACGCCTGAAGCCTAGCGAACGATCTCGCCGACCGGGGCGTCGACGCCGACCAGATCGAGGACCTCTTTCTCACCGGCGGCCAGGATCATTCCCTGGCTCTCGACGCCGCGAAGCTTTGCGGGCTTGAGGTTGGCAACCACTACGACCTTGCGGCCGACGACCTCTTCGGCGGAGAACTTCGACTTGATGCCGGCCACGATGGTGCGCGGCTGGGGCTCGCCGAGATCGACGCTCAGCACCAGGAGTCGGTCGGCGTTGGGGTGCTGCTCGGCCTTCTGGATCACTCCGACCTTGAGCTGCACTTTCATGAAGTCGCCGAACTCGATCTCCTCCACCGGAGCGCCCTTCTTTGGTTTCTTGGGCTTCTTTGCCTTCTTTGGCTTTGGAGCGGGCGCCTCGGCGAACAGGGCCTGGATCGCATCCGGCATCTCGCGGAAGCGCGGAAAGAGCTGGTCGCCCACATTGACGGGCAGTCCCTCCGGGAGCTGATCGAGGTTTGCCCGGCCCGCTGCGAGCATCGACTGCAGGCTTCGCTCGGCAGCGTGGGGGCTCCGTCCGAGCTTCTCGAGGAGAATCGCCGACTTCTCGGGCATGAATGGCAGCAAGAGCGTCGCTGCGAAGTAGCAGATCTCGAGGACGTGTCGCTTCACGGTCTGGAGGCGTTTGGTGTTCCCCGCCTTGTTGAGAGCCCAGGGCTGCTGGGTGTCAATGTACTTGTTGCCGGCGCCGACCACGTCCAGCAGGGCCGACAGCGCGCGGCTGTAGTGAAGGGCATCCATCTCGGTATCGAAGGTGCGCAACGCGGCCGTCGCCAGCTCGCGGAGATCTCGCTCGGCGTCCGTGATCTCGCCCAGCGGCGGGACCTGTCCACCCAACCAATTCGTGGTCATGGACAGACCGCGGTGAGCCAGGTTGCCCAGATCGTTCGCCAGATCGGTGTTGTAGCGAGACAGGAACTGCTCGTAGGAGAAGCCGCCATCGGCGCCAAAGCGGATCTCACGCAGGAAGAAGAAGCGGGTCGCGTCGACGCCGAAGGCATCTACCAGCAGGTCGATGTCGATGGCGTTTCCGGCGGACTTGCCGATCTTGTCGCCGTCCGAGCTCACCCACCATCCATGGGCATAGATGTGCTTGGGTAGCGGCACCCCCATGGCCAGGAGCATGGTCGTCCAGTAGACGGAGTGGGTGGTGAGGATGTCTTTGCCGATCAGGTTGAAGTCAGCGGGCCACCACTGGTTCCAGCTCGGATCAGCGACGTCGGGGTCGGGGTGATAGCCGGTCCCTGTCAAGTAGTTCAAGAGCGCGTCGAACCACACATAGGTGACGAACTCGCTGTCGAAGGGCAGCTCGATCCCCCAGGACATCCTGGACTTTGGCCGAGAGATGCACAGGTCACCGAGATCCTTGCGCAGGAAACCGAGGACCTCGTTGCGGCGATTCTCCGGCTGGATGAAGTCGTCGTTGGCCTCGATGTGGTCGACGAGCTGCTGCTTGTAGCTGCCCATCTTGAAGAAGTAGTTCGCCTCCTTGATCTTGCGGAAGTCCTCCTCTTTCAGCTCTCCGGAGGCGATCCGCGCCTCGTGGTCCTTGCCGGTGACAAAGACCTCGTCCTTGACCAGATACCAGCCAACATACTCGTCCTTGTAGATCTCGCCGCGCTCCCACAGCTTGGTGAGGACGGCCTTGACCAGGGCCTCGTGATCGGAGTCGGTCGTGCGGATGAACCGGTCGTACTCGATGTTCAGACGGCTCATCATCGCCTTCCACACCACGACCAGATCGTCGCAGTGAGCCCGCGGCGTCATGCCCCGAGCTTCGGCGGCCTCGAGCACTTTCTGACCGTGCTCGTCGGTGCCGGTGAGGAAGCGGGCCTCTCTGCCCTTGAGGCGTTGATAGCGCGTGATGGTGTCTGCCGCGATCGTCGTGTAGGCATGCCCGATATGAGGAGACCCGTTCACGTAGTAGATCGGCGTAGTGATGTAGAAACTGTCGGCCAAGGTAGGACTCTCGTTGGACCTCGTACCTATCCCTCGCACCCAGAGCGTCAACCGTATATGGAGCGCGTTGGAGTGTTCATGATTCGCGCACTGGGCTTCAGCCACAACGAGTTCAACCCCGGCAAGCCGGGCCGGCTGTGCCGTGGCCGCGAGCGATGGATCGAACCGTGGCCATCCGACGACGGACCGGCCGACGATATCCATCGACTGGTGATCACTGGCGCCAGCTTCAAAGATGACTCGGCAGCCGAGGCGCTGCGCGGGATCACCCACTCTGGCGTCGACCTCGCTCAGATCGTGGCCGCACTGTTCCCGCGCCGGCGGTTTCTAGCGTTCACCGAAGACGGCCATCCCGCCGACATCCCCGCCGAGGGTCAGGGCATCGAGGCCTACGAGGGCTACCGCGCGGGTGGGATGACAGAGCTGGGTCTGGTCCGCTGGTACTGCGTCGTCCAGGGCGTCCGCGAGATTCGCGCACTCCTCGGCGATGCCGCCGAAGAGCGCGTTCGGGGCTTCGCCGTCCTCGACGACGACACCGACGAAGAGGCCCTGTGGGAGAAGCTCTTCCTCTTGGTCGGCATGTCGACCCTCGACAGCCCGCCGGCCCGTTTCCAGCCGGCCGCGTTCGCCGCTGTCCTCGAGCACGTCAAGGCTATCGTCATCCTCCACCGAGACAAACACGGCCCGGCCATCGGCGTGTACTCCCTCGCCCCGGTCAAGACCGACGGCCGGCTGGATGGACTCTGCGACAAGGCTGGAACACTCTTGGTTCCCTTCGCTATCCCCCCGATGCTCGCCCGCTGGGATCGCGCCCTGTCCGAGCTCCGCACCGAGTGGATGGCCACCCGCGAGGACGAGTTCCCGGTGCCGCCGGCCCCCGAGGCTCAGTCGTGGGAGAACCGCCGCCGCGGACGCCGTGGGCGCAAACAAGCAGCTGCCGCGCAAGATGAGGCCGCCGCGCAAGATGAGGCCGCCACGCAAGATGAGGCCGCCGCGCAAGATGAGGCCGCGCAAGATGAGGCCGCCGCGCAAGAAGAGCTGCTGGTGGCCGAGCCCGCCGAAGAGTAGAAACCGGCTATCGAATCAGGCTGAACTTGCCGGCCGTTCCGTCGGCTAGCGTCACCGTTCCGCTGGTCTTGATGCCCTTGAACGCGCCCTTGAAGCTGGCGCCGCCACCTGTCTGGGAGAACTTCACGCTGCCTTCGGCGTCGACCGTGCCGAGGACGGCGAAGTTGTCGTATTCGCCCTCATCATTCATGATCCGCGCGGTACCGGTGAACGCGCCGCCATTCTGACTGTCGACCGTGAGTTCGAAGCTCTTGTTCGCCGCAATACCGGCCCAGGTGCCATTCAGCTTTGGCGGCATGACGGGCTCGGGATCGACCTCTGGTACGGGATCATCGGGCGGATCGGGCGGCGGATCGGGCGTCGGTGGGGGAGTGACCGCACCGGGATCAGGTGTTGGGGTCGGAGCGGGTGGAGGGGTCGGAGCAGGACTCGGAGACGGCGAGGGACTCGGAGACGGCGAGGGACTCGGAGACGGCGAGGGACTCGGAGACGGGTTCGCATTCGCACCAGGCTCGGGAGGTGGCGCCTCAGCTACGGCCACGTCGTCGTCGTCACCCTCTTCGACCGCATCGTCGTCGTCACCTTCGACCGGGGGAGCTTCGGGCTCGGGGTCGGCTGGCGGATCGACGTCCACCACGTCGGGAACCGGATCGGCGAGCGGTTCGTCGAGCCCGGGGATGGGGATGAGACCGAAGCCAAAGGCGCCGCCGACACCCGTGAAGGCCAGCGCGGCGATAAACAAGATCCCAAGATAGAGACCTCGGCGACTCGGAGCGCGTCCGGGGGGCGGTCGGTAGTCCTTCTGAGGCCGGTTCTGGGATGCGCGAATCGACAGTGCGCTCTTTTTCTCTTCGGGCGCGTCGTCGACGCTGAGGGGTGTGGTGGTGCTGCGCTGCACCGGGACCGGGGTCGGTTCCTCGTCTTCGGGCGTCGTGTACGTGACGTAGGAATCCGCTGCGGGCGGACCCTTTTCCCGCGCGTCATCGCTGGGGGTCGAGGTCCACCCCTCTGCCCAGGTCGAGTGCCCGTCGGGTCGTGCCTCGCCGCTGAATCCGACGCTTTTTTTGACGACATCGGGAACGCGGATCTGCTCTTCTGGCTTCTTCGCAGCTACGGCGTCATCGGCGCCTGGGTCGGTTTTGTCCTCGGCGAAGTCGTCGACCTGCGGTGCACCCTCTGGAGCATTCTTGTTCCAGATGTCGCGCACAATGTCTTCGGGCAGCTCGGCTGGGGCTCCTGTGCGGGGCGGCGCTGGCGGGTCGCTGATGTCTTCGATGCGCATGATCCCCGAGCCGGAGCCCGCATCGTCCATTTCGGTCTCGGCATCGGCGACGTCGACCGACTCAGCCTCGCCGAGGGACGTGACACTGTGCTTGCGCTGCATGGACCCGTACGGCGACGGCTGGCCCCAACCGGTGCCCGCATCCGCCTCCTCGATCCAGCCCTCGTCGTCGTTCATCAGTTCGTCGAGTACGACCTGCCGAAGCTCTTTTTCGTTGTGGAGGAGGAACTCCGCCTCGTCGCCATGACCTGGATCACGACGGTTCCTCCCAGCCCACTTCACGCGGCGGTCCAGCGCTTGCTGCGCCGTCTCACCCATGGGATCGAGGTAGTCGATGAAGTTGTCTTTCCGGACTGAGGCCAGGAAGCCCTGGAGTTCCTCTGAGGTCATCAGTTCTCCGCTACGGAAGCATTGTAGGAGATCCCTAGACCTCTGTGAACCCTCCCCACTACCACGGGTGGTAGGCTGCGCCCACGTCCGAGGAACAAGATGTCCAGCTATCTCAGCCACTTGAGCGTCGGCCTTCTAGCCGTGGCCGCCCTGTCGGCAGCGCCCACCGAAGCCCTTGCCACCGACGTGGGAGTGAACGGTCACCCCTTCGGTCTCGGCCTCCAGATCGGCTCGCCCCTAGGCTTGAGCGGCAAGTACTACCTGGGTGGAAGACGCAACGCCATCGACTTCGTAGTTGGCGGCGGTGGCTACTACAACTCCCGCTACGGGTTCAACTCCCTGTACCTCCAAGGCACCTACCTGTGGCACCCGTCCACTCTTGCCCACGAGCCGGGCTTCGATCTGAACTGGTACATCGGCGTCGGCGGTTTTGTGTGGGATGTCGGTTATTGGACCGGCGCTGCGGGGGTTCACGCGCCGATCGGTCTGGCCTTCGACCTCAACGACTCCAAGGTGTCACAGCTTCAGTTCTTCGGCGAGATCGCCCTGAACCTCAACCTCATCAACAACGGATGGGGTCCGTACGGCTTCGCGATTGGGCTCGGCGGCCGGTACTACTTCTAGCCCAAGACTGATGGGTGGCGTCTACTCTTCGACGAGGATGAGGGTCGACGTCAGGGGCAAGTCGTAGCCGCCTTCGTAGATGCCACCTCCGCTTTCGGTGATCGTGCCCAGATAGGCCCACCGGGCTTCGTCGTACTCGCCGACCCAGACTTCGTAGGTCGCCCCCGCGAGGCCGATGCTGCCGAGGTCGAAGCGCACCGGCAAACCAGTGGCGGCGTGGTGGTCGAAGGGAAGCACGTACCACATCGCAACGACTGTGCCGGTGATGGTATCGGTCGGAAGCCAATCCCCCTCGGGAACCAACGTCGCAGAGGCCTCAGTCGCTGGCTCGACGAAGAGTGGCGGCTCCAGATCGCTGGCCGCGACCGTGAGCAACACGCTTCCGAGGTCGAGCTCGGCGGGGGTGGCGGGCGGCAGCGGAACCGGCGTCGCCTCGACGGGGATCATCACGTCGACGACCCGGGCCTGACCCGTCTCGAACTCCAAGGGTACAAAGGCCGTCGTGAGGCCGCTTCCCTCGGGTGGCACCGCCTCGAAGGCCTGGCCGTCTACCACGACGTCTGCGAACTCGTAGCCACCGTCGGCGAGTGTCGTGAAGTAGCGGCATTGGTCGCCACGGCAGAACCGGATGTTCACGTCGACCAACGGCGACCCATTCGCGTCCGTGACCGTTCCGGATAGAGCCGCGGACTTGTCTTCGTTCGTGTCGTCGTCGTCGTCACCCGGCGTCGTCTCGGTGTCGGTCGTACCGCTGTCGTTGCTGTCCGTCGTGGTGGTGTCGTCATCCCCGCAGGACGCCAGGATTAGACCGGTGGCGGCCAGGAAAAATAAGCGCATCTATTCACTCCAGCGCCCGCGCGTGCGGTACGGACGTTCCCCCACGAATACCGTACAAACGCCCCACCGGCAACGGTGCATCGGGCTTCGGTGACGTTAGAGCCATCTGCCCCGTGTACTTCGCAATCCCAAAGCAACACCTGTTTCCGCACCCGTCCCTGGCGGAGCCCTCCGGCCTGCTCGGCATCGGCGGAGACCTCGATCCTGCCAGGGTGCTCCTAGCTTATCGCCAGGGGATCTTTCCCTGGTATTCCCACGATCCCATCAAGTGGTGGTCTCCCGACCCGCGCATGGTGTTGATGAGCGATGATCTCCGCATCCGACGCAGCTTGGCCAAACGCATCCGGCAGCGACGCTTCGAGATCACCCTCGACAGCGCCTTTGATGCCGTCATCGACCGCTGCTCCACCGTGCCGCGTCCGGGCCAGGCCGGTACCTGGATCACATCGGACATGCTCGCAGCCTACCGACATCTGCACGCCCTCGGTCACGCCCACTCCTGCGAGGCCTGGCAGGACGGAAAGCTCGTCGGTGGTCTCTATGGGGTCGCAGTCGGCAACCTATACAGCGGCGAGTCGATGTTCTCGGATGTGCCCGACGCCTCGAAAGTCGCCTTTGTCGCTATGGTCCGACAGCTCGGCCGCTGGGGCTTTCCCGTCATCGACTGCCAGGTCTACACCGAACACCTAGCCACCTTCGGCGCGACCGAGATCCCACGCCACCGCTATCTGCGGTACGCCAACAAGCTCCAAGCCATGGATGGCCGGCCCGGGAAGTGGGTGTTTGACGCGGACTTCGATCTCTACAGCGGCTAGCTCTTCGCGGCCTCGATCAGCACCGAAGCCGCGTCGATCTCGACCGTCTCGGTCTTGCCGTCCTCGGGCGCCTCTTTGCTCTCCGACTCCGACTTGAAGTGAGCCACCCGCTCGGGATCGACCGCCTTCACCAGGACCTCGCCCTCAACGTGGGCGATGCGACCGGCCGCCTGCTTGTTGACGCCATAACCGTGGTCCTTGGTCGTAATCCGCATGGTCTCACCGCTTTCGTCGCGGAGGACCATCCAGCAACCGGCCTTCTGGCACACCTGCGTGATCTCGCCGGCGACGCGCACCTTCTTGCCCTTGTGGCCTGCGGGATCGGAGAGAACGGAGGCCACCGTCGCGGACTCGGTGAGCGTGAACGTGGCGCCGAAGTGCTCGTCGGCGTCAGCGGTTTTCTCGGCGGGAGCGGCCTCGGCGGGGGCGGCCTCGGTTCCGGAGGGCTCAGCGACGGGGGCTTCTTCGACGGCGGGGCTTCCGCAAGCCAGGATCAGGGAGAGGAAGAGTGTCACGGGTGCCTCCTTCAGTCGGCAATGACGATAAGTCTGTAGGTTCTTTCTTTGCTTCCGGTGATCTTCACTGTCACACCCGACGCGCTGATGTCGCCCGCTCTCAGGGTCTCGACGGTCTCGCCGGACCCGGTTGCGCGGCCGGTGGGCTTGTAGCGCGTGCCATCGCCCTCGACGAACAAACCGCCGTCGCCAAACACGTATAGAGTGCGTCTATCGTCGACATCCGCCAACGTCACGATGTCGGGATTATCAGTCTCGACCAGGGTGTCGGGAATCTCATCAAAGGTCGGCACGAGGGTTCCAGCCCGCGCGAAGACAGGAATTTCGGTGAGAGGAGCTGGAAAATCGCCAGTCGTCGCTCGCTCCAGGGTGCGCCAGTCCCACCAGTCCTCGCTCGGCGGAAGGTCGACCTCCCGACTGGTCGCGCCCGCCTCGAGCACCGGGGCCACCAGCAACGCCTCACCGAGCATCCAGGCATCCTGCCGGGTCCAGTCGTCGTTGTGGACCACAAAGGAGACGGGCTGCACCATCGGGATACCGTCGGAGGCTGCGCGAGCGGCGAGACCGTAGCGATACGGCCACAGACGCATGTTCTCGGTCGCGACGCGCGCCTGATGCACGGTGGTCTCATCGTCGGTGTCGAACTGCCAGTTCTCGTCGTCGTACGCCCCGTGGTGGGTCCGAGAGATGGGCGAGTAGGCGCCGAGGGATGCCCACCGGAACCAGAGTTCTTTGTCGGTGGGCTCGTTTCCGACGGACTGATAGCCGGCCACGTCGTGGGTGAAGATCGGGATCCCGCTCGCGGCCAGCCCCAGCCCCATCGCCATCACGGTGGGAAAACCATCGTCGGTGTCGAAGCTGGTGCGCTGGTCGCCGGCCCACACCGCGGGAACCAGGCCCCCGGTGCGGATCCATCCCGAGCGCACGAAGAACGTCACGTCCTGGTCGCCGATGGCGTCGCGGTTGGTCTGCTGCCACCACTCTGGGTAGGCATTATGCGCTTCCATGGCCGACTGTCTGCTTGCCAGCACAGCGTCAGGGGGCAGCCACTCCGCGAAGTCCGCCATCCAGCCGTCGAAGCCGAGGTCGATAGCGTCCTGCAGGTAGCCGCCGACCCAGTCTCGGCCGTGGCTGGTGGACAGATCGACCCACGCCGTCTTGGTGCCCAGCAGCGCCGACTGAAACATGTAGGGCTCGCCCTCGGGATCCAGGACCAGCACGTCGTTTTCCACCGCGTCGGCAAAGACATCGGTGTCCTCGAACACAAAAGGACTGAAGTAGGCGAGCCACTTGAACCCTTGATCCTCCAGGTCCGCGGCCATCTGTTCCGCGTCGGGGTACAGGTCTTGATCGATCGTCCACTCCCCGGTGAGGTGGTAGCCGGTGGCGGGACTGGCCTCGCCGCCCTTCCAGTCCTCGGTCCAGATCGCGGTGGAAGGCGCGTCGAACTCCCGGAGCCGATCCGCGACCTCTGTCACTCGCGCCGAACCCTTGATCGCATCGTTCCATGGCCCGAAGACCCACGGTTCCGGCAGGGACGGCAGGCCGGTATTCGCGGAGAGTTCCTGGATGGCGGCGGTGGGCGTTCCTCCAGAAATAAGGCGGATCTTCGCCGCTCCATCCTGCCAGGCCACCATCTCGAAGCGGTTCGTGGATGCACACAGATCGACATCGACGCGCCCGTAGGTGTCGAACAGGATCCCCTGCCCATGCTGGGGCCGCAGCATGAAGGGAACGGGAAAGGAGGTCGCGTGTTTTGGCCCGCCGAGGGGCCAGTCCGGCGGGAGCTCGTCCGTCTCGGACTTGCCGATCCCGGGCTCCTGGGTCCACAGGAAGAAGGACTCGCCCACGTGATCGATGTCCTGGGCGTGAGCACCGAGCCCCATGAAGTGATCGTCGGAGTCACAGGCCGCCGAGAACCCGATACGGCTGGACGCGGTGGCGTTGCCGTTCTTGCCCCCTGCATCGGGAACCCAGTCGATCAGAAGGGTCTTCCCCGCGTCGGAGAACGTCACGATTCCAAGGCTATCCCCAGCGGGATCGAGGACTTCGACCAGGCGCGTCGGAGCGTTCCGGCCCTTCGGTTTCTTGAACCCGCCCGATTTGGTGAGTGAGCTGCTCACCTCGTCGAACCGAAAGGCGCCAAAGGACATCTCGACATCCGCCGACCCGCTGCCGGCAAGCAGCCGCACGTCTTCGAGACCCGTTCCACTGAAGTGCGTGACGTCGAAGGTCCCGACCTTTCGGTGCAGCGCTATCGTGTATTCGCCGAGCTCCATTTCGGAGGTCGGGCCGCAGGCCATCAGAGTCCAGATGAGGGGAATGAGCATTCAGAAGACTCCGGGTACAAGCCGCGCTCGGTCGGCCATTGCGGCCCGCCAAGACGGAATTTTCTCCAGTGTGGCCTCCTCGGTCTGGATGCGCCAGTACAGGACCAGGGCATTCAGGGCCGAGAGGAACAGTGCGCTGATCCAGGCCGTGTGCAGGAGCGGAAGGGCAGCGATCTCCAAGATCACCACCAGATAGTTCGGATGCCGGATCCATGCGTAGGGTCCGGTCGTGGCGATGGCGTCTGGGCTCGGGCTGACGACGCGCACATTCCAGGCCCGACCGATGGTCCGCAGCGTCCAGATCCGCAGAGAGGTCGCTCCGAAAAGCACGATCATCGCCGCGGTACCCAGGGGCCAGTGGAACTCGCGCCCGAGGTACAGGACCTCGGCGATCGGGGCAAAGACGAGGCCGAAGTGCAGGAGTGCCATCACTGGAAAGAGCCGGGGTTCGGCAACGACCGCGGTGGGCCTGGATCGCATCCGGGACACGGAGACCGCGAGCTCGACGAGGCGCATGACGCCGGTCGCCGCCAGGAGGCCCGCAAACACGGCGAGCTGCCAGGTCACTTTTCGTACCGGGTGATGGAAACCGTCGTCTTTCCCTCGCCCTCGAGGATCCCCAGCGCCAGCCTCGCTCCGTGCCCCTCGAAGGTCACCGAGATCATGTCCTCGGCGGAGGTGTCGAGGGCCTTCTTGTACCCAGACGCTTCGATCGCAGTACCATAGGCCGCTTGCAACGCCGCAACTCGGTCTTCTGGGTGGTGCACGTTGAGCAACAACTCGTTCGAGAACACGACATCGCCGCCCTGAACTGGAAGCGACATCTGCGCCCAGGGAGCGGTCAGCTCGGTCTGGTAGGGCTCGGGGGTGCCGAGCGGTCCAATGCACGCCAGGGTCGCCAGCCCTCCCAGTACCATCACGCGTCGCGAGACTCGATGCATCGCGGCGTCCTATTCTGCAGGCCCGCTCGTCGCAAGCGCCGAGAGTACCGCCAGAAACTCTCTTTGGGCGGTGGTCGCCGACGAGATCACCTCGACGGGCGCAGACGTTGACCGACGCCGGCCTCCGGATCGAGATCCGAGGAAGCGTCGGGCCTGAGGGTGGATGGAATCGGGTATTCGGGGCGTGGAAAGGCTCCTTTAGCGGCCTGCGTCCGGCGAGGGGCAAGCCCCTCTGGGTTTGGACACGGCTGCGGTGGACGACGGAGCGAGCAGTGACGGGGCCGTCAACCACGAAGTGCGCGAGGACCAGGAGCTGTCGGCGAAAGCCAATCAGGTCAGCGAATTGTCACGCAGTGACAGTTCGTGACTTGGTTGGACCGTAGGGCATGCCGCCCTCCGGTCGACAGGGGCTGCACGCCTCGTGACCCCCGGCAAGGGGCACGCCCCTTCCAAACCCCAACAATTGGGATTTGGGGTTGCTCTCGGATGGGTGTCCCACGGCCACGGCCATGACTCTCGGCGATATAGTCACCTGCCATGGTCACCTGGTCACTCTTCATCGCCGCCGCATCCGCTCTCGCAGCCCCAAACCTGGTGCTGATCTCCATGGACACCACTCGAGCAGACGCCGTCAGCTGCTACGGCACCGTACCGGGCATGGTAGCTGATTTGCCGCCAGTGACCCCTAGAATCGACGCGATCGCAGCCGAGGGAGTCCGCCTCGAGCACTTCTACGCAAACGCCCCGACGACGCTGTCGAGCCATACGACGATGTTCACCGGGCTCGATCCCCACGGACACGCCGTCGTCCGCAACGGCTTCCCCATCGATCCGGAGATCGACACCCTCACCCAGCGTCTGCAGGGGGCTGGATACGACACGATCGCAGTCCTCGGCTCGGCAGCACTGGAGTCCGCTATGGGCCTCGATCGCGGGTTCTCCGTCTATGACGACGACGTCGACGAGCTGGTCGGCTTTGTTTACCAGGATCGCGCCGAGAACGTCATCGACCGCACACTGGGTCACCTCGACGCGAGAGAGTCGGACAAACCGCTGTTCTTGTTCGTTCACCTCTACGACGCCCACACGCCCTACGAAGCCCCGGAGCCCTATCGCGAGCGCTTCACCGATCCGGCATACGTCGGCATCTGGCGGGACGCCTCTCTGAAGTACAAACCGCTGGTCACCCAGATCAAGGAGGGCACCGCGGACCCGGCGGATGTGCAGTTCGTAGCTGGCCGATACGCCGGCGAGGTCGGATACGCAGACGCACAGATCGGCCGGCTCGTCGACGAACTCGAGCGGCGAAGACTGCTCGAGGACACCCTCTTGGTGATCACCGCCGACCACGGAGAGAATCTCACAGACTTCCCATTCTTCGCCTATTCTCACGGCAGCGATGTCGGCTATGGGGCCATGCACATCCCCCTGGTGATCCGCGGCTACGGCGTGCCGGTTGCCGAACGAGCGGTTGTGAAGCGTCAGGCGTCGCTCTCGGGCCTCGCCGCGACCTTGGAGCGGGCGGTCGGCCTGTCTCCCACCCTACCCGGCCATGGATTCTGGGATCTGATCCGGCCAGGACCGGTGTGGGACGAGGATGGCTGGCCAGAGCGGGCGACCCGACCGGCGTTCCTGGAGGCCACGCGCCCGCGCAGCCTGGAGCCCGAGACCGGCTGGAACAACCGGTTCTATTTTCGGGGGATCTGGTCCGGAGGCTGGGGGGCCTTCGGCGCACCGATCTACGACCTGGACTACGACTTCTACGACCAGGTCACGGACCCACAGCCGGCGATCCTGCCAACCTTGAAGGCCCAGATGGCGGCTTGGGATGCCGACCTTCCCGACAGACAGGAAGCGGACCAGGCGCCGGCCACCGAGCGAGCCCTCAGGGCCCTGGGCTATCTCGAAGACGACTGAGTTCGTCGATGTAGCCCTTGTCCCGGAGAGAGGTGTAGTCGAAGAACAAAAACCCGTCTGCGCCAGCGGCTCGCGACACCCGCACACACTCCTCGATCTGTGGCCAGGTCAGGGTATGGGCGGCGATGCCAGACCAGATCTTGCCCTTGCCCTTGCCCGCCACGTGATCCGCGACCAGTGCGGCAAAATCCAGTCTCGAACCTGGTGTCTCAGAGACCGCCCAATAGGTCATCGGCGCCGCGGCATCGAGGGTGCCGTCGGCGAGCATCGCCCGAGCATCTTGGTAATAGGTACTGTATCCCTCGGTGACCCTTCCCCACTCCCAAGCGTCACGGTGGATGCCCCACACCGCGGCGCTCACCGGCACGTCGACCCTCTCCTGAACCTCGCGCACGAGCTGTGTCACCTGGTGCCGCTGCCATTCTCCCCGTTCTCCCTGCTCTGCCCAGGCCGCCAGGGCGACGGGATTGTGGTCGTAGCCAGGACCTGCATAGCGCAGGTAGTCGAGGTGGATGCCGTCCACGTCGTAGCGTGCATCGATGTCGTCCACGACCCGCGCGATGTGTGCGCGCACCTCCGGATGTCCCGGTGACGCGAACAAGTACTTGTCCCCTTTTGCAACTCCACGGCCGCCCGCGTCTCGGCTTGCCCACTCCGGATGCGCGGCGAGGGCATGGGGGATCCCGGCGGACGCTGGCGCGTTGGCATCGCTCCACATGGAGTAGGTGTTCAGCCACGGATGAAGCTGCATTCCGCGCGCGTGGGCACCCTCGACAGCGACCTCGAGCGGATCCCAGCCCGGGTCCTTGCCAAGGGTGCCGGTGAGTTCTTCGGCCCAGGGTTCGATCTCCGATTTGTAGAAGGCATCAAAGCGACCGCGCACTTGAAAGAAGACGTGGGTTGCGCCGGCGCGCTTGCAGTCGTCGAGGATCCGGTCGACCTCGGCGGAGGTCTTGTATGACCATCGCGTGACCCAGATCCCTCTTACTTCGCCTGGTTTTACGTATTCTGAGCTCGATTCCGCCGCGTCAGCAAGCGGAGTTCCGAGGGTGGAGAGGGCCAGTGCGAGGGCGAGGGTCATGCGTTGTTCCGGGAAGAATCCAACCCCCACGGTGCATCAACCATACCGATGCACGATGAGCTGCACTTCCTCGGCCTTCGCCTCGTCTCCCAGCGCAAGATACTGATAGAGCGCGAACTGATATGCACGTTTCGCCCTGGTGCGTTGACTAGCACGCCGCGCGATGTTCCCGGCGCGGAGCGCACAAGCCGCGCAGTCCGGCTCTGCAAACCCAGTCTCCCTGAGGAGCTGAGAGGCCGCCTCGAAGTGAGCATCCCAGCCATCCCAGTCGCGAAGGCCGGCGTCGCAGGGGACCATGACCATGTATGCCGCACCGAGAAGCCGGCGTCTGCCCTGCCGTTCGAGCTCCACTACCGCAACCGACGCCAGCGCCCGAGCATCGGCATACCGAGAGCGCTCGACGAGAACCAGCGCGAGGTTCAGCCTGGGAACGTTGATCTGGGTCGCGCCCACAGCATCGAAGAGCGACAGGGAGCGGTTGTAGTAGTTCTCAGCGTCATCGAGGGCGCCGGTAGCACGGGCAACCTCACCGAGCCCGTTCACGCAATAGGCGACATCGTGCATATTGCCGCTGGCTTCGAACAAGCCAAGGGCCTTCTCGTACAGCTCACGGGCCGGCTCGACATCTCCACACTTGAGCTCCACAGCCGCCATGTCCCGCCAACATGCCGCCGCGAGCATGAGCTCACCACACTGCACGAAGTTCCCACGCGCTTCGCCATATGCCTGATATGCCCTATCGAACTGCTGACGGTTGCGGGCCACCGCAGCGAGGCCGAAGAGCGCCTTGCCGAGCATGAGGGGATCCTCGGTGCCCTGGGTTGCAACTGCCTTCAGCTCCATCAAGCGGGCCTCGGCGCGGCTGAGATCGGAGCGGCGAAGGGAGACCTGGGCCATCAAGAAGAGGCCCTGTCGGTACACGGAGTGCCACCCATGCTGGCTGGCGGCGTTGGCCGCTCGCTCCGCCCAGAACTCCGCATCGCCGAGATCGCCGTGGTGAAAACACAGGCTCGACCTCGTGTTCCACAGATCACCCCAGCGGGGATCGTCGGCGTTCAAGCGGGCTTCGTCCATCGTCGACTCGCAGGTCGCAAGGAGAGCCAGCGCCGGCCGATAGCCACGAGTGGTCTGGCGGTCTCGAACGCCCTTCATCAGATGGCCAATGGCATCGTCCCAGCGCGACGCGTCGACGAGGTGAAGGCCTATGCGCTCCGCCGCGCCGCGTAGTCCTCGCCGAGATCGACGCTCGAGCATCTTGGCGCAGGCGAGCTGGAAGTTGTCCCAGTTCCCGTGCTCTCGGGCGCTGCGAGCCAGGCTCTCACGGACCATGGCGTGTGCGAAGGCCCACCCCAGCTCGGTCTCCTGCGCGAGGCGCTGATCGAGGAGCCGATCGACCAGATGAGCCCGAATCTTCGCCTTTCGCGGCGAAAACATCACTTGACCAGAGCTCCCTACCAAGTCCAGCTCTCCGACCTCTTGCGGGAAGTCGCAGACCTCCTGCCACTCCTGCTCGTCGACGTCGTGGCCCAAGCAGGCGGCGAGCTCGAGGCAGACGGTCGCCTCTTTTGGCAGGCCTCGCAGGGCGCGCTTCAGCCTGCTTCGCCAGACCTGGTGCACGTCGTCGGGCAGCGGTGCGGAGTCGGTCGCCACGAGTCGAAACCCGTCCGGACCCATCTCCAGGACTCCGCGCTCCACCCAGTCCCCGACCAGCTCGACCGCGAACTGAGGGCTGCCCAGCGTGCGCTCTACGACTCGGGCCGCGAGAGCCTCTTCCAGCCCTAGAAGCTCCTGAACCAGAGAATATGAATCCGCGACTCCCAGCGGGCCGAGCTCCAGAGACGTAGACTCGGGGAAGGCCATCACTTGCTGTAGGCGTGCCACCTCGACGGACTGTACGGCGAGGGCCTCGTTGCGCGCGGAGAGCAGGAACAGGATGGGAATGCTTGCGAAGCTCTGGGCGCTCATCACCGCGATCACCAGCCCCAGCGCATCGTGGCCCCAGTGAATGTCGTCCAGGGCGACGATGACAGGGCGCTCCCGGGCGAGCAGCTCGAAGAAACGGCGCGCGACATGATGGCGCTTCTGCGGGTTCTGGAGGACCTTTCCGTCGTCGTCCGACGGACAGATCATCTCCGTCAGAGCCTCGGCCTCGGCGGCATCTCTCACGCCACGCGAGGCCAGGAAGTCCTCCACTCGCTCGCGGACATCGACTCTGGGAAGCCGGTGACAGCGTAGGTACGTGGCCAACATATGCGAGATCCCGCCGGCGTCTGGCTCCTGGGGACCGTTGGACGCGCGAAGGATGGTCGCGGCACCCAGCTCGTGAGCCCGCTCGCAGACCCAGCCCATGAGGCGGCTCTTGCCGGTGCCCGCCGCACCTTGGATGAACACGCAGCGCGCGGTGCGATCACCAACCACTCTCCGGAAGATCCTCCAGATCGTGTCCCGCTCCACCTCTCGGTCCACCAGCGGGATCGATCGCACGCCGTACAGCCCCAGGCCCGTACCCATGAGCTGCGGAGTCGGCCGCGGCGCAACGGTGCGCCTCCAGCTCATCGGGAGGGGCGGCGACTCCGGTGCGAGGGCTCCAGTGAAGACGTGCAGCGCGTCCTCGGAGTCTTCCTCATCTCGGCGGAAAACCAGGCTGGTGGTCGACGAGCCAGCCTCGGAGAGCAGCGGGATCGCGCCCTCTTCGGTGGGATCATCGACGCCCATCTCACCGAGTCTGACCAGCGCCCAGGCCGCGTCTGCGGCGCGTGGAAACCGGTTTCTCCGGTCCTTCTCCATCAACCGGGAAACCCACTCTGCGAAGCCCTCCGGAACAAATGCACGCGCCTTGAGAACGGGTGGCGTCTCCTTGAAATGAGCGCGAAGAACCGCCTTGCCCTTGAAGTCGTGGAAGGGAGCGCGACCGGTAGCGAGCTTGTAGGCCAGACATCCGAGCCCGTACAGATCGGTCCAGGGGCCATAGTCGCGCCAGTGTCCGAGAATCTGCTCGGGAGCCATATAATGGACCGTTCCGCTCACGCTGTGCAGGGTGCCTGAGCGGGTGTGGACGTCCAGCGCGTGGGCAATTCCGAAGTCGCTGAGCTTCAGACTGGAGCGGGAGATGACCAGCACGTTCTGGGGCTTCAGGTCCCGGTGGATGACTCCCCGAGCGTGGGCGTGGGCCAGCGCATCCAAGAGCGCGACGAGGATCCCCCGGAGCTCCCCCCATTGATACGGCCGCTTTACCCTGGCCAACGACCCGTTTCTGGCCAACTCCATCACCAGGTACGGACTGCCCTGCGGAAGCGCCCCCTCACTCGCCAGCGCTGCCGAGTGGTCGATGACGCCGTGGTCGAAGACCGTGATGATGCCGGGATGATCCAGACCGGCAACATGGCGCATCTCGTTGCGAAAGTTGGCCAGACACTCCTCGTCTCGCGCCGCGTCCGACGACAACACCTTCACCGCCACCGGAACCTGCTGGTCGAGGTGCACGCCCTCCCACACCTCTCCCATGGCACCCTTGTCGATGGGCTTGTGAAGCTGGAACGGACCGACGTTGACGGTGTGAGACATCAGGCCGAGTCGATATCGACCTGACTGAGCACACGCGACATGAAGAGGCGCCGATCAGAGGTCACTCGCCCGTCGGTTCGCATGGCGGACACCTCCATATACACGCCCATCTCCTCGAAACCCATCGCCTTGTACATCTCGCTGGACGGAGTGTTGTTGCACGAGATCCGCAGTAAAACGTGGCTGTGACGATCGCGATCGATCAGCCGGAGGCGCTCTTGGACCAGGGTGCGACCGATCTGCTTGCCGCGATACTTGCGCAAGACACCGAGCTCAGCCAGGTAGTAGGTGTGATTGATGGGCACCAGTCCGGTCATCTGGTTGGCGACGGAGTGTTTGTGCATCAGCGGTATGCCGACTCCAAAGCCGAGAACCGTTGAAACGCCTCTGGTCGCCACCAGGGTGACGTTGTTGGGCGTCCCCACGAGCTTCCGATAGATCCCCTCGGCTTCACTCGGATAGAACCGTTCAAAATAGGGAAATCCGCTGAAGATCGTCTGGTAGGCGCCAATGAAACCCGCCCGCCACTGAGCGACCTCCTCGGCAGTCGTCAGGTGGCGGATGAGGATGCCTTCGTCGAGCTCTGCTATCACCATGGCGGGATCATCCCAGAAGGGATCCCCTCTCGCAAACCTCAGGCCGCCATTCGCACCGAGATCAGGACCTCTTCGGAGTCCACCATGCTCCAGGAGATGGTCAGCTCGCCCCCGCCGAGCGCAGAATGAGCCGCCGCGACTTCGCCGGAGAGCTGCACATCCGCCACCCGGTCGCCAATGTTGCGAACCAGTACGTCTGTGGGCGACAGCGCCATGCCGCGGCCCAGCACCTTCAGAATCGCTTCCTTGACCGACCACGCGATGGTCTGGAGTCTCGGATCATCGGCGATGAGAGCACGTTCTTCTTCGGAGAACCACTGACGTCCAAAGCTGGTCGAGCGCTCCTCCACCCCCTCGAGATCGACGCCTATGCGACCGTCGAGCACCGCCACGGCAACCGCGTGGCCCTCGCGGTGGGAGATGGAGACACGGACAGACGGGAAGCCGGGCACGATGGCGATCGGCTCCCCGGACTCGGCGCTGGGAATGAGAATTTCCAGGGCCGGCACCCCAGTGAGATCGGCAAGGGCGCGTTTGGCGGCGATCCGCCCCGCGACGCGGTCGGCAATCCGCTTGGGCGTGCCGCGAGAGCGGAGACCCTCGAGCTCGTTGGCGGTCAGCCAGGCGGTGGGGTCGTCGGTTGACGAGGCCAGCGCCACCGCGCCATCGCTGGACGACCGGCGCTTGCCGAGCTGCACTGGGAAGCAGGTTGGACGACCACCATCGGGCTCGGGGAACCGATCGCCATCACCGATCGGCCCACGATCGACCATGGAGAACCCCCGGATCCGCATGAGTGGGCCACGCATCCCATCGACATCGACATCGTAGACCTCTCGGTCGAGCTGCACCATCAGGGTGAAGGACTCACCTGGGGTCGCTGCCTGGAGAAACTGGACCTCTTCGATCTCCATGGGCAGGCCCATCTCGTGCGCCACGATCATCCGGTGCAGCCCGGCCGCCTGGAAAGCAGCTTCGAGCGTGAGCGGTCCACTGACGAGGTCGCTCTCGATCTGGGTGGAGTCGCACTGGGCCTCGGCGATCAGGCCGTCGATGGACACGCCGAAGACGCCGCTGAGGACCTTGAAGATGGGGCCGTGGAAGAATCGCTGGTAGATCCCGGCCTGATCGACGACCTCGTCGGGCAGGAACGCCGACGGAAGAGCCTCCTTCTCCAGCGCCTCGCCAAAGAGGATCGTTGCGCTGAAGTGCTCGGTGCGGCGAACTCTGCCGGTCCGCAGCTTTCGAACCGACACCAGCCTCGCGCGCGCCTCACCTGGGCGATTGGCAGGTTCGGCCTCGATGATCAGCTCTGTCAGCCGACTGCCGTGGACCTTGACAGGAGCGTTGAAGCGCACATTTCGAGCTCCGACATAGGCCATCTTCGGGTGCACGAGCATCGCGGCTGCGGCCATGAGCTCCAAGCCGATGACACCGGGGAGAACCGGCGTTCCCTCGATGCTGTGATCGACGACCCACGGATCTCTCTCCAGAGAAAGCGAGTGGTAGGCACGCACTTGGTCGCCGTCATATTCGACGCGATCGAGGAGTGGGTGAGCTGGCGCCGGGAAGAAGTCACCGAGGGAGCCGGCAACCACGATCTCTCCCACCGTGCCAGCGGCGATGAGATCGGTGACCAGACCCGCGCCAGCGGCGGCGGGCAGAAGCTCGACGCCGCGCTCTTCGAGCAGATGTTTCATGCCGCCGTGCACGGCCATGCCGACGTCGTCCCACGCTGTCCAGTCGACGTGAAGGGAGCGGGGCCTGGTGAGGCAGAGGCGCGCCATCGCGTCATTCGCGGCTGCGTAATCCACCTGTCCCGCATTGCCGAACCGGCCCGCCACCGAGCCCATGGAGACGAAGAACGTGTCGGCACCGATCGCTTGCATCAGCGCCCGCCCCCCCTCGGCCTTGCCGACGAACACCCGATCGAAGGCCGCATCATCCTTGTCTTTGACCAGGCGACTCTCTTCGACGCCAGCCCCGTGAATGACGATACTGACCGGACCGAGCGCGGACTCGACCTCTTCGAGGAGCCCGGCGACACCCGGTAGATCGGACAGATCGCCCTGGAAGTACATTACGTCGCGGCCCAAGGCCTTCAAGGCCTGCACGTTCGCGCGGACCTCCTCGCCCTTGCGGAGTGGATTGAGCTGTTTGTCCACCTTGGCGGGAGTGACTCGCTGGCCGGCCGCCTTGAGAGCCTTCTTGATTCGGGCTTTCTCCTTCTTTTCGTCGAGGGCGCTGTCGGGGACTGGGCTGCGGCCGACCAACGCCAGTCGAACGTTGCCTCGCTTCGCCAGTTCCCGGGCTATGCGGGCGCAGATCCCACGCCCACCACCGGTGATCAGCACGACGGGAGAGCCGTCGATGATCCCAGGACTCGGACGATCCTCGACGACATACTCGATGATCTGGCGATTGTCGTCGCGGAGGAAGACCTCGGCCGACTGATCGGAGTCGATCTCGTCGCACACGACCTTGGCGAGGGCGTCGCTGGCGGTGCTGCTCGGCACGTCCACTACCTTGGCTTGCGTCTCATCCCACTCGCGCCCGAGGGACTTGGTGAGTCCGGCGCGACTGCCGTCGAGGAACCCACGCTCTAGTGGGTAGATCCCGGCGAAGTCTCCAAGCCGGGTGACAGTGATCCAGACCTTTGGCCGGCTGCCATCCAGCTCCTGGGCGCTGTGGAAGCTGGCCTTCAGGTTGTCGGCAAGATCGATCACGACATCGTGAGGTGCTTCCAGAGAGCCGCCGCGGGAACCCACTTCTGAGCGAACGGCGTCGGCGTCGGCACCGCTCCCATGGACCGCGACGTGGCGCCCTTCGAGGGATTTCTCAGCGCGGATGGGGCGCTCGACGAGGATCGGCCGGCGGATTCGGAACGACGGCGGCAGCTGCTGCATGTCCGCCGCCGCGACCTCTTCGTCGGTCATCATCGGACGAAGGTCGAATTCCTCGGGTATCCACTCTCGACCCGTTGTCGGCTGGCGGCGGACTGGCGCGGTCATCGGGGTCTCGATCTTGTCCTGATCGACGGACTTCGGGGGCTTTGGTTTCCTCAGGCCGGCCCCCTTCGGAGCCACCTTCTCCTTGGTGGGCGTTCCGGAACTGCGCTGCCTGTGCAGATAGGCCGCCAAGGCGGTCAGCGTCGGGTAGTCGGCGAGCCGAAAGTCGTCGTCGGTCCCCAGCGAGTACTTCTCGGTGAGTGCGGTGATGATCTCCGCCTGCTTCACGGTATCGACGCCGAGATCCGCCTCCAGTTCGAAGTCCGGCTCGAGCTCGTCGGTCGCGTAGCCGGTCTTCTCGGCCACGACGGCGAGCAGATCGGCGAAGGTATCGGTCTCGATCACCTCACCGGTCAACGCCGCTGCAAACGGCACATCCGGCAGGTCGAGCGAGGGCTCGGTCTCGGCATCTGCGTCCACTGGAGGCCTCTCCGGGACGGATGCGGCATCGGGGGCCGGTGGAGGAAGTTCGGGGGCCGGAGCCGGAGGTTCGGGGGCCTTTACCGCCGGTATCTCTGCCGCCGCCTGGGCCGGTTCGGGCTTCGTCGCTTGTGCAGCTTTGGGCGCCGGTACAGCTTTGGCCGGTGGAGTTTTGGCCGGTTCGGGTGCGGGGGCCGGTGCGGCCTTGGGGACCGGCGCGGGTGGGGCCGCGGCAGGCTCGGGGGCCGTCGCGGGCGCGGGCGCTGAAGAGGCGTCCTCTCCGACCGCCTTCGAGAGGTAGCCAGCTAGTGCCTCGATCGTCGGGTAGTCCGAGATCTTGAACTCGTCGTCGCGATCGAGTCCGTATCGCTCGGTGAGCTCGGACAGAATCTCCGCCTGCTTCACGGTGTCGATTCCGAGATCCGCTTCCAGCTCGAAGTCCACCTCGAGTTCATCGGTCTGGTAGCCGGTTTTCGCAGCTACAACCGCGATCAAGTCGGCGAGCACTCCATCGACTGGAGATGCCCCTCCCTCATCCTCTTCGACAGTAGACGTACCCGCCGCATCGGCCAGATACCCAGCCAGAGCCTCGATCGTCGGGTAGTCCGAGATCCGGAATTCGTCGTCTCGCTCGAGCCCATAGCGCTCGGTGAGCTCGGACAAGATCTCCGCTTGTTTCACCGTGTCGATACCGAGGTCGGCCTCCAGCTCGAAGTCCACCTCGAGTTCGTGCAGCTCGTACCCCGTCTTTGCGGCCACTACCGCGACCAGATCGTCGAGGACGGCGGCGCGGTTCGCGGAACCTCCTGCCCCCAGTCGCTTCGGCGATACGACCCGCTCTGGGGCCGCGGGATCGGTCTCGACTTCTGTGGGCGGGAGCGGTGCCGGCTTGGACGCTTCGAGCCCGAGGGCGTCGATGGGCGAGACATCTGGCACGATCGGCTGGAAGCTGTCGACCGTCCCCTCCTTCATGCGAAGGGTTCGATTCACGACCTCTTCGACGACGTACTCGTAGCCAGAGACCTCGTGCAGCCAGGCCGCGCGCACCTGGGCGTCCCGGAGCCGATTGTCTCCCTGGGCAGCACGCCGCCAGACACTCACCGCCAGCTGCGAGCCAAAACCCGCAGCGAGTCGTACCGCGAACTCGAACTCGCGCCGCTCTCCAGTCGACAGCGTCAGCTCACCGAGGTCCTCGTCGCGTTCCTTGAGGTTCGCGACTGGGGGAACGATGCCGTACTGCAGGCTCTTGACGGCGATAGCGTCCTCGATCCCCGCCCCCATGGCGTGTCCGGTGTACCCCTTGGTGTTGGCGATCGTGATCTTGCTAGCGGCGGCGCCAAAAGCCGCCCGCAGCGCCGAGATCTCCGCCGCTGCCGAGCCTCCACGAGCCGGTGTATAGGTCTCGTGGGACATGAAGAAGGCGCTGCGTGCCAGTGCGTCCGGCGACACATCGTTGTCCAGGCAGACCTGCTCGACCAGACGCTTCACATTATCGGCTATGTGGTCGGTATTCAGCCTCGTACCGTGGAACGCGGAGTTCACGATGGTCGATCCCAGGTGCTCGGCAACGGGAACGACTCCGCGCGCGCGACAACCAGAGTCTGTCTCGATGACCAGAGCGACTGCGCCCATGCCGAGAACCAGACCATGCCTTCGCGCGTCAAATGGCAGAGCCACTTCTTCGACGACGTCTCCTGTCGAGGCGGCGCCTGCGGCCATGAAGCCACTACCGATCCAGGGAAGGAGATCCTCGCTTGTCACGTCGTCGGCTCCGATGACGATGACGCGCTCACAGCGACCGATGCGGATCCAGTCGTCGGCGAGCGCGACGGCCTGGGTCGTCGAAGCACATGCGGCGTTCACCGCGGTGTTCGGGCCACGGGCGCCAATGAACTGGGCAAACTGGGAATGCCCCATCGACAGGACTTGGAACAGGAAGCGCCGGTCGAACCGTCCTTCTCCGTCGTCGCCACCACTCTTGAGCTTCTCGACCAGACGATCGTAGCCGGGGAACGCCGAGCCAAAGATGACCCCTGTCCCGTCACGGAGGGCCTCGGGAAGCTGCCATGCTTGTGGCACCTGCTTGCCGCTGGAGGAGGTCTTGTACGTGCGGACGAGAGGGATGCCGGCGTCGCGCAGGGCCTCGAGTCCAGCCGCAAAGGCGAGCTGGGTGGTGATGTCCAGCGCCCGCTGCATGTTCTCCGAGACACCGTAATCCGCGAGATCGAAGGTGCCTTTCACTCCAGCGAGCCGGATGACCTGGTCGAGTTCTTCTACGGGAAGGAAGGAGCCCTGACCTGTGCTGGCGTCCTTGACGAGACGGACCAAGCCCATCTCCAGGAACTTCTTGGCGCGGTCGCCGATGTGGGAGATTCGGTTCTTTCCAGCGAGAATATCGGAGAGGTTATTCGCGTCGAAGACGTCGCCGTCGCCGGGCAGACCGAGGGAGGCACCGGAGCATACGACCTTGGCACCGAGCTGGGCCGGCAGCAGCGCACCGGGAACGATCACCGGGGCGGCATGCCTGTGCAGCACCGGCGTCGGGGCCATCGCGGGAATGACCGAGCGAACGTTCGGAGGCGGAGGCGGCTTCGAGATCGGCACCTGCTTGGGGGTTGCCTGCTCGGGGGGTGCCGCGGCTTGGGATGCGGCGGCGAAAGCGGCCGCCAGCAGCCCCTGCACTGCAGGCAGCAGAGACATCGCAAAAGCCTCGCTGTCGAGACCCTCGCGACCGCTCTTGGCAGCTTGCTCGAGGAACGCTGTGATAGCGGCATTGTCGGCGATCGCGACCGTCGGCGGAGCGGGCGTGGGCTCGGGAGTGGACTCCTCCACCGCGATTCGGGTGGCACCGATGCGGTTCGCTGCCCAGTCGATGAGGGATCGAATCGTCCGGTGCTCGGCGAACGAGAAATCCTGCTCGCCCGGAATCCCGTAGGTAGCGCGCACCACGGAGAAGACTTCCGCCTGCTTGACCGTGTCGATGCCGAGGTCCGCCTCGAGCTCGTAGTCCAGATCGAGATCGGCCACTTCGTAGCCGCTTGTTCGGGCGACGATCCGAAGGATACCATCCTTCAAACCCGGAATTGCCTCGGTGGATGTCGCCTGGAGCTCGGTGTAGGCGGTGACAGCTTGGGTAGTAGCTTGCCGCGGCTCTGGCGTGGCAAAGAGGTCCGTGTCGGCAGCCGGCTCGGCCCGGATCGGGAATCCGATGGCCAGAAGACCGGCCAGCCCATCGCGGAAGGACGCGACACCACCGCGCTTGGGATGGTTGGTGTACAGCGCCCGGTGGGGTCTGCGCTTCAGGATCGACACCGCAAAGCCCGTCAGGGCGCGCTTGGGTCCGCACTCGACAAACGCCCTGGCACCGTCCGCGTACATGCGCTCCATCTGGGCGACCCACTCGACTGGACTCGAGATCTGCTGGGCGAGCAGATCGATGATGACGGGAACCGCACCGTCGCCGGTGGGGTAGTACTCCCCGCTCACATTCGTCGTGATTGGCCGCTTCGGCACTCCCAAACCGAGCTTTCCGAGAACGCCACGAAGGGGCTCGCTGGCTGGCGCGACGATGTTGGAGTGGAAGGCGTGGCTCACCGGCAGCGTGTACACGGTCGTTCCGCGGGCACGGAAGCGCTCTGTTGCCTCGTCGACGGCGTCCGAGGCACCGGCGATCACGGTCTGGGTCGGACAGTTCTTGTTCGCCGGGATGACGTAGCCGTCAACCTCGGCGAGCACCGCCTCGACAGCGTCGGTGGATGCGGCGATCCCGGCCATCTTTCCCGGGTCATCGAGGCGGATATTCGCCATCTCGCGACCGCGGGCGCTCACCGCCAGCAAGGCCTGTTCGAAGGTCATGACTCCAGCAGCCACCGCAGCGCCGTACTCGCCGAGGGAATGGCCGGCGACCATGTCTGGATAGGCCCCGTAGGAAGCCAATAACCTTAGAATTGCGACGTCGAGGGTGAGGGTGGCGGGCTGGGAGTACTCCGTCTGTCGGAGCAGGTCTGACTTCGCCGCGTCGTCCTCTCCGGCCGCGAGTCGGATGAAGTCGGTGATCGGCTTGCCGAGGGTCGGCTCGAGGATGCGATCGGCCTCGGCAAAGGTCTCGGCGACGATGGGATAGGCCTCGGCGAGATCGAGTCCCATGTCGAGGTATTGGCTTCCCTGCCCGGTGAACAGCAGAGCGAGCTTGCCGTCGAAGGGGGCTTCTTCGAGGTGGATCGAGCGGGCGCGCAGCATGTCGGGATTGGAGTTCTTCTCCAGACTTTTTATTGCCCGATCGAGTTGGTTGTTCCTCTCCTCTTCGTCTCGAGCGCTCGCGGTGATCCGCACCGGAGCCGACGCCGACCACGGCGCTGGGCGGCCGGCGCGAAGAGCCTTCAGATTCGCCAAGAGATGCGGGCGGTCCATCGCTGAAGTCGCCCAGACGCCGTCCGGCAGAAGGGGGGCGTCGACCACCTCGACGGCGGTTGGCGCCGAAACGGCGACCGCCTGAACTGGGACGGCTTTCACAGCTGCGGGAACGGGCTCCGGGATGGACTGAGGTGGTGGCGGTGCCTTGGCCTGACTGACTGGCAGCTCCTGTGCTGCGTAGCCCTCCATGACGATATGGAAGTTCGTTCCTCCGAAGCCGAAGGCGGACACACCGGCTCGGCGCACCCCGCTCTCCGGGATGGGCCAGACCTCGGCCACGGTCTGAACCTGGAGCGGGATCGTGCCCAGTGGCAGCTCGGAGGACGCGGATTCGAAGCCGAGAGAGGGTGGATACATCCCGTGGTGGAGTGCTAGCGCCGCCTTGATGCACGATGCAGCGCCAGCCGCAGACTTCAGGTGGCCGATCATCGACTTGACCGAACCCAGGCGTATTGGGCCGCGAGAACCTCGATTTCCGGAACCCACAACCTCGGCGAGAGCCTCGACCTCGACCCGGTCGCCGACCACCGTCGAGGTCCCGTGGGCCTCAAAGAGATCGACGTCGGCTGGCGAGAAGCCCGCCGCCTCATAGGCGCGTTCCAACGCCCTGATTTGACCCTGTATGTTCGGCGCGGTGATCCCCTTGCCGCGCCCGTCCGAGGACGCACCGATCCCGCGAATAACCGCGTAGATCTTGTCAGAATCGCGGACCGCGTCCTCGTAGCGCTTCAGGACGAGAATGCCGCAGCCCTCTCCCATGACAAAGCCGTTTGCGGAGCTGTCGAACGGGGCGGAGTGATCCGGGGACAGCGCGCCTATCTTGCAGAACTTCACGTAGGTCGTGACGTTCATCGAGCGGTCGGCACCACCGGTGATGACTAGATCGTGATCGAGGTCTTGGAGGCTCTTCACGCCGGCCTGCAGCGCGGCCATGGACGACGCACACGCGGCATCGACCGTGAAGTTGGCACCGCCGAGATCAAACGCGTTCGCAATCCGGCCGGCGATGACGTTGGCCAGCTCACCGGGCATCGAGTCCTCGTCGATCCTTGGCAAACCGTCCAAGTAGGCGGCTTTCATCGCCTTGAGCGTCTGGACGCGAGCTGAGTCGTCGAGCTCCGTGAGCAGCGGCAGCCCCGTCAACTGCCGTTCGACTTCGGGCCAGTTCAGACGGATCGCGTAGGCATCGGAGACCTCGCCGCCGAGACTGTTGCCTAGGATGACCGCACACTTCTCGCGGTTGAACTCTCGACCCGTGCTGCGCTTGTCCACCTTGAGGTTGGCATCATCGAGCGCATCGGCAACACAGGCCAGCGTGATCTGCTGGACCGGATCGACCTGCTTGGCGACCTTGGGGGGGATCCGGAAGCGGCGCGAGTCGAACTTGAAGTCGGTGAGGAAGCCGCCGATCCGGGTGTAGGTCTTGTCCGGAGTGCTCGGATCGGCGTGGAAGTACAGCTTTGGATCCCAGCGATCGGTCGGGATCTCCGTGATGGCGGAGACACCCCCGATGATGTTGTCCCAGAACTGCTCGGTGCTATTTGCGCCAGGAAACCGACAACCAATGCCGATGATCGCGACGGCCGGCGTCTGCCGGGCCGCGCTCACCGGAGCGACGGGTGCGACGGGTGCGACGGGTGCGACCGGGGGAGGCGCGCTCGACGGGAGACTTGCGATGACCTTCTCGACCTCGACCGCAGGCGCAAGCACTGCGCTGCCTGTCGCGAGCGCAGCCCGGAGGGGTCCTCCCTGCACGGGTCGTCCCAGCCACGCGGCCTCCTGCCAGAGCACACCGCTGCCGACGACGCCACCTGTTCCAGCTGCAGTACCCGGCTCGGTGAGCCCCGAGCCCGTGTGCACGGCCTTTCGCTCGCTGGCTGCCTCTCCCTGACGAGCCGCGTCGATCCAGCTGTGCCAGGCGTCGTCGTATGCTCCGAGGAGCCCTGCGAGGGTTCCGTGACGATCGGCAAGGCCACGGGCGAGGGCGATCCCCTGCCCAACCGCCCAGAGCTTCATCGCACCGTTCTCCCACACACCGTCTGCGAGGGTCCACGGGTCCTCTCCGGCGGCGAGGCGACGAAGAACGGAGGCGGTCGCAGCGTTGCAGCACCGAACGCCATTGACGACCCGAGTGACCTCGTCATCGGGAAGGTCCAAACGGCGATCCAGCGCTGCCGGTAGACCCAGTTCCGGACAACCCAGGTGCTGCTCCACCAACATCACGCCGGCTGCGCCCAGCGCCGCGGCGGCAGCGGCAGTTCGCGGCCCGACTCCCGCATCGAGGATGACCCTGCCTGGATCAGGGCAGGCGTTCAGCGCCTCGAGGCCGTCCTGCTCACCGGCAAAGCCGCCGGCCTCTCTACCTTTGAGGACCAGCCCGACGAAGCCGCTCGGCACCGCCCTTGGAACGCCAGTCTCCAGCCAGGTCTCGCGATCGGGAATCGGTGCGCCGAGCTCTGCGAGGATGACGGGGCCCGCTCCGGGTGCCGGCCGGCCTGGACGTGTGCGTACCCAAGCGCCCGAGGGGACCTCAGGAGGGTGGGAGCCCGTTGCGTCGATAACAGGGATACACCCAGCTCCTTGAACGAGCGGGACCAGGTGGACTGCGGTCGGGGGCAGCAGGACGCGGATCACTCCGCTCATAGGCGCTCCAATGTGACCCATGACGTTTAGCCATGAAAGACCCGGTGGTCACGTGCCACTATTCGGTTGAAGCGGCATTCAACCGGGAAGTTGCGGCAGAACACTACCCCAACCACCATCGCGTGCCGCGTGTTTGCCCAGTTCGGTACACGATTCCCAGCTTCTCGAGCTCCAGGAGTTCCGAGCGTATGTCGATCATCGGCACATCCAGCCGAGCCGCGAGCTCCTTTGATTTTGCACTCTCCATCGTCGCCAGCATGTCGACCAACAGCTCGGTAATTCCCGGTGTGGTCGGCTTGCCAGTCGAGTTGAGCGACTGCCTTCGCGTGTTTGGTGTCATTGCGCGCTTCTCCTCTACGGGATCGTCAGATGCCAGCCCTGCAAGGGCTGAACTCCGGTTCTGTCGACGCCACGCGCCCCGTCGACTGTGATCAACAGGCCCCTCCTGGAGGGCCAACTCCCGCGCGATACTGGCTCCTGCCTCGTAGAGAGGTCCCAGTGCGCGCCCGATATCTGCATCGCCGGGTGCTGGACCCAGCTCGAGAAGTCCACTCGCCTCGCTAGCCACGAGGGGGTGGAACTCCATCTGAGGAACTTCTGTGGGGCTTATGAACCACGCCTGGTCTGGCGGTGCTTCGTCCACCACCCCCGACGAGGTCAGCATCGCCCTCTTGTCGCCCCAGCCGCGCCTAAGCGCCGAGAGAACCTGCTCCCTCGTTCGACCGCGAAGGGTCAACAACAGGAATGGTTCTCCGTCTAGTGCATCCGCCAAAACAGTGAAAACAGCGGACATATGGCCGCATGGCAGAGCGTAGTCCCCACAGTCGCAGTCGCCGTCGAGCTCGCCCACCTTTGGGAAGAGCGCCAAGCCCTCCGCTTCGAGCTTCTCGAGGAGGATCTGAGGCAGCTCGCCCTCGAGCAGCGATGCGACCAGAGTCAGATTGCTCTGCAGCACTTTCAGCGCTCGCTTCCATTCCTTTTCGTCAAAGACTCGCACGCGGACCGACACCGAATGTGGTTCGGACTCGATCACCTCGGCATTGGCGAGGCCCGGAGAGAACCAGAGATCCCGGACTCGCCCTCCACGGGCAAAGCTTCGCCCGCGCGCGACGCGATTGGGGTGCTTGGCCCCAAAGTCTCGAAGCAGAACCAGCCAGCGTTCCGCGAGCCAACCCCTGGGTCGGTGAGAAGCCACGATTCCGTCACGGGGAGCCCGCATCCGACTGGTGGGAGTCTGTTTGAGATCCCAGCTCACCGCTCAGCCCTCCACGACGGCGTCGTCGCCCAGTGAGACCAGCATTCGCAGCGCATCGTCATCAAGTTCAGTCACCCACCGCTCGCCGGATCCCACGACGGATTCCGCGAGCGCCCGCTTCTCCTCCAACATTGTATCGATTCTTTCTTCCAACGTTCCTTGACAGACCAATTTATGGACCTGCACATTTCGATGCTGTCCTATTCGATAGGCGCGATCCGTGGCCTGATCTTCCACGGCGGGATTCCACCATCGGTCATAGTGAATGACGCGAGTTGCGCGCGTCAGATTCAATCCGGTGCCGCCAGCACGCAAAGAGATGATCAAAAGCGGCACTCCTTCGTCCCCCTGAAATGCGTCCACCATCTCGTCACGCCGCTGCGGTGGGGTGCCGCCATGGAGGAATGGAATGTCCTCGCCAAATAGCTCCGCGAGGTGGTGCTGAAGGAGCGTACCCATGCGCCGATATTGGGTGAAGATCAAGGTGGATTCGCCGACCGCGAGAATGGCCTCGAGCAAATCCACCACGCGCTCCAGCTTCCCAGAACGACCCGTGAGCGGGGATTCCTCTTTCAGGTACTGGGCCGGGTGATTGCAGACCTGCTTGAGGGCCGTCAACATTGCGAGAACGCGCCCGCGACGTTCCATATCGGACGCCCCATGCAGCGAGTCCATGGCCTCCTCGGTGACCGATTTGTATAGGTCTGCCTGCTCGGGCGTCAAAGACGTGTATTCGTGGCGTTCAATCTTTTCTGGGAGGTCGGTAATGATGTTCTCGTCGGTCTTCAGACGCCGCAACAAGAAAGGCGAGATTCCTAGCTTGAGTCGCTTCGCGACGATCTTGTCCCCGAACCGCTCCACGGGCACTGCCACATTACGTCGGAACGCCCCACGTTTTCCGAGGATTCCCTCGATCAGGAAGTTCATGATCGACCAGAGCTCGTCGAGGCGATTCTCTACCGGCGTACCAGACATTGCCACCCGATGCTTTGCCGTGAGCATGCAAGCCGCTCGCGCTCGTTGAGAATCCGGATTCTTGATGGCCTGCGCCTCATCGAGGGCGACGACGTCAAACTTGATCTCGGCTAGAGACTCGCGATCTCGCACCAATAGTCCATAGGTCGTGAGCACCACATCCGCGTCGTGGATTGAGTCAACATCTCGCTGCAAACCATGATATCGTCGCACGTCGAGCGTCGGCGCAAAGCGATAGAGTTCTCGTTCCCAGTTTCCAAGCACACTCGTGGGGCACACAACGAGTGACGGACCTTTCCAGCCCTCCTTTTTCCGATTGAGGACGTGTGCAATCAGCTGAATTGTCTTGCCAAGTCCCATATCGTCGGCCAGGCAGCAACCCAGGCCGAGCTGTCCCAACGTGGTGAGCCACGAATAGCCGTCCACCTGGTAGGGCCGAAGCGTGCCGGTGAGCGTGGCCGGAACCTCGTAGTCCGGAGGATCGCGCAGAGCCTCGAGCACAAGCTGAAGCCGCTCGTCAGCGACGACCGGAACACCGTTGTGAACCCCCGTCAGCGCTGCGCGGAGGGCCTCGGCCGCCTGAAGCGTGCCGGCATGGGGCAGGCCATCTGGAAGGCGAGACAGCTCGGCGGGGTCGAGGAGGACCCACTCGCCTTGGAAGCGGACCACGGGGGCCTTGTGCCGAATGAGCTCCGCGAACTCATCCCCCGACAGAACGAGGTCACCCAGCACGACTTCCCATTGGAAATCGAGGAGCCTGCTCAGATCGACACGCCCGTCTTCGCCGATGGCGACGTTCAGGCGCATCTGGGCGCGGATCCGCCGCCGACCGGCCTCCGCGAACTCCTCGGGCAGGTCGACCTCGAAGCCCGCATCCCGGAGGCCGCGGACCCCCTCGCTGATGAATTTCCACGTATCCGCAGGTCCCCAAGTCACATTGCTCGGTTTGCTCCCCCGCAGACACTTCTCGATCGGCGAAAAGACACGACTCGCACGCGCTAGGCCTCGGACCACGGCGTGAGCGGGGTGGGGCCATTCCTTGCCGGCAATAGCGACGGTCTCCCCTGCCTTCCAGGCGACCGCGAGCGGAACGGAGTCGTCCGGACGCCCAGTGGGATGCACGGTAACGAGGAACGGGAAACGCTCCGACTTCTGCGGCAGACCCAGTTCGAAGCGAACGCGAAGGCCGAGTCGCTCCGTCTCCGAAGACCACGACGCCAACATGGCTGGAATACCCTGATAGCGGGCGTCTCTAGGAGTGAAAGCCGAGTCTGCGTTTCGCAGAGCCTCCGCGAACTCCAAGGTCCATCCCCGCGCAGACCCCGGGTGCGCGCCGCGCCTGTAGAGTGAGTCCACGACCCCGTCCACGAAGCCCCGCATGGCCTCCACACTCGTCCGGAGGCGGACCGCACCGCGGCCGAGTTCGCTCGTAGGGATGGCGCGCGAGGCCGGCGGCAGTGCGTCAACCAACAGGTCGAAGCGCTCGCGATCCTGTCGCCGAGACATCAGCGCCCGCCACTCGGCGTTGCCGCGGTGCACGGACGGCACCACTCGCTGGCGCGCCGCGAGCTCGAGGCCGAACTTGGCGGCGTTGATCCAGCACCTCAGAGAATCCGACATTGCAGATTCGTCTTCCACGGCCGTCAAACTGGGAAGGACGGCATCCAATTGAATCTCGAATCCCGAAGTCCGACGACGACGGATTCCCTCCTCCGGGAGAGCAAGCGTTCGATTCCTGGCTTTCAAGTTCAGTTGTTGAAGCGCAGGAAATTCGGAATCAATTGCCTGTTCAATCGGAAAACTCGGCGACCAGAAGAAGAGACTCCTGTCGGTCGTCCATGTAGCCTGCAACCCTGCCAACACGACTCCGCCAAACGGAACCGAAGAAATGTACTAAACCTCTGCAGTGGCATGCAAAGGACTTTGACGACTTCTGTCAGGTCCTCTACAGGTAGTCTTCTTCCTCGCTGTCCTGCCGCACTCCGAGAACAACGTCATCCCATTCGATCCCGCAGAGCCGCTCGAGGAGCGAGGTCACCTCTTCGCCTGTGAACTCTAACTCGTCGTTGGACGCCAACTCGGCCTCCAGCGCCTCTTGGAGCGTGCCATCGATGGTTCCAGCGTCCTCGAGATCGCCGATGAGATCATCGTGGCCCTTCTCGTCGGCGAAGCTCTCGAGGGCCTCCATTACAAATGCGGCGACGGCCTCAGCGTCGGGATCGCTCCCGTAGGCATCGAGGTATTCGTCCAGTTCTTCGACGAGAGATTCGCGGAGCTTCGTGGGCAGCTGCACTACAGTGCCTCCATCCGAGTTCTAGGGGTGACCGGATCCCTTGCTAGCCAGCGAGGGCCCTTGTTTCAAGAGAAGTCCGTCAAATCTCATTGAAAAGGCCGTCGAACGCCAGAATACAACTGTCCAGAACTTGACAGCTCACCGGGCGCCAAACTCGGTGGCGCCCAAGGTTGATCGGGCTAGGGTGTCTGATGTTCTCCAAAGACCTCCTGACCGCTCTCCCCAAGACCGATCTCCACTGCCATCTCGACGGCTCGCTGCGGCTGCCGACCCTCATCGAACTCGCCAACGAACGCGGCATCGAGCTGCCGTCCGACACGCCCGAGGGTCTGCGAAAGCTCGTCTTCAAAAAGACGTATCGCGATCTGCCCGACTACCTGCATGGGTTTGCCTACACCTGTGCCGTCCTCACCGACGCCGAGGCCCTCGAGCGCGTCGCGTTCGAACTCGGCGAAGACTGCCTGGCGGAGGGCGTCTGCTACCTGGAGGTCCGGTTCGCGCCGCAGCTACACGTGCGACCTGGCCTGGACATCGCCGACGTGCTGTCTGCCGTCGATCGCGGCCTCGCCCGGGCCCAACGCCATCACGAGGCCACCGAAGACGTACGCGCCGGCAAGGCACCGCCCTTCCGCTACGGGATCATCTGTTGCGCGATGAGGATGTTTACGGGGGCCTTTGGACCCTACTTCGACAGCCTCCTCGAGGTGCTCCCGAACTGGCCCGTGAAAGAGGTCTATGGCGTCGCCTCCCTGAGCCTCGCCCGTAGCGTCGTCGAAGCTCGGGATCGCCTCGGGCTCCCGATCGTCGGCTTTGATCTCGCCGGCGCCGAGGCTGGACACCCGGCATCGGATCACATCGACGCCTACGACTTCTGCCACCGCCACTTCCTGATGAAGACGGTGCACGCGGGTGAAGCCTACGGCCCCGAGAGCATCTTCCAGGGGATCACCAAGCTGCACGCCGACCGGGTTGGCCACGGCACCCACCTCTACGCCGTGGACCAGGTCCGCGTGGACGATCCCCACCGGTACATCCGTCAGCTCTCGCAGTTCATCGCCGACCGCCGCATCCTCATGGAGGTCTGCATCACATCCAATATGCAGACCATGCCGGAGCTGCGCCGCGTCCAGGATCACCCCTTCGGTCGCATGGTCGCCGAGCGGCTCAGCGTCACACTCTGCAGCGACAACAGGCTGGTGTCACAGACGACGGTGAGCCGTGAGCTGGCGCTCGCCACCAAGGCGTTCGGGATCACCTCATCGGAGCTGCGTCGCGTCATCCTGCACGGCTTCAAGCGCAGTTTCTTCCCCGGCACCTATCGCGAAAAGCGCGACTACGTGCGCCAGGTCATCGACTACTACGACAGCATCACCGCGACCCATGGACTGCCCAAAGCCGCGGCTCGGGGCCAGGCTAGCTGACTTCTTCGACGTCCTCGACCGAAACGGGGCCGAGAGCGCCGATGCCGAGGAGCATTGGAACCAGGCGTTGGTAGTTGGCGCCGAGGGCCTGGTTGAGGGTCAACACCGAGAGTGCGACCCCGAGCGGACCGGCGACCACGCCCACCACGCCAGCACCGGCTCGGATCGCGCCGAGGTAGGGGCCGACAACAGGCAGCAAGGGCAGATAGCGCCCCACAGGCCCCTTGAAGAAGTCGACTACGCGGCGACTCGCCCACCAGGTCCCCACCGAACTGGTGGCACCAGTGCCGAGGGCAATGGTCGGCATCCAGGACGGCCAGATCCGCTGCTGGGTCGCCTCGTCGAGGGACTCCAGCGGGACGCCGCCCTCGGGGAGTTCCTTGAGGAGCGCAATCGTGAGCTGCTGTAGCTGTAGCCAGGCGTCATCGGAGGAGTTGATGGCGTGATCGACCATCAATTTCTTGCTCACGTGCGCGACCATTTCCTCCAGACTCACACGATCCAGGGTGTACCCAAGGGGCGTGCAGTAGTTCCACCACAGCGCGTCCGTGATGCGAGCCGCGAGCTCGGCGGATCCGACAGCACCGCGCGGATTGACTTGAGCTGCCTCGAGGATTGCCCGGAGTGCAACGGCATCTTGAACGGCGAGGGAAGCTTCGACTTGAACGCGGCCGGTGTCCATGGAATCTCCTGAAGTCTGAGACCCGCGAATGGGCCTCAGGGTTCCAATCGTTTGTTCTACGCAGATTGGAGCGTCCTATTTCACTTCGATCGTATCCGACGGCGCCGTCAGCCGTTGTCTGGATCCGTCTCTGGATACGGATCTACCGGCGCGCCGGGGATCGCGTAGTCGCCGTCGAGCCACTTGCTGAGGTCGAGCATCCGACACCGCTCCGAACAGAAAGGGCGATGCGCTTCGGAGTCCTCGGGCAGCGGACGCTGGCAGGTTGGGCAGGGTCGGTCCATGCGCCCACATACCTCGCCGAGCCGAACCGGACGTTTTTTGGCCATAGGATCCAGATCCTGGCGTTATTGTGGCTGGCCTCACCGGAGACAGATCCATGACCGTCAACAAAGTCATTCTCATCGGCAACCTCGGCGCCGATCCCGAGACCCGCACCGCGGGCACCGGTACCGTCGTCAGCAAGCTGCGAATCGCCACGACCGAGCGGGTCAAGGACCGGGACGGCAACTGGAACGATCACACCGAGTGGCACCGGGTCACCTGCTTCGGCAAGACGGCCGAGAACGTCGCCAAGTTCCTCAGCAAGGGCCGCCAGGTCTACGTCGAAGGTCGTCTCCGCACCGAAAAGTGGACCGATCGCGACGGCAACGACAAGTGGACAACCGAGGTCATCGCGAACCAGATCCGGTTCCTCGGCAGCCGCGACGGCGGCGGCGGCAACTACCAGGGCGGCGGAGGCAACTACCAGGGCGGAGGCAACCAGGGCCGAGGCGGCTCCCCGCAGGGCGGCGGCGGCGGTTCTCAGGGTGGCGACTCCAGCGGCGGGGGCGGGGGCGCCCCGGACGACGACATCCCGTTCTAGCGGGCCAGCGCGCAATAAGTAGGCGCCAAATGACGTAGAGTGTAGTGGTGTTTGAATCCGTTCGAGTCCCCGAGGAGCGCAAGCGCGACAAGGCCATGAAGCTGGCCAAATGGAGCGTTAAAAACCGCTATTCGCGCGTCTCCATCGCCCTCACACTCATCGTGACGGGCACCGTTTTTTTAGGGATCTCAGCCATCTTTCTACTGGCCGGACCGTCACGCTGCAGGGCCTACGCACCGATCGATATGTCGATGGATCGGCTCCACGTACTCAACAAGAAGACCACCGAATACGAGGCCAATCCGAACGGAGAGATCCACCTGGACGGCGACGAGGCCTCGTTCATCCTCGCAGACGGCCTGAAGTTCCCCGTCAAATTGGACGTCGAGGGCGAACAGATGGCTGCCAGCCTATCCATTCTGGACTCCGACCAGGAGCGTTGCTACAATGTTCACTTTGCCGGGAGCGTCGCGGTCGACCACGGCAAAGCAACGGTGATACCCAGTCGCTTGTGGGTTGGCGCGCTCAACCTGAGCTGGCTCACCAGCGGTCAGACCTTCTACGTCGATCGGTCCGTCATCGGTGACGGGGCCGCGAGCGATATCCTTCAACAGACCGAGAGCCTGAAGATCGAAAACGGACAGCTGCACATCGACCTCGAGGATCCCCGGCGGCTTCGGTGAGGATTTCTCTGCTCCTAGCTGCCCTGCTCATGAGCGGGTGTGCATACAAGATCCGGCTGTACAGCAACCCGCTCGCGGCGAACGTACAGCTACCAAACGGCACGACTGTGGTCACTCCCGCCGACATCAAGCTGCGCTATGCGCCTTTCGGCCACCAGCGAATCGTCGTCACCGCGCCGGGCTACCGAGTCGTCGAAATGGACGTTCGCAAGTCTGAAATCAAACTCGGCCACTACATCACGGATGCCTTCTTCAAGCCGAAGACCTGGCTTGGCGAGCCGCGCGGAACGCTCAGTGTCGTGCTCGTCCCGAACCACGGCCCGGTGGGCACCTGGGATCCAACAGAAGTGCCCTGACAATCTTTTCTCGAAACGGAATGAATAGGCCCGCTCGCGTGATCGTCCAAGCGGCGGGTTGGCCTCATCTCCTTGAAGCCGGTAGTCTTTCTCGCAAGTGGATTTGGAGGGGTCGTTATGTCGCAACGTCGATGGTGGTTGATGGGTGTGGTCTGTGTCACAGGCCTGGTGATGCTCGGTTGTGGTGGTATCGGCGGTGATTCGCCAAGTAGCAAGGCCGACATGAGCAAGCTCCGCGTCGGAGCCTCCAACATCAAGAAGGGCAACGGGGCCAAGAAACCGAGTGCGGCCACCCTGAGCAAGGAGAACCGCAAGAACGAGTACACCGTCAAGCTCAAGAAGGGCGTCAAGGGTCTCAAGACCAAGAAGGGCACGATCACCTCTTCGGACACCAAGCTGACCTCCGCATTTGGCGCACTCACCGTCTCGGGCGCATCAAAGGCCTTCGGGAAGCCACCAAAGAACAGCAAGGTCGCCAGCTACCTCGGTCTCGACCGCATGCTGACCTTCACGTCCAAGAAACCGAGAGAAAAGATCCTCAAGCGGCTGGAGGCCCACCCAGACGTCGAGTGGGTCGAGTCCGTCATCGAGATGAGAAGCGCGTCCGTGAATGACCCGTACTACTCGTACCAGTGGCACATGCAGAACCTCAAGGTCGAAGAGGCCTGGAAGACCACCAAGGGCAAGGGCGTGATCGTGGCGGTCGTCGACACAGGCGTGTCCACCGGCGAGGACGGCTTCTACAAGATGGTCGCTGGCTGGGACTTCGTCGACGACGACAACACGCCCGAAGACGGCAATCAACACGGGACGCACGTCGCCGGGACCATCGCCCAGGCCGCCAACAACGGCATCGGCGTGGTCGGCGTCGCGCCCGAAGCCACCATCATGCCCATCCGCGTCCTCGGCGACGACGGGGGCGGCAGCAACACCTGGGTCGCAAACGGGATCATCTGGGCCGTCGACCACGGGGCAAACATCATCAACCTCAGCCTCGGAAGCTCCCAGAGCTCCGAGGTGGTCGCCGACGCGTGTGCCTATGCCTACGAGCACGACGTCACGGTGATCGCGGCCACAGGCAACGACGGTTTTGTCGACTACATCGGCTATCCGGCGGCCCTGCCGACGACGATAGCGGTCGGGTCGGTGGACGCGAACAACACGGTCGCGTTCTACAGCAACCAGGGCAAGGAGATCGACATCGTCGCGCCGGGCGGCGACAGCGGTGCCGACACCAACGGAGACGGCATGGGTGATGGCGTCGTGCAGGAGACCATCGAGAACGGTCAGTGGGGCTACTACTTCCTGCAGGGCACTTCTATGGCCACCCCCCACGTGGCTGGCGCAGCGGCCCTGCTGTACGCCCAGGGAGTGCGCAAGCCCGACCAGATGCGCCAGCTCCTCACCAGCACCGCCGACGACCTCGGCGCAAAGGGTTGGGACACGACCTATGGCAACGGCATGCTCAACCCCGTCAAGGCGCTCGCCAAGACCGACAAGGGAACGACTGCGGCATCCGCGAAGCTCAAAATCCTGGTGTCTCGCGTCAAGCGTGTCAGCGACACCCGCGCAGTCGTCGGCTGGAAGACATCAGCCCCGTCCTCGACGATGGTCAAGAGCACGAACGGCGTGAAGAGCAACAACAAGACCATGGTGTCCATGCACAAGCTCTCCGTCAGCGGAAAGCGCGGTCAAAAGGTGACTTACAACATCAGGTCCGTCGACGCGAGCGGCCAGGCCGCGATGAAGAAGCTCAGCTACACCTTCTGATCAACGCGCGATACGCGCCGAACTGGCCCAGCAGCTCCGGGTGCCACTGCACTCCGAGCGCAAAGCCGGGTCCGGTGGAGACAATCACTTCGATCACGCCGTCTGGCGCCCAGCCGCAGGCCACCATTCCTCGACCTGGGTCTTTGACGGCTTGGTGGTGGGTCGAGTTCACCCGAACCTGGCTTCCAATCCAGTCCGACGCGGGCGGATCGACCTGGATCACATGGGAGGAAACCGCCGGATCTCCGGGTTGTTCATGGGCAATGCGCTCTGGAAACTCGGCGTTTGGAGTCGGCAGATCCTGGATGAGGCTTCCGCCAGCGGCGACTGCGAGGACCTGCATTCCACCACACACGCCGAGCACTGGGATCCCCCGCTCCAGACAGGCGCGCGCGAGGTGGATCTCGAGATCCGTGCGTCCCGGCTCAACCCGGTCGAGTCGACCCTCGATCTCTTCGCCATACCAGGAGGGATGGATGTCCATGTCGCCGCCGGTGAGGACGATGCCATCGGCGATCTCGATGAGTTGGTCGATGTCGGCGTCGCCAGGCGGGACGACCAGCGGCATGCCTCCAGCCTCGCGCACGGCGTTCAGGTAGCCCTCGTACACCCAGGCTTCGGGGCGCTTCGGACGCACGCGCGGAGAATCGTGGAAGCCCGTGGGCTCCCGGCGATCGGCGGTAGTGAGGACAACCGGCTTCACGCCAACGACGTTACACCAGCGTCAGCATGAGCGGCATCGGCGTCATCACCAACCCCCTGAGTCGCAAGAACCAGCGCAACCCGGACATCGTGGGGCAGCTCGGCTATGTCCTAGGGGAAAAGGGTGATCTGCAGCAACCCGGCGATCTCGACGCCCTGGACGAGGTGGCGGAGCGGTTCCACGAAAGGCGGATCGACATCCTCTGCATCAACGGAGGCGACGGGACGATCCACAAAGCGATGACGGCGTTGAAAGCCGTCTATGGGGACACTCCCCTCCCGCAGCTCGCGATCCTGCCGGGGGGAACGATGAACATCATTGCCAACAGCGTCGGCGTTCGCGGAAAGCCCGCGGATGTGTTGCACCACGTGGTGCGCGCCTACCACGCTGGCGAGCCCCTCCGCACGACTGAGCGCTCGTTGATGGAGGTGACGACGGCAGGGAGCGAATCGCAGTTCGGGTTCCTGTTCGGAAACGGGATCATCGCCGGCTTTCTCGAGGCCTACTACGAGGGTGGCACTCCCACGCCGGCGAAAGCGGCAGCGGTTCTCGCTCACGGCACCGCATCCACCTTCGTAAACGGGAGATACGTCAAGCGCCTCCTGAAGCCCTTCAGCGGATCGCTCACCCTCGACGGAAAGGTCTGGACCGAGAGCGAGTGGACCGCGGTGGCGGTCGGAACGGTCGAACAGATCGGCCTGAGCTTTCAGCCATTTCGTTTGGTTGGCGCCAACCCGGGGCACATGCACGTAGTCGGCATCGGCGGATCGGTCGTGGATCTCGCGTGGGAGCTGCCTCGCATCTATCGAGGCGTGCCTCTGTACCGTCCCGGCAACCACGAAGACATCTGCCGAGAGCTGGTGCTCGAGAGCGAGACAAACCAGACGTTCATGATCGACGGCGACTTCCATCGAGGCGATCGGAAGGTGACCTTGCGAACGAGGGACAGAATCGACTTCATCCTGACGAACTGACGACGCGGACGCGCCCCATTTCACGGTCTACACGTGGTAAGGTGTCACCGAAATCGCCACGGAGTCCTCCCCCCGTATGCAGATCGATTCGCACCCCGTTCACGTGTTGATGGAAGAGGCAGACCCGATCCGTCGGTCGGCCGCCCACCTCGAGCTAGGCCACCGGGCCATCACTCGAGATGACTTGTTTGCCGCCGTGGATCACTTCCGCGAAGCAGCCGAACTCGACCCCACCGACGAGCGACCCCGAGCGGCATTATTGGACCTCGAGGGAGTGAAGACCGACCGGGCGCGCACCTGGCGCCAGACCGTCTCTGCATGGCTGTGGAGAACGGAGAAGTAACGGACGAACGCCGCTACTCCAGGGTGATTCCCTTCTCCTCGCGGCCCTTCACGACCTTCTCTTTGCTGGCCCATTCGCTGATGATGCCCTCGGCCCAGCTGTCGACGTCGCCCTTGCTAGCCACTGGCTCGGGGGTGATGAGCACAGGCCACTCACCCTCTGCCTCACACTTCAGCCGCGCCTTGAAGCCACGGGCCGGTCCCTCGACGTCGCTCTGGATGGACCACCGTGTTGAAGGCTCGGTGACCGTGGCGTAGTGCACGATGGCATCGCCGCCGCAGGCCTCGACCGAGGCCACACCGTAGAGCATCTTTCCACCGGACTGGACGCGATCGGGGTACACCGCCGGAAGAAGCGCCGCCGCGGCACTCTCGGCGCCGTTCTGGTACAGCCGGTCAGCCACCACGCTCGCTTGTGCGGCGGGAACGCCCTTGGCTACATTGGACAGGGACGCCTCGAACGCTGCTTTCGCTTCGTCTGAAATCGCGGCGCCAAAATCCTCTGGGCGCACCGCGTCATTCATCTTGTCCATGATCGTATTGAACGGCCCACCCGTGGTGCCCGCGGTCACTGCTGCGGCCTCGAGGACTGGCAGGGCATCGAGTTTCTTGCGCTTCACCAGCGCGCCAACCACGGTGGTGTATTTCTCGTCGTAGGTGATGGTCGGGGGCTTGCTGACCACCTCGACGAGCCAAGCTTCGAAGGCGGGCGCCTCACAGGTGTTGAACGCTTCACGCCAGAGCCCGAACTGGCGATCGCCTATCCCGAAGTAGGCCCCCTTGAGGAAAGGCAGAACCGCCTCGTTCTCAGCGCAGTGTGCGCCGACACCTTTCGCGACCTCGTCTCGCACGGCGTAGTCGGTCACGTCCTCGAGCATCGCCCACACGGGCTGATAAATCGCGCTGTTGATGGCCACTTCGGAGAGGGCCACCAGGTTGCCGACATCGCCAGATGCACGCATGAAGTCGGCGAATCGCTCCTCGGCCTGTTTCTTGTTGCACTTGACCATCTCGCCGTAGACGCCAGCCACTGCTTCGGGTTTGCCAGAGGTTGCGCGCTTGATCAGGTAGTCACAGGGCCCAGCGTGGGCGCTTCCTGTAAGCAACAGACCGGTGATAACGACGACGAGGTTCATGGAGTCTCCGCTCAAGGACCCGCCTTGTCTAACGAGCCGCAAAGTGTGCGTAAAGTGCCGTGCTGTGGGACACCGGAGGCCTCCCTGATCTTCCGCCCCTGCCGAGGGATCTTCACAGGTGTTTGGATCTCGGCATTCGACTGAGTGCGATCGGATCCCATTCGTCGACACCGGGGCGGGACTCAGCTGACGGGGCCGCCCATCGGCCAGTCCACTGGGGTCGCCGGGACATAGCCCAACACCTTGCGGGCGCGGGTCCCGTCGAGGACCAGCCCAAAGTGCATCCGGTGACGATTCAGGCCGTACTCGAACTGGGAGCCGGTGACGGCGTGGCGCAGGTTGTAGAGGGGCTTGATGAGCGCCCCGGGCAGAGGAACGGCTGGAACACCCCACTTTCGTACACACTCCGAGAGCGGAAGGGTGTCGAAGCCGGGAATGTTGAAGACCCCCTCGCCGCTGCCGTGGGTAGCCCTCTCGAGAGCCAAGACCAGATCCGACACGGTCGCAACGTTCAGCATCGGATCAAAACCCGCCGGACGGAGCGCCACGGGCCCGTCGAGGTAGTCATAGAGCTGCGACCCGGTGCCCGGACCGAGAGCCTCCGCGCAGCGAAGAACGACGATCTCACAGTTTGCTAGCCCCATTCTCGCGCAGGCCGTCAGATCCGCTTCGACGCGATCTCGCACGTACTGAGGCGCTTTGGGTGAGAGGTTCAGCGGGTGGTTCTCGGTCACCAGGATCGGTAGATCGAGGGACACGCGATACACAACGCCAAAGCTGCGCACGACGATGCGTCGGATCGTCGGATGGCGGTCGGCAAGATCCATGATGGATCGCAAGGCCTCGACGTTGTACCTGTGAATTCGCTGACCGGAGTCGTGGGGATCGGAGTTCCCCGCGAGGTGCACGACGACCTCGCACTCCAGATCTCGGGCCGGCCCGAAGAGCAGCTCCCGCACCTTGCGAGACCGGGTGAGATCGACCGGCAAATAGGTGAGGCGCTTTCGATGAGAGAACGGAAGCGCGCGATCCTCGGGTTCGAAGCCCACGGCCAGCACGTGCTTGACTCGAGTATCGGCAATGAGGCTGCGAACGAGTCGCTCGCCAACCGGAGAAGTCGCGCCAGTAACCAGTACAGAGATCACCGGAAAATCCCCTTCCGCATTCGTAATCCCTGCTCCAGCAGCGCCTGGACTGCGACCTTCACACGCCCGGCGGCCTCGCGCACGACCTCTGGATCATCGGCGTCGTCCGAGCTGTATTCCTGGTCCAGACGAATCGGCTCGCCGTAGTGGATGTGGTAGCGAACCGGAAGTGGGATCAAGGTCGCCGGAATCGGCAGATGGGGGATGGCCATCCTGCCCCCAGTGGGGATGCGACCCAGCTGCGGCATCTGCTCCTCGGCGCCGACGATGCCGACGGGAACGACCGGAGCGTTGTGACGAATGGCCAGCTCGCAGTGCCCTTTGCGCCACTCCTGGAGCTTGTAGCGCTCCGAGAAGGGTTTGGTGATTCCCGGCGTGCCCTCAGGGAAGATCATGAGCAACTCGCCAGACTCGAGGAGCGCACGCGCATTGCCTCGACTGCCGCTGACCACGCCGCAGCGAGCGAAGAGCGTGCTGACCACCGGCAGTGTGGCGACAAAGTAGTCCGCCACTGGGCGCGCAGTTCGCGGTGGGTCCGTGCGTCGCAGCACGTCGGTCCACAGCATCATTCCATCGGCCGGCAACACTCCAGAGTGGTTGGCTGCCAGGACCGCCGGCCCCTCCTTGGGGATGTTCTCGGCCCCATAGGACTTCACCCGGAACCACTTGTCGTACAGCGGCGCGGCGATGGTGTCCCCCAGGGCCACGAAGTCCGGATGGAGGCCAAAGCGATCGTAGCCGTGGCCCGCATCGGGGAAGTGCAAACGCTCGGCCCGATCGCGCACAGCGGGTCCGCCTACGAGGGTGGAGAAGGCGTGGGCGATGCGGGGTCGGAACGGCATGGGCCGTCACTGTATCGCGTCCGCGTGGCACGGGTTCTAGCGAGCGGCGTTAATCTGGGCCGCGCGCCGATAGGCCGCCTCTGCTGCAACGTACTCACCGAAACGCTTCAACGCGTCGCCGTGTATGACCTCGAGCTTGGCACGGGCAGCGGTGTTGTCCTGGGACAGGGTGAGCCCCCGTCGGACCGCAGCGATAGCGGCTTGGATCTGTTCGTCTCGGCCGTCCCGCAGGTAGTAGTCCGCTGCGGCGATGGCCTGGGCCTGGCCCATCGATGCCGGCGCCGTGATGAACTCGGCCAACAGATCTCCCGCCAGCTTGTATTTGCCGGCCCGGGCCTCGAATTCGGCACTGGCAATCGCGGCGTCGACCCCGGCGAGGGTTCCACCATCGACATGGTTCCGCCAACCGGTACCGATGAGGCCCGGATCCGCCTGGGCACGCAGCTTGGTCAGGTCCACCACGTCGTCCGCAGCCGCGTCCTTGTCCTGGCGATTCCGCTGTTTCTTCGATGCCCCTCGGGAGATACTCTTGGCGATTTGCTCCTCTTCGGCCTCGGGGAGGTCATCCAGATTATCCAGCTCGAAACCTGTATTCGCAGTGTTTCCAGTATTCGAGTACGGCTCGCCCGCATAGGTTTCCTGCTGGATCATCTGCGGAGGCTGGGCCGGAGCCTGGGCCTCGGGGATGATGTCGGTGTCCTCATCGACTTCGGCCACTGCCCCCATTCCTCCGGCCATATCGAGGAAGCCGTCGGACACCTCGTCGCCCAAGTCGGCCACGGCGTCCACGTTGTTCTCCAGGTCTGCGATCTCGGCGTCCCGTGTCTGTACCCGCGCCCCCTGGTCTGCCTTGCCAGAGGCAGCGGCTACTTCCTGCGCCGCCGAGACCCGCTCCTGTGGCACCTCCGCGGCCTTCTGGCTCGCTACGGCTGGAGCGTCAGCCACGGCGGGAACAGCGGCCTCTTCGACGGCAGTGGCCGGAGTGGGGCCAGCCTCTTCGTTGGACATCTGCAGAACCGGAAGGGCGATCACTGCCAACGTGGCGGCGGTGGCGACGACGGCGCTGATGCCACCCCATTGGTTCATCGCTCGCCACCAGTTTCGGCGCGGCTCCGCAGTGGGTGCGGCCTCGACGCGCTCGGGGCTCGGGAAGGCCACCACTTCTCCACCCTGCCCTTCCGACTCCTCGGGAGCGGCGACAGTGGCGGGGTCGACGAGGGGACCCGCGGTGAGTGACGCGAGGATGTCGTCGGCAGAAACCCTCGGCGCCGGCGCAATATCCGGCCGAAGCGCGTACACGGACTCCACCACGTCCGGGTCGAGTTCGCCGGGCGGATCCGTCCCCGCGGGCTCACTGAGCCAGCGCGACAGTGCCTGTGCTTGTTCTTCGGGGCTCATGGTGGGTACACCTTGCGAAAGGCCTTAGCTGCACGATGGAGGATGACATCGAAGTTGCCAACTGTGACGTTGAGAATCAGCGCACATTCTTCTCGAGTCCGATCTTCGATGAGCCGAAGTCGCAGCGCCTGTGCATAGCGCGGGTTGAGATTTCCGAGTGAAGCGTCAACATCCCGCTTGGTGTCCTCGATCTCGAGGCCCCTATCGGGACGCATGGGCGCCTGGTTGAGGGCGACACTGGGCTCGGCCTTCACGGCGTCGACCAGGTCGTGGTCCCGCCGATAGCGGCGGTGGGTATCGATGGCTTTGTTTACAGCGATCCGCCGCAGCCAGAAGAAGATGCTGCGGTTCGCGATGCGGAAGGTGTCGATCTTCTCCAGCGCCGTGCGGAAGGTGTCCCGCAGGCAGTCCTCAGCGAGCTCCCGGTTGGGGAGCTTTGGCAGGATGGCCTGGCGGTAGATCGCGTCGCCGTACCACCCGTAGAGGGTCGCAAAGGCTGCCCGATCTCCCTGTTGCAGACGCTGGATCACAACTCGCTCCTCCTCGAGCGGTACGAGGTCGCTGGTGCGCTTGGTTCGCGGCGCTCCCTCACTCACTTGGTTCACAGCTCCAACGGGCGGTCGGTGGGAATCTTACACTCCCCACGACAATTGCCAGCGACACGTGGCTTGTCATCATTGTTCACGGTCCCCTACCCCAGCGCCCTCATCCCCCTAGAATGCAGTAGATGCGCCGCAGAAGACCGCCTTGGATAGTCAGCGTGATCCTGTTCATCGGGATTGTCTGCGGACTGTATCTGCTGTCCCTGCTCCGGGTCCAGATCCCCGATTCGGAGCAGATCGAGCCCGTCTACATCGCCGTCAAGCGTCCGCTCCCGAAGTCGAGCCATCGTGTGTACTCCGATCCGTCGCCAACCCCGATCCACGAGGTCGAAGACGACGTCGAGCAGATACCGGTAGCTCAGGTGGCGGTCCACATCGTCGACAGCCAAGGCTCTCCCATCGACAATGCCATCGTGCGCGTGAGCGGCTGCGATCAGCGTCGCCGACACGGGGGCCCGATGATCCCCTTCGACCTGGTGGCGGATACGTCGTGCAGCTTCACAGCGGCCCGGCGAGACGGACTGCTCACCGCGACGAGCGTCACCGAGACGCTCACCCTCGACGAAGGGCCCAACACCGTGATCCTGAAGCTTCCCGCGGCGCGGACTGGGGGCATCGGCGTCCAGTTCAAGCAGCACGACGAGGGCATGCAGGTGCTGTGGGTGATGCCCGGCACCCCGGCGGCCAGAGCGGGACTGGAGTCCGGTGACGTGATCCTCGAGGTCGCGGGCGTACCCGTCGCCACCCTGGGCGATGAGGAGTTCATCCAACGCATGACAGGGCCGGAGGGCAGCGACATCGACTTCATCGTCGGCTTCGAATCCGACGAGGGTTTTGTCGAGGAAGAGGTCACGGTGACGCGACAGTTCCTGGACGGATGAAACCCGACTACTCTCGGGAGTTTGGCTCGCCGGGGGTCGCGATGATGATGTCCCGGTAGGTATCGCCGTTCGGATCGTCGACCACCACCGGATCGGGGTTCACCCAAGCGCCTCCTTCCGTGGCGATGCAGTCCCCCCAGCTCGCGGGATCGGCACCATCTCCGGCGGGATTGAGGCGCTCCATCGAGAGTGAGTCGCCACCGTCGGGTCCACCCGCGAACGGAGGGCCGCCATCGCCGGCGACGTCCATGAGCGTCGCCGCAGGATCGAGCAGGAAGAGTTCGAGGGCGGTATCCTTGAGATAGAGCCGCGACTGCCGATTGTCGTTGAAAGCGTTCACGACCAGATCCCCGGTCACGTAGGCGGTGCCCTCGTCCTGAGGCGCGCCGTCCTGATAGGTCTCCACCACGTGATCGACGACCGTGAACAAACCATTTGCGGGAATGGTCGACCCCGGCGGGAAGCCGAGCACGAAGTCGTCGGGATTGGAGATCTGCCACAGGTCGAGCTCGATGTCGTGGCCGGTGTGGTTCTTGAGCTCGATGAACTCGTCGAAGCCGTCGACATCGTTGGGGTGGGCGCCGTACCACATGATCTCATTCAGGGTGAGATCGCCGGGTTGAAGCACATAGTCGGTGCCGGGGAGTTCCTCGCCGACGAAGTCGCGACCCATGCGCCGCCCATTTCTCCACAGGTAGTCGAAGTAGTCGTCGAACTCCTGGGCAACGCGCTTGCCGCGGAACACCATCAAGAACTCGTCGTTGGACTGCGTGGCGGATGCCGACCAGTTGAAGGATCCGGTGATCACGAGCGGATTGTCGCCATAGGCGTCGATGACCATCGTCTTCGAGTGCAGCCGCCCGCCGCCCGCCTGGTAGTCACCGGGCTGCTTCGAGGCGTCGTTTCCATCCATACGAAGGGGGATTTCGGCTCCGAGCAGTCGGTAGACCTCGTGGTACTGGTTGTTGGAATGCAGCTGGGACTGGTCGATGACGCCGGCCACGCTGCGTCGCTCGTGAAAGTCGAGCGCCGGGTCAACGCCGTCGACGAGATCCTTGCGGACGAACTCCTCCTGCTTGCGGATGAAGGCCGAGCCCACCTGGTCCTTGGTGAAGGCGAAGATCGTGAAGCGGATCGACTCTTCTGCAGCGTCGACGAGCTCCAGGATCCGCCCCATGGCGTCCTCGTTGGGACTGAACCACACCTCGACCGTAGTGTCTCCGACCTCGTAGACCCGCCCGTTGTCGTTTTCGACCTTCTGGTGCCCGAATCGGCCCTCCCACATCTGGTCGAACTCCGCCTGGAAGTCGGCGGCCACAAACGGGCTGTCGATGGCGACGAAGTTGTTGGAGTTGTGCTCCAGATCCGTCGGCGTCCAGTTCGCAGTAGCGGAGAATATGAACCGGCCGTCCACGATCATGAACTTGTCGTGCATGATGTGAGGATCGTTGCCGGTAACCATCGGAATGTGCCGTTCCAGCATGCGCTGGTAGCCGGAGTTGTAGAGGTGGCCGGCGTCTCCGACCATGCGCACTTTCACGCCGCGATCAAAAGCGCGGACCATGGCGTCGACGACGGTCTCGTGGCTGAACCCCATGACGGCGAAGTCCAGGGTCGCCCGGGAAGAGTCGATGAGCTCGACCATGATCGCCACCGCGTCGGACTTCCAGATCGTGTCGAGGCGTGCCCCGGGATCGTTGAAGTAGACGTCGACACGGCTGCCGCGGGTCAAGTCGAGATCAGCCTTGGAAGGCGGACCATTGCACGACAAGATCATTCCGAGAAGGAGTGTGTTCAGCATCACATCTCCTCTGCGTCGGCGCGGGTGTCTTCCCACAGATCGAAGAGCGAAGTCAGCTCTGGCGAGGGCTCGTCGTAGTCGTTGAACACCCACAGGTTGCCGTCGATGAGCTGATCGCTGACGACCTCCTGGTTTCTGTGCAGGCGGGCCGCAGAGTACAGATCGTGGCTCAGCACCATCGCCCGACTCTGGTAGCGGTTGTTGTCGCGTGCCTTCGAGTAGTCGATCAGCACCAGCGTCGGCAACGATTCGACACTATTGACCTGGTATTTTGTCAGGTTCGGCGTCTCGTCCTCGAGCACCCTGGAGAGGATGGCCGCGCTCGCTCCGAAGCTCGGTCCGACGATGACCTCGACCTCGAACCCATCCGCCGCCTTGGCCTCCAGCGCCCTGGCCATGCCCTCGTTCGCGAAGTCGTTGGTGAGCACGTGAATCGACGCCTTGGCGCCGTAGACCGCGTCGATGAGTCGCTTGGTGAGCCTCTCCTGGGGGCCGAACCACACCTCGAGGTTCACGTCGGTCTGGGTCGGGTACATCCAGCGGGAGTCGGCAACGGACTTCGCGAGCCCGTCGTAGGCAGTCGTAGAGGTCGCGTCGGCACCCCCGAAGACCTGGTTGTGCTCGGAGAGGTGATCCTCGACGATCTCCTCACCGATGGCCTCCATGATGACCGTAGGACCCGTGCGCTCGAAGCCCAAGCCGGTGGCGTTCACCATGCGCCTGCGGTCGGCGATGACAAAGGAGTGAGTCATCAGCGTCTCGTGGCTCTCCCAGGAGACGTCGTCGCCGACGTTGAAGTCGAAGTAGGTGATCTCGCCGTCGGCCAGGGTCACTGGGATCTCTACTTCGAGAAGTTCCTCGATCCCGAGATCTCCGGCACGGTCGATATCGGTGACGACCTCTACGTCGACTCCGCGGCCCCAGGCATCGATGATCGCCTGGGTGATGTGCCGCTCCTCTCCCGCGGGAAGTGCGACCCGAAGGCTGCGTTCGGCCCTCTTGACCACGTCGATGAAGTACTCCCGCGCGACAACGGGATCGTCCTCGACAAAGATCTCGACCTGAGTGGAGGCGTCGTCGAGCATTGGCGGCGAGGATGAGCACGCAACCAGAAACACCGGCAGCAGAACTCTCATTCGAAGCTCCCACTGGCATAGGCACCGGAGTAGTCCGACGAGTTGGGTCGACCGGGAGAAGCCAGTGTCTTGAGCTGACAATCCGGTGAGACAAGGTCGTTGTTGGGCACGTCGACCTCCCCGGGCGTGTAGTAGTGCCAGGAGTGGGGGCTGGTTCCGCGGCCGCCGAACATCAGCTCGATTTTCTCCATCGAGCGGGACACGACGAGGTCATAGCCGCCAGCGTAGGGCGGTTGATCCCGCGAGCCCGCCGGCTCCATCAGGCGTTCATCGCGATCGAGGAGGGTCAGCTTGAAAGGATCGCCGTAGGGAATGGCGAGGTCGGAGATGATCCAGTCGGGAGCTGGGAAACAGCCGGTGTCCTTAGTGGCGATGAACCGGTGCTGACCGACGAGCAGGTCGAAGTCGCTCTCGGGGATCTTCCAGGTTCGCTCTGCCGTTCCAGAGAGTTCAATCTGCCAACCCGACAGGTTCACGGGGCGCGCGCCCTCGTTGCGGAGCTCGATGAAGATGTCGGCGACATCCCACTTGCCGTCGTTGTCGACCGATCCTGACCACATGACCTCGGAGATCTTGACGTTGCCGCGCTCTCCAGAGTTGGCTTCGCCATCCACGACCGCATCGCGATAGCCGACCTGCTGGTCGGGATGACCCGGATCGCTGTTGTCGCAGCCCGCGATCATCGCAATGATCAGCAGACCGCGCATCAGAACTCCAGCCGCATGCTGCCGGACCAGGCCCAGGGGTTGGGGGCGTCCGACTGGCCGAGTGCCGTGCCAGCCACTCGGTCGATCTCGATGTCGTAGTAGCCACCGGTCAGGATCGTCGCGTAGGTGAACAGGAAGGTCAGCTTGTCCCGGGCGACGATTCCCGCGTGGGCGTTGATCTCCTGCCCGAGGGTCTCGCCAATTCGCTCCTGGGCGGCAAACTCGGCGCGGGCGTAGCCAAACGGGGTGTTCAGGGTGTTGAGCTTGTTGAAGTCGACGGACACGAGGCCCTTCGACTGGAGCATCCACCAGTCGGCGCCGAACAGCAGCGTGTTTGTGATGCGACCTTCGGCTCCGGCGTGCAATACGCGAGCAGCCGCCTTCCGCTCTTGCTCGTGGGGTGTGTCGCTGACGCCGAAGGTACCCACGTAGGGTGTGGGATGAAAACCCAGGGCGCGACTGAAGATGAGCCCGCCCGCGTGCTTGCCTTTCATGCCGACATAGCCATGGGAGAACTGCAGGCCGTCCTTGAGGTAGCCAGGGCCCGTGGAGTCGAAGTACTGCCCCTCGGCTTCGAAACGCGGGAAGGTCCTGTCCGGCTCTTCTTCGTTGTCGGCGGTGTCGTAGGTGACACCGACGCCCCACGCGAATCCCTTGGTGTCTACATCATCGACGACCAGCTCCTTGCGGTCGATCCCCGCGGACGCGTCAAAGTGAACGTAGGGAGTCACCTTTCCAAGGTCAACCGCTGTGCGCATGCCGTAGTTGGCGGTCCAGTCGTTGTCGGCGAAGTTGCCGAGCAGACCGTTGTAGGTGATGTCCGAGCCGCTCCCGAGGGCGCCGAGATCGGAGTAGAAGCCGTACAGCCTGGCCTCCACCGGACCGGGCTCGACCTCGACCACCATGCCGTGGCGACGCGTGATGCGATCGCCGCGGAAGTTGAAGAGTTGGATGTTTGAGGTCGCCGCCATGGAAAGGAAGTTCAGCCCGTCGTCGTCCTGGCTCATCCCAACAACGTTGACTGGGATGAATACGAAGTTCAGCGACTCGCTCAATGGCAGATCCACCCGCACCATGTCGATGGTGTCGTGGATGATGTAGTCCTGACCACCGCCGAGGCCGCCCAGCCGGAAAGCCTGCCGCCCGACCCGCAGAGCCGGCTTGTCGTCTCCAGCGGCGAGCCCGAGCTTCAGGTACAGGTCGCTGAAGTAGATCCAACTCCCGAACTGGTTGGTTCCACCGAGCTGATCGTTGCCCCACAGGCCCCGATACTTGGCACCGAGCACGAACTCGGTCCGGTCATCGACGTCGTACGAAAGATCAACGCCGACGCCGGTATAGGCGAAGGCACCCCGATCATCGCTGTCCAGGATTGCCTGATCCGAGGACTCGTCGAGCTCCCGGAAGTCGAGGTTGTCGAACTCGACCCATTCTGTGTCGAAGACAGCTTCGATCTGGAGCTGTTCGTCGGAGTCCTCGAACTCCGTCATTCGGTCCTCGAAGTCCTGTGCCGACGCGGTCGTCGCGAGGCTCAGGGAAAGCGGGACCGCTAGGGTCAGGGCGAAGGCCGCAGACCAGCGCGGGACGCGAAACATCCTGGTTCTCCGTGCGAGCGACCGCCGTGTAACGCATGCGGCCGCGGGGTGCTGAGGGGTCTGAAGTTAGAGGACCCGTACCTGGCCGACCCGCATCACCACAACCTTGTAGGTCTCATAGGCGAACATGACTGGGCCAGTCACTTCAATGCGGGTTCCAAGGGGGTATTCAAGGCCACGGCGGTTCAGCTCGACATCGATTCCGACCGTGTAGCGAACGCCGTCGTCGCTCTCGATCTGGAACTCTCCGAAGGTGTCGGCCGCGATGACCACCTCGCCCTCGACGCGGCGGACCAGCCCGACGTCGGCGTGTTCGAGGGCCTCGGTGGCCCACTCGTAGAAGATCGGCTCCGGTCCTCGCTGGATCTCGAGCACATCGTGAGATGCCAAGGCGTGCAGCTCGAAGATATTGCGGACCGCCCTGACTTTCAGGCGGACGCGGTCGCCCATGTCGAAGTGGGCGACCTTGCTGTCTCCGAGCACGAAGATCCCGCCAGTAGCGTCCTGGATGAAGTAGGACCCGTAGTATTTCTCGTCGCTGTCGGTATCGAAGTCACCCGGCGCCACACAACCCTGGGTCTTGTAATAGAACCGAGGATGTATGGTGATGATGCCCTCGACCTCCATCGGCATGGACGGATCGGTCACCCAGTCGTCGCAGCCGCCGGGAGGAGAGTCCTCCGCCCCGTACCACGTCTCGAGGATGTTGCCCGGCATCGGCAGGTCGCCAACACCGTCGAGACCGGCCACGGGCTGGTCGTAGGGCACATCGGTGAACTCGACGTACTCGGTGACGTCGTAGGCGGCGCCCGGATCAAAGAACTCATCCGGGTTTTCGCCGCGGTGGGCGTCACCGCAGCCAGCGGCAAGCAGGAAGACCGAGAGGAAGGAGCGCATGAACTAGTAGTACTCGAACCAGTCGAAGTTGAACATGTCGTACTCGAGGTCACCGTCGAATCGCGTCATCGGCGCGACGAAGTGGATGCAGTCGCCGAGGACCCAGGTGCCACCAGCAGAGCCGAGGCGAACCTCGGTCATGACGCCGCCGTTGGAGATGAGCCAGCAGTTCGCTGGACCGCACTCGCCCAGATCGGTGACGAGGGTGCCGTGCACGTCGAAGTTGCGACCGCCCATGGTGGCGTAGTCGGGCGTGAGGCCCTGGCCGTCCTGAACGCGAACAGGGTTGCCCTGACTCTCAAGGTTGAAGTTCTGGTATCCGGAGATCTCGAGCTCGGTGGCGTAGTTGTCGATCTCGGTGATCTGGAAGCTGACGACATCGCCAGGAACCAGATCCGAAACCAAAGGCGCGTCCCCGAAATAGGCCCGTATGGCGCCGTTTGCGTCTTCAATCCAGAACGAGATGTTCTCTGGGTAGCCCACCGCGATGACCGTCGCGCTCGCGATGTTCACAGGATTGGCAGAAAGATCGACGGCGGGGTCCCCGGCGGCGGGGCCAGCCGCGTTCGCCTCTGCGATCCCAGCGTCGTTGACGTACGCGTCGGTCGTCACCAGGTTCGCGGCGATGCCCCCGTAGAAAGTGCCCAAGTTCGGCGGAGCGCCGCAGTCGACGACGGTGTCGGTGTCGGTGTCGGTATCGGAGTCGGCATCGGAGTCGGCATCGGCATCGGCATCGGTGTCGGCGTCGCCAGCATCGGAGTCATCGGGTGTCGGCGCAATGCGGCCACCACACCCGGAAAGAGTCAGAGCGCCCAGTGCAAAAAAGGAGAGCAGTCGGAGAGTCATGTCAGAATCCTGTATAGGCGCGCGCCGAATAACTCATTCCGCCGCCAGTGCGACCTTGACAGGCCTCCGGTCCCGTGGCTTAGGGTACACTTTCACGAAGTCGTCACGCGGGACCATGGCAGATCGCCCACCACATCTCCCTCCGGGAACCCCCATCGGGGATCACTACAGCGTCGAAGGTCTGGTCAGGCTGGCCGAAGGCCGGATGTTCTACCTCGCCAATGACGTGCGGCCCGACCTTCCACAGCGCCGCTGCTGGACCTGTGCCTCAGTCGAGACCCCTCGCAGCGCCACGGCCTGCGCAAGCTGTGGCACCGCCTTCAAGGACAAGCGCTTCCTGGTCTCCGCACGTTGGGATCACCCGCTCTTCTCCGCCTACGAGCGCTACCACAGCAAAGAGCTGACCCATCCCGGGATCGCAGCACCAGTGGACGTCTTCCGCATTGAAGACGTGCTCTTCTCCGTGGTTCCGTACGGTGGCGAAGGCCTGATGGTCGACGAGGCCTCTCCACTCACCAACGCCAGGGTCCTCGATCTCGGCCAGCGGATCATCGGCACGATCGCGTTTCTGCACGCCAAGGGTGTGCGGCTCAAGTGGCTGACCCGCAGCAATCTGTTGATCTCCCCGGACAACACGATCCGACTCTTCGATCTCGAGGTCGAGGAGTGCTTCGAGAACGGGGCCGCCGTCCCACCAGAAGAGCGCGCGGCCGTTCTCCCGAGCATTGGCGAGATGCTTCGCCGCTATGTCGACATCGAAGCCGACGAACTCCTCTCCTTCTTGGCCGGGGCCGAGCACGGCGACTTCAAAGACCCCGCGATCCTCGGCAGGGCCATCGAGAAGCAGCACCCGACCTGGGCCGCAGTCACCTACGAGGCGACGCTGGGCGGCATGTCCGATGTGGGCCTCACCCGGCAGCTCAACGAGGACAACTGGGGCTGGAAGCGCCTCTCCGACCGGGCCAACCTCTACGTTGTCGCCGACGGGATGGGCGGACACGACGGCGGCGAAGTCGCATCAGCCCTCGCGGTCGAGACGATCTGCAACGTCGCCTTCGAGCGTGAGCAGGACCGCCCCAAAGGCGAAGACGCGGTCGAGAGCCTGCTTGACGACGCCTTCCAGACCGCGAACAACACGGTCAAAGAGCACGCCGACGCCCGCGGCACCGACATGGGCACGACGCTGGTCTGCATCCTGGTCCTCGATGGAAAGCTAGGATTCATGGGCAATGTAGGCGATTCCCGAGGCTACTTGCTCCGGAACGGATCACTACATCAGGTCAGCAAGGACCACTCCCTCGTTCAGAAGATGGTCGAGCGCGGTCGAATCACCCAGGAAGAGGCGCGGCACCACCCGCACTCGAACATCCTGCTCCGAACGGTGGGAACCGAGCGCGACATCGACATCGACATCTTCCGCGTCGAGCTAGAGCCAGGCGACAAGGTGCTGATGTGCTCCGATGGCCTGTGGGGAGAGGTCGAGGATCGCGACATGGAGTCGATCCTCAACACCTACAGCGATCCTCGCATCGCCGCCCGCGAGCTCGTCCGCGCCGCACACCACGGTGGTGGCAAGGACAACGTCACGCTGATGATCGTCGGAATTTAGCTCAGCTCAGTTATTGGGGGAGCGCTGCGCTTCCCCCTCGGCTCCGCCTCACCCCCCTCCGCCGATCGCCGCCCCTAGGTTCGCGGGCGTCGAAATGCCGCAGCCCGGGGCGACAGCAGTACCTCGTACGTCCCCTCCAGCGCTTCCGAACACCTAGGGCATCACCCCCTCGTCCTCGTCCACGAAGCAGCGCTCCATCATCTCCTTGATGGTGAGCTGCATCGCGGCGGAGCTGGTCTCCTCGGGCGCATCCTCTGCATCCTCGGGCCCCGTGACGTAGCCGATGCCCTTCAGCATCTCCTGCATCTCGGAATCGCTGCCACTGACGGCCTCGAGGGAGGGATCGAAGATCGGCGTGAACCCACCGGTCAACGTCACTGACCGCCTGTCGAACTGCAGGCGAGCGAGCTGAGCACGTCGGCCGCCGAGGCCTGCGGGCGCCTTGCCGTCGACCTTCTCTTCTTGGGGTACGCCGCCCATCTCCCCACAGAGCTCCAGCGTGTGCGTGACCTCTTCCATGGGCTTGTTCGGGATCGCCCAGATCACCGCTTGGCCGCGGTATCCCTTGTGCCAGATCGCCACAACGTAGTCGGCATCGTCGCCAGGTTCGCCCTTGAGGAGGTACTGGCTGGCCTTGGACTTGTTGAGGGGATCGGGCTCGACGAAGGACGCCTTCACACCGCCTGGAACCTTGAGGATCGCGATCATGTCGTCGGCTGGACGACCTTTGTTGTGTGGCGAGCCGAAGATGCGGTATCCCTCGCCGGTGTCCTCGCCGAGCGCCTGTCCAAAATAGTCTCGATAAACCTCGCCTTTTGCGCCCCGCTGGCCTCGAAGCACGTTCTTTTGCTCTGGGGAATCCGCGTCGAGGTCGAACAGCTCCTCGCGGTCTTCGTGGGTGCTCCACTTCTCGCCGCCGTGCAGCACACCCCAGCGACTCGTACCGTACAGGGGTCTCCCGAAGGCCAGATCGCGCGACTTCATGGCCGCGAGGACCGCCGGATCCTCGGACATGACACCAACTAGACTCTTGCCATGGAGGCCATTCAAGGGCAGGTCGAGCATGTCGAGAACCGTCGGCGTCAGATCGATGAGGGAGACCGGCGCGTCGCTGCGTCCACTGGTGATCCCCGGCCCCTTGATGGCCAGAGGCACATGCAGCAGCTCGTCGTAGAGGCTGTGTCCGTGCTCGAAGCCGTCGTGGTCCCAGAACTCCTCTCCGTGATCGGCAAAGAACACTACGATATCGTCGTCGTCGACCCTTGCGAGGATCCGCGCGATCTGGTCGGTGGCGTAGCGGATGTTGTTGTCGTAGCGATCCTTGATGTACTTGCGGACCTCGGGCGGTCGCGTGTTCGTCTTGCGGACGTCGCTCAGGTGGAACTCCTCCCGCAGACCTCCCTGGGACTCTCCAGCGTAGAGGAAACGGTAGGACTTGGGCTCCACATAGGGCAGATGCGGATCCATGTAGTGGACCATCAACAAGGCATCGTGCCCTCTTCGCTCGTCGAGCCACTCGAGGGCCGCGTCGGTGACCTCCTCGGCTTTTGGCCACATGCCGACCGTGTGCAGGCCCCAGTCTCGTGCCATCTCAAAGTTGGAGGACAGATAGACGTTCCCGGCGAACATTGCAGTTGAATAGCCTTCTTTCGCCAGGAGACGCGGCAGTGTCTCGGCGCCTGCGTAGTACTCGGGCTGCATGCCGGTGATCACCGACCGTGTGCTCGGCAAGGTCCATGGAGCGATGGAGCGAGCATTTTCGAAGACGACCGCGCCCTTGGCGAACTTGTCGATCTCCTTGGTGGTATCTCGCTCATAGCCGTACAGACTCATGTGATCGGGCCGAAGGGTGTCGACGAAGATCATCACCACTCGGCGCGGGTTGGAGCTCCGCGAGGCCAGGATCGGCTGACCGAGGAAAGCATAGTCGAAACGCTCAGTCTCACCCGGAAGCATGCGGACTGTCAGGGTCACTGACTGGTCACTCCACTTCGACAAGTCGACCGATTGTGTCGGATAGTCGTTGATCTCAAGTGTTCGACGGTAGACTTCCGTTCCGTCGACATCCACCACCATCTCGACACCGTCGGAGGGTTGGCCGTCCTTGACCTCGGGTTCTGCTAGCCCCGGCACGAAGAAAAACTGGCCCTCTTTGGGAACGGTGACCTTCCAGGAGATGGTGGACGGCGCCGGCAGGAGCAGCCCGTTCCGCGTCTCCCACTCGTCAGTGACCTCGGACCGGATGAACTCTTCTTGGCTCGACAGGCCGCTCATGGCGAAGTTCAGCCGCTTCTCTCGCTCGTTCGCCTTGGGGTAGGTGAACTTGAACCGCCCAGCTTGCGGGGCTTCGCCCTTGTCGGGGAAGTAGACGATGATCTTGGTCTTGTTGTGAGACCAGAACGGCAGCTCGGACCGCCCGAAGCGATCGTACACGAGCTCGCGCCCGTCGCTGTCGATGAGCTTCATGCCCGGCTGCGCGTTGTGGAAGAACAGCCCTCGCGGCCGGATGGGTATGGCCGTCGACCACTTGTGCATGCCCTTGCCGGTCTTGCCCGCGTAGTCCCAGTGGCCGTCGAGTGAGATCCACTCTGGTGGCGTGTCTTTGCCCTTGGGGCGTGCATTGTCCGGGATCTGGAGCACGTCCACGGCATGGTCTGTGAGCGAGATCGAGGTCGCATCGGCGGCGCTCACGCCGGGCTCGGGAGCAGACCCACAGCCATACATAGAAGCGGCCGCGACAAGTGCCGCAGCCGCGATGAGAGTGCCGGCAATCCGCCGCATGAAGGAACCTCTTGAGAAGGGGCTCCCTTAACTAATCCTCTCGACGCCGGAGTCCGAGGAGACCGAGACCGACGATGACAAAGCCTGCCGAGCCGAACGCGCCAGCGGAGCCGACACTGTCACAGCCACGGTTCTGGCCGCGCTGGTCCTTGGCCTCGACGACGATGGACGCGGCGCCAGTGCCACCGATGCCACCGACGTTGACGATGACGGTGTAGTCGCCCTCGTTGGGGAACTCGATCAGCGGCTCCCAGGCCTTGAGCACCTCGATGGGTTCGCCACTGACGCTCTTGCCCTTGTAGACCTCCCACTGAATGTCGGAGATGCAGCCGAACACGGACACATCGGTGCGGTTGGTCATCTGGTACTTCAGGCCATCGAAGTGCTCGACACTGAACTCCGGTATGGGCTCGTCGCAGACTGTCACGAAGCCGACCTTGCGGAACGTGGAGTTCCAACCCGACTCACCGCACTCGTCGCGCTCACCGTGGACCGCGACCTCGATCGTGTAGTTCCCGGGCTCGCCATAGGTGTTGGTTACCTGCATGCCCTCAGCAGCATTTCCGTCGCCGAAGCTCCAGTTTGCCTCGGTCACCTCGTTGAGGAAACCCTCGGACTCGACCACACAGTTCAGGTCGAGAGGTACGACACCTTTGGCCTGGTCTTCGTTAATCTGGTGGGAGCAGGCGAAGCGGGCCGAAGGACCGTAGAGCGGGGTGATGCCCTCGATGTCGTCCTTCTGGGGCTCGACCAGGGTTTCACACGCACCGGAGGTCCAGTACATCACGGCGCCAAGCAGGTCCTGATCGGTGCAGGGCTCGAACTCGTCGCAGGAATGGCCCAACCCCAGAGAGTGGCCGATCTCGTGCACCATGACCGAACGCATGTTCGACTGGTTGTTGCACTGACCCGACGAGATCTCTTCGTGGGTCCCGAAGTCGACGAGATCGTTGAACATGATGTCGGAGTCGATCGCTCTTGCGTAGACCGTTCCGTCGAGAGTGAACTCGTTTCCAAAGCGGAACGTCAGTGTCGCTGCCAGCACGCCCTCTTCGAGCTCGTCAGCGGGATCGTTGAAGCTGAACTCGTTGCGGCTGTTCTGGTTGTCGAAGCCATTCTGACCCGGGCAAGCCTCGTTTCGCGGGTCGGCGCACTCGCCTGCCGTGCAACCAGCGTGGTCGTTTCCATGTTCGCAATAGGGGCCATTGTTGTAGAAATCCGCGAAGCGAAAGTCGTACTCGACACAGGGAATGGCCTTCCAGGAGTCGTAGCACTCGGCGACCACGGTCGCGCAGTACTCTTGGGGCACGGTCTCTTCACACACCTCATCGACGAAGTAGTCCAAGGGGAAGTCCTCGGCCGACCAGACGTAGGGGTTGGGATCGATGTGCTTCCACGCCAGCGCGTCGTTGACCGGCGCCAAGAGGGCGCCGGCTGCGAAGGCGATCAGCAAGGGGACATGAATGCGGCTCATCGGTGAGTCCTGTAGAGAGGTGTGTTGACCTTCTCGAGCTTCGCGGTCGAGGCGCCGGGGATCGGCTGACCATCCCAGCCGGCGGCGACGCGGGCGTTTACTCGCGTCAGGAGGTCGTCAAGATATTCGCGCTTTTCGGGAGCCGGATGGGGCAGGAACCTGGCGTCGAACTCCCAGTTGTTGTTCGGGTGCCATTGCATGACGTGGCTGCGATCGGAATTCGGGGCCCGGCGGACCGAGAATTTGCCCAGGAACTTTGCGACCGGAACGAGACGACCGCTCTGCTGCAAGCTCAGGAACGCGATGAGATCCTCGTGCTCCGAGAAGACGGCCTGACCGGAGACTGTCGTGGTGTGGCCGGCGACCGTGCCGCCCATACTGTCGACGATCACCTCGGTGGGGGCATCCGGTCCCTTGAGGATTTCGTTCACAGATACTCGCGCGCGAGTCCAGACTCGCCCGTTGTCGCCGATCTCGGTCCAGACCTCTGTGACCTCGCCACGAAGGACGTAGTCAGAAACATCTGTCATCTGCTCCACCGTGAGGGGAGCCAGCGAGGTCGCCATGGCGTCAGTCGCTGGTGCGACGAAAGTGCCCACGCTCGCGAGAGCAAAGGCTAAAACTACGTTCTTGATGAACCTGGAGGTCATTGATTCACTCCTGGAAAGTGGTTTCCAGTCAGAAGCGTGACCGGAGGGGCGCGTTCTATAGCATAGATGACCACCTCTCAACGTGCGATCACCCGGCGCGGTGTTAACCAGGCGTCCCAATCCACAGGTCTTTGATCGTCGTGTGCCACAAAAAGTTAGCAAACGTCTCCATCCCTGCACTTGTTGAGGTTGACTTCTTCGGTACGGTCTTGTACCCCTACGCTGTCTCGATACCCGGGCCACAAAGTGGCCATTTGGCCACTACCCAGTTTCAAGGTTCGTTTTAGTCGATCCAGGAGATGCTCCCGCATGTTCCGTATTCGCATGTTTAGCCGCGCCTTCCTGCCTTTTTTGGCGGCGATCACCGCGCTCCTGATCGCGCTGCCAGCCTACGCGCAGACCGAAGGCAAGCTCGCCATCACAATCGTTGACGAAGAGATGGAGCTCCCAATACCGGGGGTCCAAGTCGAGTTGACGACTGAAGACGCCGCCTTGGCTCCCCAGAAGAAGGAGACCGACCCGTCTGGCGAGGTCACCTTCAACCCGCTCCCTCCGGGCAGCTACCAGGTGGTCTGCACCAAAGCTGGGTTCCAGGGCGTCACCATCTCGGACATCACTGTCCGGGTCGGTCGCACTACGCCCTACCCGATCACGATGAAGACGGGTGAAGCCGACGAGGTGATCACAGTCACTGCCACAAGAGATGCAGTCGACGTCAACCAAACCTCACAGGGCACCGTCCTCACCAAGGACTTCCTGCAGAGGATCCCAGCGGGCCGGTCCTACCAGTCCGCCGTGGCCCTCGCTCCCGGCGTTGTCGGCGGCGGCGGCGGCAATCCCGAGGTAGCGGGTGGGGCAAGCAACGAGAACACCTACCTCCTCGACGGTGCCAACATCACCGACCCCGTCACTGGAACGTTCTCGGTCAACTTCAACTTCGACGCGATCGAGCAGATCGAGGTCCTCCTCGGTGGCTACATGCCCGAGTACGGAACCTCCCTGGGCGGCGTCATCAACCTGGTCACCGAGTCCGGAACGAACAACCTCGAGTTCGACACCTCGGTGTTCTACAACAACGGCAACTGGCGTCCCCGCATGGACGATCGGTTCACCGCTGACGGCCTCACACTCGCGCCGAACGGATTCGACTCCGAGTTCCAGTTGCTCACCGTGGCCAGCAAGGTCTCCGGACCGCTCGTGCGCGACCGCGCCTGGTTCATCATCAGCTACCAGCACGCCCGGTCGATCATCGCCAGCACCGGCGTTCCCCAGACCCGTGACTACGACGCCCACTACGTGTTGGCCAAGCTCACGCTGCAGCCCACGGCCGAGCATCGCCTCACGGCCTTCTTCCAGCTCGACCCTACGAGCATCGACAACACCGACCAGAGTGACCCCTTCCAGAAGGCGGAGTCCCAGGGCCGACAGGTCCAAGGTGGCTACATCGCACAGGTCCGCTGGCAGTGGTTCCTCACCCCCGACGTGAACGTCGACACCATGCTCGTGACCCAGAAGTCCTTCATCGAAGTCAACAGCGTCCCTTGTACGCACAACGACCGGTTCAACTACCACCGCTGCAAGCCCGGCGAGCTCGAGGGCGCGATGGACTGGGAAACCCCAGGACGTATTGGACTATTCGGAGCATTCGACTCAGCGAACTACTTCCGGTACACCTTCGATGATCGCTTCCGCTACAACGCCTCCAGCAAGCTCTCCTTGGTCAGCCTCAAGGACCCACTAGGGGGCATGCACGACGTGAAACTCGGCGTTGAAGCCGACCAAACCGTCTGGGACCAGATTGCGGGCTTCAACGGCAACCACTACTACGTCGACCTGAACCTCGTGGCCTACGACCCGCAGACGTACATGAACTACTACTGGGTCGACTTCACCGGTCCCATCAAGTTCAGGACCACCGGCTCGCAGTGGAACGCCTTCATCCAGGACTCCTGGAAGCCAGTGAGCAACGTCACGCTCAACTACGGCTTGCGCTTCGACAACTTCGTGATGCGCAACGACCTCGGCGAGCCGTCCCTCGGTGGTTCCCTGGTCGGGCCGCGGCTCTTCGGCGCGTGGGACCCCTTCAAGGATCAGAAGACGAAGGTCGCCACCGGCTATGGCCGCTTCAACGACACGGGCCGACTCGGCACATCCTCCTTCACGTCCGCAAATACCTACGGAACCAAGCTGTTTGTCGGGCCACTCTTCGTGGACACCGCCGATGGCGGCGGTATCCTCTCGAACAAAGAGGGCACCTACGACTACGACCCGGCCAAGAACACCAACTTCGCCCACGACAACCTGCGCACACCGCGCGTCGACGAGGTGCTCTTCACCTTGGAGCGTGAGGTCGTGGAAGACCTCGCCGCCTTCTCCCGGATGCACGGCAAGTTCGTTCGCTACCAGTACGAGTTCGACGACGTGAACATCCTGTACGACAGCGACGGTTCGGCCATCATCGGCGCCCGCAACGGCGACCCGACTCAGAACCTGTACCGTCAGCGCACCCCCGCACTCGCCAAACGCGACTACTTCCAGTGGGACCTGGGCGTGGACAAGATCCCCAGTCATCGCTGGTCGGCCAACTTCACGTACACCTACACCCAGTCCGTCGGATCGTCGACGCGGGCGAACTCCGGTTCCTTCGCCAACGACCCACAGACGCAGTTCAACTACGGTCCCCTCGCCACCGACCTGCGACACGTCATCAAGTCCTATGGGTTCTGGGACATACCCACCGACCCGTGGAAGCAGACGATCGGCTTCTTCTTCGAGCACTACAGCGGCTCCCCTTACGAGCGGCGCTACTGGGCCGAGGGCGACAGCAGTGGCTTCGGCGACTACAACCTCCGCATCCGCCCACGCGGTACCTACTTCCGCGGCAACCCGTTCTGGACCTTGAGCATCAAGTTCCAGCAGGAGATCGACGTGCGCAAGGGCAAGGTCATCCTCGACCTCGAGGCCCAGAACCTCCTCAACAACCGCGCCCCGGAATCCTACTCAACCGCACTCTACACCGACAACCGCCTGCAGACACTGTCTCGCCAGGACCCGCTCCGGCTCCAAGCCGGCGTCCGGTATCAGTTCTAAAGGATCACCGAATATGAAAGCCAACATCCTAGGTATCTGCGGCCTTCTCATGGGAGCGTCCCTGCTCTCGACCGGGTGCGCCTACGACGAAGACCTGCTCATTGCCAACCTGCAAGGAACGGTCGTCGTTCCCCGCGCGGCAGCGACGCGAACCTTCATCGACGCCGACGGCGGCGAAAACGAGATCACCGATGTCCGCCTCATCGGGCCGGTGTATCTCGGGTTGTTCCCCTCGGTCCTGCCGCCGAACAACGTCGCCAGCTACTCCCATCCCGAGGTCGGCCCGCAGTACATCACGGGCGTACAGGGCGACACCTACCCCTATGGTGGAACCACTGTCGGCGACTTGAAGTTCGCCTGCTTCGAGTTCCTGACATGCAAGGTCGTCTCAGGCCGATACGTCGACTTCGACTCCATGGCATCCTGGTTCGCCGACACGCTCCAGCAGCCAATCCTCGATGCGAACAACGTGCCAGTGACAAATGGCGAGTACCTCCGCCAGACCTGCTTCGACCTTCTCGAGGTCACCTCGGACGAGGAGCTCCTGCTCACCGCCATCCACGACCGGAACGGGGACGAGAAGCTCGACGAGCAGGATCTCGACTTCGTGGAGAACAAGGACGGCGACTTCGAGGCGCAGTTCACTTTCCTTCAGCAAGATTGGTATTGGGATCAGACCGAGAAGGACTGCGAGCCCGGCGTGGACTGCACCGGCTTCAGCCTGTGGGGCTTCATGGACGCACCGTCGACCATCTCCAATGTGTACAGCACCTGCGACCCAGCCCAGGGCTACGAAGAGCAGACCTACAACAACGACTACGACGGGGGCCGTCCGCAGATGGATGTCCTGAACCAGCCAAGCTCCTGGATCTCGGCCGGCGACTGGGTCGCTGACGAGGGCTACGTCTGGAAGGACGTATACGAACAACCCACGATCAATCTGGGTTTCGAGGTGACTCAATGAGCCGCGCTACCCTGATCTCCCTGGTCGCGATCTCGGCCCTCGCCGGCTGCGACTACACAGGCGACTTCCTCTTCGCCGGCGCGATCGAAGGAATGGAGCCGATCTACCACATCTATGCCGAGGACGGCAGCGAGTTCCTGATCCCGGTTGACATCTGCCCAGACAAGGACCCCGACGACGACGACCCGGAGTTTGGGTGCCTGACTGATGATGACTTCGCTGGCGACGTGACGCTCATCCCCCCTGCAACGATCTATGGTGAGGTCTCGCCAACTGGCACCTCCGTCGAGGGTGGGATCACCTTCTACTTCGAGGGCAACGGCCGAGACGTCTGCATCTGGATCGACCCCGAGACCGCCTTCTACAGCCAGGTCATCGACACAAACCAGTCGGGGGCAGATCTGCAGCAGTACTCCTACCCGAACAACGTCTTCGACGACGGCGACCTCGACCTCTTCGTCGGCAAGTCGGTCTACTACACAGGCAGTCCCGGTGAGGTCATCGGTGACTTCGTCGTCGCCTACACCGACAGCCTCGGAAACGAGGTCCCCATCGAGCTCTCCGAGTGCACCCAGATCGGATATCAAGGCCCCGATGTCGGCGCGATCCACCCCGGCCGCGGAACGCCCGAGTACTGCACGATCAACAACACAGAGCTCGGCATCTCCTACACGGCTCTCCTGCACACGTTCTCGACCCCCCTCGACGACAACCGTCTGGGCTACGGCCTCTTCATCTACGATGGCGACTGCACAGACCTGCGCAGCAGGGCAGGTCGCGGCCACCCCGGGACAGACGAGTGTCTGCTGCACGGCGACAGCATCTTCCCAACCGAAGCGGGCGGCAACGGCAAGATCGACTTCGGCCCCTGGTACGGCTACGCAGAGGACCGCGCCTGGCCGGGCTCGGAGAACTTCGAAGTGGCCTTCTGTGACTCTTTCGGAAACACTCGCAACATGACGACCTTCTGCGAGAAGGAACTCGAAGACCAGTACGAGGCTGGCTTGGTGTGTGAGTGGAACGAGATCACGGATCCGAACAACCGCTGCTACTGCGGAGACATCCGAGACACCCCAGTCGGTGGGGCTCTCTAGCCTGCTAGCCGTTTCGCGGCGGCCAAAGCGCCGATGCGTTCGGTGAACTCTCCGTCGAGCTGCGCTTGGTAGATGGCCTTCAGGATCTGCCCCATCTGCGGGCCGGGTGCCACGCCCATTCCCTTGAGATCGCGGCCGAGCACGAAGGGCTTTGGCTTGCAGTCGTGGACCCCGAGTTCCGTGGCCCGGGCAAGTCGATCCAGCAGGGCATCGTCTTCGGAAACCGACCAGCGAACGCGGAGGATGAGGCCCACCTCTGCACGCGCCGACAGGTTGCGAAGGGAGGCGTCCGTGTCGACGCCGTGCCCGAGATGCTCGACGACCTCCAAGACCCGATCGCGCAGGGGGTAGCTGCGCCATCGATGCAACCACAGCCGATCCAGGGTCGCCGTCACAGCACTCGTGGACGCGCCGTGCAGCCAGGTAGCAAGCATGACGGCCCAGCGGCGGCCAGGTTCACGCAGGCTGTCCCGCTGTGAACGCGCCAGGCGGTCGAGCGCGGCGTCGTTGTCGAGGCCGGCGACCTCGGGAAACACACGCCGCAGGATGTCGCCATCTCGCGCCACCGTCATGCCCCGAGACGGATGCGAAGACAGGAGTAGCTTCCCCCACTCCGCCTGAACGCGCTCTGCGGGAAGCTCGTGCAGATCGGCCCTGCGGCAAAGGTCCACCAGGTTCGGGTCCACGCTGAAGCCCAGGCGAGCGGCAAACTGCACCACGCGCAGCGCTCGGAGAGGGTCCTCCAGGAAGGTGTGTTCATCCACCGCCCGCAGGACCTTGGAGGACAGATCTTCGCGACCGCCCCACAGGTCGATGATCTCGTGATCCACAATGTCGTACAGCATCGCGTTGATCGTCAGATCGCGACGCCGGGTGGCCTCGCGGTTGCTCATCATCGGATCACCCTGGACCGCTATTCCCTTGTGGCCAGGGCCGACCTTGCTGTCGCGCCGGGGGACAGCGACGTCGATCTCGGGGAGCTCTGTCGCCCATCCCCTCGGCCGGAGCTTGTAGACGCCGAACGACTTTCCGACTGCGTTGACGTTGCCATAGCCTCGAAGCATGGCCCCGAGCCGATCGACATCGATGCCATAGACCTCGATGTCCCAGTCGTGGAACGCGCGGCCCATCAGGTGATCGCGTACTCCCCCCCCCACGAGAAAGGCTCGTCCCCCCTCTGTGGCGCAGCGGTCGGCAAGATCTCTTACTGCCTTGGGAATGCCCTCGATCAACGACCTATTCCCGGTCACCGAAGCGAGTGCCACTGGTCTCGATGTCCGACACGTCGCCCGAGCTGACCTCGCGCTTGGTGCCCTTCAGATCGTCAGACCCGCCGTAGGCGTCGTTGAGCCAGCCCACCAGCATCCCCTCGAGGGAGGCCGCTGTGTTGAGCATCTTCACTCCGGAACCGGCGCCATCGAGGAGCTCGAGCTTTTTTTTGCCGGCCACCTTGTCGTGGATGAGCCCGGCGGCCCGCGCCGAGGTTGCATCCGTGGAGTCGGCGATGAGGAGGAGCGGGCGATCGCCATAGGCCCCGAGAGCAGCGCTCACCTTGATGCCGTTGATGTTCAGACCCGGGGAGAGCATGACGATGTTGTTGATGTCTGGATTCCCGTTTGCGGCGTTCAAGGCCAGGTTTGCGCCCACTTCGGCGCCGATGATTGTCACGTGAACCACGCCGTTCTTGCGGAGCCAGGCCACGGAGGCATTCACGTCTTTGACCATCAAGGGCCAGGTCTCGTCGGTGAGCTGGGCTGGGGAGGCCCCGTGCCCACGAAGATCGACCGTCAGAACATGGAACCCGTTTGTGGAGAGTTTCTGCCCGAAATTCGCCCAGTCCGCCCGTGTTCTGCCCTGCCCGTGCACGAGCAGAACTCCCTTCTCGCCCTCGCCAAGAGCGGTCCCGGTAAGAGACACACCGTCGTCGGTCCGGAGCTTCACGTCGCCGGCATGAGCAGTCGCTGCCACCATCAGCATCAGCCCCGCGAGCGTCCCAATCTTCAGCATGAGAGTCCCCCTCTTCATACAGGGTAGGACTCCTGACCGGTGCGAACAAGTCCCTGGTTGACACCCCTTGGCGCCAGGATAGTGGGACGGCCCCGGGGGCTGGCCCCCATTGGTCTTTGACCCGATAGAATCCACAGGCAGCTCCGGCGCGTTCGACTTTCGAAACATCCGGAGCAAGCGGTTTGTCCGTGACCGAGAATCACCACGATCTGTTCATGCAGCAGGCGTTGGCACTGGCCGATAAGGCCGCCGATATGGGTGAGGTTCCGGTCGGTGCCATCGTCGTGCATCAAGGAGTCGTGATCGGCCGCGGGCACAACACTCGCGAAGTCGATCAAGATCCGACTGCTCACGCCGAGATCATCGCCATTCGCGAAGCGGCGGCGCATCTCGGGTCATGGAGGCTCGAAGGCTGCACCCTCTACGTAACGCTCGAGCCTTGCGCGATGTGCGCCGGGGCCTGCGTCTTGTCCCGCGTCGAGCGCTGCGTCTACGGCTGCACAGACCTGCGTGCCGGCTTTCTCGGCACGCTCGGCGACCTGTCGCAGCACAGCGAGCTGAATCACCGCTTCGAGGTGATCAGCGGCGTGCTCGAGGACAAATGCCGCGGACGGCTTGTGGACTTCTTTCGCGCTCTAAGAGGGCGGAAGAAGAGATGAATAGTAGGAGAGATGGCCGAGTGGTTGAAGGCGCTAGATTCGAAATCTAGTGTGCGTGTGAGCGTACCCGGGGTTCGAATCCCCGTCTCTCCGCCATCTATCGACCGAATATGGAGAGGTGACCGAGTGGACGAAGGTGCACGACTGGAAATCGTGTGTGGGGCAACTCACCGAGGGTTCGAATCCCTCTCTCTCCGCCATACAGAGCCGACCGGCTGAACATCCGGTCGGCTCTCGTGGTTGAGGAGTCCGCCGAACAACCGACACAAAGATGTAACGCTGTGCGCGCGTCAGCCGACATGGCACCATGCACCTCGCCTTCCTCCTGCCAATGCTGGCTGCCTGCACCCAGTCTGTCGAAACCGAAGGACCCTACCCGGCAATCCTCCCGGAGTACGAGGACTACAGGAGCTCCGGCACCGGCCAACAGGGTGAGCGGATGAACCCGTTCAGCCTCCCAGACCAGAACGGCGATGGCCTCGATTATCGGCAATTGCTGGGCTATGTCACGGTTGTCGATGTCGGCGCCATCTGGTGTGCGCCGTGCCAGGAGTCGGCCGCCACCGCCCAGGCGCTCCAAGATGCCCTCGGAGACCAGGCCTGGGTGCTGCAGATCCTGGTTCAGGACGCGAGCAGCGGCCCCCCAGGAAGCGACGACGGCGCTCAGTGGGCGGATCAGTTTGGACTCGACCTGCCAGTGCTTGCCGACACGCTGCAGGAGAACATGGCTTTGTGGCAGATCACTGCCTGGCCAACTGTGTTCGTCATCGCCCCGGATGGGGAGATTCTCGTGCGGAGCGACGGCGCCCTACCCGACGACGAGGTCCTGATCATCGCCCGGGACGCCCTGGACGAGTACGCTGGGGACCTCCGACCATGAGGTGGACGCTGCTCGCCGCCGTGGTCTTGGCAGGCTGCAAGTCCTCGGCCTGCGGTCTGTCCCTCAAGAAGGGCAAGGCTGGCAAATCCGATCCCGTCGAGTTCCTCGCCTCCTACGCCGGTCCCTCCTTCAGCGAGCTCGGTGACATCGAGGTCGATGGCGACAAGGTCTGGTTCTGCTCCGGAGTGATCGGACTCAACGTCTACGACGCCTCGAATCCAAACAAGATGAAGATCCTGGATCGCGTGTCCTTCGCGGCGGGCGACGCGTACTACCCTCGCTGCCAACACCTGGCCCTGGCCGGCAAGAACGCCTACGCCACCAACCGCGGCGATTCCATCCAGCCCGACTCGTTCATCTCGAAGATCGACGCCAGCAATCCCGCGCACCTGACGGAGGTCGACAGTCTGGTCAGCGAAGACAACTACGAAGGGATCACCGCCGTCCGCGACCTCCTCTTCGTCGCCGCCCACGAAGACGGATTGATCGCCCTGAATCGCCATAACCTCGAGGAGGTTGGCAGAGTCACCGAGGGCCTCACAAACCCGTGGCAGGTCCGGATCGATGGCGATCTCGCCTACGTGGCCGACGGAGACGCCGGACTGACCCTGGTGGATATCTCCGATCCGACCGCGATGGAGGCGCGCGCCACCATCGCCACGGGAGGCACAGCCAAGGACCTCGAGCTGTGGAACGACGTCGCCTATGTGGCGGCAGGCAGCGCAGGCCTCGCGGTCGTCGATCTCCAGACCAACGAGCTCACCGGAGTTCGAGACACACCCGGAAGTGCGCTGGCTGTCGCTCGGAGTCGCGCCATGAACGCCGTCTATGTCTCCGACTGGAACGACGTTCGGGTCTTTGACGTCACCGACCGGCGCGCCCCGGTGCTGATCGGCCACGAGCCCGTGCTCCTACACTCCGACCAAGAGAGCCGTACTCTCGGCATCGGTGCCGGCGATGGCGACGTCTTCTTCAGCGGCAACTGGACCGAGCTGAGCAGCTACCGCTACCACGCCGATCGGGCTTCACCGGATCTGGATCTCTCTCCCGGCCAGCTCTTTCTCCAGCGCACGGAGGGCGGCGAGTCCACCCGGGGCTTGCTCACCATCACCAACAGCGGCGGATTGCCCCTCGAGGTCACCAGCGCCTCCGTCCACGGCAAGGGTCTAGAGGTCGATCTGGAGCCCTTCACGCTGAACAGCGGGCTCTCGAGCACCCTTGCCGTCACCTTCGCACCCCGCCGGGGCCACCCACTCGACGGCTGGATCAACTTGCGCAGCAACGACCCCGACGAGCCGAACAAGTGTGTTCCGGTGACGGCCAACCGCGACGGCCTCGGCGTCGGAGACAAGATCCCCAACGCGACCTTCTTCTCGCTGGACGGCGAAGCCTTCAACACCCGCGAAATGGGAGGCAAGGTCGTCTTGTTGGCCTACTTCGCCACGTTTTGACCCGTCTGTGGTCTGGAGTTTCCAGACCTCGAGCAGCTCCACATCGACCACGACGACCTCATCGTGCTCGGCGTCGCCAATGAATCCACCGATACGATCGACGAGTTCGTGGAGCAGACCGGCATCACCTTCCCGGTGGTCTACGATGAGAACAGCATCCGCGCATCGACACGGTTTCCGGATGCCATCTCTCCGTTTCCCAGGCAGATTGCCTACGATCGGAAGGGCAGGATCATCTGGGTCGCCTCGGAGCACCAAGCGTCGGACCTGGAGGCCGCGATTGTCAGAGCACTGAACGACACGCGGTGAGCGGTCAACAGTCGGAGTCGTCGCCGTCGATATCGCCGTCACCGTCGTTGTCGAAGGTGTCGCGACAGCCCGTCTCGTAGGGGCAGACCAGATCGCCAAAACACTCCGCGTAGTCCTGACCGCAGGCGGCCTCAACGCACTCACCGCACTCGGGCAGCGGGGGTTGGATAGCGCACTCGGCCGCGCAGCTGACGATGAAACACTCGATCATCTCGGCGAAACACTTCGAGCAGGGCCGAGTCAGCCCCGTGTTTTCCTCGAGGCAGTCCGTGTTGCACTGCACATCGGTGAGGCAACCAGGAACGCACTTGTTCCACTCCACATTGGCGTCGAGATCGGAGTAGATGTCCAGATCGGACTCGTTTACGCAGGAGCCTCCGCCATCGACGGTCACCAGCGCGCAGTCGTCATCGTCGCAGTCGAGGTCACCATCGCCGTCGTCATCGACGCTGTCGTCGCACACGAGCTCCTCGGTCGGCAGCGGCACGTCGGAATCGGTGTCGGTGCCGCCGCAGGCGAGCAGGAGAGAGAGAAGGGTGAGTGGCATGTTGCTTTTGCTCCCGAATGTGGCGTCGAAGTACATCGAGGCGCCCAAGCGTGACACTCTGTGCCCGCACTTCACAGGAACTTGATGCAGCTGCCACACCGAAAGCTACGGTTCCAGTGAGCGAACCCCGATGACATAGGTGTTGTCGACCGTCTCTTGGCGGGCAAGCTCGATCATCGCCGCGACCTCGTCGTCCGGAGTGCCGTAGACATCGTAGAAGCGCCGGTAGAACTCGTCCGGCTCGACTAGCAGCTGGGCCTCCACCCTCACGGCTCGGTCACGGCGGCGCCACTCCAGCTCGACAACGGCCGACTCACCCGGATGAAGGCGCGTATCGAAGGGCTGTTTCTGGAGCATCAGATCGACACGCCGCTGGATGATCGTGGTGTTTTGAGCGACTACCTCGCCCTCGGCGTTCAGCGCCCGGATCACGAGCGAGACCCGGGGCGTGATGTACGTGGGGAAGCGATGGCCCACGCCGGTGCTGGTCACCGTGTAAGCGGCGCCGAAGCGTCCTGTCGCCACCAGGTCGATGTCGAGGCCTCCCTCTGTGAACTCGGGGTCGTGGATGCCCCGCCAGAGGTGGCGGCGATCGGGCATGTGGCACGTCTGGCACGCCTCGCCCCGCTGGCCCCAGGGGCTCTCCTCCCACTCGCGCAGGGTGTTCTGGACGAGCTCCCCAGCCACACGCCGGCCGGTGTCCTTGAACTGGTGACAGGTCCCACAGAACTCGGCCCGCTGGAAGGCCTCGTTCTCTTCGTAGCCACCGTGGGGGAAACCGAGCCCGGCGGGCCCGTTGCGGGCGAGAGGCCCGTGGACCTCGCCGTTCCGGACGTGACAGCTCGGGCAGGCGAGCCCCACCGCGCGGAGGTCTTCCCGAAACGTCTCCGAGGAGTCTGCGCCATTGGCCCAGGGGCGTTGCTCGAGGATGGGGGCATGACAGTTGTTGCAGCTGTCGAAACCCTTGGGATCGTCGAGGAGCTGCCCGAGGACTCCAGGACCCATTGCCTGGCTGTGACGACTGCCGCTCCAGTCGGCCAGTTGCGCCTGATGGCAGATGCCGCACTTCTCCGGCAACAGGGTGCGCTCCACCAGGCCCCAGGTCTCCATCATCTCGCCATTTGCCGCGGGGCTACCGGCAAAATGACCAGCCAAGAACTCATCGTCGTCCTCTCCGCGGGCGCCAGAGGGCGACAGCAGAAGGCCGAGCAGCACGAGTCCTTGGTTTCTGTGAAGCACTTTTCTTCCTCGAACTGGGGAGTCTTCTGAAACGTCCTAGCCGTTTCAGAAGACGTTGCTCGGAATATTGAAGTTCAGGAGTGAACGATGATCTCGCGATTCAAGACGGTCTTGGCGGCCTTTGGTATTGCACTGATGTTTGTGGCCGCGGCACCGGCGATGGCCAACCCCTGCGCGCCGGCAAATGCCTGCAACCCGTGCGCCAGTAAGAACGCCTGCAACCCTTGTAATCCTCCAGCAGCAAACGCCTGCAACCCCTGCGGGGCCGTGAGCGCCAAACGCAACCCGTGCGACGCGACCACCAACCCAAACAACCCGTGTGGTGCCGCAATGCAGCCCATCGACGCGGCGAAATTCACCCAGCCCAAGGGCAGTGACCTCGCCAAGGGAAAGGCCAAGAAGGGCGCCAAGCTCTGGACCGATCCGTCGGTCTCCGACAACGGTTCCATCTCCTGCTCGACGTGCCACCCCGCAGTGGGCGCAGGTCCCTACGCGATGATGAACGACTCCTTTGGCAAGAGCTACCCCCACAAAGTGAAGATGGCCGAAGAGCGCGCTGGCGTGAAGAAGGTCAACGCCGCCGAGATGGTGAACTTCTGCATGCTGGTCCCCATGAAGAGTGAGCCGCTGGCCTGGGACTCCAAAGAGCTGGCGGACCTCGCGGCCTATGTCGAGTCGGTCCAGGGTGACTACGAGCCCGTCGCCGGAATGAAGAAGGCCAACCCGTGCAACCCCTGTGAGGTGACTGGCGCACGCAATCCCTGTGGCGAAGCAAAGAACGCCTGCAATCCATGCAGCGAAGCGAAGAACGCCTGCAACCCATGCGGAAACTAGAGCCCACGGCCAGACGAGCTCTTGAAGGCTCGAGCGGCGCGTCATAACGTTCCACGCTGCCCACGGACTGCACGCCATGACTGCACCAATGATGGTCCTCAAGAACACTGAGAGCCTCTGTCCAATGTGCCTGGCGCGCATCCCCGCCACGGTCGTCCTGCGCGACGGATCGGTATGGATGGAGAAGCGCTGCCCCGAGCACGCCGACTTCTCCGTCCAGCTCGCCTCGGATCCCAGGCACTATCGCGTCGCCAGGGCCGACGTAGAGGCGCTAGGATCCTGCTGCGGTCCGGGCAGACACTGCGGAGATCAGCTCTCGAACCACAGCTGCAACATGCTCATCGAGCTCACCCAGCAGTGCAACCTGACCTGCCCGACCTGCTACGCCGGCTCGTCGCCCACCAACACCGAGTTCCTGGCATTCAACGACTTCAAAGCCATGATCGATGGCCTGATCGAGGCGGGCAAGGGCGACGCCGACCTGATCCAGCTCTCGGGCGGCGAGCCGACCATCCACCCTCGGCTCACCGACTGCATCGACTACGCGCTCACCGCCGGAATCAAGCAAATCTACATCAACACCAACGGCATCAAGCTCGCCAACCGAGCCTTCGCCGAGAAGATCGCCACCTTTGGCGAGCGCGTCTCGATCTATCTGCAGTTCGACGGCTTCGAGGCCGACACCTACAGAAAGCTCCGTGGCGACGACGATCTTCTCGTCAAAAAGGAGCGTGCCATCCAGCACTGCGAGGACCTGGGCATCACGGTCGTGCCCATCGTCACTCTCACTGCTGGCATCAACGACCACGAGATCGGTGACATCCTGGAGATGGCGTCGCGAAGCCCGCGCGCTATCCGCAAAGTGATGATTCATCCTGCGATGTACTCGGGCAGATACCAGAACCCGAAGCGCGTCGAGCGCGCCGACACCGGTGCCGTGATTCGCGCCATATGCGAACAGACGGGGGTGTTCATCCCAGAGGACTTCGGACCCATCCCGTGCTCGGATCCCCAGTGCTTCAACCTTGCGGTCGCTCTGCGCACGTCGAGTGGTTTGGTTCCAATCTCCAGGTACTTCCCTCGCTATGACACCTGGTCCGATCCGGACAACGCGGCACTGATCACTTCGGTGACCGACACCTTCGACACGGTCACCGATCTGCAGAGTGTGCTCGGATGGGTCGCCAGCTCTGGCGCACTGCAGACGCTTGGCGACGACGCACTCGATGCACTGCTCGATGAGCTCGAGGCGGCCGAGGCTGGCTGGGGTGGGCTCTTCGTCATCGGGATCAAGCCCTTCATGGATGCCTGGACCTATGACCAGGATCGCATCGACAAGTGCTGTGTGCACATCATCTCAAGGGATGGAACTCCGGTTTCCTTCTGCGAGTACAACGCGATCTGGCGCCCCGGGGGACGGCAATGAGCGAGACGGCCGCCTGCTGCGCCGACTTCTACGAGAAGGACTGGGTTCAGGAACTCCTCGGAGACAGCCTCCACCCCGGAGGAATCGACCTGTCGCGCCGCCTCTGGCGCTCCCTGAAGCTGCCCGTGGGAGCCCGGGTCCTCGATGTGGCCTGTGGCACCGGGACTACCGCCGTCATGATGGCCAAGGAGGGGGGCGCGCGCGTGGTCGCCGTGGACTTCGGCCCCAAGAACCTGGCTCGAGCATCTGACCGAGCCAGAGAAATGGGCGTCGCCAAGCAGCTCGAGTTCGTCGAAGCCTCGGCCCTCGACATGCCCCTTGCCGACAACCTCTTCGACGCGGTGATCTGTGAGTGCGCCGTCAGCACCTTCGACGACAAGCCGGCCGCCGCCGCCGAGTTTGCGCGGGTGCTGAAGCCCGGCGGACTCCTCGGGATCTCGGACATGGCGCTCAACGAAGCGCTTCCTCCGGATCTCGGTCTGATCCTGGGTCCGTGGACCTGTGTGGGCGATGCCAGAAATGTCGATGGATACCGAGAGATCTTCGCCGACGCGGGCATGGAAGAGGTCTCCGCCGACGAAGAGACGGAGGCCCTCCGCGAGATGCTCCGACACATCAAACGCAAGGTCATCGCCGCCGGACTCGGCGGCGTGATCATGGGCGCCTCGGGCGCCCCGGCGAGCATCGCCGAGATTCGAGATCTCCTGAGGCGGTCGAGGGCCCTGGTAGATGCTGGAACTGTTCAGTATTGGCGCATGATCTTTCGCAACCCTTGATTCGACTGGGTCAATTTGCTGCAGGGGTGGGTCGTTTCGCTGCGGCGACAGCGGGCTCGGCATGGGCCAAACTGTACCGACCATGCGGCCTCAAGACACCTTCGACGCAATCGTTCGCGGTCACCGCGCGCTGCGGAAGTTCGTGCAAAAGGCGCTCTCCGATATTGAGACCGAGGCGCTCCACAGCGACCTCCGCGAGCTGCGCGGGATGCTGCCTGTGCACTTCGACTTCGAGGAGCGTGCTGGCGGCTTCCTCGAGCGGATCCGAACCGGAATCCCCGCAGGCGAGGCCGAGGTCGACCTGCTCAGAGCCGAGCACGATGCTTTCCGAGTCGACATCGAGGAGATCATCGCGGACCTCGGTGGTGACCAGGCAGAGCTTCGCGGCCGAATCCGCGACTTCGCGACCCGCCTGCGGGATCACGAGCAAAAGGAACGGACGTGGGGTTCCCAGATCACACTGTGGCGCTGAAACGGGGTCCACCCTCCTTTTTCTTGAGATAGGGGTCGAAGGCCATCGCGATGTTCCGCACCAGGAGCCGGCCCAGGGGTGTCACGAGGACCTGATCGGCGTCAACCGCGACGAGCCCCTCGGCTTCGAGCGGGCGAAGAGCGGTCATGGCGTCCGGGAACCGGCTCGCGAGAGACATCGGCAGCGCAAAGTCGCACATGAGGCGGTTGATGACCCCGCGACGGAGCTGGTCCTCTTCCGTGAGGCGGATACCGCGTAGATAGAGCGGAGGAGAGCCCTTTTCCACCGATCGATACCACATGCCGAGATGGGTCTGCTGCTGTGCATAGAGGTCGCCGAGCTCGGTGATGGCGCTCACTCCGAACCCGATGAGATCGCTGGCGGCCAGGGTCGTGTAGCCCATGAAGTTCCGGTGCAGCTTGCCCGCTCGCTGCGCCACTGCCAGCTCGTCGTCTGGAAGGGCGAAGTGGTCCATGCCGATTGCGACGTAGCCCACATCGGTGAGGTGCTCGAGAGCCGACAGATACAGGGCCATCCTCTCGTGGGGAGCGGGGAGGGCATCCGCATCAATTCGCTCTTGATGCCTCTTCATCCAGGGGACGTGGGCATAGCTGTAGATGGCGAGCCGATCGGGACGGATAGCGACGATCTCGTCGAGTGTCTTCGCGAAACGCTCGGGAGTCTGGTACGGAAGGCCATAGATGAGATCGACGTTTCCACCTCGCATACCCTCGGCTCGGGTGCGGGCCATGATCTCGTAGATCCGCCGACTCTCCTGGGGCCGGTTGATGGCGCCGAGGACGACCGGATCAAAGCTCTGCACGCCCAGGGAGAGTCGGTTCACCCCGAGCTCGATGAGCTGGTCGACCTGCTCGTCAGTGGTCACATCGGGGTCGGCCTCGACGCTGATCTCCGCATTCGCGATCGGCGAAAAGCGGCGGTTCAACAACTCGAATACCCGAGCTATCTGAGGTCCGTCGAGCCACGTGGGGGTGCCGCCACCAAAGTGAATCCTCGCCGCCGGGACACGCTCCGACGCGAACTCGATCGCGTCGATCTGCCGCTCCAGCGCATCCAGATAGCGATCTCCGGCGCTCTGGCGACTGGAGATGACCTGGTTGCAACCACAGAACCAGCACTGCTCCTTGCAGAACGGGATGTGCACGTAGACGCTGACTGGACCGGATACCCTCCGCAGTCCGTCGTCCACTTCTGCCTTGGAGAAGCCATCGGACCACACGGGGACCGTCGGATAGCTGGTATACCGGGGACCCGGCCGGCTCAGACGCAATAGGCGCTCAGGTGTTAGCTGGTCTCGGGCTTCCGCTACGATGTCATTCGCTTGTTCATTCATGAGGCGGAAATTAACGCGGGAAGCGCAGACAGGATGATCTACGGAACGCACATCTTCGATGAGATGAAGGAATACGTCGGCCTCACCGAAGAGGACGACGTACGCCTGGCCGAGTTCGGGGAACGCCTTGGAGACCGTGGCGAATCCGTCGTTGAACACTTCTACGAGCGCATCCTGAGCACCGAGTCAGCTCGAGATGTGCTGCAAGATGACGAGCAAGTCGGCCGCCTCAAGATCAGCCTCAGCCGCTGGTTGATGGAGCTGCTGTCAGGGCCCCGAGATGCCGATTATTATGAACGTCGAAGGCGGATCGGCCACAAACACGTCGATGTCAGCCTACCGTCCCGGTTCATGTTCACGTCGATGAGCGTCGTGTACCAGGACCTGATCTGCATCGCCAAGGAACTGTACGAAGGCCAGGCGCTCGTCGACCTCTGCATCAGCCTGCGTCGCGCCACCGACCTCGACCTGGCGGTGATGACCGGGACCTACATCGAGGGCCGGGAGCTCCGGCAGCTCGCCAATCTCCAGGACGTGATCCTCACGCACCTGCCCATCGCGGCGATCATCGCCGACGCGGACGACATCGTCACCCTCGCCACCGCGCCAGCCAGCGCACTCCTCGGCCGCCGCAGCGTGGTCGGCAAGAAGTGGAAGCACGCTTTCCCGCCCGCTTTGCTCGAGGCCGCTGACCTGCAGGTCGAAGTCGAAGCGGCCGTCGCGCAGGCCAGACAGTGTGTGTTGCCGCGAATCAAGGTACGAATTGGCGGGCGACGCAGGTATATCCGCGTGACGATCGTGCCCCTCGACCACGCCCAGGCGAGGCTACTCATCCACCTCGAGGACCTCTCGAACGCCATTGACGCCGAGGCCCGTCTGCAGCGGTCTGAAGCCCTGGCGCAGATCGGTGCCCTCTCGGCGGCGGTCGCTCACGAGCTCCGAAACCCCCTTGCAGGCATGTCGGGGGCGCTTCAGGTGATCCGCAGGTCCTTCGAAGACGCGGACCCCCGCAAGCGCATCCTGGGGAAGGTGGACGAGCAGATCGACCGTCTGAACCTGCTCGTCACCGAACTACTCACGTTTGCTCGACCCATCGAGCCTACGCTGGAGATGGTGAACCTCCGCGACATCGTCGTCAGTGCGCTTGATCTGGTGCGCACCAGTCGACCACAGCTGAAGATCACAGTCGACGGGGACGGTCGTGCCCTCGCCGACCGGGCGCTCACCCACCAAGTCATGCTCAACCTCATCCAGAATGCGGCCCACGCTGCAGATCAGGATGGGCTGGTCCACCTTCAGATCAGTGGCACCAGCATCCGCGTCGAGGACAGCGGGCCCGGCGTACCCGCGGAGATCCGAACGAAGATCTTCGAGCCGTTTTTCACGACGCGCACCCGCGGTACGGGCCTCGGCCTGGCCATCTGCCAGAAGGCAGCCCGGAGCATGAACGCCGAGCTCGCTCTGGTGGGGGCACGGACACTGCCGGGAGCTGCCTTCGTCCTCCGGCTCCCGCCCGAGGAGGGCTAGAAGATGTTGATCGGCGTTCTAGCTCAAGCGTTCGCGAGCTCGTATTTCTCCATCCGATAGCGGAGGGCGTAGCGACTGATTCCGAGGAGCCTTGCGGCGGCGGACTGGTTGCCCCCAGTTCGGTCGAGCGCCTGGACCAGCAGGCCCCGCTCGACGCGCTCCAGATCCACCCCTTCGTCGGGAAGAATGAAGGGACAGCCTCGCTGACGGCTGCCTGCGACCGGGTTGCTGAACCGGATCTCGGGCGGGAAATCGGAGGGATCGAGGACCTCGCCCTGCCCGAGGATGATGACCCGCTCCATGACGTTCCGAAGCTCGCGAACGTTGCCCGGCCACCGGTAGGTCTTCAGCAGCTCCAACGCCTCGGCGGTCACACCGCGCACCGCCCGTCCAAAGGCCTTGTTGAAGTGGCCGATGAAGTGGTCGACCAACGCCGGGATATCCTCGACGCGCTCGCGCAGTGACGGGAGATGGATCGGAACGACATTGAGCCGGAAGTAGAGGTCCTCCCTGAAGTTCCCCTCGTCGACAGCGATCTTGAGGTCCCGGTTGGTCGCCGCAACCAGTGATACGTCCATGGAGAGCGTCGTGACGCCGCCAACTCGGCGATAGGTGCGATTCTCGAGAGCCCGAAGCAGCTTTGCTTGGGTACCGATTGCCATCTCGCCGATCTCATCGAGGAAGACGACACCGCCGTTGGCGACCTCGAACAGGCCGCGCTTCGTCGCCCGGGCATCGGTGAAGGCCCCGCGCTCGTGACCGAAGAGCTCACTCTCGATCAGTGCCTCCGGCAGCGACGCGCAGTCGATCTCCATGAAGACGCCATCTTTTCGGATGCCGCGCTGGTGGATGGACCGGGCAATGAGGTCTTTGCCTGTGCCGCTCTCGCCAGTGATGAGCACGGTCGGGCTGTCGACCTTCTCGAGACGACTGAGGACCTCGTACACCGCCTTGAGCGCAGGTGCTGCCCCGATGAAGTCACCGTAGCCACGACGGACCCGGGACCGCAGGTAGTGCACCTCGCGCTGAAGGCGAGAGGTCTCGATGGCCTTGCCGATGGCCAGACTGACCTCGCGGAGATCAAACGGCTTCGACAGGTACGCGCTCGCCCCCAACCGTGTGGCTTCGATCGCACTGTCAACGGAGCCGTGGGCGGTGATGACGACGACCGGGACGTCCAACCCCGCAGTCCTCATTGCCCTGAGTGCCGTGAGGCCGTCCATGACCGGCATCTTCATGTCCATGATCACAGCGGCTGGGGCGTGCTCTCGCACGGCTTCGACACAGAGCTGACCGTTCCCAGCCTCGACGGTCGCGTAGCCGTCACCCTCGAGCTGCTGACAGATCGACCAACGGATCAGTTCCTCGTCATCACAGACGACGATTAGTGTCCGAGCTTGCATCGCGCGACTCCAGGGCTTCAACGTTTTTATGCAAGAGTCATTCCGGTCCGACGAGGGCTGTTTGACCCATCCCACCGAGAGGCCTGTACGATATAACACTATTTGTGTGGCCTATCCCACACTATTCGGCGGGCCAGCCCCGCCCTCTCCAGCGGCCAAGATTCACGTCAGCGCCTCGTTCGTAGGCCCAGCGAACATGCAAGTGCCGATACCTCGACCCACGGCGGGGTCTCGCGCATCTCCCAGCACGAAAGTGGGGGAGGTGACACACCCAGGCCAGCTCACATCCGTCAGGTGACCCCGGCGCCAGAGTCGTCAGCTTCGAGCCAGGTCTCCGGGCCGACCTCGTGCACCCGCACCTGACCCCACCATCCATCCATCTTCGCTTCGCCCGAGATCAGGGCGGCGTGGATCGCTGGCAGGCATCGGTGGCCGTAGCAGGCCAGCAGCGGCTCGTGAAAGCCGTTCGCGACGGGCGCCACCACATCTGCCCTCCGAGGCCCCCAGCGCAGCAGCCCCTCGACGACACCTCGACTGACATCGCGATGCCGCGCACCGACCAGTAGGACATTCGGCGTGTTCGAAGCTGCCAGCGCGGTGAGAAGTGCACCCAGAGGACCGACGTCGGGTCGGATGTCCTGAACAGAGGCCAGTCCTGGAGGCGGTTTGACCCCCCGTGGGTGCACGACAATCGTCTCTGCCGCGACACCAGCAAGGCGCTCGGCGAGGGCAGCGACATCTGCCGCTACGGTGTCCTGGCCCATTGGCAACGCCAAGGTGGCCTGCCGCGCGCGGGCGCTCGAGTGGAGGAACTTGGCGATGACGAAGTCGGCGACCGCTGTCGGATCATCCAGAGACAGAACCGGCACATCGGTCGTTATGGCGACATCCGAGACCCAGGCAATTGGACTGGCCGGTGGCTCCCAGGTCGGGTCTGCGGTGGCCTGTCGGTGTACACGGATCATCGGGACCGAGGAGCGCCGAAAACCCTCCGTGAGCACGATGTCGGCGCCGGAGAGCCAGCCGTCTACGAGGCCTGCGACCGTCAGTTCACCGTCCACCGAAGAGAAGGCCGCCATCTGCTCCTGCCCGGCGATGACGGCTCGCCAAGCGCCGGCCTGCCGAAAACGCCAGGTGTCCTTGCCCTTCTTGTCGAGCTCGAGACGATGGGCATCGTGTTTGAGGACCGCTACCCGCAGGCCTCGGCGGGTGAGTTGGGCGATGACCCGCTCGAGCAGGGTGGTCTTGCCGGTACCAGAAGGCGCGACGAAGGACAGAACAGGGGGCAACATGGGCATCTCGACCTCTCTACGGGACGGTAATTCAGCCCGCACCGCACGGCACGTTTCGTGCATATTCCATTAGCTGAGAACACAAGGAGAATCACCACATGTGGACGATCGATCAGGTCATGACGCGCAACCCGTACTGTATTGGTCTAAGCACTCCAATCAGCCAATGCGAAGAGCTGATGCGAGGCCACAATATTCGACACCTGATCGTGGTCAACGCTATCGGACACGTATCTGGCTGCGTCAGTGGTGCGTCGGTTGAAGCGGCCGCCAGCGACGATCGAACCGTCGGGGATATCATCGAGCCCGTGGAGATCATGCTCGAGGACGACGCCGCAGTCGGCGATGTGATCGACGCGCTCATCGCATCGGCATGGGACCTCGCGGTGATCGTGGACCGAAATCACTCTCCTGTCGGCATTGTCACCGAGCACGACATCATCGGTCTCGCGGCCGAGATGCTCCATGAAGACGAGCTCGCCTCCAGACAGTCATCGGGGCAGATCATCTCGGTGCGCGAGACGGACATGGCCGGCCACGCCCTCAGGCAGATGATCGCCCACGAGCTTCGACACCTTGTCGTGCTGGACGAGCACGGTGGCCTGGCCGGGGTACTCTCCTGGCGCGACCTGGTTCGGGCTGGCGTAGAGGAAGACGACGAAGAACGCCTCACAAGCCAGTTCCTGCCCACCGGCCCCCTCCAGAAGGTCGTGCTCGACGCCTCGCTGCGTCGGGCCGCAGAGCGCATGTTCTCCGCGAAGATCGGCTCGCTGCCCATCGTGGACGAGACCGGGCGGCCGCTATGGATCCTGACTCGCACAGACGTGATGCGAGCCATGGCAAACCTGCTGGATCGGTCAGACATTTGACGGGTTATGGTGGCGTCCTCCTAATGACCGAATCCGGCACGACATTTGCATCGGTCATAAAGCGGACGTAACCCCGGAGCACCCCTTGTCTGAAGTACCCATGGTCGCAACCGACGCCGACGGAAGAATTCTTCGCCTAAATAACGCTGCGCGCGGCATTTTCGGCGATGCACGAGGTCGCCGCTGCGGCGACGTGATGGTCGCACGAGATCAAACACACCGTGTGATTTGCTCTCAGACCTGTGCCAAATCGCTCATGGACGATGGTGAGCAGCGGGATCACGACCAGGTGTCGATCCGCGGCGAGCAGTATCGAATGATGTGCACGGGCATGGGTGACAGCGCTGTCATCTCCCTGCTCGATGCGGTGGCAACCTTCCCCGTGAACGAACCCCTCACCCCCCGCGAGCTCGAGATTCTCGCGATGGTGGCCGAGGGCTTGACCTCCAAGCGCATCGCCCGCCGGCTCGGAATCGCGTTCTGCACGGTCCGAACCCACCTCGAGCGCGTGCGTGGCAAGCTCGGCGCCCGAAGCCGCGCCGAAGCGGTCGCCCGCGCCGTGCGGACTGGACAGCTCGAGATCGACGCCCCTGCCCCAGCACACATGAGGCGCTGATCCAACAAAAAGGACGAGGCAACTCCTGCCTCGTCCATTCGGGCTCCAGCACCATCGTGGTGCCGGAGCCGTTTTGTTTCTGCGCCTAGGACGCTCGCCACACCGGAGTGCGCTTCTCCAGGAATGCGTTCAGCCCCTCGATTGGATCGTCGAGATCCATGAGCTTCATCAGGTAGAGCCTCTCCAGATCGGGGAGCTCGTCCTGAAGAGCCACTGCCACCGGACGGCGAGCAGCCGACCAAGCGATTCGCAGCGCCGACGGCGAGACGTCGCCAAGGGAGCTCTCGTACCAATCCAGGAGTGCCTGTCCGGGGTCATCGGAGCAGTGGTCGACCAATCCGATCTGGGCCGCCTGCTCTCCCCCGACGCGCTCTCCAGTGATGATCATCTGGGTGGCTCTCGCGCCTCCCACACGCCAGCGCAGCGCCATGGCAGCGATGGGCGGGAACACCGCCAGCTTGATCTCCGGCACCGAGAAGGCCGCTCTCGGCTCACAGAAGACCTGGCCGCACCAGGTGGCGAGTTCGAAGCCGCCGCCCAAGCACTGTCCACGAACCACAGCGGCGGTCGGAACCTCGAGGTTCTCGATGTCGCGAAAGAGGTCGTGGAAGCTGGTCAACATGCCCTCGACGCGATCGGGCAGATGCTCTTCGACCGACGCTCCGAAGCTGAAGTGGCGCCCAGCGCCTTCGAACACGACGAGCTTGAGTTCCTTGCGCTCCGCGAGTGCCTTGACGTGATCGCGGAGGCCTCCGACCATTGCGCCATCCAAGACATTGCCCTTCGGTTGGTCGAGAATCAGCTTCTCCACCGCACCTTCGTAGAGGGTCTCGGTGCGAACGGACATCAGCCCTCCTTCATCGAGGCCGGCAAGACCGCGTTGATGAGCTCGTCACCCCAGACCTCGCCATCTGCCAGCCGCTTGCGCAGCCCCGGGAAGTCGACATCGCGATCGCCGCGGGCGCCGCCATTGAACGCTGAGAACCCGGCTCTTGCCTCGTTCATCATGTTCAGGGCCAGCCAGCTGCGGCTGGTCTCGCGGTTCTTGTCCCAGTGGGCCAGCTTGTGCTTGCGGAGGGACTCGATGGTCTTCTGCAGGCAGCCGGGCATGGTCATCATCAGCGAGGTGGCCAGTGCCTCCACGCGCTCGTCGAGGAGGGAGAGATCGACGGTGCCGCTCTTGAGAAGCGCCTTTGCCGCTGCCTTGTCGGCGCCGGTCTTCGACTCGCCATAGTGGGTACGACCATAGGCGTCGACGCCATTGTCGGTGTACACCATTGGATTGGGCACCCACTCGCCGTCCACCTTGAGGGCGGGAACGAGATCAGTGATGAGTCCGAGGCGTAGCGACTTGTGGGCACTCCAGGGCTCGCAGGCGGTGCAGGACAGCATCGCGTGCTCGATCCCGACGTACAAGGGGAGGAAGTCGGTGCTGCCACCATCCGGAGCGCTTCCGTGGCGGGGACCGGCCTGTCCGAAGCGGGCCATGTCCTGGGCGACGGAGAAGTCACAGGCCATGCCGATCTCTTGGCCGCCACCGATGCGCATCCCGTTGACCCTGCAGATCACGGGTTTGTCGCAGTGCAGGATGGCCGTCACCATGTCGTTGAACAGGCGCATATACTGCTTGTACTCTTCGGGCCTGCCCGCGTAGTACTCGGCGTATTCCTTGGTGTTTCCGCCGGTACAGAACGCCCGATCACCTGCAGCGGTGAACACGACGGCCACCGCGGCACGGTCGTTGGACGCCGCCCTGAACGCGAAGATCAGCTCCTTGATCGCGCCCGTTGTATACGAGTTCAGCTGGCCGGGATTGTTGAGCCAGATCCAGACGTTGTAGAGCCCTTCGGCGGGAGTTCCGTCGGGCATGAGCGCGGGACGACGCTCGTACAAGATCTCGGAGAAGTTTGGCTCGGTCAGGTTGTGGTCAATGAAGTCGAACATGGTTGATCCTCACTTGGGTGCGAGCACGATTCGCTTGCCGACGCGGTGGCCATGCACATCGGCGAGGGCCTCCGCCGCGGAGTCCAGCGGTCGCAGCTCGGTGTTGGAGAGAAGGTCGATACGACCGTCGAGGACGGCCTGAACGATGTCTGGGTACATGGCCGGATCGCAGCCCCAGTTGCCGATGGCACGGGCGTCGAAGGCCATGAGATTGGAGAGGCGAACGTTGACCTTGTCCATGGTGAAGCCGACGACTGAGAGGCTCGCGCCGTGCACCAGCAGGCCATAGGCAGTGGTCTGACCCGGAGCGCTTCCGGAACACTCGAGGATCGTCCAGCGTGTGGTCGGGGCTCCGATGCCCTTGGCAAACCCAAAGATCTGCTTACGAATGTCGCGTGGGCTCTGCCCGGTCGGATCGATGGCGAGGGCGACGCCCAGGCCCTCCGCTGTGGCCAGCTTGTCCTTGTCCACGTCGATTCCCACGACATGAGCACCCATAGAGGACGCGATCTGCGCCGCGTAGCCGCCCACGCCACCCAGGCCGACGACAACCGCGACGTCGCCCGACACGAGGCCGGACCGTACGACTGCTTGCCATGGGGTGGAGACCGCATCGGCGATCACTGCGAGGTGGCGCAGGGTAACTCCCGAGCCGCCAGGCAGGGGTGCGTCGGGATCCTCTGGAGCACCGGGAACTGTGCACAGGCCGCGCCCGGGTACGACGACGTAGCGCGCGAAGCCGCCATCTCGATCGTTGCCCGGCATCACCTGGCGTTTGCAGATCATGTTTCGCCCGGCCTTGCAGTCGCCGCACTCGCCACACGGAATGACGGCGGGAACCACGACTGCTTGCCCGATGAGATCCCGGCAATCGGCGCCAGAGTCCACTACTCGGCCGCTGATCTCGTGACCGAGGATCAAGGGCAGCTCGTGTCGCGTCTTCACCCCGTCGTAGAGGAAGCCGATGTCGGTGTGGCATACGCCGCAGCCCGCGACCTCGACAATCACATCCCCTGGATCGAGCTCGTTCACCTCGCGACGCGTGCGCCGCAAGGGTTCGCCGACCGCAACCATCTCAAACCCGTCGAAAATCCACATGCTCGGCCCCTTATGCAGAAGTTATGCCCGCTCGATCAAGCACCTTCGTTTCTGGCATTCCTGATGCCAGCTGGCCTCCTAACCGATTTCTCTGTGTGCACGGCTGGGCCCTCTCACGAGCGGTGGGATAAGCACAGCGATGCGCGCCACCTTCGTCCTTTATGTGAGAGACCAGAAAATCAGCACCGCCTTCTATCGGGGGGTCCTCGCTGCGGAGCCGGTCCTCGACGTCCCCGGCATGACGATGTTCGCGCTGGGAGAGGGCGCGACGCTCGGACTGATGCCGGAGGCCGGCATTGTGCGACTCCTGGAAGAAATGAAGGACCCCGCCCTCGGGAGCGGCATCCCGCGAGCGGAGCTCTACCTGCAGGTCGACGATCCGGCGGCCCACCACGCGCGTGCCCTCGCCGGCGGAGCCACGGAGCTCTCGCCCCTGCTAGACCGCGACTGGGGCGACCGCGCGGCCTACAGCGCCGACCCGGATGGCCACATCCTGGCCCTCGCGGCACCCCTCTCATGACGGTCGAACGACCGACACCTACTCGGGGGATGCCACCATATCGGGCTCCCCTCATGGAGGGACGATGAAAGCCGCCGTCCTCGGAGCCAGCGGCTTCCTGGGTCTAAACCTCGTACATGCCCTCCAGGCGTCCGGTATCGCACCGCTGTGCACGTACCGCGGACGCGCCCCTCGCCTCACGCTCCGTCGAACCGGTGTGGCCACCACCCCTGCAGATCTGGACGACCCGGCCTCGCTGGTAACGGCCTTGAAAGGCCAAGAGGTCGTGTTCCATTGCGCGGGCTACTACCCTCGCCTGTCCATCGACAGGGACGGAACCCTCGCCCTGGGCCTGGCACAGCTCCAAGGCGTCCTGGATGCGTGTGCAGAAAACGGCGTTCGCCGCCTCGTCTACTACTCCAGCACCGCCACGGTCGCCCCGGCGGCAGCGGGCTCCTCCACCGAGTGGCACCAGCACGTCGGCCCCCCCGGACACGGCGTCTACCACGACCTGAAGTGGCACATGGAGCAGCTCGCCCTCGCCGAGACGCGCTTCGAGGTCGTCGTGCTCTGCCCGAGCGCCTGTCTGGGCCCCTGGGACCTCCGAGTCGGAACCTCCGCCCCGCTCGTGGCGACTGCACACGGCATGCAGCCGCAGCACCCCGACGGCTGGATAAACGTCGTCGACGCCAGAGACGTGGCCGAGATCGCGGTCCAGGTCGGCAAGCTGCCCGACCCACCCAAGCGACTGTTGATCGCGGCGACGAACCACCGCTTGCACGATCTGCTCGTAGACCTGGCAGATCGCTACAACGCCCCTCCCCCGCCGCCAGCGCTCTCCGACGAAGAGGCCATCGCCCTGGCCGACGCCGAAGAGCATCGCGCCGAGGTCGAGGGCGGCCGACCGGCCATCTCACGGGAGCTCGTCGACCTCATCGTGAACGGGGTCGAGATCGACGGCTCACGCGCGAGTGCAGCTACTGGCGTGCACTATCGGCCACTGGCTCAGACATTGCACGACTACGACGCCTGGGCTCGAAAGAAACGCATTCTGCCCCAACAGCCCATTCAGGAGACCGCATCATGACCGCATCAATGGAAGACCTCGAGAAGGGAATCATCGAGATCATTTGCGAACTTACCGCCATCCCGACCGAGGACATCAAAGTCACAGACAGCCTGTCGGGCGACCTCGGCATGGACTCGGTCACCTCGATGGAGCTGATTGGCATGCTCGACGAGCGCTACGGCATCGAGGTCGAGATGGAAGAGACTCGCGACATCAAGACCGTGCAACAGGTGTTCGACCTGGCCAAGAAGCACCTCAACGACTAGCGACCTGTCCACGTACCCAGCACCAGACGGCGTCGCTGCCGTCATCGCGTCCCACACGCCGATCGAGGTTCCGGCCTTCCCAGGTCGCCACCATCCGAACCGCGCCGGCGTGCTCGTCCCACTCTATTGGGACCCGGACCCGATCTGCGTAGTGACCGTGCGCGCTGCGGGCCTCCGAGATCACGGCGGCGAAGTCTCCTTCCCTGGCGGCAAACCCGAGCCGGGCGAGGACCTGTGCCAGACAGCGATCCGCGAGGCGGAAGAGGAGCTCGGCGAGGCACCAACCAGGGTGTTTGGCCAGCTGTCCTCGGTGCCGGTGTACACATCGTCCTTCCGCCTCGAGCCCTGGGTAGGACAGCTCGCCGGGCACCCAGATGAACCGAATCCGGACGAGGTGGCCAGGGTGGTGGCCCTGCCCATCGGTGAGATCCTCCACCTACCCTACATCGATGGAATCCCCTTCGAAATGCACGGTCTGAGCTACCATTCGCCAGTATTCGAGACCGGAGCCAGGCCGATGTTCGGAGCGACCGCGCACACCTTCCTGGAGTTGCTCACCCTCCTCGCTCCCCTGTTTGGCCTGGAGGTTCCGCCGCTGAAGCCTGGCAAGTACGAGTGGGAAGACCTGCGCCCCGACCCCTGATGGCATAAGGTCCGCCCCTTGGAGGAAAGATGCTTCTGTTGGAAAACCGCGTCGCGGTAGTCACTGGTGCAGGAAGGGGAATCGGCCGCGCTGTTGCCGAGATGTTCGTTCGAGAAGGTGCAAAGGTCGTGATCAATGACCTGGAGTCCGATCCAGCCGAAGAGGCGCGGGCAGCCTGCGAAGAGATCGTTCCGGGGGCTGCGGTCACCTCCATCGGGAGCGTGGCAGATCCGCGCTACACCGACGACCTCATGCAGGCGGCCATCGAGAACTTCGGACAGCTCGACATCCTCATCAACAACGCCGGCGTCACCCGGGACCGGATGGCCCACAAGATGTCGGACGAAGCCTGGGAGCTCGTCATCGACGTGAACCTCCGCGGGACCTTCAACTGCATCCGCTCCGCAGCCCCCCTCATGAGGGACGTCGCCAAGCGCGAGATCGAGCAACACGGCGAGGTCCTCCGCGTCCGCAAGGTGGTGAACTTCTTCAGCACCGCCGCCATTCGTGGAAACCCCGGGCAGGCCAATTACACCGCTGCAAAGATGGGAAATGTCGGCCTTGCACGCACCATCGCGCAGGAGTGGGCTCCCTACCGCATCTGCGTCAACTCGGTTGCACCCGGCTTCACGGCAACTCGAATGACGGCCCCGAAGGGCCCGACCGACATCACGGGCATACCCGAAGCAATCCGCCAGCAGATGCTCAAGAAGATCCCATTCCGTCGCTTCGGAGATCCCGAAGACGTCGCTGGCGCGGTGCTGTTCTTCGCATCGCCGATGAGCGACTATGTGACCGGGCAGGAGATCAACGTGTCCGGTGGCCTGCAGATCCCCTGAGAAGGTCAGTCGGGAGGCGGAGACAATGATCGACATCATCGACCTGCTCGAGGTCCACGCCGACTTCATCGCGAGCCTGCATCGCATCCGCATCGCGGTGATGGACCGCAAGATGGCTACCGCCGCCGCCGAGCTGGCCTGGCTGAGACCGGCGCTGACCGAGCACATCAAGGGCGAGGAAACCCTCCTTTTCCCTTGGTATGAGGACGAGGATGTCCCGGCCAATGGTTCGAAGCGCGCCATCGCACGCGACCACCGGATGCTGGAGAAGCACCTCCAGGTCAGCCTGCAGGATCGGGGTCCGATCGCGCTAGCGGACGATCTCACCCGGTTCGCTGGGCTGGTCGAGCACCACAACGAGCGGGAGTCTCGCTTCTTCAAACCTCGCCTGGATCAGGTCATTCCCGCCGATGAGAAGCGAAAGATCCTCGCCTGGTTCGAGGCCTCCATAGCCGCACTTCCGCCGGTATCGGCGCCGGCCGACGACGATCCTGCGCCAATCGGCCCCGTCCCAGGCGACTCCCTGGCGCGCTGTCGCTTCGACCTGGCGACCGGCGGAGGAAGCCCCGAGCAGATCACCGCCCTTCCGGTCACAGAGACCAAGGCGATCCGCCTTCGCGATCGGGCCGCCGCCCACCTCGAGCACGGAGATCGGCTCGCAGCCTATGACGACCTCCGACTCCTGAGCCTCTTCGAGCACAGACAGACCTGAGTCACCGTAGGAAAAACGACCGGTGTAGAACATGTTACAGTAGCCGTACTGTATGACATGGTCCAAGCACATCTAGTGGGGGGATTCGGGGCAGTCATGGCGGCACTTCTGCTCGCGGCAACCACCACCGTGCTCGCCTGGCGACCCCTCGCCAGCCGGCCAGGAACAGGAGCCATCCTGCTGGTGAGTCTCATCCCGTGTGCGGCAGCGATCCACGGCGGCGGAGCACCTCCGTTGCATGCCGGACTGGTGGGCACCGCAATGCTCGTCGCGGCGGCGGCTCTGATGGTGCGGACCGACGAAGTAACGCCAGCGGACCGCATCAAAGCCCTGGCAATCGCGGCCGGATTCGCGGGCCTGTGGACGCTGGAGATCCAGAGGGGAGAGCTGAACACGACCCTCGCATTGGCGCCGCTGGTGCCGGTTGGCATGGCCGCCTTGCTGACCCTCACCGAGCTCTTATTGCGCGCGAAACGGAGCTTTCCACCGACTACAGCGGCGTGGATTCTCTCCGCGGGCGGCTGGTTCTCACTAAGCTTGGCCCATCTGCTGGTGTAGCGGGGCGGAGGCGGGCAACACTCGGCCCAGCGGGCGAACCGTCGGAAACCGCAGGATGAACGTCGACCCCTGGGCGGATGATGAGTCGAGTTCGATCGTTCCCTGGTGAGCGTCGACTGTTCTCTGCGCGATCGCGAGCCCGAGTCCGCTGCCCTGAACCCGCGTCGTGAAGAATGGCTCGAACAACCGTCGCTTCACATCGTCGCTCATGCCCGGCCCATCATCGATGACCTCTATCGTCGAATACAGGCCGGCGACCGCTGTGACGACACGGACACTTCCAGTCTCTCCGACGGCCTGCACAGCATTGGTCAGCAGATTGCCGATAGCCTGTTCGAGGAGCTCACTGTCGCCAAAAACCCACGCGTTCTCACCCGACAACGAGATCTGTTCGACTCCGTTGCAGGCGCGCTCGGCGATGTCGAGCAGGTTCACTCGTTCGAAGTTGGGCACTCGGGGTTGGGCGTAGTGAAGGAGACGCTCCATGCCATCACCGAGCCGCATCAGGCGCTGGTGCGCGGACTCCAGCATCTCGCGGGATCGGGAGTCGGGCAGCCCTCTGCCCACCGCCTGCAGGACGCCACCGACTCCTGCAAGGGGGTTCTTGACCTCGTGGGCGATGACTGCCGCCATCTCTCCCAGCCTCGCCAACGACTCGCGCTTGCGGAGGATCGCCTCTGCCTGGACTCGATCGGTGATGTCGATGCCCGACAACAGGAATCCATCCCCGTGGAAGACGACCTCCCAGGCGATGGTGGCTTCGGCGCCATCCTCGCGAATGAGCGCGTTCTCACACTTGAATGCGGACCCGCTCCGGCGGCGGTCGTCGACGTGCTGCCGGGCCGCCGCGCGACTGCCCGGGGCGACCAGGATCGCGCTCCACTCACTGCCGAGTATCGACGCCTCGGTCTTGCCGACCATTCGGCACGTCTTGCCATTTGTCATCGTGATGGCACCGTCCCCGTCCACAGCCACGAAGAGCGCCTCGATATGGTCGAGAATTGCCCGCCTCTCGGAGACCTCGCGGTTCAGACGCACTCGCACGAGATGCTGGTAGGACACAGCGATCGCCGTCACCCAGACCGCAAACAGCGACATGCCCCTGTTCGTGATGGCCTTGTAGGGCTCGACGGTCTCCGGCGACAGCATGAAGCCCGCCGCGATCAGCACGGAACCAGCCGCAGCGGCCACCCAGGTGTGCCGGTTGTTGGGGGCCCAGAGAGTGAGCAGTACCGGCACGATGTAGGGCACGCCAGATGCAATGCCAAGCTCGGTCCCAACGTCGTTCACAAAGGTCAACGCCAAGAAGACCGCCGCCGCTGGCGCCAGCAGGACGTGGGTCTTTGGAAGGTCTCGATCGTTGAACATGTGCAGCCAACGGCTGCAACCATCGTGCCGTTAGTTGAGACGCTGGAAAGCCACACTTGTGCGGCTGTGGGTCAAAATACCCATTGGTGTGGGTGAAATACCCCTACTCTTTGAGTCCGCCCAAAAGGCCTTCGAGAAGCTCGTGCTCGCGGATCTGGTGGGCGAATTCGTGCAGGCGCTCGAGGGCGTCGGCATCTCCCCGACGGATGGCATCCACGAGCTCCGGAACCTCGCTCTCGAACCTTCGATGTTCGGCGAGCAGGCGGGTAACGTGCTCTTCACCGCCTGGAGCGCGAAGGCGGATCTGGTCGAGGAAGCCGCCGGCCTGCTCTTCGTAGAAGAAGTGCTCGGGCAGGATGTCCCACACCCGCTCGATCTGCGGAAGTAGCGCGCCAACGTCTTCTTCTTGCAGTGCGCGCTCGACGAACTCCCTCACCGCCCGATGGGCCATCACGATGGAGTCAAACGTTCCAGAAGCCATTGCACTAACGAGTGTTATATCGCGCCGCCGGGCACAGATGGTGCAGGTAATCTGACCGACACCGCACGGTGTGAGCCCGACCTAAAACTACCAGCTTCTGGAGGCGATATGGCAATTCTTCCTGACCGATCGGCGTCCAACGAGGTCGTCGACGCTCTGCTCGCGGCTGTGTCTACTTGGGCTGCAGAGTCCATTGACGCACGCAAGATCGATAGTGACCACAAGATCGCGCCAGAACTGTTGGCCGAGGTGGCCGATTTTGGCCTGTTTGGTGCGTCGATTCCCGAAGACTACGAGGGCGCCGGTCTGGCAATGGGCGACGTCTGCGACATCGTCGCCGGTCTCGCCCGCATCGACCGGTCCGTGGCCACGACCGTCGGCCTGCAGCTCGGGCTCGGAACGCGTGGGCTCATCGCCTTCGGATCCGAGGCCCAGAAGACGGCCCTGTTACCGAAGCTCGCCGCCGGTGAGTGGATCGCAGCATTTGCCGCAACCGAAGCGGGTGCTGGCAGCGACCTCACCGCGATCCGCACCCGGGGCATACCCGACGGCGACGAGTTGGTACTCAACGGCGAGAAGGTCTTTGTCACCAACGGCGGCCTCGCCGACGTGTTCACCCTCCTGGTCAGCACACCCGGACTGGGTGGAGCACGTCGGGGCCACAGCTTGGTCTGGCTTCGCAAGGACGACCCCGGACTCACAGTGGGAGTCGAAGAGGAAAAGCTCGGTTTGCGTGGCTCTTCGACGCTCTCGATCTATCTCGACGATGTCCGTGTCGGCATGGATCGAATCATCGGCGAGCCGGGCCAGGGAATGCAAGAGGCCGGCCACGTGCTCGCCTGGGGCCGCACGGCAATGGCGGCCGGGTGCGTGGGGGCCGCTCAAGAGGCCCTGCACCGGACGATCCAGCAAGTCCAAGAGCGCGTCCAGTTCGGTGGCCCCCTGAGCAAGCTCGCAGTCGTGCGTGAACAGGTCGCCGACATGTCCGCGTTGCTGTACGCCATGGAATCCCTCATCAAGTACACGGCAGAGGTCGAGGACGATCACGGCGCTCTGGCTGCGAGATCGACAGCTACCAAGGTCTTCTGCAGCGACGGCGACTGGGAGATCACCGACATGGCCATCCAGCTCCACGGCGGTTCGGGTTTCATCGAGGAGACCGGCCTACCCCTGCTGCTCCGCGACGCACGCGTGACCCGCATCTTCGAGGGCGCCAACGACGTGTTGCGCACCCACGCCGGCGCCATGGAAGCTGTGGCCCCCGCAGAGAGGCCCAGTCTCGCCGAGGCCTATCCAGACGACGCCCTCGCCGCTGGGGCAGACGCCCACGCGAGCATCGTCACCGCATACCGGGCCGAGCTCCTCGCAGAGCACCGGACGCGCCTGCTTCGCAACAAACGCCTCCTGCATCGTCTTGGCTCGGCCGCCATCCTCCGCGAGGCGACCGACGCAGCCACCATCCGTGCACTCACCGAGGGCACAGCAAGTGCCAGAGCGAACGCCGAACACTGGCAGTTCATGGCGGGTGTGCGCCACGGGGCGGTCCAACAAGATCCGCCCTCAATGACAACCATCGACGCGATCATCGATAGCCGATTCTCTGGGGAGTCCCTATGAAAGTCCTCTTCATCTACCCGCGCTTCAACCGCCACGCCGACGACCATCCCGAGCTCCTCGAGCACGTGCCGATGAACGAATACCTCGGCTCTCCGTCCCTGGGAATCGCCATGATGTCGGCGATGACCCCCGACGACTGGCAGATCGAGTTCCGCGACGATCGCCTGGCTCCGGCCGACGTGCCCACCGACGCCGACATCGTGGCGCTGTCTTTCTTCACGCCCGCCGCCACCCGCGGCCTGCAGATCGCCGACCACTTCCGTGCCCAAGGCAAGACGGTTGTCGCAGGCGGCATCTTCCCGACCATGATGCCCGATCTGGTGGCCGAGCACGTCGATGCCGTCGTCATCGGCGAGGGAGAGCCGGTCTGGCCCCAGCTCCTGGCCGACTTCGCGAATGGAACGCTGAAGCCTCGCTACAAGGCCACCGAGTCCGTGAACACCGACGATCTGCCGGTGCCGGATCTCGGCCTGTACATCGCTCAGGAGGGCGAGACCTTCCTGCCCGATGACTACCCCCTGCAGATCGGCCGCGGATGCATGCTCGAGTGCCACGCCTGCGTGCTCCCAACCTCGATGACGTCCAAGCTGCGGCCCTTCTCGCTGCCGCAGATCATGGCTCAGCTCGACCAGCTCGACGCCGCTGGCAAGCGCGCCTGCCTGACCGAGGACACCAGCTGGTTCCCAGGGAAGAAGACCCGAGGCGTACTCCAATCCCTCTTCGACGAGCTCATCGCCACCGACCGGGTCGCAAGCATCAGCTACATCGGAATCTCGATGCCGATGATCAACGCCACCCCGACCCGGCTATTCGACAAGGCCAAGCAGGCGGGCGTCGACATGTTCTACTTGGTCGGCGGGTTCGACCCGATCACCATGAACGCGTTCTCGGGCGAGCATGCCAGGGCCGCCCAGAAAGCCGAAGATGCCATCAACAAGGCCCACGACATCGGGATCGTGCCTTACACCTCCTTCCTGCTCGGAGGCGAAAAGGACAACCTCGGCACCGTCGACCGTATCCTGGAGTTCTCGAACAAGACCAAGATCGAGAAGGCCGAGTTCGCCATCGCCACGCCCTACCCAGGCACGCCGCAGTGGCACAAGCTCGTCGCCGAGGACCGGATCCTCACCCGCCAGTGGAGCAAGTACAACGACAGCAATGCCGTGTTCAAGCCCGCGCAGATGACCGCTGATCAGCTA
>PJEL010000083.1_pt1 | contig 103423 bp, 87 predicted proteins | sample 1853271 | NCBI WGS metagenome assembly PJEL01 (sample SAMN08108733, study PRJNA415343) | Invertebrate metagenome, whole genome shotgun sequencing project. | host: Globobulimina | place: Sweden: Gullmar Fjord | collected 2015-08
GGAGAGATCTGGATGATATGCGGGTTCTCACCGATATGTTGCAGGTATCGGACCTCTTCGCCATAGGCGCCCATCTCGAGATCGAAGGCGATCAGCGCGTTGCCGCGGAAGTGGGACGCCAGCAGATACCGGCCGTCGGCGGTCAAGGCCATGCCGGCGCCGCCGATCAGGCCGAGGGACGGTTCTCCGGCGTCGCGGGAGAGGCTCGGCAGCGAAAGCGCAGCGGGAACGACGTAGTTGGTCGTCTCCTTGACGTTGTTGTCCTCCAGCCCGGTGAGATCCATGATCACGATCCCATCGGGGTTCCGTGAGGTGAGGTAGAGGCGGTCGCGGGCTTCGTCGATAAGGGCGCCTTGGAAGCCGAGTACTCCCAGGTCGGTCTCGACGCGCACCAGCCCCTCGAGATCGCGGAAGTTGAAGTCGTCGAAGACGCCGTGGGTGTCGTCGCGAACGTCGATCACATAGACAAAGGTCGCGAGCTTGGACGGGACGTACAGGAATCCCCGGTCGCTGTCGAGCACCATGTCTGACATGCCGATGCCGAGAGTGATGAAGTTCTCGACCTCCTGCGCCAGCTCGATCACCGATGCGCCGACACGGCCCTGCGTGGTGGTGAAGGTGAAGGTGTCTTCCGCGGTACCGAAGCGCTGTGTCGGGTACAGCACCTCGTCCCCATTGCCGACCGCCGCGCCGAGGCGATGGGTGGCGCCGTCGTAGCCTGCGTAGAGGCCATCGAGGGTTCCGTCTGCATTTACCGTCAGGATGGGGCTCTCCGCTCCATGACCCATGAACGTGTTTGGGATGCCGCTCATGCTCGGGATGGACTGGTCGGTCGTCGGATCGGCGCGGCGCTCCCAGCTGTCGTCGGCGGCCTGGATTGCGTGACCGATGTGCCAGGAAACACCGTCATAGCCCGCGTAGAACATGTGCCGGAGGCCATCGGAATCGACGAACACGACGGGGTCTTTGACTCCGTTGTCGTCGAAACTTCCCGGGATTCCCGTACCGAACTGGAAGGGGTCGAACAAACCCGGCTCGGGAGTGAAGCGCTCGCTCGGGTCGGATGCCGTTGCCGCGCCGATGTTGAAGCGACTGCCGTTGGAGCCGCCGTACCAGAGCCGCAGTCCGTCGTCCATCACCTCGATGTGGTGGGGGAGCTGCTCCACGGCGTCCCAGTCTTCGTCGCTGTTCACGACCTTTCCAGACTCGGGTACGAAGTTGAGGCCATCTGTCGACGTCGCGCGTCGGATGTTGATGAGCCCGTCGTGGCCTGTGGCCCCATAGAACATCGTGTAGACGCCATCCTGCTCGTGCACGACGGGATGGGTGACCCCGCTGACGTTCCCGCCGGTGCCGGCTGGGATGAGGTCGCTGTTCAGGATGCTCCAGGTGTCACCCGCCCTGCGCAGCGTGCCTATTCGCCGACGGTCGTCATCACCGACCTCGGTGATGAAGAGGGTGTCCTCGCCGTCGATCTCCACCAGACTGCCCGGCAGGATCCCCGCCTTGGCGCGATTGTCCGGTACGACGCTGTTCAAGACCTCGTGACCGCTCGCGACCACCAAGCTGAAGCCGTGGGTCAATGCGCCGTAGCGCCCGCCCTCGACCACCAGAGCATCGAATGGCCCCGAGTCGAGTCCCTCGAGCCGCCATTGCCCCGTGCCGTCGACCTGGACGCCTGCCCTCGGCGGGGCAGCGAGATCGTAGGGGGTCTCGGCCTCGGCGATCTCGGTGATGTCGAACCACTCCCGCCCGTCGTATGACCACGCGGTCGCGTGGGTCCAGGCCTGACCGTCTCCCTGCGAGAACCACAGAATATACCTGTCGTTTTGGTATTTCACGACTGGGGCGGCGGCGTCCCCCCCCGGGATGACCAGCACCTCTTCGATCTCGGACCACTCGAGGCCGTCGTGGGCGGCGCTCTCGGTGAGACCGATCGTCCACTGTGCGCCGTCGAAGAGGCTGAGCCACATTCGCAGGTGGTTGGCGCGTGGATCGCCGCGCACGTACGGATCCTCGATGGACTCGAAGCGCTGGACGCCATCGTCGTCCAACACCTGGGCTGGATCGATGACGGGATCGTCGAATGGAACCCAGTTCAGTCCGTCGTCGGAGAACGCGATTCCGACGCCCGAGGCCCCGTCGGCGCTTCGACCTTCGTAGTACAAGGCCTCTCGACCGGCGGCCGAGGCGAGGGAGGGGGAGTGCACCGAGGTGTGCCAGGCGCCCAGCCCGTCGAGCACAACGGTTGCCGAGCTCGTGTCCCAGTCGCCAACAGGGCCGAGGCTCGGCATGTTCGCGATGCCGCCATCTGTCGCGAAGAACATGACGGGGAGTCCGTCCGCGACGATCACCACGTAGGGGTCCTCGACCGTGGACATTTGGTTCATGAACGCCGGATCGATCTCGACCCCGAGGGCCGACGGCGTGTATCCGAAGCCACCCGAAGACCACCTGAGGAGTCCAACACCATCGCTCTCGGTGATGGCCGGCAGCCACACACGGTCGAGGCCGTCGATGTAGGTCAGCGTCCAAAAATCATCGACGAGATTCCCGGGGAGCTCGACCTCGAAGTCGCCGACCTCGGCAACGGTCCCGGAGCTGTCGGCGTCCGTGAAGAATGCCCCGGACATGGTCGTTCCAGGCGCGACATCGATCCGCTCGAGCTGTTCGCCGGAGTGGTCGATGATCGCGACCGAGTGGTCGGTGAGGTTGCCGATATAGGTGAGCTGCTTGTCTTCGTCGACGACCACTGGCTGGGGATCGTCGCGCAGGGACAGAGTCTGTTGGTCGCTCTGCAGGGTAGGCGAAGTCGGATCTGAGAGGTCGATGACATAGGCCACGTCGTTGGAGACCTTGTTCACCGCTTTGGGGGAGAACCGGCTGGTGACGATCGCCTGCTGGCGGTCCTCGAGAATCCCGAGGCCGCCCACGTACGAGGGCAGATCGATGGCGTGGGCGTCGAGATCGGCCATCTCGTTGAAGTCGGCGTTGAGATCGATGCTGTCCCAGTTGATGAGCAGCAGGCTCCCGCCGTCAAAGGTCAGGTAGGGGTTGGCATTGGTCACTGCGAGCCAGGTCTCGTCGTCGGCCTCGTGGAAGCCGAGGTCGGTGGGCCCAGCCAGGCAGGTTCCGATACCAATTTGTCCGTAGGTAAAGGTGCCTTTTGGCAGGTCAGCGCACTTTCCCAGATCGGGTCCGGGCGCCGAGCGGATGCAGCCCGCGAGGGCGGACAGGATCAAGAGAAAACTCGTGCGCAACGGGGGGCACCTCGAACGTCGGCGGCGACGCCATCGGCGCGTATCCCATTGGATTGACTACGTCAGCACTCTGGCGGGACCTCCGACACTTCCTCACAATCGCCCCAGCCGTCTGGGATGCAGCTATCGGGGAAGAGGTAACAATCGGTCGGATCGTCAGCAGAGGCGGCCAGAGTCTCGATGGCCAGGCAGCTGCGATCGGCCACATCGCAGGCGAGGCCCAGTGTGTCGCCCGTGTAGTCGACGCACACGGACCCCTCGGATTCGGTGACGACAAACCCCTCCACGATCGCGCATGCCGTCTCTTGTGCGCATTCCGACGGGAAAAAATCAACGCAGGGGGTCTCGTCTTCGGCGGGTGTGGTCTCACACGCCTCGAGCAGGATCAGCAAGAATGTCAGGCGTCTCATTCCTCGAACATGACACGTCTTTGTCCATTCTGTTAGCAGGGCGATCCCCTTCAACAGGAGACCGACCATGGGTATCAGTTCAATCGGCGTCGTCGGCGCCGGTCAAATGGGCAACGGAATCGCTCACGTCGCCGCATCCGCGGGCTTCGACGTGACGTTGACAGACATCTCGGCGGATGCGCTCTCGCGGGCACAGGCGACGATCGAGAAGAACTTGGGACGAATGGTGCGCAAGGAGCGGATCACTGAGGCCGATGCTGCAGCCACCATGGCGCGCATCGCGACTTCGACGGACACAAACGCGGTGGGCGGAAGCCATCTGATCATCGAGGCGGCCACCGAGAACGTAGAACTGAAGTACAAGATCTTCGAGGGAATCTCCAAGGTGGCGGGGGACGACGCCATCCTCGCGACCAACACCTCTTCCATCTCCATCACCGCCATCGCCGCTCACACCGCTCGCCCGGATCAGGTGATCGGCATGCACTTCATGAACCCGGTTCCGGTCATGAAGCTGGTCGAGATCATCCGCGGCATGGCCACCTCGGACGAGACCTACGAAGCGGTCGCTGCTGCTGCGCAGGAAATGGGCAAGACGACGGTGCTATCCCGAGACATCCCCGGCTTCATCGTCAATCGCGTGCTCATGCCCTACATCAACGAAGCCGCCCAGACCTTGTACGAGGGGATCGCCTCGGTAGAGGACATCGACACGGCCATGAAGCTCGGCACCAACGTTCCGATGGGCCCTCTCACGCTGGCGGACTTCATCGGACTCGACACCTGCCTCGCCATCATGGAGGTACTGCACGACGGTATGGGTGGCGACTCCAAGTACCGCCCCTCTCCACTCCTCAGGAAGTATGTCGAGGCCGGATGGCTCGGGCGGAAGTCCGGGCGTGGCTTCTACGACTACCGGAAGTAGCCAATGAGTGAATCGGTCCTTCTCGAGCGCCAGGACAACGGCGTCGCTGTCGTCACCATCAATCGACCCAAGGCATTGAACGCCATAAATCCGGATGTCCTTAATGGACTGGATGAGGTGTTGACGACCCTGGGAGCCGACCCCGGATTGCGCTGTGTCGTGGTCACCGGAGCCGGGGGCAAGGCCTTTGTCGCCGGTGCTGACATCTCGGTTATGGCTGAATTCACCCCGGTCCAGGCCGAGGCCCTCGCCGGCCGAGGCCAGGGGGTCTTCAACCGAATCGCGACGCTGCCGGTGCCGGTGATCGCCGCCGTCGGTGGCTTTGCCCTCGGAGGCGGCTGCGAGCTCGCCATGGCCTGCGACATCATCCTCGCCGGGCCCAACGCCTCGTTCGGCCAGCCCGAAGTCAAGCTCGGCGTGATCCCGGGGTTCGGCGGAACCCAGCGGCTGGTGCGTCGAGTGGGCGTCACTGCGGCCCTCGATCTGTGCCTCACCGCTCGCATGGTGAATGCGGACGAAGCGGTCACGATGGGGCTTGCCTCGAGAAAGGTCGACGGGGATGTGCTGGAAGCGGCTGTCGCTCTGGCCGGGAAAGTCTCCCGGCTGGGACCGGTGGCTCTGCGCTTGTGCAAGCGCGCCATTCACGAGAACGCCGACTCCGACCTGACCAGTGCTCAGGCAGCGGAGAGGTCGCTGTTCGGCTTGTGCTTCGCTACGTCTGATCAGACAGAGGGCATGGCGGCTTTCGTCGAGAAGCGAAGGGCGACCTTTACCGGCGAGTAGGTCAAGGCCGGAGGCAAACCCATGGGCTGTGAGCTGTCGTACATATCCTCCTGGTTTCGAGGGACCGTCGGGGGTGACTGTGAATTGTGTTGGTTGCACCAACATATGTTCGTCAGTTTGCAGGTCATGGGTGCAGACGCAGGACTTGACCGGCAACGGAGCAGCCGGTCCGACGACCGGTAGCGCGGATCGGTGTGCCCAGATAGATCCGCCCCCTTCTGACCAACTGGTCACTTCCGGGGGTGTCACCTTGTTTGAGTTGTCTGAGGACCACCTGGCCATCCGCGACATGGCCAAAGATTTTGCCCACGGCGAGGTGCTTGCCGGCGCCTCCGAGCGCGATCGCAGTCACGAGTTCCCTCGCGGGCTCTTCGACCAGATGGGCGAGCTCGGCTTGCTCGGCGTGTGCGCTCCCGAGGAGTACGGCGGCTCGGGGCTCGACACGATGTCCTATGTGCTCGCCCTGGAGGAGATCTGCTACGCCGACGCGTCGGTCGGCATCATCATGAGCGTCCAGAACAGCCTCGCTGCCTGGCCGATCATGGCCTTCGGCACACACGAGCAGAAAGAAAAATACCTGACCCCCCTCGCCACGGGCAAAAAGGTTGGTTGCTACGCTCTTACTGAGCCAGAGGCCGGCAGCGACGCTGGCGCCCAGCGAACCAAGTGCGCCAAGGTCGACGGCGGCTATGTCCTCGATGGCACCAAGATCTGGATCACGAACGCGCCCCAGGCCGACATCTGCGTCACCTATGCCAACCTCGACGTCGAGTCGCGCCACAAGGGCGTTTGCGCCTTCATCGTCGAGGCCGACGCCCCTGGCTATAGCGTCGGAAAGATCGAAGACAAGCTGGGCATCCACTGCACGGGGACCTCCGAGCTCTTGTTCGAGAACCTCTTCGTGCCGGACGACCAGCGCCTCATCGGCGAGCACCAGGGTTTCAAGGTCGCCATGGCCACCCTAGATGGCGGTCGGATCGGCGTGGCCGCCCAGGCACTAGGCATCGCCCAGCGCTGTCTGGATCTCGCGGTCGAGCAGGCCAACACCCGCTTCACGTTTGGCAAGCCCATCGCCAAGCACCAGGCCATCCAGTGGAAGATCGCCGACATGAAGGTGCGAATCGACGCGGCGAGGCTTCTCACGTGGAGGGCCGCTGCAGCCAAGGACCGCGGCGAACGCGCGAGCCTCGAGTGTTCGATGGCCAAGCTGCACGCGTCCGAGACGGCAAACTACTGCGCCTACGAGGCCCTACAGATCTTTGGTGGCTACGGCTACAGCCAGGAATACGAGGTCGAACGTCTCTATCGCGATGCCCGCATCACGACGTTGTACGAGGGCACCTCCGAGATCCAGCGGATCGTCATCGCCAAGCAAGTCCTGGGATGAGCGGCAAGCTCCGAGTCTTGGTCGCCAAGCCGGGTCTCGACGGCCACGACAGGGGCGCCAAGGTCGTCGCTCGCGGCCTGCGCGACGCCGGCATGGAAGTCATCTACACCGGGCTGCACCGAACGCCAGAGCAGATCGTCCGCACCGCGGTCGACGAAGACGTTCAGGTGGTCGGGCTGTCCATCCTGTCTGGAGCCCACAACCGGCTCGTGCCCGCCGTGGTCGAGGGCCTACGCGAGCGGGGGCTGACTGACGTGCTCGTGGTCGCTGGGGGCATCATCCCCGACGCGGATCAGCAGGGGCTCACCGACGCCGGCGTCGCCGCTGTCTTCGCACCCGGGACGCCGTTGGCGGAGATCGTCGCTTTCATCGAGGTAAACGCCAAGCCACCGGTCTGATCGGTGGCCTCGATGGCCTCGATGACACGATCGTATCGCCACGGCTCGATCTGGTCTGTTCCCCGGGCCATTTCCTTGGCAATGCCGCGCTCTTCGCACATGCGACGCGCAAAGCGAAGACGTCCGCGCTTGCCCTTTGGGAAGCGAAGTCCAACTAGCGCGAGAGTGCCGCAGGGGGCCGCTGCGATGAGTACGTCGATCGAGCTGTCGGTGTCGCACTGACACACCACGGTGCTCCGGCCGATCTCGCCCCGACAACGAAGGAGCTCGACGATGAGTTCGACGACACCGGGCCGGTTTCGGAGCCACACCGGGCCGTCCATCACCAGCCCGCGAGCTTTGATGAGGGCTTTGGACCAGGCGCCGGTCCTCACGCGACGGAGGATCGCCTTCTGAAGCGCGGGCGTGTCAAGATATCTGCAGGCGTCGCCAGCGACTCGTCTTGCCACGCTCGTCTTGCCGACACCGCTGGGTCCCATGATGATGACAATCGGGCGATCGCGCATAACCTTGGGTAGAGGCCTCTTTCCAAGGTACTCGGTGCTTGTGCCTACTAGGAGCGCAGGAGCCGTACAGATTCGTTTGTTCACGTTCAACCAATGCATCGGCGGCGGCGGGGGGCGATGGGTGGGCGCCCACGAAAGTAGGGGGTTGGGGACAGTGCGTCAACGAAGTTCCCACAGTCTTTCCACAGTGCCCGCAAAGCGTACGATGTAGCAGTGCTGTAGCGATCTGTATGGCATGATCGCCCCCGCAGTTCTTCGACGTTTCGGACCCGGTCTGGGGGCGGAGGGAGCCGATGGTGGGCCAGCATACCGAGCAGTGGATTTCCGATGCCTTGACTGGACGGATCCCGATGTCCAGCGGATCGGGGTGACGGCCACATATGTCAGGTTGAGAGCCGACTTAGTTTTCCACAACGTTTTCCATAGGCTAGGAACCGCTGCTGGAGGTCATCCCTTCGCGGGGCGTGAGGGATCTCATGCACCGGAGAGCCAAGTTGGATATGGAACTGAACCGCCATTCATTTTTACTCCTGGAGTACACACATGAGTCATCGGATCGGCCGCGTAGCGGTCCTCGGCGCTGGGGTGATGGGTTCGGGCATCGCTGCCCACCTTGCCAACGCCGGCATTAAATCACTGCTTTACGACATCACGCAGGAGGCTGCGGCAAAAGGTGTCAAGGAAACCATCAAGCTCAAACCTGCGCCGCTGATGGACAAGGCCAACGCCGCCCTGATCACGCCGTGCAACTACGACGACCACTCCGACCTGCTTGCGGACTGCGATTGGATCGTCGAGGTGGTGGTCGAGCGTCTCGACATCAAGAGAAAGGTCTACCAGTGGGTTGCGGCAAATCGTAAGCCCGGCAGCATCGTTTCCTCGAACACCAGCGGCATCAAGCTCGCGGACATGGCCGACGACATGTCGGAAGAGATGCGCGCGCACTTCCTGATCACGCACTTCTTCAATCCGGTTCGCTACATGCAGCTGCTGGAGATCGTCGCCGGTGAACACACCAAACCCGAGATCGTCGCGGAGATGTCGGCCTTCGGTGACGAAATCCTCGGCAAGGGGATCGTCACCGCCAAGGACACCCCGAACTTCATCGCCAATCGCATCGGCACCTACGGGATGGCCAGTGTCTTCAAGCACATGGCCGCCAACAACATGACGGTCGAGGCCGTGGACGCGATCTTCGGTCAGGCCATGGGACGTCCCAAGTCAGCAGTCTTCCGGACCGCGGACATCGTCGGGCTCGACACCCTCAATCACGTGTTCACCAACCTGCACGAGTACCTGGTGGACGACGACGAGCGCGACATCTTTGCGTTGCCGGGTGCCGTCAGCACGCTGATCGCCGACGGGAGAACCGGGCAAAAGGCAGGCGCGGGCTTCTACAAAAAGGTGAAGAGCGGCGGAAAGAAGCAGATCCTGGTGCTCGACTTCGAGTCCATGGAGTACCGCGAGTCCAACAAGGTTCGCTTCAAGAGCACCGGCGCGGCGCGAAAGGCCGACAAGCTGGCCGACAAGCTCAAGGCGATGGTCTACGGCGAGGACGAGGCGTCCAAGATCGCCTGGGAAGTCACTGCAGACACGCTGATCTACGCCGCGAAGCGGATCCCAGAGATCGCCGACGACATCGTCAACATCGACAACGCGCTGCGCTGGGGCTTCGGCTGGGATGCCGGCCCGTTCCAGGTGTGGGATGCAATTGGGGTCGCGAAGTCCGTCGAGCGCATGACCGCCGAGGGTCGCACGGTGCCCAGCTGGGTCACCGACATGCTCGCCAGTGGTCGCGATAGCTTCTACGACCGCGACAAGTCGGGTGCGCAGACCTTTGCCGCGACCTCCGGAGAGGTGGCGCCCGTTCCAGTGCCCGCGGGGATCACGATTCTCGCCGACGTTCGCGCCGGTGGTGGGGTGGTCGAGCGGAACACTTCCGCCTCGCTGCTCGATCTCGGCGACGGCGTCCTGAACCTGGAGTTCCACAGCAAGTTCAACGCCCTGGACGAGCTCATCTTCGCTCTCTACGGCAGCGGCCTCGACAGGCTCGACAGCGGCGAGTTCGACGCCTTGGTCGTCAGCAACCAGGGCGGACCCGCCTTCTGTGCCGGCGCCAACGTCCTCATGATCCTCATGAACGCCATGCAGAACGACTTCGACGCCATCAACAAGGGCCTCGAAGAGCTGCAGACGCTGATGATGCGCGCCAAGTACAGCGACAAGCCTGTGGTCGTCGCCCCCCGCGGCATGACCCTGGGAGGCGGCTGCGAGGTCGCTATGCACTCCTCGGCCACTCAGGCCTCCGGAGAGCTCTACATGGGTCTCGTCGAGGTCGGAGTCGGGCTGATTCCCGGTGCCGGTGGCTGCAAGGAGCTGGTGGTTCGTTTCCTCGGGGACTTCCCCCAGGACATCGAGTACGACCCGAATCCCTTCGTGCAGCAGGCGTTCATGCGGATCGGCCTGGCCAAGGTCTCGACCTCGGCAGAAGAGGCGAGGGGACTCGGTTATCTGCGGCCACAGGACCGGATCACCATGAACCCCGATCGCCTGGTCGGAGACGCGAAGGCCCTTGCCCTCGGTCTGGTCAAAGCTGGCTACAAGGCTCCGAAACCGCGCGCAGTCAAGGTCCCTGGGACCACCGGCCGCGCCGCCCTCGAGCTGGCCCTGTACGGCATGCAGGAGGGTGGGTACGCCACCCCCCACGACATGGTGGTGAGCAAGCAGCTCGCGAACGTGGTGTGCGGCGGCGATGTGCCGTGGGGCACCGTGCGGACCGAGCAGGATCTGCTCGATCTCGAGCGCGAGGCCTTCCTGTCGCTATGTGGAACCGAGGGAAGCAAGGCCCGGATGCAGCACTTCCTGCAGACTGGAAAGCCGCTTCGCAACTAGGCTTCGAGCCCTCAGCTGCCAGTCTTCGGCTGGCAGCTGCCCAATCCATCCCATGCACAAACAAGAAAATCAAAACCAAACTTCGCTGAAAGCTGATCACCGATCGCTGACAGCCGAATCCCGGAGGGATTCTCATGCGTGAAGTCGCCGTTGTATCCGCAGTCCGAACCGCCGTTGGCAAGGCCAAGCGCGGCACCCTCAAAGACACCCGTCCCGACGACATGCTCGGCATGGTCCTCAAAGCAGCCGTAGAGCGCGGTGGGCTCGACCCCGCCGAGCTCGATGATGTGGTCGTTGGAACCGCCATGCCCGAGGCCGAACAGGGCATGAATGTCGCCCGTATTGGTAGCTTCCTCGCCGGTATTCCCGACGAGGTCCCCGCGATGACCATCAACCGTTTCTGCTCCTCGGGACTCCAGAGTCTGGCCCAGGGCGCAGCGGGGATCATCGCGGGTTGGCAGGATGTCGTCCTCACCGGTGGCGTCGAGTCCATGACGCTCATCGCCATGGGCGGCGAGAAGCCAGCTCCGAACCCGACCCTGATGGCCGAGAGGCCCGAAGCCTACACCCCGATGGGGATCACCGCCGAGATCGTCGCCGATCGTTTCGACGTGACCCGCGCCGATCAGGATGCGTTTGCGCTGAAGTCCCACGACAAGGCCCTCGCAGCCATTGCGGCTGGCAAGTTCAAGGACGAGATCGTCCCGGTTCAGGTTCGGGTCTTCGATGGCAAATCCTGGGACGAGGTGACCTTCGACACCGACGAGGGCCCACGCGGTGGATCGACCATGGAGGGACTCGCCAAGCTCCGGCCTGCGTTCAAGGCCACCGGATCGGTCACAGCCGCGTCCTGCTCCCAGATGTCTGACGGCGCGGCCGCGATATTGCTGGCCGGACGGGACGTTGCCGAGAAGAAAGAACTCCCGATCCTCGGGGTCCTCAAGTCTTACCGCGTCGTCGGCGTGCCGCCGGAGATCATGGGAGTCGGTCCTCTCTACGCGATCCCAAAGGCAGTCGAAGCGGCTGGACTGAAGATGGAAGACATCGGTCTGTACGAGATCAACGAGGCGTTTGCGGCCCAAGCGGTCTACTGTGTGCGCGAGCTCGGCATCGATGCAGACAAGGTCAACGTGAACGGTGGCGCCATCGCCCTCGGTCACCCCCTTGGCTGCACTGGCGCAAAGCTCACAGCGACTCTGCTCCACGAGATGAAGCGGCAAGGCGTCAAGTACGGCGTCGTGTCGATGTGCATCGGTGGTGGCATGGGTGCGGCCGCGGTCTTCGAGAACCCCGACGCGTAGCATTCTGCGCCCGGTCGACCACAACGTACCGTCTAAACGCAGTTTAGACGGTACTTGTGCAGCGAACGGGTGAGAATCATTTCAGGTGTGGCGCGCGCATGCGCGTCACTTTGTTGTAGTTTCGGGGGGCACAACCGGAGCCTGCGACGGTTGAGCGTGTCGATCGTCGCCACGCAGCGGGCTTTCTGACGGCTGACAGCTGACAGCCGACAGCTGGCCTGCTACGTGCCGCCGATGAAAGCAGACGAGGCCAGATCCGCGGGGATGTCCTTCAGTACGCAGGTCCTCCTCGGGATGGCCTTGCTGCTGTTGGCCCTGATTGTCGGCTCGTACACCCAGCAGTGGGTGGTGCCGTCGCGAACAATGCCCCAGATCGTCTACGACTCCTCGCGAAACGTGACCGAGGGATGGAAGATCTGGTTCGCATTGGCTGCGCTCGTGGTTATCGGACGCTGGCAGTTCTTCGAGGATAGGCCCCGAAGGTGGTTTCTCGGCTTCCTGACGGTGCTGTGCCTGGTGAACTACGCCCGGTGGGGACCCAAGTCGACTGTGGAGCGCGTCGATGCGTACGACATGGTCCACTACTACTTGAACACCAAGTACATGGACGAGCTCGGCTACTGGGACCTGTACGCGTGCGCGATCCTCGCCGATCACGAGAACGGCGGCCCCCGCTTCAAGAAGCAAGGGCCCGTGTACATGGCCCAAGACGAGGCGGGCCACAAGCTCCAGCCCATCGGTCACGCCATCGCCCGCGGAAAGAAGGTTCGAGCAGACAAGTTCACGCCCGAGCGCTGGGAGCAATTCGAGCACGACTTCCTGTACCTGCAGCGCGACATTCGCGGCTTTACGCGCTGGCACAATCCCGAGGCCATACCGCCCTCGTTCAGCAACGATCTCTGGAAGCAGATGATCCAGGATCACGGCTTCAACGGGACGCCGGCCTGGACCTTGGTGGCCCGTCCGATTGCGTCGGTGGTGCCGGTCGAAGCGATCAAGCTCCTCGGTTTCCTCGATCTCTTCCTCTTCATGGCGGCAGTCGGTGCTGTCGTGTGGGCGTATGGCGGCACTGCGGGCATGATCACGGTGATCTGGCTGGCTACGACGTACTCGATGCGCTGGCCGACCCTCACCTGGGCTTTCCTTCGCTACGACTACGTGTGCATGCTGATCATCGCGACGGCCATGCTCAAGAAAAACGCCCACGCCTGGGCCGGCGTCGCCACCGCATATGCCGCGACGGGCAGGTTCTTTCCGGCCCTATGGATGTGGGGCCCCTTCATGAAGGGAGTATCGGGGCTGGTGCGCGGAAAGGTCTCCAAGCCGCTGCTGTTCATGGCGGCGGCGTTCCTGATCGGCGTGGTTGCGCTCCAGGCGGGGGCGGCGGCACGTTTCGGCCCGAGCCAGGTGCAGTCCCACTTCGAGAACATGATGGATCACAATGATCCACTCCAGCTCTCCTCCCGGCGGATAGGAATGGCTCTGGGGCTCACCCACAAGCTCGCCGGCCCCACAGATCTCGAGAGACTGCCCAGGCTCCTCAGCAAGGAGCGCAAGCAGGTCATCGCCGACCAGAAGCCCGTGCGGCTCGTCATCGCCGGTGTCTTCCTGCTGATCATGGGCTGGGGGCTGCGGAGACTCCGCGACGACGAGGCCTTCGGGTTCGGATTCCTGCCGTTCTTCCTGCTCACTACGGCGAGCTACTATTACTACGTGGCCCGGGCCACCCTGGTGGTGATCCACGCCGGAGATCTGGACAAGTCCCGGAACCGGGTCGGCCTTGTGCTGCTGTTCTCGATGGAGGTCTTCTGCAACTATGCGGCCCGGATGCACGGGAGCAATCGCATGTTCCTCATCGGCTATCTCTCCTGGCTGATGATGGCCTACGCCCTGGTGATGTGCGCTTATGTGATGTGGGAGTCGTCCCAGGCCGAAGAAGAAGAGGCGGACACAGCGGAGGCATAGGGTTCTCTCAGATCAGGAACTCCAAGCAGCAGCAACCGGCCTGACAACAAAGGAAGCTCTCGCCAGTGCATTGGCAGGTATCGGCGCAGACTCCGCCGGAGATCGGCCCGCAGTCGCAGATGCAGCAGTCGCAGTCGTCGTTGTGCTTCTTTGCGCGCTTTTGCAGTTTGTTCTGCTCCTCCTCCAGCTGGTCGATCTCCTCGATCTCGCCCTCGCGGCCGGACATGGCTTGCCACCGCCGAAAGACTGCGTCGCGAGCACCATTTACGGCGATGTCGGCCCGGCGGGGAAGCTGGTCGACGAGTACGTGGCGGATGATCTCCCGATGGCGCTGGATCGGGAGGTCGCCCACGACGAGTTCGATGGTGGCGACGGCGTCGAGGAGCACCGTCACACAGTCCTCGATTCGCTCTCCATCGATCTGCCGGTCGGACGTAAGGCAGGGGTTGAAGTCTCCTTTCGCGGCGTCCTTCTCCACATCTTCCAGGGCGTCGATGACATAGATGGCGTCTCCGACGGACTCGCCGAGCTGCCGGAGCGCGGTCGTGTCGGCCGAGACGGCTCCGGGGAGCTCGGGAAGCTGGGCAAACAGGGCTCCAAGTGCTGCTCGGGTGGGTGCTGCTGCCTCGCGAACACTGATGCCTGCTCTCTCTAGCGAACCCTGACGATCATCGAGGGAGGTCAGCACGGTGGCGTCGATGCCGAGGTCGGCGAGGATCCCGATTGCGGAGGCTGTCGGACTCTCGGTCACCGGTCGCACGAGGCCGGCAATGGCGGACCCATCTCGCTGTTGATCGGCAATCCATTGGTTCGTGAGCAGGACCTGGACAGCCGCCGCCACTCGCATCGGCGTGCTCTCGGGCACGATGATCTCGCGGTGGGAGAGGGGGTTGAGAGGGCACCTACAGGTTCCGTGTTCGGCTCCCTGTGTCGTGAGGCCATCGACCGCCGCCGCGAGCAGCACCGCATCCCAAGTGAGCGTGGCGCGATGAATGGCTCCGAAGTGCGTGCCAAGGCCCTCACAGGTCCCGCAGTACAGCTGTTTGTAGTCGCTCTTGACCTCGCCTTCGAGCTCGCAGGTGTGTGGTCGTAAGGTTCCGAACAAGAGGACTCCAGTCGTCTGAAACGATGATACCGTCAGGCCATGTACGCACGCACAAGTCTAGCCATTGCCCTCTGTTCCCTGATCATCTCGGGCTGCGGTCCCGCGGTCGAGCCGGTCGAAGTCGACACTGGAGAAACCACCGAGATCGCCGAATGGATGGGCTTCATTCCGGCGTATTTCGGAGTCACGGACGTCGCATTCGGCTACGATCTCGCCACCCTCCAGGCGGTCCCAGCCGTCACGGAGAGCGAGGGCGTTCCGGAGATGCTTCCGATCTCCATCACAGTGGTCATCCTCGACGCAACGGCGTTGAGTGGGTTCAACGCCTCCAACCACTGTGAAGTCGTCATGACCAGCACCTCACCGCTTCCCCGGGCAGACTGGGCGAGCGATGCCGGAGCGTGGTTTGCTTTCGACATGCCGACCTCGGCCAGCTCTAGCACCAACTGTGGGGAACTGGAGTTCGATCCGGCCGTGTGGGGCACCGAGCCAGAATCGCAGGTCACCAAGTGGACCTGGGGCGCTGGGATCAATCCGCTCACACAAGATGCCATCGACGTCATGGGCTCCGACTTCACCGCCATGGAACCCTGGGTGCACGGCGGAGGATTCTATTGGGAGGAACTTCCGAACCTGAAGGATGGCGAGAGCGTCGAGGGCACCGACGGCGAGAAGCTACCCTATGACGCGGACGGATACGTCGACGTGGGAATCACCTTCGCCTATGAGATGGACGCCGACCTCAAGTTGGTGCTGGCGGAAGACGAGAAGGTGCTCATCCCCGGGGCCGCAATCCCCCAGCCCGACGACAACGTGCTCACCGCGTACTACGAGGTCCAGGTCAATCGATTCCTGAAGCCGGTTCAGCATCTGGTGCAGGAGCTGGAGTAGCCAAGGCGTTCTTGAGGGCGGTCCGAGCCATGCGGGTGACGCCGATCGTCGCGATGAGCGTTGTGACAAGACCCACCCACTGCACCCAGTGCGCCTCGGTGGCACTGCCATCCACGAGGTCGGCGATGCTGCCGACGGTGGACCCCACGTAGACATACAGCGCGACCGGGATGATGCTCCCGAGCCAGGTCCCGAGCACATAGCGACCCAGGGAGACCTGTGTGAGTCCCAGCATGTAATTGACGACGTTGTAAGGCGAGACTGGCGAGACGCGCAAGAGCGCTACCAGGTAGGCCCCTCCGTCTCCGATGGCCCCGTCGACGGCCTCGAAGCGCTCGTCACGAACGACCTTTGACTCCACCCACTTGCGGAGTACGGTCCGCGCGAGCAGGAAGGAGACCGTGCCGCAGCCGGTGGACATCGCCGAGGCAGCCAGCCAGCCCCACACCGGCCCGAACAGAAACCCTGCGCTTCCCTGGAGGAAGGATGCTGGCGCCATCAGGAGGGTTGCTGCGAGATAGACCCCGGCAAAGGCTACGTATCCTCGGGGTCCTGCATCTTGGACCCAGTTGAGCAGCGCGATGAGGCTGTCGAGGGACGGGCCGAACTGCCAGAGCAGGACAAAACCGACCACCAGGCCGAGCGCCGCGGCCGCCCGCTTGTTTCGTTTCGAACGCATAGAAAGCTTGTCTAACGCGGGTCTGGCCTGCCGGGAGCCTGGAGTTTAGCGGCACTGCTCGTCGGAAGCCCAGGGCATGGAGCTATCCGGGTAGGGCATCACCGGAACGACTTCGTAGGTTCCGCGGCAGACCCTGAGGTTCGACAGTGCGGTGGCGCGTCGACGGGACGTCTTGTCGGGCAGGGGCCAGAGCATGACGCCGCCGGCTCCCCGGGTCATGAGTCTGTCGCCGTTGATGAGGTTTGCGGCGACCATCATGCCGCGAGTTTCTCGGGCGACGGACATCAAGTGTTCGCGTTTGTCCAGGCTCCAGACGTGCGCCTCTGCGTAGTCTGCCAACACGAGCAAGCGGCCGTTGTCGGCGGAGAAATCCAGCATCACGGCGTCTCGGCCCCCTCCCGGCAGCACGGCATAGGGCGAGTTGGTGACCAGGTTCCAGACTCGGACCTCGCCGCCGAGGTAGCCAGCTGCCATCCAGCCGCCATCGCGACTGAAGGCGGTGATCATCGCCGGTCGTCCTCCGCCAGGAAGGTGTCTGGGGGCACCTTCTCCCTCGAGATTCCAGATCCTCACGTCTCCGTTCTCATCGCCGACTGCGAGCAGATGTGAGGCGTTCGAGACCGCCCACGCCTCACCGAGGCTGGAGACCTGCTCTGGCGGCACACTGAAGACCTTCTCACCGGTCTCGGCACTCCACAAGTCAATGGCGCCAGAGCTCGGTGAGTGCACGATGTACAGGCCACCTGGCTCGATCTGGACGCGATCGGCGCGATCTTCGAGCTGGATCTCCCAGGACATGGGGCCATCGTCGAGGGGCCACGCACGCACCTTCGCGTCAGAGAGGACCTCGATGAGGAGATTGCCCGCGATGCTGCGCTTCGATGCCGCGCCCAGGGGGTGCTGGATCGCCTCGCCGGGCGCGCCGGTCTCGGCGCTCCAGAGCGTGAGGCTGTCGGCTTGCACAGTGGCGAATTGCGACCCATCGCCGTCCCAGATCGCCGCTCTGGGTACGCCTCCTGCCAAGGGGGCGACGTCGCCCGACTCCAGGTTCACCAGGCACCCGCCCGTCGGCCCCCAAGAGAGCAGCTTGTCGGCGGCGGGCGACAGATTGGCCATCAGCTGGAGTTGGTCACAGCCCGGCGCCATGCGCGTCTGCAAGATGGGCGGGGTGAGGCGATGTTCGAAGCCGTCAGCGGTCGATGCCACCAGGTGCTCGCCGTCCTCTGTGAACGCTACCTTGCGCACGTCGGTGGCGAACCAGTCCAGGGTCTCGAGTAGGGCCCCGGTAGCGCCGTCCCAGATGCGTACCGCGCTGTCCTGTCCTCCGGTGGCGATCCATCGGGCGTCTGGAGAGACCGCGGCGCTCCAGATGGGTCCGGAGTGGCCCTCCAGCACGGCTCGCGGGCGTCCGTTCTTCAGATCCCAGAGGATGGCTTCGTGATCGTGAGATGCGGTGAGGAGGTGGTCGTAGTCGAGGAAGGAGCGGGTCGCGACTGGGGCCCAGTGACGAACCAAACGGTGCCGTCTTTCGCCCGTTGCGGCAAAGTAGACCCACACATCCCCCTGGTTCCCGCTCGCGGCGATCTGCAGTCCGTCGGCGGAGTAGCTCGCCCGGTTCAGGGTCTGGGGACTGCGATACCTCTGGACGACGGCTCCAGACTCTGGGTCGTAGGCGGTGAGTCGGCCGTCTGCAATGAGCACCGCCGAGCCGTCCGGAGACCAAGTGGCCGAGGCGTTCTCGACGTGCAGAGGCCAGGCCTGAACCTGCTCGCCCTCCAGGGTCCACACCGAGGCGGCGATGCCTCCGGCGATGAGGACCTGCCGTCCGTCCGGCGAGATCTGTAGGGAGTTTCCACTCGAGAGGCCGGGGAGCTTGGTTTCTTTGCCGCCGTCGGCTGGCCAGCGGACAACCATCCCTGTCTCGTGCAGGGTCATCGCCCACGAGTTGTCTGGCGCCCAGTCGATCGCCACGACCCGTCCCTCATAGCGGGCGGTGTGTAGGGTCTGGCCCGTCTCCGCGTCCCAGATGCGCAGCGGGCCGGCGTTGTGCACGGTGGCGACGATTCGACCATCGGAGGACCAAGCGCTGACCGTGTGTTGCGCCCGTTGTCCGACGGTTCGGCTGGGTGCGAGGGAGCCGGCAAGGCGCGCCAGCTGTCCATCGTCGGCTCCGGGCTGGATGGTGGAGAGCGCCTTGAGCAGGGACAGCGCCTCCCGAGGATCGCCCTCCAGCATGCTCTTGGAGGCCTCGGCGGACAGGGCACGGATCTCGGTGGCCCGCAGGGCGGCCTCTCGATCGGCCTGGGCGGCGACCACCTCCTCCATGGCATTCAGGGCGCTCATCCACTGGATCAGCGCCATTGCGGTGACCACGGCCATGGTGACCAACAGGGCGGTGGTCATGACTCGGGTGCGGCGTTCGAGGTAGAGGATTTCAGTCTCACTGGCCTCGGTGAACTCGAGCTCGATCGGCATTAAACCTGGGTTTGCTCGCCGTCGCCACGCCTGGAGATCGGCGAGAACGTCTCCCTGCCAGAGCGCTTCGTTGCGGCGCCCCTTGCGTGCCCATGCCCGGGCCTCACGGGCCAGGCGATGGCGGATCCGTTGGCCATCCCGATCCGCCTCCAGCCACGCCTGCATGCGATCCCAGCTGCTGATGAGGGCATCGTCGGCGAGGTGGACCCGGTTGTCCTCCAGCTCCACGAGCTCCGCGGTGATCAGGTGCGTGAGGGCGCTCTCGTCGAGCTCCTTCGCCATGCGGCGGATTGGGGTCCCGTCCTCGTCGACCAGGCTCATGAGGAGCTCACGAGAGCGGCGCTGAGCATCCTCTGGGAGTGCGACGAACGCCTGTTCGGCCTTTTCGACACTCTCTCGCTGTCGCTCCGAGCGTTGTGCCCCTTGCAGCCAACGGGTGAGGCGCTCGTTCAGCTCTCCAGCATTAGCGGGACGGTCCCCGATCTCGGTGGACATCGCGTTCAGACAGATCTGCGCCAGAGGGTGCGGAACTCTGGGCAGCGCGTCCAGGGCGCCACGGCAGTCGGGCTCGTCGTTGGGCGTCTTGCCGGTGAGGATGCAATAGAGGATGGCGCCCAGAGCCCAGACGTCGGAAGCTGGCCCCAGCTTGGGGGTGTCTCCCGCCGCTTGTTCCGGCGACATGAAGCCCTTCGTACCTGCCACCTCGCCGATATTTGTGTGCTCGCCGCCCAGGGAGGCAGAGCTGGTGCGGACGGGGCTCTCGGAGAACGCTTTGGCCATGCCTGTGGCCTTGGTGGGCAGATCGGTGTCAGAGGCCCGGATCTGGTCCTTGTCGAGGATCTTCACGAGTCCCCAGTCGACGACGAAGATCACTCCAAAGGTTCCGAGCATGACGTTGGCTGGCTTCAGATCCCGGTGGATGACGCCGCGGGCGTGGGCATAGGCGAGCGTCTCGCAGACCTGCTGAAACGCGTCCATGAGCTTGAGGAAGTCCCAGCCCGTTTCCGTCGTTCCCCAGGTCTCTTCTGTACTCACGGCCATCAGTTCATCGATCACTTCATAGAGCTCCCGGCCGTGGATCTCCCGCATCGTGTAATAGAAGCGGCCGTCGGCGAGCTGTCCGAGCTCGTAGACGGGCACCACGCCGGGATGCTCGAGCTGGGCGGTCGCTTGGGCCTCGAAGATGAATCGCGTGCGCTTGGTGGTTGCGCCGCCGCTGTCGATGATCTTCATGGCGACGATGCGGTTGAGCTCGTTGTCCTTGACTCGCCAGACCTCGCCCATTCCGCCCTGACCGATCAGCTCCAGGGATTCGAAGCGGGGACCCTTGGGGGCGGCGATGTTCGAAGCGGCCGCAACTTCATCGCCAAAGCCGATTGTCGGCAGCGAACTCGAAGAGGGCAGGCGGGAGAGGCCAGCCTTGAAGTCAGGCAGCTTTTCGCTCATTCATCGGAGGGTACACCGAACGAATGCCGTCTACCGTCAACGAACGGTGTGGAGGCGGCCAACTGTAGAGGTTAGCCAGCCTGGCTGCTGATGCCCCACATGAGCGCAATGCGGCGGATGATGTTGGCCTCGACGTCGACGAGCCCATCGCTCTGGGCCATGTCGACCAGGCAGGTGTGGATCATCTCGCGAGCGTCCTGATTCTCGATGTTCGCGGCGAAGTCGATCGCGTCGTCAATGTTGTTGAAACGCCCCTTTTGGGCCTCGAACGCGGAGGCGAACGCCTCTTGGCCCATCTCGGCACCGAGCTGACCGAGCTCGGCCATCTCCTCTTCGCTCATTTCGCCGTCGGCACTGACCATCTGTGCCACCAGTCCGATGAGGGCGAGGCGCTCGTCTGCGTTGAGATCCGTGAGATTCATGGCATCCGTCCTGAGGTGTGGCACATCGTATATCAGTTGCGAACACGTGCGCGTAACCCCTCGTTCTCTCATCGCGAGATCTGACCGCTTCTCTTGTCGGTCATTGTGCCTACATTTCTCGAAATGGATTCCGTTCTTTCTGTTTGCCGGCCTCGGCATTCGGATTAGTAAGTGAGTGAACACTAACTAATGGCGTCGAGATGGCCAGACCTCAAAAAGTCTCCGACGAAGAGATCCTCACTGCAGCGCGTGCTTGCTTCCTCGAGCACGGCGCGAGCGTCTCCATCTCTCGCATCGCTGAGCGCCTCGGAGTGTCCCAGGCAGCGCTCTTCAAGCGATTCGGCACCAAACAACAGCTGCTCCTGAGAGCGATGATGCCGACGGCAGATCCACCGTGGGTGTTGATCGCCGCCGACGGTCCGGACGAGCGTCCCATCGACGTCCAGCTCAACGAGTTTGCCCTTGGTTTGGTCGCTTTTTTCCGTCACATGCTTCCGTGTATGGCTGTGCTTCGCGGCAGCGGGATCAACCCCGAGGACATGCTGAAGAGCTTCGATGTGCCTCCACCCGTGCTCAGCCATCGCGCCGTGAGCGCCTGGTTCCAGATGGCGATGGATCAGGGAAGGATCCGCGAGTGCGATGCCTCGAGCCTGGCGTTCAACTTCATCGGCGCCTTCCATGGTCGAATCATGATCGATCACCTGGCCCCCGGCTACTTCGGTGAGATCGAGCCCGAAGCGTTTGTCGCCCACACCGTCGATCTGTTGATGAACGGCCTGAAGGTGCAGCAATGAGCTTGCTTCTGGTGATCTGTTTCGTCGTCGCCCAGGCCGTCGAGCCGATCGAGATCTCCTCTGCGGAGCGATTCAGCATCGAGGCAGATGGCGCTGTGGGCAACGCACCCTGGTGGGACGGATTTGGCGATCCACTCCTCACAGCGGCCGTCGAAGAGGGCGTGGCCAAGAACGGCAACCTCGGCAGCGCCTGGGGCCGGATCAAGCAGGCGGACGCCATTGCCATCCAGACGTTTGCGCCACTGCTTCCCAGGGCCAGCTTCGATGTGTCGGTCAACTCGGCTCCGTGCGACGGCTGCACAGCGCTTCCGCCGACCTATCAGCCCGATCCCGAAGAGCCGGATCTGCTGCACAACGCTTCGGCGCTCTTCGTGGCGGGCTGGCAGATCGACATCTTCGGGCGCCAGACCGCTGCCTGGCGAGCCGCTGCTCTTGACTCGAGAGCCACCAAGATCGACCGTGAGAACTCCGAAATCGCCATCGCAGGCCTCATCGCCGAGGCCTACTTCGACGTGGTCACCGCCACCGACCGGGTCTCGCTCATCGAGGGTCAGATCGAGGCCCAGGAGAACCTGCTCGAGCTGATGACGCTGCGCTACGAACAGGGGACGGCGACTGGCCTCGACGTACTTCAGCAGCGGCAGGCTGTCGCGGCCACCCAGGCCCTGCTCCCAGACGCGCGGATCCTGCTGCATATGCGCGCGAAGCAGCTCGCCGCCCTCGTAGGCCGCACCCCGAGCAATCCCGTGGACGTTGGGGGAGCGCTGCCCGACCCAACTCAGCTGCCACCGACAGGAACCCCGGCGGAGCTCCTGGCCAATCGGCCCGACATCCAGGCGTCCTTCAAGCGTGTCCAGGCCAGCCGCGCCCGCACCACAAGCGCCCAGCTCGGACTGCTGCCGACGCTCCAGCTGCAGGCAAACGCGGGCTGGACGGCCCTGTGGATCAGCGACCGCACCAACGACACGACCTATGGCTTCGGCGGGACGGTCTCGATACCGCTCTTTGGCGGCGGAGCCCGACACGGTGCAGTTCGACAGGCTCGGGCAGGCCGGGACATCGCCGTGTTTCAGTACAACCAGACCGTGCTCGACGCGCTGGCGGATGTCGAGACACGCCTGGTCTCCGACGACGAGAAACGGCAGCGCCTCGCCGCCGTGACCACCCAGGAACAAGCCGCCCGAGACGCCTTTTCCGAGTCGCGGGATCGCTACCTCGAGGGACTCGACCCCTATGTCGTCGTCCTCACCTCACAGAACGCCAAGCAGTCCGCCGAGCTGGGCCGGCTGCAGGCACACCGGGACGCCATTGGCGCTCGAATCAAGCTCCATGGCGCCCTCGGCGGGCCTTGGACCCAACACGACCGCTCGGAGTAGACCGTGCAGAAGACCATCATCCAGTTTGTTATTGCTGCGCTCTTGATCGCCGGTTCGGTGGTCTGCGTCGGCGGCATGGTGCTGCTGCGGCCGTCCGCCGAGCGCTCTGAACCGATCCCTCGAGTCGCGATTGTCGATGTGATCCGCGCCCAGCCCTCCGATCTGGTCGCCCGCATCTCGGCTACGGGCAACGTGGTTGCCGCCCAGCAGGTCCACCTCGTGCCGGAGGTCTCAGGAAAAATCGTGTTCCAATCTGACGATCTGCTCCCAGGCGGCCGGATCGAGAAGGGGCAGACCCTCGCTCGCATCGATCCCCGAGACTACAAGCTCGCGGTCCGGCAGCAAGCGAGTCAGGTCGAGCAGGCCAGGCTGAACCTCCAGCTCGAGCAGGGCCGGCAGTCCATCGCCGCTCGCGAGTGGGAACTCCTGGGAGAGGGCCGCTCGGCAGACGAGGCGCCTCTCGCCCTCCGAAAGCCACAGCTCGCAAACGCCGAGGCTGCGGTCGAGGCGGCGCTCTCCGGTCTGGAGAAGGCCGAACTCGCCCTGGAGCGCACCTCCCTACGCGCTCCCTTCAACGCGCTGATTACGGCGGAGAGCGTGGATATTGGACAGGTTGTAGGCCCACAGAGCCAGGTCGCGACCCTGGTTGGGACCGACTCGTTCTGGATCCAGGTCTCGGTTCCCGTCGAGGACCTCAACCAGATCGACATCCCCGGAGTGAGCGCGAGCGAGGGCTCGGCAGCAAGGGTCGTGCAGCGTCTCAGCGGCGAGGACATCGAGAGAGAAGGCCGAGTCCTGCGACTGGCCGGTGCCCTCGATCCACAGACGCGCACCGCCCAGATCCTGATCGAGGTCGACCACCCGATGGATCCGCCCGATGGGGGGCTACCGCTGCTTCCCGGCGCCTATGTCGAGGTCGAGATCGCCGGCAAGGTGCTACCAGAAACCGTCTCAGTTCCCCGGGCCGCGCTCTTCAACGGCAGCGACGTGTGGGTCGTGACCGAGGACGGCACCCTCGCTAAGCGCCCGGTGGAGATCGCCTGGCGCGCCGACGACGAGGTGATCGTCGGGGCCGGCATCGGTGACGGAGAGCAGATCGTGGTCAGTCCGCTGGCACTGCCCATCGACGGCATGCCGGTTCGAATTCGATCCACGGACGGCAACACCGCCGCCATCGAGCCGAGGTCCGAATGAGCTCCAGAGAAGCCGAAGTTCCCCTCGGGGGGCCGATCTCCTGGATGGCCAGGAACCCGGTTGCCGCCAACCTCATGATGTTCATCATCCTCATCGCCGGCGCGATGGCGGCCTACAACATGAAGCAGGAGGTATTCCCGGCCTTTGACCTGGACATGATCTCGGTCTCGGTGCCCTATCCGGGTGCCAGCCCGAACGAGGTGGAGCAGGGGATTGCCCTGGCCGTCGAAGAGGCGGTCCAGGGAATCGACGGCGTCAAACGTGTCACTTCGGTGTCCACCGAGGGCGTTGGTGCGGTGACGGTCGAGCTACTCCTCGAGGCCAACCCGGACAAGGTTCTCGCCGATGTGAAGACGGCCGTGGACCGCATCCAGTCCTTCCCCGAGGACGCAGAACGCCCCAAAGTGAGCCTTGTGACCCGAGATCAGAAGGTCGTGTCCCTGATCATCAGCGGCGACCAGGATCTCGCCACCCTGCATGCCCTCGCCGAGGAGGCCCGCGCCGATCTGCTCTCCAGCAAAGACATCACTGTGGTGGAGCTCGAGGGAGTGCGCCCGCTGGAGATCTCCATCGAGGTGCCCCAGGAGACCCTGGAGGCCTATGGCTTCACCCTGGACGAGATCGCAATGCAGATCCGTGCCAGCTCCCTCGAGCTGCCAGGTGGATCGGTGAAGACCGACGCCGGAGAGCTGCTGCTGCGAGTGGCGGACCGTCGTACGGAGGGCCACGAGTACGCCGACATCGTGCTCCGAAGTACCCAGAGCGGCTCTCACGTGCGCCTCGGCGACATCGCCGCGATCAAGGACGGATACGCCGATACCGACACGTCCTCGCACTACAACGGCAAGCGCGCGGTCCGAGTTGTCGCCTTCCGGGTCGGCGACGAGACACCTCAGCAGGTGTCGCGGGCGGTGCAGGCCTATGAACGGGAAGCGCGTGCCAAGCTGCCCGCCAACATCGATCTCGCCATCTGGGACGACGACTCCGAGATCCTCGCCGACCGTATCAGCTTGCTCGTTCGCAACGCCGGTTTAGGGCTGATCCTGGTGTTCTTGGTGCTCACCGCATTCCTCGAGTTTCGACTGGCGATCTGGGTCGGTCTTGGAATCCCGATCTCGTTCTTGGGTGCCTTCCTGCTCATGCCGCTCACCGGGCTGAGCGTAAACATGATCACGCTCTTTGCCTTCATCGTCACCCTGGGAATGGTCGTCGACGACGCGATCATCGTCGGCGAGAACATCTACGCCCACGAGCAGATGGGCAAGAGCCGTATCGTCGCCGCTGTCGACGGCGCCCGCGAGATGTCGGTGCCGGTCACCTTCTCGATCCTGACGACGATGGCCGCCTTTGCGCCGATGTTCTTCGTGCCCGGTGTGATGGGGAAGATCTTCGGGCTCATGCCGACGGTCGTGATCTTGGTCCTCGCCCTGTCCCTCATCGAGAGCTTCCTGATCCTGCCGGCCCACCTCGGTCATGGCACCGCGAATCGGGTCCTCCCCAAGCCTCTTCGGATGGTGGACCGGCTGCAGAAGCGGGTCTCGGGCGGACTGAACAGCGTCACCATGAGTGTCTACCGGCCGGCGGTGCTGCGCGCGGTGGACTTCCGCTACGCCGTGGCTGGCCTCGCCTTTGCCGTGTTTGTGTTCACGGTCGGAATCGTGGGCAGCGGCTGGGTGCCCTTCAACTTCTTCCCGAAGCTCGAGGGCGATCTGGTGAGCGCCTCGGCCCGTCTTCCCTATGGCGTGAGTGTCGAGCGCACCAAAGAAGTCCAGGCAATCCTCGAGGAATCGGCGATGAAGGTCGTCGCCGACAACGGGGGAGAAGATCTCTTTCGCGGCATGTTCACCCTGGTCGGCTTGGGTCCGACCGCTGGGGGACCGGGCGGCGGCAACCGGGACTCCGGCGGACACCTGGTCACAATCGAGGTGCAGCTGGTTCCCTCGGCAGAGCGCGAGATCACCTCGCAGCAGTTCGCCGAGGCGTGGACCGCGGCAACTCCAGAGCTGGCAGGTCTCGAGGCGCTGGTCTACGGAAGCAACTTCGGCCCTGGAGCTGGGGCTGCGGTCGATCTCCAGCTCTCGCACACGGACACCGAGGTCCTGGGAAAGGCCAGTGTCGATCTCGCCGACACCCTGCTCAGCTACACCTCACTGACCGACATCGAGAACGACTGGGCCGCTGGAAAGCCACAGCTGAACTACCATCTCAAGGCCCAAGGCCACGCGCTCGGACTGACCGGGAACGCGGTGGCCCGCCAGATCCGATCCTCGTTCTATGGCTCAGAGGCCGTTCGCGAGCAGCGGGGGCGCAACGAGCTGAAGGTGATGGTGCGATTGCCGGAGGATCAGCGTCGGTCCGAGTACGACATCGAGGAGCTGCTGATCCGCTCTCCCAGCGGTGGACAGGTTCCGCTGGAGGCAGTGGCGACCTTTGACCGGGGACTCTCTCCAACCGCCATCCGTCGTGAGGATGGCGCGCGAATCATCAATGTCAAGGCGGGCCTTGCCGCTGGAGTGCCCTCGTCCAGACCGGTCCTCACTTCGTTGGAAGACGACATCTATCCGCAGTTGTACGCCGACTATCCCGGGCTGAGTATCACCAAGGTCGGATCCTCACGAGAGCAGGAAGAGGCGTTCTCGTCGCTGAAGACCAACGGCATCCTGGCCCTGCTGGTGATGTTCACGCTCCTAGCCGTGCCCTTCAAGAGCTACGTGCAGCCGATCATCGTCATGTCCGCAATCCCCATGGGGTTTGTCGGCGCCGTCATCGGCCACGTGTTGATGGGCTACGAGCTGTCGATCATCAGCCTGTTCGGCCTCGTCGCGCTCTCCGGGGTTGTCGTCAACGACTCGCTGGTCCTCATCGACGCCACAAACCGCCGACGAAGAGAGGGGGTATCGGCGTACGACGCGGTGATCCACGGAGCTACGCGGCGTCTGCGGCCGATCATGCTCACCTCGCTGACGACCTTCTTCGGGCTGGTTCCGATGATTCTCGAGACCTCGATTCAGGCCCGCTTCCTGATTCCCATGGCCATCAGCCTGGGCTTCGGCGTGCTGTTCTCGACCTTCATCATCCTGTTCCTGGTGCCCGCCGTGTACATGATCATCGAGGACCTCACCCGTCTCGCCAGTCGGGCTTGGCAAGCTGTTGGCCTCACGGCCCCCGAGACCGTGGTACCACAGGAGACATGAGACCACTGATCCTCGCTGTCGCACTAGCGGCACTGACTACCGGCTGTGGTGGTGACCACGAGATCATCCGCTACGTCATCGATGCCCAGATCACCGCGCCCGGCGCCGAGCCGCAGCTCATGGACCACGTGCCGGTCCCGCACTGCGACAACGCCGAGCTCTCTACCGAGACGCTCCTCGTCTATGACGGGTGGGTCGAAGACGCGGTGGCGGCCGTACAGGTGGTCTACACCGGCATCGACCTGTCGGAAGGGGGCGCCACCAACAGCATGCACTTCTTCCTGGCCAAGGGCGATACGGTCGAGATTGCCGGCGCACTGAACGAGACCCTGTCGCTGTACGAAGTGAACCACCGGGGCAATATGCATCCCATCGAGGCCGACAAAAAGGGCGGCGACATCGAGCACTTCTACGAGGTGATCGCCCAGCCCGTGACCGAGGTCCATCACCTCGAGGCCAAGGAGAAGATCGACTTCGTAGAGACCGTCGACGGGTGGCCCTGCATCGAGTGATTTATACTCGGGCTTCTAAGGTCAAGTCCGGAGTCAAACCATGCCCGTTCAGCTCAACCCCGATGTCTTCCGGATGCTGCTCGCAATTGGATGGATCGATGGGCACCTCGACGAGGAAGAGTCCGACGCCATCCTCCGGGCGGCCCGCGCCGAGGGCTTCGAAGAGGCGACCTTGGAAGAGCTGAGCGCACTGGCGAAGGCGCCGGTGGATTTTGGAGAGGTGGACCGCACTGGGCTGAACGCCGCCGCGCAGCTATACATCTACGGCGTGGCGAGCTGGGTCGCGCGGTCGGACGACGTTCTCTCGGAAGAGGAGTGGGCGGCCCTACACGCCATCGCGACGGTTGTCGGGGTCACTGGCCGAGGCAGGCAGGCCGTAGATGAGATCGTAGAAGCGCTGGCGGCGACCTCTGACAAGCCCCTGAGGCTGGATCTGACTGGCCTCAAGGAGCGAATCGCTCACAAGATCGCGGAGATCGCGACCGCTCACTGAGTGCCGGTATACCGGTGGGCGACGCCCTTCTGGTTCACGCTGAGCTTGTCCGCCTCGACGCAGTCGTTGCCCGAGCACACCGAGTACGGGAACATCATGTTGTCGGCGAGCTGGTCCTCGCAGGTCGACCAGTTTTCACACCGAGGCGTGTCCTCCAGTGCGTCCCAGGAGTTGTAGTTGCTCTCGACGGGGTGGAACAGGCCCATATAGTGCCCGACCTCGTGGGCCATGGTCTCGCCCATCATCGACTTCTCGGCCTTGGTGAACTGGGCGTCGAAGCCGGCATGGGACAGCCAGCTGACCACGACATAGGTCATCGACGACGCCGTCAATGTGCCCGGAATACCGCCTGCAACGCCGTAGGTGTCGAAGTCTCCGTCGACCTGCTCGCCCATGTAGACCACCACGCTCCCGGGCTCGGCAGCGGCGGCGATGTCCACCAGCGCGTCGTCGCCGTCGTACCAGAAGGACAGGTCGGCATCGACAGTCGGCGCGGTGTCATAGGATTCGATGAGCTCGATGCCGTGGGCGGCCCAGACCTCTCGCCAGCGCTCCACTGCGTCCTCGGTCGCGGTCACGATTGCCGGGTCGGAGTCGACGTTGCCGGTGTAGACGATGCGAGCGTAGACCCTGCCGTCTGAGAGTATCGGGTCCTTCTTGGTGTGCAGCGTCAGGTCGATTTTTCCGGCGGTGTAGTCGCCACCATCGGTCAATGCGGCCAAGGAGACCACGTAGGTTCCCTCGCGAAGCACAGGATCCACGTCGCGGATTGGCCAGTTCAGAGCCTGGGTGTTCCCCCAGCTGTACATCGCCTCGGTCAAGGACTCGTCCGAGGTCCACCAGTCCTGCCACTTGAGCAGGACCTCGCCGTCGGGATCGGTGACCCGCTCGAAGGAGACCCCCTTGCGCGAGGTCCCAGTGAGCATGAACGAAGTCACATCGGGCCCGAGCTCGAGGGCGACATCCGTCGGTCCTGAAGGGTCGGCGTCGATCGTCCAGGTCGTGATCTCCATCATCGAACTCGATGGGAGAACTGTGACACCGGTGTCCGTCGCCGAGTCTACGAAGTCGCCGCCACTGCAGCCAGCAAGCAGAACGAGGAGAATCATGGCTTGACGAGCTCGCGGATCTCGGGTCGCTCCGAGGTCAGCAGGCGTTTGTGGGCGTTGATTCGCTCCGGGCCTTTCTCTAGCGCGAGTGCGGCGATTCGGGTGCCGATCTCCACCGGCAGCGCGTCGATCTGATTGAGTACGAGGATTCCTAGCCCGGCAAAATCGGGGCTTGTCACCCAGCTCTCGAGCTCGGTGTCGATTTCGGTCGGGTGCCCGGAGATCAGGCACCCGGCGGCCCGCATGCCCGCCCATGGGGGCGCGGTGACGTGGGTCACGAGGTACTTCAGGTCGGCCACTGGTGTCTTGGACAGCGCCTCCACCTCGGCGCATGGCGGACTGGCGTCGCGGTGGCTCAGAGCGCGGTTCATTGCGGTCTGAGCGGGGCTGAGCTCCACGGGGGAGGCGAGGGCGAGCGTGGACAGGACGAGCGTGATCATGCTCAGACCCTATCCGCGAAGGCGGCCGACTAGTGCGACATATTGCTCTTGGGCATCGGTCTTGCTGATTCCCTTCTTGTTGGCCCAGGCGTCGAACATGGCGCGGCGCTTGAAGTCCATCATGCCCGGGCGCTTGCCGGAGACATCGCCAGCGCTGCCCTGCTTGAAGAGCGCGTACATGTCCAGCAGGTCTTGGTTGCTGGGGCGCGCGGTCAGCTTCTTGGCGTTGACTTGGGCTTCGGTGAACTGCTCTTCAAGACTCATGTCATCTCCAGGGAGGAATTCCCCTTAATCAGCTACAGGCGGCTGTCGTAGGCTGCATCATGCGCAGCCTGCCCTCCGCTGCTGCCCACCTCGCCATCTCGGCGCTCCTGGGCCTCGGCTTCTTCGCGATTCCCATTCCCTGGAACGGGCGTTGGACGGTCATCTTCGACGTTGCCGTCAAGGCGGTGACCAAGGGGTTCCCCACGGCGGTGGGAGCGTACTGCCTGTTGATCATCGCCGTGGGTGCGGTGGGCTCGATCGCGGTGAAGTCGGGCTCTGAGCGCGCTCGCTTCTTCGAATCCTCCTGGCCACTGGCGATCCTGCGGGTCGTCGGCCTCCTCCTCGGCATCTGTCTGTTTGCGGGCGTCGCGCCGGAGTGGCTTGCCGAGAAGCGCGTCGGCGGTTTGATGTGGAATGTCCTGGTCTTTTCTGTGGGAGTAATCATCCCCGTCGGGGCCGCCGCCCTGAACGTGATGGTCAGCTACGGACTGATCGAGCTGGTTGGGACCTGGATGCGACCGATCATGCGCCCGGCGTTCAGGCTGCCGGGGAGGGCGGCGATCGACGACCTGATGAGCTGGCTAGGCTCGTACTCGGTCGGGCTTTACGTCACTCGAAAGCTCACGGACGACGGGCGCTATACACGCCGTGAGTCCTACATCATCGTCACCTGTTTCTCGACGGTGAGCATCGGCTTCGTAGGGGTGGTTGCGAGCACGCTGGACCTGCTGTCCATCTTCCCGGTGGTGTTCGGGACCTACTTCGTCGTGGTGTACGTGCTGGCGGCGATCCTCGCGCGAACCTGGCCAGTCATCTCGATTCCAGATGTCCCCATCGGGATCTCGGACCCGGAACCCGACGTGGGTGCTGCGTGGGATCTCGCCATGACACGGGCGCGGACAGCGCCACCGATCCATGCGGTTGCCTGGACGGGTCTCAAGGATGGCCTGCTGCTCGCCAGCTCGATCTTGGGCACGATCCTCGCGGTGGGAACGATGGCCCTGTTGCTGGCCTACAACACTCCGATCTTCGAGGTGATCGGCACACCGCTGGTTCCGGTCCTCACTGCGCTGGGGCTCCCCGACGCTACGATCCTCGCTCCAGCCGTGCTCGCCGGGATCACAGAGATGTACATCCCGGCGATCCTCGCCAAGGATGCGGCAGTTCAGGGGCGCTTCTTCATCTGCGTGCTGTCGATCTCCCAGCTGATCTTCTTCTCGAGCGTCGCACCGATGATGCTCGATATGTTCAGGGATCTACCTGTGAAGTTCTCGCATCTGGTCGGGATCTTCCTGATCCGTACAGCGCTGCTGATCCCGATGATCGCCGCTGCTACCTGGGTGCTGGATTCCCTAGGTGTATTCGGGGGGCTGTGAGGTCAAGGTGTGACCGCCAACTGTAGAGGCCGTGGCGTGCGTCTCGATCGCCCCGAGGATCTCGGGCCAGTAGGGTTGGGGCATGTCGTGACCCATCTCCGGGAAGATGACGAGCTTCGCGCCGGGGATCGCTCGGGCCGTCGCCCGTCCCGCGGCGATCGGCATGAGCGGGTCCTTGGCGCCGTGGATCACCAGGGTTGGCGTGTCCAGCTCCTTGAGGCGCCCGGTTCGGTCTCCCGAGGCATAGATGGCGCCGACCTGGCGGAGGAAGCCGATATTGCTCGGCCCGCGATCATAGGAACGCCCCGCAATCTCGCGGATGGAGGCCTCGTTTGGGGGCATGGTTGGGCTGCCGATGGCCGTCCACACCCGCACGGAGCTCTCGATGGCTGACTGGCGATCCGGTCCGGGTCGTCTGAGCACCGCTAGCAGCGCGCGTTTGGTTGGCTGCGAGACCGCCGCCTCGCCGGTCGTGGACATGATGCAGGTCAGGCTGAGGACCCGATCCGGGTGGTTGAGGGCCACCAGCTGCGCGATCATGCCGCCCATGGAGGCGCCGACCAGGTGAACCCGCTGCAGACCGAGGTGATCGAGCAGTCCGACGGCGTCCAGCGCCATGTCGTCGAGGGTGTAGGGTGCCTTGATCTTGTGGCCGAGGAGGGCTCCCTTGGCGAGTAATGTCCAGGAAGGAGCACGCATATGTGACATTCGGGTGCTCAAGCCGACGTCGCGGTTGTCGAAGCGAATGACTCGGAAGCCGCGACTGGCTAGATCTTCGCAGAACGGATCGGGCCACCAGAGCATCTGTGCCCCCAGTCCCATGATCAGCAGGATCGTCGGTCCTTCTCCCGGGAATTCCTCAAACGCGATCTCCACACCAGAAGGGACTTTGGTGGTGGGCATGACTTTTTCCTTGCAGGTCGAAGAGGGCTTGTTACTTGTCTTTTGTTGTGAAGCCCCGCTCGCCTTTGCGAGACGGGGTTTTCTACTTCCTTGGCTCGTGAAGATTGGCGGCGACAGCGAACATCGCCCCAAGCAGCACCAACAGGGAAACGAACTTCGCCTCCTGAACGAACCAACCGAGGGGCTCTCCCAGCGTCACCTTGGCCAGGGGTTTCAGCAGCTGATGCGGCAGGCACAGTGTGATCGCGGCGGCGACGATCCCAACGCCGGCCCACCTCGGCAGGTCGCCCCTCCACGCCAAGACGGATCCCAGCGCCATGGCTGGGAGGGCGAAGACCAGGTGGTGCTCATAGGTATAGACCGGGATCAACAAGGCGATCGCGAACAGTGCTGCGGCTTGTGCCGCGATGCGCTCGGCTGTTGCGGGACCGCGAAATTTCCACCCGCACGCCGCCAACAGTGCCAGCGAGATCCCCGCCGACAGCAGCTGGGCGGCAGCCCCGAGTCGTGTGCCATCACCGGGCAGGAGTTGGTCGGCCAGGTTCGGCAGGGAGTGGTTCGCGAACATCCCGATCTTCACGATCAAACCGTTGTAATCACCTGATCCAAAGGCCGGAAGAATCTCGGTATAGAAGCGGATCTGCCCCCCGACTCCAACAAAGGGAAGGGCGGCGATGGACAGTACGAAGGCCGCTCCGATCGCGGCGGCCGCAGCTCGACGACGGCCCCGGATGAGCCACCACGCGACAAATAGGGCTGGACTCATCTTGAACATGCACGCCGCGCCGACGAGGAATCCACCCGGGATCTCTCGCTTGGTCTCGGCGAGCCAGAGCCCGGCGATCACCAGCGCCAGGATCATGCCGTTTACCTGGCCCATCAGGTGGCCATACGAGACCGGTAGCATCAGCGAGGCCCACACCACGATGGAGAGGGGGACCGCACTGCCGAGGGGGCGCCACCACCACCAGAGCGCCAGCATCGCCGCGATCAGGAACAGCTCGTCGAGCCAATAGGCGATGCGATACCCCGTCTCGAGATCCAACGGCAGTGCCCAGGCCACCGCGAGCAGGAAAGGCGGGGGATAGAAGAAGGGATGCACGGTGTCTCGGGTTTCGTCGGCCCTCGCGGCGGCTGAGAGCGCCTCGACTTCGTAGGGATCTCCTCCCGATGCGGCGACTTGGACCGCGTAGTAGTACGAGGCAAAATCGCGCCCCACGGTCTTCTTCAGAGGCCCAGATCCGGCCGGAAGGGGAAAGAGCAGAAAATACACGTGGAAGAGCACCGCCAGGCCGGCGATGACAAAGGCCCACTTTGGGAGGCGGCCGCGCATCTTTGCGATGTAGCATGCGGCGGGCCTTGAAGGAGAGCATGCATGACGCAACGCACCGCGCCTTGGTGGTTTTCCGCTGCGCTGTGCCTGCCCTATCTGGCCCTGTCGTGGAACTACCGCTTCCTGTGCGATGACGCTTTCATCTCGTTTCGGTACGCGCGCAACCTGGCCAACGGCTTCGGCATCCGCTTCAACATCAGCGACGCTCCGCTCGAGGGGTTTTCCAACTTCCTGTGGGTATTGATCGCGGCGATCTTCGAGGCGACCCTCGCCGATCCGACGGTGTGGATGCCGGTGTTGTCAGCGGCGAGTGGCGCCTTCTTCCTGGTTTATCTTCATCGCACCTTGCTCCGCCACTTCCCGTTCAGCGCCGACGTGAGCGCGCTGGTCGCGCTGCTCGTCGGCTGCAATCCGGCGTTTGCGGTGTGGTCTACCAGCGGTCTCGAGACGATGCCGGCGGCCCTGGCGCTGTTTGCGGTCTTCGAGCGGCTGGTTCTCGCCAGGGACTACAAGCTCGGCGCGGTTGCCGGCATCGCGCTGTGCACCCTCCGCGTCGAGGGGATCGCTTGGTTTGCGATCCTGTGTCTGGTTGGGGCGGCCGCCTCGCTGCGGGACGAGGCCCTCACCGATCGTCGCGAGATCCTCCGCCCGATCGCGATCGGTGGTGCTCTAGTGATCGCCTTCTTTGCGGCATTTTCAGCGTTTCGCCTCGTCTACTTCGGCGACATCGTGCCCAATCCGGTTCACGTCAAGGTCGCCCTCGGCTTGGAGCGTTTCTCTCGCGGGGGGCAGTACCTCGCCCTGTTTTGGCTGACGTTCGTGCCCCAGGTCTTTCTCTTTGCAGGCGCCGGCGGTGCCATTCGCTGGCGGACAGGCAAGGGTCTGGCCATCGTCTTTCTCGCGGCTGCTTTCCCGATCTGGGCCGTCTCCGTTGGCGGCGACTTCATGCCGATGGGGCGTCTGTTGGTGGGAGGACTGGTGTTCCTGGCCCTCCTCGGGGGCTTCCTGCTGCACGGCCTCGACAACCTCGCCGAGCATCGCTGGAAGCTGGAGCCGGTGGCCCGGCGGGCGGTGGTGTTCGGCCTCGGCGGCGTCATCCTCTTCGCGAACCTGCTCCCCGGTTTCGACGCGCACATGGTTCCGAACTCGGTGCGAGAGCCCCTGCACTTCCGGCATTCGGATCGCGAGTTCATGACGGAGTGGGGACGCTGGGAGAACATGGTCCTGAACACTCGCCAGTTCGCGGTTCGAGGCAAGGCTCTGCGGTCGGTCGTGCCCCGGGATGCCACGGTCGTGTCGCGAGCCATCGGCGCTCTCGGCTACTACTCCGAGCTCTATATCTACGACCAGTACGGATTGGTGAGCAGTGAGGTCGCCCTGCGAGAGGTCTCACCGGACGCCCTCGATCAGTCCCCGGGCCACGACAAGATGGTGCCGCCGATCTTCTTCATCCGGTACGAGCCCGACATCCTGTACTCCCGGTACGTATTCGGGAGCGGCGCGGCCAAGCAGATGTACGACAGTATGAAGCGGTGGGTCGTTCCCAACGCCGTTCGCGACGTCTACGTGCCCGACTTCGTCGAGGTGGATGTCGGAGACGACCGCGGACGCGGCTTCCTCTTCATGGTGAGGAGAGTGGAAGAAGGGGAGGATGGACGCCAGACCTGGACCGAATTCGAACCCCGCCGGCTGGAGCTGAAGAAGGCCCTGGAGTCGACCCAGCGTCGACGGAAGGCAAAGGCGAAGGCAAAAGCCGCCAAGGCCGCCAAGAAGAGGGCTGCTGAAGCGGGTGCGGAGGAGCCGGCGCTCGAGCAGACAACAGCGCCCGATTCCGACAAGGAAGCGCCGGAGGACCCGGTGGAGGAGGAGTGAGCTTGCCGCCTTCTACTTGATGAATCCGGGGATGGCTTCTTGGAGGCCCTGGGCGGGGGCGCCCACGCCCAACAGAGCGCCGACGGTGGCCGGGATGCTGCGAACATCGACCTCCTCGCTGGCGGTCCCCGGCTTGATGTTCTTGCCGTAGCCAAGCAGCGGTACTAGCGTGTCGTAGTCGTAGGGCGTGCCGTGGGTCGAGCCTGTGTTGTCGCCCTTCCAAGAGAACAATACGCCCTCTTCGATCATCACGAACACGTCGCCGGAGCGCTCTTCGTGCACCGACTCGATGTAGGCCTGTCGATGGGGCGTGCCCTCGGGAAAACCCCCGTCATCGCGCCACGCCCACGCCCCCGCGATTCCGTCGCGCTCGCCGATTGCGTCAACGATGGCCTTGGAGGCGACCCTGCGCTTCTCCGGGTCGTCGTGGACCTCTGGAGGGAGATTGAAGGTGGGCTCGATGAACTTCAGCTCGCCCTCGAAGCCGGCGGCCTCGAAGGCCTCTTTAGCGGCCTCGAGGAAGCCTTCTTGGGGAACGCGGCGGGAGGAACCTGGCGCTCCGCCGTGGTCGGAGCTCAGGACGGCGGTCCAGTTGCCGGCGCCCACTTTGGCGTCGAGGTGGACAAAGAGCTTCTCGAGATCCTTGTCGAGGACGAGCAGGGCGTCCATAGCCTCCCGAGACTGTGGACTGAACATGTGGCCGACGTAGTCGGTCTGGGAGTAGCTCACCGTGAGCAGATCTGGTTTGTTATCGGCACCGAGCTTCAGCTCGTCGATGGCCGTCATGGCGATCTCGGTGATAACGGTACCAGCTTGCGGATGATAGGCGAAGTAGGCCGCGTTTTCGGCGCCAATGGCCGGATGGGGGAAGCTCGATGTGCCCCAGTTGTCCTCGGGTTCGAAGTCCTGCGTGTCGGGGCATAGCTCTTTGAGGGCGTCGGGCAGGCAGGTCTCCCACTCGCTGTCGAGGACCCTGGTGATGTCGGCTTTTGCCCAGTCTGGCCCCGTGAATTCTTTGGCTTTCTTGTCGAAGTAGACGAGCGCGTCGGGATCTTTGCCTGCGAGCATGATGGCGCCGCGGTCCTTGAGTGACACCGAGGCGACCATCCCGCCCGCGGTCTTCACGCGATCCGAGAGCGCCTCGGCGTTCATGTTCCCGACGCCGTCGCAGCAGTACACCCGCTCGCCCTTCTCCATCCAGCCATTGGAGACGATGCCGTGCACGTTGGGGGAGGCACCGGTGGACAGCGTCGCGTGACCGGGACCCGTGTAGGTAACTGCGTGGGCGAAGCGGGCCGTCCCGAGGAAGGCCTCCTTGCCAGTCATTCTGGCAAGCCCAGCTTTGAAGTGAGGTTTGACCGGTTCGAACAGCGAGAGCGGGAGCTGGTCGACGACGATGTAGACCACAAGGCCTGGCGGCGGAGGTGGCGGTGGCTCTGGCGGCGGTGGGGGGGGCTCGGGCACACTGCCCGAGCAAGCAAGGATGGCGGCGATGAGCGGGAACATGTCACATCCGGATCTGGCGAGACGCAATAGCGTTTCATTGGGCGACACGCGAGGTAGGATGGTCAGCGTACTGTGGGGAATCAGCTTGAGACGGTTTGCTATCATCCTGCTTCTGGCCGGCTGCGGGAATGCCGATGATCGGGATGGCGATGGCGTTGCCGACAACAAGGATTGTGCGCCCGGAAACGAGAATATCTCCCCTGACGTCAGCGAATCCTGTGACGGTATCGACAACGACTGCGACGGCGAGATCGACGAGGACTGGGACGGTGATGGCGACGGCTATCCAGCACAGTCAGATGCCTGCGAGGAAGGCGGCGCCTCTGTCGACTGCAACGACGCCGTTGCCGCGATCTTCCCCGGCGCTCAGGAACTCTGCGATGGCATCGACAACGACTGCTCCGGCGCTCCAGATGACGACGACCGCGACGGCGACGGGGTCGGGTCCTGTGACGACTGCGACGACGGCGACCCCTTTGTCTATCCGGGCGCAGCGGAGGCCTGCGACGGCATCGACAACGACTGCTCGGGCGGTGTCGACGAGCCCTGGGACATCGACGGCGACGGTCGCTCTCCATGCGATGGCGACTGCAACGACGACAATCCGGACATCGCCAAGGGCCTTCCGGAGCTGTGCGATGGGCTGGACAATGACTGCGACACCTACGTCGACGAGGATCCGACTTGTTGGGATTGCACCTTGGATGGCGACTACGACTACTGCGCCACCGATGTGACCTGGAACACGGCCTTCAACGTCTGTGAGGGCATGGACGGGCACCTGGTTGTGATGGATGATCAAGCCGAGAACGACTTTGTCGTCAACACCGGGCAGGCTTTTCTCGGCTCCTTTTGGATCGGTCTGAGCGACCGAGATCAGGAGGGGGACTGGGTCTGGATCGACGGCAGCGACTTCGGGTTCGACGACTTCGGACCCGGAGAGCCGGACGACGCGAACGGCCAGAGCGATTGTGTCGGGATCTACGACCAGGGCTGGCAGTGGGTGGATCTGCCCTGCGCGCTCACGGCGATGTTCGTCTGCGAGTACTAGGCCCTAGCGAACTCGTTTGCGTAGTGCTTCGGCCGTGATCCTCAGGAGGTTGAGCTTCTCGGCACGGTCTATCAGGGCATCCTCGCGGAGCTGGACAGTGTCGAGGAGCTCGTTCCACGACGCGTCGACGAGCCCCATGTCCGCCTGGCGGATGGCGTCGACCAGGTAGCCGTCCAGTGCAGCCGCACCCCGGCGCTCGGCGGCGTGCAGGACCGATTCGCTACTGCGGACCAGTTCTTTGTGCTCCAGAGTCGCGGTCTCGATGGCGGCAGCTTCGCGGGCCAGGCTCTCGAGAAGGGGCTCCCGAGCCTTCTCGGACTGTGCCTGGACTGTGTGAAAGGCCGCATCGAGGCGGTATCCCAGTGCGTCGAGGTCGCGAATCATCGTCTCGGCTTCCTGGTTTGGCTGTGGCTTCCGACTGGCGGCGCGCACCTCCTTTTGAGCCTCCCACTGGGTGATGATCTTGTCCCGGAGACTGAGCAGGGACTCGGTCGCCGCTCGGGCTTCGGCGGCGGGGAGCTTGTCGTGGGTCACGACTCTCTTGAGCTTGCCGATCAGCTTTGCGCGTCGGCTCTTGAGCTCGGCGACTCGGGTGCGCCCTTCCTTGCCAGAGGACGGCAAGCTGCGGGCGTCCACCGACAGCACATTCATGGAGAGCACAAGGGAGATCTTCAGGCCGATGGCCGTCTCGACCAGTTGCTCGTGATGTCGCTTGAGAATGGGTTTTCCGGCGATGATCGACGAGAGCTCCTCGACGAGTTCCTCGGCTGCTTCGAGCTCGGCGGCCTGCTCTTCCAGAGTCGCTACTACATTGTTGGCGGCGGCGACGTCGGGATCGGAGGAGACCTGATTCTGGAGCCAGACGGGGAGGTCTGCGTAGTCGGCACCGCGCAGGGGCTTGTACTCCGCGAGCACGTGCTCGTATTCCTCGGTGGCCGCCTCCCAGTCGCGCTGCCTCATCTGGAGGTGCCCCCGAGCGAGGCGAAGTCGACCTCCAGCAGGGTGATCCGGGAAATGGAGCAGGAACAGTTCGAGTGCTACCAGAGCTCCGAGGTCGTCCTCGAGGCGGACGTGGGTCCAGACCTCCTCGTAGAGTTGATCTGCCAGGTATTCGCTGTCACCATCGATCTTTGCGTAGTACTCGCTGGCCTCCCCGTACTCGCCCTGTTGATAGGCCACTCTGGCGAGGGCCAACAGCGTCTGATCGTGGACCTGCCGATCGAGCTTGGTGTCGATGGATAGCGACAGGTTGTCCTTGAAGTGCGTCGCCGCTTCCTCGAGATCGCCCTCTACGACATGGATGGTCCCCAGGACGTAGCGAGCCCGGCCGTAGTGCTCGCTGCCGCTCGGAATGTTCTTGAGGAGCTCGTGGGCTCGGTCGTGTTGACCGAGCTTGTAGAAGCACTTTCCGAGGGTGTACGTCAGCGCATCTGTGGACTCGATGTGGTCGGAAGCTCCGGCATAATAGGCCAGGAAATCCTCCTGCCGGTTGTTGTCTGCGTAGAGATCCAGCAAGCGAAGGGATGCGGCTTCGCGGAAGACGTGAGTCGGATCGGCGTCGATCTCCAGCAGCGTCTCTTCGGCGAGGTCCACGCTCCCGATCTCGTAGAGGCTATCGGCTAGATACCACTGTGCGTCCCGGCGCAACCCGTCGTCTTCGAGGACCCGAGCGAGCAGGAAGAACCCCTCGGCGGCGGTGAGGTGATCTCCCGTCATTCTTGCGAACAGCGCGTCTTCGAATCGTTGCTCGGCGTTTTCGACCAGACCGTGGTCACCAGCGATCCGCGCCTCCAGTCCCACGATCAGGTCCTCCAGCGACTCGACGTTGGTGGAGACCCGGTCGAGTTGTTCGTCGGCGAGGGCGAGACCGCTCGCGAATGCCAGGGCGCACAGGAGCATGGCGGCCTTATCGGCGCATTGGTCAAGGGTGTGAGCCAGCTCGAATGTGTTTGAAGGACAAGTCGATCTGCTGCTGCTCGAAGTTCACCCGCTGGTGGCGATTACAGCTGATACCTTGGCGTGGACCGCGGTTGATAGCGGGATGGGAGCGTTGACGACATGTGGGTGATCTTTGCGGCCGCAGCGTTCGGCGCCGACCAGTCCCTGCTGTTCCTTGGCAACAGCTATACCGACCGAAACAACCTGCCAGAGCTCGTCGGGGCACTTCTCGAAGAGGGGGCTCCGACCTGGAGCGACGTTCACACGACGATGATCACGCCGGGTGGCTGGACGTTCTCGCAGCACGCGGCTCAGCTGGGCACGGGGCCCAACGTGCACACCGAGGCGCTGGTCGACGGAGATGTGGTCTTCGATACGGTGATCCTGCAGGAGCAGAGCCAGACTGGAGGCTTCGATCAGAGCACCGGGACCTGGCAGGGCAGTCTCGCCGCTGTCGACACGCTGAACAAGGCGATCAAGGATCACGGCGCCGACACGATGTTGTACATGACCTGGGGACGCCGCGCCGGAGACAACCAGAACCCGGACTGGTATCCAGACTTCATCACCATGCAGGGCCACATCGAGGATGGGTATCTGGCCTATGCCGACGAGCTCTCGACCAAGAAACGCCCGGTGTTCATCGCTCCGGCGGGACTCGGTTTTCAGGCGATCTGGGACGACGAGGCGGATCCTCAGGATCCATCCAGCCTGTTTTCGAGGTTGTACGCCGGCGATGGCTCCCACCCGTCTCCAATCGGCTCGATGCTCGTGGCGCGAATCTTCTACGCGTCGCTCACGGGGCGCTCACCGATCGGCTTGAGTTACAACCCGAACGGTTCGCTGACCGCCGATGAACTCGAGACCGTGTCGGTCGCCGCACACTTCCTCGTTCTTGGCGATCCATGGGGAGAGTTCCGCTATCCATTCGCGCTTTCCTGGGCGGAGTTCGCCGATGAAACGACCGAGGTCACCATCGGAGGAGGAGCCATCCGCTACCAGATCCGCGTCGAAGAGAACGCCGGGCCCGCCGCGCTGACAATCGACGAGGGTGTGTTGAGCCTTTACGAGGCAGATCTGCAGCTCAGCTCCCTCGAGACCAACCCCGAGCGAGCCGAGCTCGTCTTCGACGGCGGGGGATTGATCGTGACCTCGGAGACGCCAGTGAGCGTCGAGGTCGCCTCGGTCAGCGGCTCGGGAAAGCTAGAGTTCACAGGTCTCGGTGCTTGGACCGAGGATGACTTCCCAGCGACTGTGCTGACTGCAACGGAGTTCACGGGAGATCTCGACTTGGTCGTCCCAGATGGGTTCGAGGCCACGGTCGAGGGCTCGTCGGTTGTCATCACCTCCGATGGGACGGCCACCTTAGATGGCGACAATCAGGACGATGACAAGGGCGGCTGTGGCTGCGTCGGGAGCGGCGGCTCGAGCAACTGGGGCTGGATCTTGGGTGCAATCGCCCTCGGCTGCCGGCGCTATTCGAGCTCGAGCATCGTGCCGACATCTCCAGCGACGACGTAGTACCAGCCGATGGAGTGCATGCGGGTGTAGATGACCATCTCCTGGCCCTCGGGTCCGCGTGCTTCGATCTGTCCCGAGCGCTTCTCCTTGACGGCTTTCACGACTTCTTCGTGGTGGAACTCGGGCATGCGAATCGTGCGCTTCTTTCCGGTGTTCGCGCCCTTGAATTCCTTGCCGGCCTTGCTGGAGCGGACGACGACCTTGCCCTCTGCGTCGAGCAGGAAGGCCTCTATCCCCTCGGTGTTGGCGAACTCAGGAGCCACCAGGAGCTCTTCGATGATGTAGTCGAAGGTGACATCCACACCCGCGACACCAAGGGGCTGGTCGTCGTCGGTGTAGAGCGCCTGGGCGCACGTGAGGACCAGGCCCAAGCCGCTCAGGTCGAGGGACGGCGCTCCCCACTTGGGGCCATGGGTGCCGGTGGCCAGCTCGTACCACGGGCTTTCCCGATGGTCGTAGCTTGCTGGGAAGGAACCGTGGCCTGGGTAGACGCTGAAGACGCCGCTATCAAGCCCGACATAGGCCCACGCGATCGGCACGCCGACATCGGTGAGCGCCCGCTGTGCCCGCTTGGGCGTATAGGTGGCTGCGTCCTCTGAGTGGCTGCGGAGCAGGACCTTGTAGAAGTGCTTCTTCAGGGGATCGAGGCGCTGGAGATCGTACTTGACCTTGTCCACGTCCACATCGGACGGCAGCACATAGGCCGGGTGGTCGAGGCTCACCTTGGCGTTGTACCGCTTGGAGTCGATGAGTCCGATGGCCGGCTCATTGGCATCGAAGTCCGCCGCCAAGAACACACTTCGGTCCTCGTCGACGCCGCGAGCGAGGTTGTCCACTGCGGTGGTCGCGATCACGGAGAGCAGGCCTTCGTACTTGAGGAACTGTCCGTCGATGAGGCTGCCCTGCCGCGCGACCATCGTGAGCAGGTTCGAGACCGTCTGCTCCCGTGCTTGAGCGCGGGACAGCGCGATCTGGGCGTAGACGATGATGGTCATCGTCAAGAACCCCGAGAACATCAGCATCATCATCACGACGGCCGCAGTGGCCTGGCGATGGCGACCCATCCAGCGGAGGATGGACTGGATCGGATTGTCGGGCTTGGCTCTGACTGCATCCCCGCGCATGAAGCGCTTCAGATCTTCGGCGAGCTCGCGGCAGTCTGCGTAGCGCCGCTGGGGTTTGACGTGGGTGGCCTTGTGCACGATCGCCGCCAGCTCCGACGGGATCTTTTCGCGCCCGAGGTGTTTGAGCGGGTCCTTCTCTCCCTCCTGATGGCGTGTCACCAGAGCGATGGGTTTTTTGCCAGTGACCGCCTGTCGCAGGCTCACCAGTTCGAACAAGATCAGACCGAGGGAGTACTGATCGCTCTTGCCGTTGAGGTCGTCGTTCATCCCCTCGGCCTGCTCTGGCGACATGTAGCCCGGAGTGCCGATGATGAAGTCCCCCTCTTTCTCGGCGGGGCGCCCGAGATCTACGGGGTCCTCGAATTCTCCATGCATCAGGCGGGCGATGCCCCAGTCCATGATGTAGAGCTCGTTGAACTCGCCGACCATGATGTTCTCGGGCTTCAGATCGCGGTGAACGACGCCGCGGCTGTTCGCGTAGTGCATCGCATCGCAGGCGCGCAAGAACAGCTCGAGACGCCCGGTGAGGGGCATCGCGTCTTGGGGCCGCTTCTTCATGCAGGCGTCGATGCACTCGAGGATGATGTCCTCGACGGTTCGGCCCTTGATGAGCTTCATCGTGTAGGCCGACTTCGACTCCAGGTTGTAGACCGGCACGATGTTCGGGTGATCGAGCTGCGCGGTGATCTGCGCTTCGCAGGTGAACTTGTTGGCGAGGGTGGCGTGGTCGGCGATCTCGTCGCTCATGGCCTTGAAAGCGACTTTTCGGTGGAGCTTCTTGTCGTTGGCGAGGATGATCCTACCCATCGCGCCTTCGCCGACTATGCCGAGGTAGTCGTAGCGCTCTGGATCCTCCGCCACCGGATCACTCTGTTTCGTCTTCTTCTTTCGCCTTCTGCGGGGTTTGTCGCTCTTTCCCGTCTCCTTGAGGCCACCACCTGTCGAGCGGCGGAACATGGTGCGGCCGCCCTGCTCCTCGTCGATGTACTCGCCGGTGCCGATGTCAGAGCCCGTGGCCTGTTTGAGACGCTCGGGGGGCTCGGGGCGCTCTGGCTCCGCGGTGCCCTCTGGCTCCGCGGTGCTCTCTGCGGCGTGGGCCGCTTCCATCTCGGCGCGCATCGCCGCGTAGTCCGCGTCCTGCGCGACAACCGTGACGTCTTCGTCCTCGAAGTCGTCGAAGACGGCCTCTTCCGGGACGGGATCCGGCTCGGTCTCCTCTGGTTCGGTCTCCTCTGGTTCGGGCTCCGGTTCGGTTTCTTCGGGCTCCGGTTCGGTTTCTTCGGGCTTCTCGGCCTCTTCGGGCTTCTCGGCCTCTTCGGGCTCGGCCTCGTCCGGCTCCAGCTCTTCCTGCTCTAGCGGCGCCTCGACCTCGGGAGGTGCTGTGGGATCGTCTTCCTCGGACTCTTCAGGTGCCGGGGTTGGGGTGTACTTGGCGGCAGGCGTCGGCCTTGCAAACGGTGCGGTGGCCCCGCCGGTCCACTGTGGTGGGGCTGGCGTGTTGGCGAGGGGGGTCGCCTTCTCTTCGGTGAGTTTCATGGCGAGAACGCGGTCGAACACTTCGTCGTCGATATGCCCATAGCCGTGGATATGGGCCACAAATCCACGAAGGTCGGCCATGCCGGACTCCGTCACATACTGGTCGTAGAGGGCGTCGAAGTCCTGGTCCAGGTCATCCTGGATGGCATCTCGGAGGTCGTCGATCAGCATCGGGGGGCGAATCTATCACGCTTGGAGGGGAGGGGATTCAGTCGGGTTCGAGGGCGATGTTCGAGGCCTTGGGAAGGGCGGTCCTGATCTTGTCTTCGATCCGGTCGACTTCGTCGCCGACCTGGGTCATCACGGCCTCGCCATATTCGTGCAGGAACTCCTTGAGTTCCTCGGGATCTGCCACGCGCTTGTGGATGGCGTCGAGATCGTGGGTCTCGAGATACTTGTCGGCGAGATAGGCGCCATCGAAGTCGATCTCCGCGGAGATGCGATAGGCCTCGGTGCCCATCACGACCGCCTGGGACACAGCGACTCCCTCGACGGCCGGGTCCTCTTCGAGGATCTCCTGGAGACGCTGGCGATCCTGAGCGCGGATGGCGCGACCGATGAGCAAATCGCGGTTCTTGTGGATCAAGAAAACCGCCACGCCGCCGAGAAGGAAACCGATGCCGATGGAACCGATAGCGTCCCAGTACACTTGTCCGGTGACCGCCGTCAGGCCCACGGCGACCAGGGCGAGGACGACGCCAAAGACTGCAGCGCTGTCTTCGGCCAGCACGGCGACGCCAAATGGATCGTCGGTCTCCGAGAGGTGTGCCCACAGGCTCTGGTTCTCGCTCTTGGCGGTATCCGATATGGCCTTCACGGCGATTGCCAGCGACAAACCCTCGATAAAGAAGGCGCCCACGAGGATGGCGAGGTTCAGGGTGTTGCCCCCCGGCTCGGCGTGGTGACCGCTGTCGAGCAGCGACTGCACGCCGTGGGTCACCGACACCCCGCACCCGAGGAAGAACATGCCGACCGCAGAGATGAGGCTCCAGACGAAGGCCTCGTTGCCGTAGCCGTCCGGATGCGTCTCGTCCGCCGGCCGCGCCGCGCTCTTCATTCCGATAGCGAGCAGTGCCTGGTTTCCCACGTCTGCGGCGGAGTGGATGCCCTCGGAGAGCATGGAGCCCGAGCCCGTCACGGCGAAGCCGGCGAACTTCGCCACCATCACCACCGCGTTAGCGGTGATCGCCGCATAGACAGCGACCTTGCTTCCGTGTGCAGACAACGCTTCGGACCTGCTCTAGAGGTGTTTTTCGACGAGCTTCCGCAGTGCGTGCAGACCGCCCGCGGCACCCTGCTGACGCCCGACCTCGCTGCCGCCCTTGAAGACGACCAGAGTAGGGATGGACTGCACCCGATGAGCCATCGCGGTCTTCACGTTGGTCTGGATGTCGAGCTTGACGACCTTGAGCGCGCCATCGTTCTCGGATGCGAGAGTGTCGATGTGGGGCCCGAGCGCTTTGCAGGGGGCGCACCACTCGGCCCAGAAGTCAACGAGAACTGGGATATTGGACTGGAGGACTTCGTTGCTGAAGTCCGCATCGGTGACGGCGGGGACGCTGCTCATAGTGGCTCCGATAAATTGGCTGCGGGTGCGAAGCTACCAGCCTATCCCGTCGATCTAAAATGGGGTAAGTGGAACGCCGTGGAACGTCTGCCGTACATCTTGGTTCTGGCCATCTATAGTTTCATGACGGTCGTGCATCTGCTTCCGAACGTGATCCCCGAGCGGGCGAGCAAGGCGGTGCGTGTCGTCGCCTCGGTCGGAGCATTGATCCACATCGCGACGCTCCTGGCCGTCGCTTTTACCGCAGGCTATCCGCCCGGTCTCCCCGAGGCACTCTCCGCGACATCTGCCGGGATTGTCGTGGCTTATGCGTGGGTGGGAACCGGGCGCGTTCGCGCGTTGGGCATGCTCCTCGCACCCTTGGCTCTGGTGTTGCTCGGCACTTCGTTGGTGGTGCCGCACAGCTCGGTCAACGCCATCCAGGAGGTCGCCTATTCGCCGTGGCTGCCGGTCCACCTCGGGCTGATCTTCGCCGGCATCGCTGGCTTCGGACTGGCCGCGGTGGTGGGGGCTCTCTACCTGTGGGCGCGCGACAAGCTGAAGAAAAAACAATTCGACGGGATCAGGAGGCTGCCGTCGCTGGAGACCCTCGATCGGATCCAGTTCAGGGCGATGCTCTTTGGCTTCATCTTCCTCACCCTCGGGATCGGCGCCGGGGGGGCGTGGGCCGCCGCTATTCTCGATGGAACCTGGTCATTTGACGGAAAGGTGCTCTTCACGCTGCTGATCTGGTTCTGGTATGGACTCGCGCTCCAGGTGCGGCTCCTGCTCGGGCGCCGAGGTCGCTGGACAGCGCTCTTCTCTATCGTCGGCTTCGTGGGCCTCATGGTCTCACTGATCGGCGTGCGATTCCTGATCAGCGGGTGGCACAGCTATGTCGGTTGACGCGAGCCGGCTGGTGGCGGTGGGGCTCTCGCACCACACCGCGCCCATCAAGGTCCGTGAGCGCATGGCCTTGGACGAAGACGGAGCTCGCGATCTGATCAAACGTCTCCGGCAGGATGGTGTGTGCCGCGAGGCAATGCTCCTGTCCACGTGCAACCGGGTGGAGCTCTACTCGGTGGCCGATTCTCTCGACCAGGTTCGCTCCTATCTGTCCAGAGCCGAAGACCGGTATCTGTACTCTTTCCAGGGGCGCGACACGGTGCGCCATCTGTTCCGGGTTGCCTCGTCGCTGGACTCCCTCGTCCTCGGAGAACCACAGATCCTCGGACAGGTGAAGACCGCGGTGCGCGTAGCCGAAGAGGCAGCTTCCCTCGGGCGGGTCCTCCGACCCCTCGCCGAGAAGACGATGTCGGTCGCCAAGCGGGTTCGTACCGAGACAGATATCGGAAAAAACCGCGTCGGGATCGGCAATGCCGGCGTCGATCTGGCCATGCAGGTCTTTGGGGGTCTCGACGACAAGCGGGCCATGCTCGTCGGCGTTGGCGAGATGGGCAGACAGGTCGCCCGAGCACTCCTCGGCGAGGGCCTGCAAGAGCTGCTGATCACCAACCGCACCTTCGAGCGCTCCGCCGAGCTCGCCACCCAGCACGGGGGCACTGCGGTTCCCTTCGATCGGCTCGCCGACTACATGCCCAGGGTGGACATCGTCATCGCCGCCACCGGCGCGCGCCAGCCAATCATCACACCTGCGATGGTGAGAGCCGCACTGCGCGCCCGGCGGTATCGTCCGATTTTCCTCGTTGATTTGGCGGTTCCTCGCAACATCGATTCCGACGTCGACAACATCGACGAGGCCTTCCTCTTCAACATCGATGATCTGCAGAATGTGGTCTCCGCGGGCCAGCGTCAGCGCGAGGTCGCGGCGGAGGCTGCTGGTCGGCTCGTCGATGCCGAGGCGGACAAGTTCATCCGCAGTCTCTCTGACATCGCCATCGGACCCACCATCCGGGACATGACCGTCGCTGCAGACGGGATCCGGGCGGCCGAGATCCTCCGCTCCAAGAAGCTCTTGGAGACCCTGGACGACACCCAGCGCGAAGCGCTCGAACAACTCACCAAGGCCATGGTGCGCAAGCTGCTTCACCGGCAGATCCAGGCCATCAAACAAGCGGCGCGCGACGGCGACAGTCAGTCCGTCGACGTGCTCGCCAACATCTGGAAGGACAATTGAGGACCCTGAAACTGGGAACCCGAGGCAGTCTCCTCGCAACCACCCAGAGCGGTCATGTGGCCGCCGCCATCACCGAAGCCACCGGGGTTCCGGTCGAGCTCGTGATCATCACAACCCGCGGCGATCTCATCCAGGATCGGTCTCTGCAAGAAGTGGGGGGAAAGGGGCTCTTCACCAAGGAACTCGAGGACGCCCTCCTGAGTGGTGCAGTGGACTTTGCAGTGCACTCGATGAAGGACATGCCCACCGACAACCCACCCGGACTCACTATCCAAGCCGTGCCCAAGCGCGTCGATCCCAGGGATGTACTCGTCGGAAAGCCGCTGGACGAGCTCGGCCCGGGGGCGGTTGTTGGAACCGGATCCATTCGCCGCCGTCTCCAGCTCCTCATGCTGCGACCCGACCTCGAGATCCGCGGGATCCGTGGCAACGTCGACACCCGGGTCCAGAAGATGAGAGACGGCCAGTACGAGACCATCGTGCTCGCCGCCGCCGGCCTCGCCCGCCTCGGCCGAAGCTCCGATGTCTGCCAGGCCCTCGAGGTCGACCAGATGATCCCCGCCGTGGGGCAGGGGGCTCTCGCCGTGCAGGCCCGCCGGGAGGATCCCGAAGTCCACAAGATCCTTGACGCCATTCATGACGAAGAAACGGCACTCTGCATCGCAGCAGAGCGATCCTTCCTGGAGACCATCAGCGGCGGGTGCAGTGCGCCGGCTGCCTGTCACGCGGTCATGGACGGCGCCCACATTCGCGCCGAGGGATTCTGGGCGGCGGATGATGGCAGCCAGGCCAAGCGGGCGACGTTGCGGGCCGACACGCTGCACGCGGTCTCGATGGGGCGCGCGCTCGCGCTGGAGCTGAAAGGCGAGTAGCAGTCGGCTCAGGCGGCTCGGGTCCTAGCCAAGAATCCGTAGTAACTCGGCTTCAGAGGCTCTGAATCCAGCGATCACTGCGATCCCGTCGCGCTCGATCACCGGACGCTTGATGAGCATGGGATCGGCGGCGAAGGCTTGTTTCCACCGTTGTTCGTCCCAGGACTTTTTCTCCGGCGGAAGGGCGCGATAGCTTCCTCCCGAGGTGTTTCGCAGCGCCTTCGAGCCCAGTGCTTCCACCCATGCCGAGATGCGCTCGGCGCCGACAGGATCCTTGCGAAAGTCCACGAAGTCGTGGTCGATTCCGTGGGAATCAAGCCACTTTCTCGCCCGCTTGACCGTGTCACAGTTCGGAATTCCAAAGACGGTCACTGGGGGTCCCTCGGGAAGAGCTGCCGGACCGACGACACGATGCCCTTTACCGTATGGGGGTTGGCCATGGCGTGCACCGTGAGGCCGGCCTTGCGAGCGGCTGCGGCGGTGCTGGGGCCGATGACGACGATCTTGCCCAGCAGACCGAGGCGCTCGGCTGGGATGGCCTCGGCGATCCGTCTCGCGGCGGATCCGGAGAGCAGGGTAGTGGCGTGCACCGGCAGCTGTGTGAAGAGCTGCTCGGCGTAGCGCGGCGGCGGCTCGTTGGTATAGGCCACCACCTCGGTCAGCTCAGAGCCAGCTTCGCGGAGTGCTTTCGCGGTGCCCGAGTCCACGACCGATGCCCGCGGGTAGAGGACGCGCTTGCCGGTCAGATCTCCGAGTGCCGCGACCAGATCCGCTCCAGTCGCCTTTCTCGGCACGACTGAGACGGGGAAACCCATGGACTCCAGGCGCCGCTGGGTGGCGGGTCCGACTGCGGCGATCCGGGCGTTTGGCCACCCCTGTGGTGCAGCGACGCCGATGACGTCGGCGGTGGTCGCGCTGGTGACGATGACCCAGTCCAGGTCGGTCAGCCCGGCGACCTCCGCCACTGCATCCACCGACCAGACACGCCGAAGCAGAGGGATCTCCACCGACTCGAACCCGGCGACTCCCAGGGCATAGGACAGGACCTGGGCGTCTTCTGCGGCCCTGGTCACCAGGACCCTGGGGGTGTCGTCGGGGGTGTCGGAGTGGGTCACAGGGCGTGCAAGCGGGCGAGATCCTTGGTGAGGTTCTTCTGGTGCGCTTCCAGAGTGCCTCCCCCGATCTCGAGGAGCTTCGCGTCTCGCCACAGCCGCTCTACAGGGTACTCCCTGCAGTATCCGGCACCACCCATGACCTGCATGGCGTAGTCGGCGACCATCTTGCCCACCGGCGCCGCAAAGAGCTTGGCGGCGTCGGAGCCGATGCGGTTTCGCTGTGACGGGCTCACGTCGCGGGCGACGTTGTAGGTCAGGCACTTGGCGGCTTCGGTCATCGCGTAGCCGTCGGCGATGAAGCGCTGGATCTGACCGTAGTTGTTGATCGGCTTGCCAAAGCTGAACCGCTCCTGGCCGTGGCGGACCATGATGTCCACGCAGCGATCGGCGATCCCGACGCTCATGGCGGCCAGGGTGAGGCGCTCGATCTCGAGGTTGCGCATCATGTGGCCGACGCCTCCCCCGATCTCGCCGAGCAGGTTCTCGGCCGGGACACGGCACTCGTCGAAGATGAGCTCGCTCATGGTCGAGGCCCGGCATCCCAGCTTGTCGATGTGCTCCGAGGTGGAGAAACCGGGGCAGTCGCGGTCCACCAGGAAGGCGCTCATGCGGTTGTCGGTCTTGGCGTAGACGAGGAAGACGTAGCCTTCGCAGCCGTTGGTGATGTAGGTCTTGGTGCCGTTGAGGATGAAGTGATCACCGTCTGGGATGGCGGTGGTGGTCATGCCCATCACGTCTGTTCCCGCGCCGGGCTCGGTCATTCCCATGCCACCGACCCACTCTCCGGAGATCACCTTTGGCAGATAGCGATCGCGCTGCTCAGCGTTGGAGCAGTAGTAGAAATTGTTCACGAACAGCATGCTGTGGGCCAGATAGGCGAGGGTAAACCCAGGATCTGACTTGGCAAGCTCGTGGTGGGCGATGACCGCCGCAACGGAGTCCATTCCGGCCCCACCGTCCTCGTCGGGAACGGTGATTCCGAGGAGGCCCAGCTCGCCGAGCTGTCGGAACAGCTCGACATTCATGCAGCCCTTTTCGTCGTATTCGGCGGCCTGGGGCTCTACTTCGTTGACGGTGAAGTCTCGGACCATCTCGCGGAGCATCCGATGCTCTGCGGTGGGGTCGAACAGCGCGTTGTAGCTCATTGTAAGCCCTCCCTACAGGACAAGCGGAAGGGCTAACACACGGAAATAAATGAGGCGCGCTTCATGGCGTACACCGCAGCGGAACTCAGGTTACAGCGGCACGCTCAGGAGTTGCTGTGGCCAAGAAGAAGCTCTTTCTCGTTGATGGGTCCAACCATGCTTATCGCGTGCAGTTCGCCCTGCCGCCCCAACACGCTAGCGATGGGTTTCCGACCCGCGTTCTGTACGGATTCACGCTTCTGTTCCAGAAAATGATGCGGACCTACCAGCCTGACTACTGTGTCGTGTCTTTTGACAGCGGCAAGACATTTCGCCACGAGCGCTACGAGCAGTACAAGGCCAACCGCTCCGAGATGCCCGCCGACATGAGGCGGCAGTGGGACTACCTGCCCCAGCTCGTCACCGCCTTTGGGTTCAAGTGCGTGATGGTCCCCGGCTACGAGGCCGACGACGTCCTGGGCACGCTCGCCAAGCACTTCGCGAGCGACGAGGTGGACGTCTACATCGTCTCCAGCGACCTCGACTTCGGCCAGCTCGTCAACGACAGCACCTTCCTCGTCGACGACACCAAGGGCAAGATCCTCAAGACCCCCCAGATCATCGAGAAGCTGTTGGTGCGTCCCGACCAGGTCATCGAGATGAAGGGTCTGGCGGGCGACAACTCCGACAACATTCCAGGGATCCCGGGAATCGGTCCGAAGACAGCCGCAAAGCTCCTGAATACCTATGGCACCCTCGAGCAGGTCCTCGAGGCCGCCGTCGACGGCAAGATCAAAGGAAAGAGGGGTGAGAACCTGCGCGCCGGCCTAGAGGACGCGCGCCTCTCCGCGGAGCTCGCGACCATCTTCACCGACATCGATCTGGGCCTGGAGCTCGAAGAGCTGGTACCCATCGGCGTTCAGATCGATCCGCTCAGAGAGTTCTTCGACGCCTGGGAATTCGGCATGGTCGCCCGCAAGATCCTGCCCCCGGTGGACGCCGTCGACATGTCGATCCGCCGCGCAACCCGCACTCTCGAAGAGGTCGAGGCCGCGCTCGCCGCCGTCCGCGACTCCGAAAAGGTCGGCATCGAGCTGCGCACCACGAGCGAAGACCCCGAGAACGCCAAGATCATCGGCGTGAGCTTCGCGTGGGAGGGCAACGTCGTCTACATGCCCCTCGAGTACCAGCACGAGGTCCGCTACGACACCGAGGTTGCCCGCCGCCTGGTCTTCGATCTCCTCGGTGATCCCGAGATCGACAAGATCGGCCACGACATGAAGTACATCATGCGCGTCCTCCGGAACCACGGCGAAGACCTCCGTGGAATCGCAGGGGATACCAAGCTTCTCGACTATGTGCTCGTGGCTCATCGACGTACGCACGGTCTGCAGCAGATCGCCCAGCGACACCTCGGCCACACCCTGAACCTCGCGCCGCCCCAGGAGTCCCTGCTCCTCGACGACGTGCTCGCGTTTGCACCCGAGGCCGCTCAGGTCGCCTGGATCTGTCACGATCGCCTGCTCAAGCGGCTGGAGGAGGGCACGGGCCGCGTCTACCACGAGATCGAGCGACCGCTGATGCCAGTGCTCTGCGACATGGAGGACGCCGGAATCCGCCTCGACGAGGAGGCGCTCGGCGTGGTCATGAAGGACATCGCTGGCCGGGTCTCCGAGGGCGAGAAGCGGTGCTGGGAGCTGGCAGGCAGACCGTTCAAGGTCGGCTCCCCCCGAGAGGTCGCGGTGATCTTGTTCGACGAGCTGGGTTTGCCCAAGTCGAAGAAGACCAAGACCGGCTTCTCTACCGACTCTGGCGTTCTCGAGAAGCTTTCCGAGCACCACGATCTGCCCCAAGCGATCCTGGACTGGCGTCAGCTTTCGAAGCTGCTGTCGACCTATCTCAAGAAACTTCCTGGCTTTGTCGCCGATGATGGGCGAATCCACACGACCTTCAACCAGGCTGTCGCCGCAACGGGACGCCTGTCCTCGACCGATCCAAACCTACAGAACATCCCGATCCGGACCTTCGAGGGCCGGCGGATCCGCGACTGCTTTGTGCCCGAGCCCGGCCACGTCTTCCTGTCCGCTGACTACTCCCAGGTAGAGCTCCGTGTCCTGGCCCACTTCTGCGAGTCCGGGACCTTGGTCGACTCCTTCCAGAAGGGAGAGGACATCCACCGGCGCACGGCGAGCGAGGTCTGGGAGATTCCCATCGACGAAGTCACTTCCGACCAGCGCACCGCGGCCAAGGCCATCAACTTTGGCCTTCTGTACGGGATGAGCGCCTTCCGCCTCGGGAGAGATCTCTCCATCTCCAGGGATGAAGCAAAACAATACATGGAGGACTACTTTGGGAGGATCCCCCAGGTCTCGGCCTGGATCGAGGCCACCAAGACCCAGTGCCGCGAGGAGGGCTACGTCGAGACGCTGTACGGACGCCGCCGCCTGATCCCAGAGATCTATGCAAAGAACTTCAACGATCGCGGCGCCGGAGAGCGGGAGGCCGTGAACACTCGGGTCCAGGGCACCGCGGCGGACATCATCAAGATCGCCATGATTCGCGTGGCAGAGGCGCTGCAGCCCTACAAGGCGCGCATGCTGCTCCAGGTCCACGACGAGCTCCTTCTCGAGGTCCCCGAAGACGAGCTAGACGCCGTAAAAGAGCTGGTTGTACGCGAGATGTCGGGTGCGGCAGATCTGCGGGTTCCCCTGGCGGTGAACGTCGCCACGGGGTCGAATTGGAACGACGCTCACGGGTGATCCGAGCAACGCCCAGAAAGATCGAATGAACGCGTTGATGGCGAAGTCTCTGTGTTTGGTCGGTATCCGGGGGTTACAGGCGTAGTCCATTCCTCGGAGGATGAGGATTATGAGCACCGCTGATCTCTCAATGGATGATGCAGCAACCAGTCGCGCCGCAGATGTGGAGCTGCTCCAGGCAGTCATCGAGGGCGACACTACTGCCTATCGAGGACTGGTCGAGAAGTACCAAGGCCGGGTCTACGCGATGGTCTACGGCATGATCCGCAACCGCGAAGACGCCCGCGACATCACCCAAGAAGCCTTTGTCAAAGCCTACAAGAACCTGAAGTCCTTCCGGCTCGAGTCCAGCTTCTACACCTGGCTGTACCGAATCGCAATGAACCTGGCCATCGACTTCACGCGCAAGCGCAAGCGGCAGGGAACCTCGAGCTTCGACGAGGCCGTTGCCTCCCGCGACGGCGACGGTGGCATCAGCGAGCTGCACCACGAGGACAGCCCCTCCAAGAAGCTGGAGCGCAAAGAGGTCTTCAAGCAGATCATGGACGCCCTCGACAAGCTGCCCGCCGATCAGAAGCAGGTGATCCTCCTGCGCGAGCTCGAGGGCCTGTCTTACAAAGAGATCTCCGATGTCATGGATATTCCCGAAGGAACTGTGATGTCACGACTGTTCTACGCGCGCAAGAAACTCCAGAAGCTCCTCGTGCAGTATCGACCCTGAAAACTTCCATTTTGATTGAATTTGACGGCGACTCGGTCGTCAACCCAGGTACACAACAACCACCGGAAGCCAAAATGGCTGGAACCACCCTCGAAAAGCTCCTAGAGCGCATCCGCGATGGCGAGGCTTCGACCTCCCAGATCGCCGAGGCCCGCGAGCTGGCGCGCCACGATGGGAGGCTTCCGGAAGATCTGCGTGACGAGGTCCTCGACCCAGATGCGGGCTCGGCTGATCTCGAAGCCGAGGCGGTCGGCCTGCTGGCCCTGCTGGGTAACGACGACTTTGGCGCGCTCCTCAAAGAGGCGCTCTACGACGAGCTCGACATTGCCGACGACGTGATGGCGGCCATTTCCGCGAGCGGTCCGCCGGTTGCAGAGGCCGTTCGCGACGAGGCGGGAGAGATCGAGATCACCGCACAGACCCTCGAGGATCTCGGTGATCTCGGCATTCCGGTTCGCGAGGCGGTCCTCGCCGAGGCCGGTCGAATCGACATCGCCAACGCAGTGCTCTGTGAGCTCGGCGCCGAGTCGATGAACGTCGCCGGTGCCGTGTCTGCCGAGGCCGGTCAGATCGACATCTCCGCCCAGGTCTTCGGTGAAATCGACGGTGAGTCCTTCGCAATTCGCGAGGCAGTGTTGGCCGAGGCCGGTCGAATCGACATCGCCAGTGCCGTCTTCGCCGAGCTCGGTGGCGAGCTCGCGTCCCTTGCAGACGCCGTTCGTTCCGAGGCCGGAGACATCGACATCTCCGCACAGGTGTTCGGCGAGATTGGTGGCGAGTCCTTCGCTATCCGCGAAGCTGTGCTGGCCGAAGCTGGCGAGGCTCCCGATGTTTGGAACGGAGTCATCGACGAGATTGGAGCCCGCGAGACCATCGTGCCCGAGGCACCGGTCATCGCATTCCCCGACGCCACGGTGTCGCCGGCAGCGTCGGGTGCCTATCCGGCTCCGGCGAACAACAACCGGCGTTGGGGCTACGCTTTTGGCGCGCTACTCATGGCGGCCATCGCGCTGATCGTCGTCGGGCTAACCCAGGTGGTGCCCAGTGACACCAGTGACGAAGTCCCAGAGATAGCCGTCATAGTTCCCGACACCGAGCTGGTGTTCGCTTCGGCGGCAGATGTGATTGTGGAGAACCTCGAGACCGGCGACGATGTCATGGTCATGCAGATGATGGGTGATGATGGTGCAATGATCCTTTGGGTCGATGAAGGGGAGGTGCTCTGATGTTGGTACAGAGCTTCAAGAAGTGGGCCAGGGTGATGATGGCTCCAGCGCTGATGGTGCTGGCGGTCGGCTCGACGGTGCCCGACGTGGCGCAGGCCCAGCAGCGTCAGCCCACCCGGAATCAGCCCACAAAGGCGCCCGTGCCGAACCGCGTCGGCGTCGAGGTCATGGTGGTGCACGCCACCCAGAAAGAGACCAAGGTCGATCCGCGCCTCAAAAACATCATGAGGCAGCTGCGCTTCACGAACTTCAAGGGTTTCAAGCTCCTACAAGAGCAGGACACGGTCCTCACCGACGGCAATGACACCACCATCAGCATCGCTGGCGGCCGCAAACTCAAGGTCCGCCTGCTGTCGCACAACGCCAGCCAGGCCAAGCTCCAGATTCGCATGATGAAGGACGGCAGCAAGATCCTCGACACTACGGTGAGCATCAAGCGCGGCATGGCCTTCCTCATCGGTGGGCCGAACTTCCAGGGCGGCAAGCTCATCCTGCCGATCACGGTCGACTACTAGTCCGCGGAGGTAGACTCCCGCATGGCCACCCTGTTCGAAAAGATCATCGCCCGTGAGATTCCGGCAGACATCGTCTATGAGGACGAGCGCGCCCTTGTGTTTCGCGACATCAATCCTCAGGCCCCGACGCACGTCTTGATCATTCCGAAGCGACCGATCCCCGGTATTCGGGCCGTCGCCGCCGACGACGCGGTCTTGCTTGGGCACCTTCTCGTGGTCGCGCGCAAGGTGGCAGAGCAGGAAGGATTGAGTGAAGGCGGGTTTCGGTTGGCTATCAATGATGGCAGAGATGGAGGGCAGACGGTTGACCATCTGCACATTCATCTGCTCGGAGGGCGGGCGCTCGGCTGGCCCCCCGGCTAGAAACGGCCTACCTTTCGGCCGCGTGACTAGTACGGGGTGATCCGGCTACCGGTCGTGTTAGGTTGGCGAACTCTGGAGGCTCGTGCATGGCGACGTTTGAGGCCACTACCCACCCACTGGCTTTTGCCCACATGGAGGGTGGGGTGAAGACGGTCTTTGTGATGCCCTGGACTCTCGAATTGTCCATAATGTCGTCTGGCGATCGCATTGAGTTCGACGATCTCGGCAGCATCACGATCGGCATGATCCGAAAGTACCCCTCCCTCGAAGAGCTCATCGAGGCCGAGGGCTGGGCGAATGTGGTTCCCGAAGCCGAGGGTGCCGAGCACACGATGGAGCTTCTCCGCACGTCCACGGGTTGGAACGACGCGGCCGAGCAAAAAGATGGCGTCCTCGCTCTCCGCGTTCGCTGGGCGAAACGCAAGAGCTGAGCCGCAATGCAGTACGACGGCGAGACCCTCGTCTGGGGTGAGCGCACCGCGTCCAGGGACGCCGTCGAGGGTTTCCACGAGCACTTCAACACCCTCACTGGCCGGGCGTGGATGACCGTCGAGGGGCCGGGTTGGACCGTACCCATCGATGAGGAATACGGTGCGATTCGCGCTGATCTTCGCCGTTGGTTCTCAGATCGTCCCTTCACCGCCGACTGGTCCGATGGGCGCTTTCCGTCTGCCTACTTCGGGCTCCCGGCCGATCTCGTCTTCGGGGTGGTCCTCATCGCGACTCTAGCCGCCTCGATGGCCCTGACCTGGGTGATGGGCACCCTCGCCGGAGCGGCAGTGATCGCCGGCGCCCTGTGGCCGCTCACCCGGCTGCGGGACTGCGTCGTCGTCCGGGAAGAGGGGATCCGGACCGGTCCGGTCTGGTCTGCGACCGTTCCCTGGCACGCCGTCATCGGTGTCACCCACAGCTCGGGTCTCCGCTCCGCTCGAGTGTGGATCGACTCGGATCGAGGCAGCGGGGTGGCGGCAATCCCGAGGTCTCTGGTCCCAGCCCTCCGCGGCCGAATCCGTCGCCTGGGAGGGATCGAGCTCGCAGACGGCGCTGATCCGGTCGATACCCGCTACGGCCGCTGGCAGGCTCCGGCGGCCGGTATCCCGTGGGGAGTGCTCTTCGGGACGGTGATCGCGGCGTTCTTTGCCGAGAGTCCGTGGCTGGTGCTGAACGCCGGGCTGCTGACGATGGCGGCACTGGCGATGCTGGCGGCAGCCGTCGAGGCGCGAGCGACAGGGTGGGGGGCCGGGGGTGTCTTCTGGTTCACCGGGGTGTACGCTACGGTGCTGTTGGCCTTGGCCGTAGGGGCCGTTCTCTAGCTGGAGTACCGATGCTTACGTTGATCTGCACCAAGACTTGAAGCGCCTGTCGCAAGGCGGTCGCCTTGCTCAACGAACGCGCCGTTGCGTTCACTTATCGTGAGTACACCAAAGATCCGCTCTCCGTGGACGAGATCCGAGACGTTCTCGACAAGCTCGGCATGAGTCCTCGCGAAGTGCTCCGCAAGCGCGACGCGGCAAAGCACGACATCAGCGCCTCGCTAGACGACGAGGGGCTTATCGCGGCGATGGCGGTACACCCACGATTGCTGCAGCGACCGATCGCCATCCTCGGCGACAAGGCGGAGCTCGGTAGACCGGTGGAGAACCTGCACCGCCTCCTCTGATTTTTCTGCCGATTCTCCTAAAGGACCCCAGAGTGCTTCCGATTGAAAGCACGCGGGCCAGCGGTGGCGTCGCCGGGGCGGGTTGCAAATGTCTCGGAGGTCTGATGAGCCGATCAGACGCCACCGCGAGGCCCCCTTACGTGGGTAGTTAGCACCCGATGGACGTGTACGTCACGGTCACTACAGCGCCCTCGGGGAGGTCCACGTCGATGACAACGGCGTTCCGAACGGCATCGTAGTGCCAGCCAGCCGCGTACGCGACGCCGTCGACCTCGACGACGATGGTCGCTGGGTCGGGCTGGGCGGCAAGGACGTAGCTCTGAACGGCGGCGATGGAAGCCTGGCCGAGGTCAGCTGCGAAGACACCCCAGTTGCTGTTGCATACGTCGAGGATCAGGCCCCCGGTATCGTTGGAGGCTTCGAGGTAGCCGGCAGCGCCGCTTCCGCAGTTGTTGAACTCGTCGACCACCGAGGAAATCACCACCATCTGGGGATCCCACATGTTCGACCGGTACAGGTTGACCCAGTAGTCCCAGGGCTGGCCGGACTGCTCGGGCTCGTCGGAGATGAGGATGATGTGGAGGACCGCGCCGTAGCGCACAAATCCGCTGTTGCAGCTGCCGCCTCCTGTCTGGGTCAGGGCGTTGTAGGTCAGCTCCAGCAGCGCCTCGGTCAGGTCGTCCTGGGCGATCTGGAGGCCGGTGGCGGCGTCGCGGAAGACGCTGCCGTAGTTGGGCGTCGTCGGGTAGATGATGCCGTTGTTGAAGCAGCCGTTATCCTTGGTGACAACGCCGATTTGCCAGTCTTGCGTGGCCGTTCCGATCTCGACGATGAAGTCTTGGAAGGCGTCGGCGAGGTGCCGCGCCTCTTCGGTCATGGAGCCCGACTTGTCGATGGCGAACAGGATGTCGATGGGCGGATCGGCCTCGACCTCGAACTCCTCGACGACGATGGTGCCATCGCCTGGCTCGGCCTCTTGGTTGGCCGACTGCACCCCCCGCGGGTCGTTGGAGGTGACGTCGATGGTGCCGACGACAGTTCCAATGCCGGACGGGTCGTAGAGCACGTCGACGACCGTGTACTCGGCTGGCTGGAGTGTGACCGGCATCACGTTGGCGTCGACCAAGCTCAGATCACCGGGTGCCGAGTAGCTGATGGCGTCAATGATCAGGGGCTCCAGACCGGCATTTTCGAGCTTGAGCTGGATGGCATCGGTGCACGCCGTCGGGAAGCGGTGGTAGTCCGGCGTGATGTCGAGCATCGGGACTTCGCCCAGTCCAAACAGATCGACAGGGGCCTCTGGGGTGTCGGGATCGTCGGAGAAGACCAGGGCGCGACCGAAGTTCTGGTCGATGGAGGTCTGGAAGCGCACGTCGATGTCCAGCATCTCGCCCACGTCGAGGAGCTGCTCGCTCACTGGGGTCAGGATGGCGAACGACTCGCTTCCGCTCTCGATCTGGACGCTGGAGATGTTCAGTGGGGCGGCGCCGACGTTCTCGATGTTGAAGCGCTGAACCTCGGAGTCGGCTGAGGCGATCGGGCCGAACTGGAGGGCGGGCGGTGTGACCACAATGTCGGGCACAGCGTCGCCCACGACGTCTTTTCTGTTCTGGACCTCGTATTCTTGGCATGCGGCAAAGAGTACGATGGAAGCGATGAAGAGACGGTTCATGGGTTCTCCAAATGGCGGCTGAGGAGGGCCGTCGCCGGCGCATTTTACCAAAACGTCAGGGAAATGTAAACGGGTTTCTAGTCCAGGTGGCCGACCGAAGGCGCTCCCTTTGGTGCGCAGCCGGCTGGCTCATTGGCCTGCTCGCCGGCGATGAAGTCCGAGTCGTCGTCGAGGCTGCGCAACCAGAAAACGATGGGGAGGGCGAGGACGCTGACGATGCCGCCGAGCACATAGGATTCAGGGATCGATCGCACCCTCGAGAGGTAGCCGAGGCCCGACTGGCCCAGGATGCTGCCCGCGTTCCCGGCCATCGCGTCCAGCGAGGTCACCGAGGCGCGGTGCTCGGCGTCGATGAGCTGGTGCATGCTTGCCGCTCGCACCGGGCCGGAGACGCCGACAGTCGCGATCATGACCATGAAGGCCAGCACGGCGAGCCAGAAGCTTGGGGCGAGGCCGACAAAGACTGCGGCGACGACCTGGATCGCCACGGCACAGGCGAGGATGGTGGTGCGTCGGCCACTGACACGGGTGAGGCGCTCGACAAGCGCGTTCCCGGCGACCATGGACAGGCTCATGACCGCGGAGATCACCCCAGCCAGCCAGATGGCTTCACTCGATCCCCACAGCTCCAGGAAGTAGGGCTGCCAGGCATACCAAGCCCACATCATGAACCCCATCTGGACGAAGGCGATTGCCATCAGGAGCCGAAGGGGCACCACGCCAAAGCCATGGCGGAGGCTGTCCTTTGCGACCTTCTTCATCTCACCTGGAATCCCTCGAACGGTCAGGGTTCGCGGCGAGAAGCCGAGGTCGTGCATGGTGAACCAGGCGATGGCGAAGACGACGACCAGGATGACGGCCCGCATCAGATAGGGCAGGGCGAGGTCTATGGTGCCGAGCACCCCGCCGGTGACGGAGCCGATGAGCATCGCACCGCCGGTGACCATGGAGCCGCGGGCGAAGATCCCGTCCAGTGGCCCGTGATGACCGGTGGATTCCAGGGCATCCACCAGCCAGGCGTCCACGGCGCCGGAGTAGAAAGTGAACCCCAGTCCAACGAGAATGGACACGATGCAGAACCAGACGATTCCGCCCCCGAGCTGGGCGACCCCGACATATCCGAGCGTCGTCAGGAACAGGATGGCCACCGAGATCAGGAACGAGGCTCGCCGTCCCCGGGTGTCGGCGAGCACACCGGTGGGGATCTCGAAGAACACCGAGCCCACGGTGAAGGCCGCGTTGGCCACGAAGGCCTCGAAGATGTCGAGGCCGGCATCGAGGAGAAAGAGAGTGTTCACGCCCCAGATGATGGAGGCCGCGAGGGTATAGGTTCCGGCGATTGCGTAGTAGCTGCGGATGACGCGTTCGGTGGTCACGCCCGACTATACGCGCCCAGCTTAGCGGAAGTGCAGTCCGCTCCCGGGCTCGACGATGCCGACCTGGGCGGCAAGCTCGCAGCCCGCATCTCGAAGCCTCGTCAGGGCCGCCGTAGCCTCGGTTGCCGGGATCGCAGCGAGCAGGCCTCCACTGGTCTGGGGATCGACCATCATCTGCTGCTCGGCGGCGGAGAACTCGCGACCAAAGCTGAGATCCGGGTCGACCATCGCCCGGTTCGGGAGGTTGACGCTCGTACCCACGCCGCGCCGGTACATCTCGAGGGCCTCATCGAGGAGGGGAATCGCGTCAAAATCTAGCTGGAGCTGGACTTTGGACGCCATTGCCACCTCGTGAGCGTGCCCGGCGAGCCCAAATCCCGTTACGTCGGTGCAGGCGTGCACGGTGAAATCAGCGAGGACCTCGGCGGGGATCCGGTTCAGCGACCCCAGTGAGGCTATGCAGGCTTCGAGGGCGGCATCGGAGACCCAGCCTTTCTTGTTGCCGTTCAGCAGGACCCCCGTACCGATGGGTTTTGTGAGGATCAAGGCGTCTCCGGGCCGCGCCCCGCGATTGGCCCAGAAGCGCTCGGGATGCACCAGGCCAGTGACTGCGAGTCCAAATTTCGGCTCGTCGTCCTTGGTCGTGTGTCCGCCAGCGACCACACATCCCGCTTCGGTGATCGCGTCGGCGCTTCCGTGCAGGATCGCCTCGAGGACCTCTTGGCCCAGGAACTTCGATGGAAACCCGCAGATCTGGAGCGCGGTGATCGGTCGCGCCCCCATGGCGAAGACGTCACTCAGCGCATTGCAGGCGGCAATCCTGCCAAACTGGAAGGGGTCGTTCACCGGTGGTGTGATCACGTCCACTGTCGTCACCAGCGCCAGGTCGTCGGTGAGTCGATACACCCCTGCGTCATCGCGCGTGTCGTACCCGACGAGCAGGTTTGGATCGGCGATCGAGGGAAGCTTGGAGAGGACCTCAGCCAGCCCGACCGGGCTGAACTTCGCGGCTCAACCGCAGGTCTTGGCCAGACTCATCAGCGTGTGCTGATCGTCGGACATGGTGCTCCTGAGAGTGGGTACTCAGGGAGCTTTACACGTCAGCTGACGACGCGCTGGCTCCGCGAGGGCGTACCGGCCGTTCCAAGACTGCCCACACGGCGATTCCGGCGATTCCCAAGGCCGCGGCGATGAGGAACATTCGATCATCGCCAAGCTCCCGCGCGATCACTCCGAAGATCGGGACCAGGACGAGCTTGGAGGCATCCCAGAGCGCAGTGAACAGGGACATCGCCGAGCCACGAAGCTGGTCTGGAGTTCGGGACACGGTCTGGGCGGCGAGGATCGGAAAGGCGTACCCATGCCCGAGGCCAGTGAGCGCGCCAGCTGCCAGGAACCCGGCAGAGCTCTGGGAGAGCGCAACCAGGACGATCCCGCCCACGTAGGCCAACAGGGCCGGACCGAGCACATTCGAGGGACCGAGTCGCTCGGGTAGCCGCGCTCCCAGGGCGCGCACGCTCACAGCTCCCGCCGCGTAGGTCAGCCACAGGTTCGCCGGATTCGGGATCCCCCGGGACTCGGCGGTGACGGTGGCAAAGACCATGAACAGCGCCGCCATTCCCGAGAACAGGAAAGTCGCCAGCCACACCGGCCAAAGATCGCGTTTTCGGAGCGCTTGAAAGACCGCTCTCGGCATCAGCGACGCCCTGGCTCCAGACATCGGCGGCGCTTCGATGGGGGCCAGGAACAACAGGGAGGTCAGGATCAGGCCGCCGATACAGACGAAGAACCAGCGGAGTTCGCCGCCGGAGATCCCGATCTGGTCTGCGAACGGATTCACCACCAGCGGAACCAGCCCGGAGATTCCAAAGAGGGCGAGGCCCTCGGTTCGCCGCGACGTGGGAACGATGTCCGCCGCTAGGGTGAAGTAGCCAGTGAACAGCGTCGCCGTTCCGATTCCCAGCAAGATCCGGATAGCGTAGACTGTGGCTCCAAACTCCTCGATCGTGCCTATCAGCCCCATCGCTGTCGCGAGCAGCAGAGTGCCGACGATCAGGGTGGGTTTGCGACCGAGGCGATCCAGTGCCCAGCCGACCACCGGCCGCGCCGCGAGCCCTCCGATGGCGGCGACGGCCATAACGGCGCCAACCTGGGCGCGATCGGCTCCCAACCACGTCAGGAAGACCGGGAAGAGCATCATCGACGCATAACCAGACGCCTGCAGGAAGTGGGCGACCATGAGCTGTACGAAGGGCCGCGTGAGCACCGGTTCTGGCGTGGACACAAGCGCTCGTAGCGGATTGGGGCATCAAAGTCCCGGGTGGCGATCCGATGGGCAGGTCATGCCTTACACCGACGAACGAATCCTGGAGTCTCTCGGTCCCGGTGAGTATCCGCTCCTCTGCAAGCTACTCAAGACCGATGCTCGTCCCTATCTTTTGCGCGAGCTGCGCCGACTCATCAGCCGACGATGGAGCAATCGCGCCCCGCGTGAAGACGTCGAAATCCTCGGACGGCTTCGGGGATGTGGCATGGACCAAGCGGTCTTCGTGCGGAACATCTCTGTCAGCGGCGTGCTTCTAGAAGTGGAGTTTCCACAGGGTATTCAGGACGATGGCACTCCGATCTGCCTCCTGCTGAGGACCGACGAGGGCATCATCGAGCTCCCCATGAAGATCGCCCGCGTGAAAGCTGGCGGCCCGCGGCGTCAGGTGGCTTTCGAGTTCGCGAACACGGCGAGTCAGCTCGCGGCTCAGGATCTCAGGAACCTGTTTTTTGGTGTGGCGGCCGACACCTGAGATCCGAAGACTCGGTTAGGCGGTTTCTCGCTCTGGAGGACCGATGGCCGAGTTCGTCTACACCAAGCCCTTTCCCCTCGGGGAGGATAACACAAAATACAGGTTCATCGGGAATGATGGCGTATCGAGCCTCAAGCTCGGAGACCGCACATTCCTGCAGGTGGAGGCCAGTGCGATCACCGAGCTCGCTCGCGTCGCAATGCACGATCTCGCCTTCTATCTGCGGCCTTCCCACCAGCAGAGCGTGGCGAAGATCCTGACCGACCCCGAGGCGAGCGACAACGACAAGTTCGTGGCCAAGACGCTGCTGCGGAACTCGGTGATCGCCGCCCAGGGACAGCTGCCCATCTGCCAGGACACCGGCACCGCGATTGTTATGGCCAAGCGCGGCCAACAGGTCCTCACGGACGGCAACGACGAAGAGGCGCTGTCCCGCGGGATCTTCGAGACATATCAGGCACACAACCTGCGCTATTCCCAGGTTGTCCCGCTCTCGATGTACGAGGAGAAGAACTCCGGTACAAACCTTCCCGCCCAGATCGACGTGTACGCGACGAAGGGTGACAGCTACGAGTTCCTCTTCCTGGCCAAGGGCGGAGGATCGGCGAACAAGACCTATCTGTTCCAGGAGACCAAGGCGCTCCTGGACCCGGACCGGCTCGAGTCGTGGCTCATCGAGAAAATGAAGACGCTGGGCACGGCAGCCTGTCCGCCCTACCACGTGGCCTTTGTGATCGGCGGAACCAGCGCCGAGGTCACCCTCAAAACGGTGAAGCTCGCGTCCGCGAAGGCCCTGGACGAACTGCCCTCGGCTGGGAACGATGGGGGCAGCGCCTTCCGAGATCGCGAGCTCGAGCAGCGCCTCCTCGAGGGTGCGTACAAGACCGGGATCGGCGCCCAGTTCGGCGGCAAGTACTTCGCCCACGACGTTCGCGTCATCCGCCTGCCGCGACACGGTGCGAGCTGCCCCATTGGCATGGGCGTCTCCTGCTCGGCCGACCGCAACGTCAAGGCTCGGATCGACGCCGAGGGCATCTGGCTCGAGCAGCTGGAGACCAACCCCGAGCAGTACCTGGTGGACACCGACGACGCCGCCGCCGAGGTGGTTCACATCGACATCGATCAGCCCATGGACGCTATCCGCGCCGAGCTGACGAAACACCCGGTACAGACCATCGTGTCGCTGACCGGCACGCTCATCGTTGCCCGGGACATCGCTCACGCCCGGCTCCGAGCGCGACTCGAGGCGGGAGACGAGCTCCCGGCGTACTTCAAGGAGCACCCGGTCTACTACGCGGGACCCGCAAAGAAGCCAGAAGGCATGCCGTCCGGAAGCTTCGGTCCCACCACTGCCCAGCGAATGGATCCCTATGTGGCTCCGTTCCAGGCCGTGGGCGGCTCGCTGGTGATGCTCGCGAAGGGCAACCGCTCGCAGCAGGTCACCGACGCCTGTCACAAATACGGCGGGTTCTACCTCGGCAGTATCGGCGGTCCTGCCGCAGTGCTCGCCCAGGAGAGCATCACCAACGTAGAGGTCCTCGACTTCGAAGAGCTGGGAATGGAGGCCGTGTGGAAGATCACGGTCAAGGACTTCCCGGCCTTCATCCTCGTCGATGACAAGGGCAACGACTTCTTCCAGCAGCTGTAGCCTCGGGTCCTGTCCGGCCTCAGCGGCGAATCGCCGTCTTGTTCCTTCATTGGAACTCGGCGGCGAGTCTTTTTTTGTTTCCCCACGCTGGTGGGGTCCATCTTATGGTCTGGAGGTCAGGAGATACCGATGACTCCGAGAAACCTCGTGTGGGTGGTCCTTTTTGCACTGCTCTTCATCAGCGGATGCGCAAAACATACCTACCAATCCGCCGAGAGCTATGGCGGGGGCGCCGATTCGTTCGCCTTCGACGACAGCATCGCCGTCGAGACCGTCTCATCCAGGCGTGGCGGGAGGGCTACCCGCGGTGCTGGGCCGCCGGCAGCTCCTCCACCTCCCCCCTCTGTGGCTCCCATGGATGCGCCGATGTATGCGGCGGAGCCCGAGCCAGAGCCCGAGGAGGAATCGGCCAACGAGGCTCGAATGGTGCACTACAACGGCTGGTGCTCGATTCGCGCGACCCGCGTAGACACCCTCCTCGACGAGGTCGCGGATCTCGCCCGTTCTGTCGAGGGATTCGTCGAGAAGCTCGGTCACGACCACGCCACCATCCGCGTCCCGGTGAAGCGCTTCGACGAGACCTGGGACAAGGTGCTGGAGCTTGGCGAGGTCGTCGATCACTCGCTCACAGCCGAGGACGTCACCGAGGCCTTTCAGTCCATGGACCTGCGACTCAAGACGGCGCGAACCACCCGCGACCGCCTGAACGCCCTGCTCGCCAAGGCCGAAGAAGAGGAAGAGAAGATCGCGCTCCTCAAGCAGATCCAGCGTCTGAGCGAAGAGATCGACCGTTACGAGAGCCAGCTGCGGGTCCTCGGTGAGCTCGCTTCTTTCTCGCGAATCACGGTGCAGGGCATTGCCAGCTCGTCCTTCTCCGACAGGGCTTCCGGTAACGACGTGGCCGGCTTTGGCTGGATTCGAAGCCTCTCACCCTGGCGGCGAGATGTGACCGCCAGCGCCAAGCTCCTAAAGCTCGTCGTGCCCGAAGGTTTGGTGGCCCTCGACGAGAAGAAGCGCTTTGTGGCCGAGAGCGCGGACGGCTCCCGGATCTGGACGGGACGCCTCCTCAACGAACCCAAGGGCAACACTTCGTTCTGGGTCGAGGCCATCAAGGACCGGATCGCCAGCGAGTTTGCCGGCGCCGAGACATCCGGGGTCGGGTCCTATCAGGTGCTGCGCCTCGTCGATCCCGCCGAACCCGACGGCTACCGCTACCAGGTCGGCGTGAAGGCCGAGGGCAAGTTCCTCGAACTCGTTCAGATATACTACCCATCTAAAGCCCAGGAAGAACGGTATAAAGGTGCCATCGAAGCCTCTCTGAAGGGGGGTGACTCATGAGCCTGCTTCTCTGGATGAGCCTGGTGGCTTTTGGCCAGGACGGCGCTGAGGCGACCGGTGATGATGCCGGAGTGGAAGAGGCCGCCAAACCCGCCGCAAGCCCCCGCGAAGAGCGGGTTACGGCGAGCCTGACGCTCAAGGTCGCCAATCGTGAAGAGGCTGCCGAGACCTTGATTGCCGATGCCAAGGGAATCGGTGGCTACTTCGCCACCCACACGGCGGAACAGGTAGTGCTACGGATCCCGGTCGCCGAGACCGAGGCCCTGCTCGAGCGGGCGACCGAGCTGGGGCTGGTCGTGCAGCGGAACTACAGCACCACCGATCTCGGTGGCGAGCTGTTGGATCTGCGCTCTCGGCTCAAGGCGCGGCGCCAGATCCTGGATCAGTTCTTCGAACTCGTGCCCACGGCTGGCACGAAGTCAATTGTTTCTGTCGAGCGCGAGATCGTCCGTTTGGTGGCTGACATCGAGAAGCTCCAAGGGCGGATCAGGCTCCTCGAACACCAGGCTGCCATGGCCCGGGTCGACATCGCTTTCCAGTTCCGCGACCGCGCCGCACCCAGCCGAGACGGCAGCTCCTCGTTCTACTGGCTGAACACCCTCAACGTCGCCGACATCGTCAACGACTTCCGCTACCAGGGCATCCGTGGCACCAAGTCCAATGGCTTCAAGGCCGAACCTCCGGAGGGATTCTCGGCCTACAAGATCAAGCGTGAGCATCGCGCCGTGAGCCCGAACGAGGTCCTGTTCAGTGTGCGATCCGAGAAGCACAAACCCAAGGCCGACCTGGAGTTCTGGAAGGAGGCGGTGACCGTGCGCATGGATGAGGCCGGCTACCATTCCCTTCGGCAGGAGGAGATCATGGCCGGCCTTTCCAAGGGTTGGTTGCTGGAGTTCACCGCCCCACTGGGAACCCAGGACTATGTGTATTCCCTCGCCGCCTTCCCGATGGGGGGAAAGCTCGTCGTCGTCGAGTCCGCGGGCGAGGCATCCAGGTACGAAGAACGCCGAGATTCCGTGCTTGGAGCGATTCGCGGCCTGCCGCTCTAGAAGCCTCTCGCGCGGTGGTTACCGACACCGCCGACAGGGCGTGATAAGGTCCCGCTCCGCACAATTGCTAGGAGCAGCATGGCAAATCCAACCGCCACTTTCGAGACCAGTGAAGGCACCATTCAGGCCGAGATCTTCATGGACAGCATGCCCATCACGGCCAAGAACTTCATCGACCTCGCCAACAGTGGTTTCTACAACGGTCTGCACTTCCACCGAGTGATCCCCGGCTTCATGCTGCAGTTCGGCTGCCCGCACTCCAAGGATCCGAACTCCGGTCGCGCTGGCACCGGTGGACCGCCCCACGGCACGATCCAGGACGAGCACAACCCCGATGCCAAGTTCTCGAATGAGGTGGGTACGCTCTCGATGGCGAACACCGGTCGACCGAACAGCGGCGGCTCGCAGTTCTTCATCAACACCCAGCACAACGCCTTCCTGGACTGGTTCGACAGCTCCACACCCTCCAAGCACCCGGTCTTCGGCCGCATCACCACGGGCATGGACATCGTCAAGGCCATCGAGGGATTCGGCAGCCGCAGCGGCCAGACTTCGAAGCCGCTCCAGGTCGTGTCGATCACGATCGCCGACTAAAGGTGCCCGGCGCGACCATCACGCTCGCGCTCGAGGCCCCTCGAGATCACGCTGCGGTCGAGGCGCTCACAGATGCCGCCTTCGGAACGCCCGGAGAGGCACGCCTGATCTCCGCATTGCGCGGCGATCCGGGCGCGATCTCCCTGGTTGCGGCGGAGAGCGGTGTGATCGTTGGCCACATTCTGTTCAGCGTCATCGATGTGGAGGGCACCCGCGCCATGGCCCTTGCACCGATGGCGGTGCGACCCGATCGACAGGGCCAGGGGATCGGAACAGCTCTGGTTCAAGGTGGCTTGCAGGCCTGTAGGGACGCTGGCCATCGGCTGGTCATCGTGCTCGGTCATCCAGAGTACTATCCGAGATTCGGGTTCATTCCTGCACAACCTCTTGGCATCCTGTCGCCGTGGCCGGTCGGCGATGCCTACTTTATGGTGTTGGCGCTGGTCCCGGGCGCCCTCGAGGGTGTCGCGGGCACAGTGGTCTATCCACCGGCGTTTGCAGAGGTCTGATGTCCTGGCTTGGCGCGCCCTTCTACGACTGGTTCATGGCGGACTCGGAGCGGGAGTGCCTCTCGGAATGGCGGGCTACGCTGCTGCAGCAGGCTGAGGGAGAGGTCATCGAGATTGGCGCTGGGACCGGTGCAAACCTGGGTTTCTATTCCGAGGAGGTGACTCGACTCGTCCTCGCCGAGCCGGACTCTGGTATGCGAAGTCAGCTGGTCGCCAAGCTCGACCGACCGGGCGAGGTGATCGATGCGCCCGCCGAAGCACTTCCGTACCCAGATTGCTCCTTCGACGTGGCCGTCGCGACGCTGGTGCTCTGCACGGTGTCGGATCACGCTGGAGCGGTTGCCGAGCTGCATCGCGTACTGCGACCAGGGGGAAAACTACTCTTTCTCGAACATGTCGCGGCCGCGAATGGCACGAGCCGGCGTACCTGGCAGGGACGAATCGAGCCGGTGTGGAAGCGCTTGGCCGGCGGCTGCTGCCTGACTCGTGAGACCGAGGCGGCGATTCGGACCGCTGGCTTCGAAGTGGTGGACTGCAAGGCGGAGAGCATGCGCAAGGCGATGCCCATCGTGCGACCGACGATCCGCGGCGTGGCGCGGAAAAGTCAGGGCACAGCGGAATAGGCCGTCGGGGCCTGACTCTCTCGTCGATCGAAGAGCAACGTCTGACTGTAGTCGGGATCGTACTCGTCGGAGTGGGAGCCGTCGGGCGTGGGGCTGTAGGTACTCTCGAAGCCGGTGCCCTCGTAGAGCCAGTTCACGTGCACGTCGAAGGTATCGCTGACCCCGAGCATGGAGAAGGGGATGGCGAACTCGACTGCGATGCCTTCTTCCCAATCACTCCCGCCGGTGCCGAGCAGGCCGGGATTGTCGACCCAGGCCTGGCCGCTCCAGGACATCAGACTGCTGTAGGAGTCGTCGGCCTTCCAGCGGACCAAGTGCGACATCGGTGCCGAGATAGCCGGCTGTTGGGTGTTGAAGGTCACGCCGGAAGCTTCACCTCCACCGTTGCCCACGTAGATCAGCACCCAGTGGTCCGAGCTCCCGGTGGCGACGTCGGGATGGTCGATACCGACATAGAGTGTCGTCGCATCCCAGGTGATCCACGTGGTGCCACCGGTGGTTGCGAAGGCTTCATCCTGCGTCCATTCGCCAGGATCGCCATCGATAGTGATGGTATGGGACCACTCGGTGTCGGTGTCGGTGTCTGAGTCCGTGTCTGCATCTGTGTCGGCGTCGGCATCTGCATCTGCATCGGTGTCCGTGTCCGACTCGCTGTCGGTGTCGGAGTCCACAGCCTTCGGCGCAGCAGTGATGCCTGCACCGCAGCCCATCAGGGAGAGCCCCAAAATCCAGCGCATTCGACCTCCGTTGGGAGTGTATCCTCCTGCCATGAGCAACCGCCTTGCCATCGCGCTGATCCTCATCAGCTGCTCTGATTACGAACTCGACAACAAGGGCGAGCTGCCCGATATCACCGAGACGGACACCGACACCGACACCGATGCAGACACCGATAGCGACACCGACCCGGTCACCTGTGACGACTTCGACTTCTCCTGGATCTGGATCGCCAGCGCGAGCTTCGACACCCAGCCCGACCCCACTGACGCCGGTGGTCTCCCGTTCCACGATCCCGGCTTCGACGATTCCGGATATCTGGCACAGATCCTTCCGGATCAATCGGTTCCGGTCGGCTTCGATCGAGCCTATCGCGCCCAATTTGAGCTCTCGCAGATCCCGCCGAGCCTGCTCTTGGACATGCAGTCTGACGACGGCATCTGGGTGTGGCTGAACGGTGGCGTCGTCGGCCACTGGGGTGGGGATTGGCAGCAGGAGGGCTGTGTCAACGAGAACGCGCAGTGCATCGTCACCGAGACTGTGCCTCCTCAAGATGTGACTTCGTTCCTGCAGATCGGTACAAACACCTTGGCGGCTCGGTTGAGCAATCCGATCATGAACAGCTGGATCGAGATCGTGCCGATCTGTGTGGACTGACAGCGCGAACGTTGACTAGAGCAGGCGGTCGGTGAGGATCTCGACCGCGAGATCGATGAATGCCCGCACCCGAGGCGCCATATGGCGTGTCTGGGGCCAAGCCAGTCGCAGTCGCCCCTCGGCACTGGCGAGCTCGGTGAGTACCGGCATCAGCCGCCCGGCCTCCACCTCGGGCGTCGCAACGAAGCGGGGCATGATGCCAATCCCGGCGCCCGCGATTGTGAGGGTTTGGATCACGGTGAAGTCATTCACGACGATCGAAGGGTTTTCAACGTGGGTATCTGCGAGCAGTTCTGTCCAGTAGGACGCTCGTTTCATCATCGCGTGCAGCACGAGATCGTGGTCGGCGAGATCTGCAAGCGTCTCTGGGGTGCCACGAGCGCTGAGGTAGCTGGGGCTCGCATACCAGCCCGACGTGGAGCGGCTCACAGCTCGCGACATCAAGCCAGATCCCTGGGTTGTCGCCCCTCCGGGCCGGAGTGCGACGTCGTAGCCCTCTTCGATGAGATCCACGACGCGATTGCTCAGGTCGACCTCAACGCGTACCTTTGGGTTCTGACGGCGATACGAAGCGATCAAGCGTACGAATCCCGGTGTCATCGCGATGTCGTGCGGCGTTGTCAGGCGCAGGAGTCCGCTGGGCTCGGCGTGCAGATCGCCCAGTGCGGTCTCGACGTCGGCGATCTCACGGAGGGCGGGCGCACATCGCTCGTGGATCAACACACCCTGGTCCGTGAGGCGGGAGCGTCGCCCTCCTCGCTGTAGGAGTGCAACCCCGAGCTCATCCTCTAGCCGTGTGATGCGCCGACTGATCGTGGACTTAGGTATCCCCAAGGCTTTGGCTGCCGCGGTCATCGTGCCGAGCTCGGCGACGCGAACGAAGGTCTCCAGATCCACCAGGTTCATTGTTGCTCCGATGCAACAGCGAGTAGCGTTCTTGCCGTCTTGTTGCACGGATGGAACCGTATAGCTTGTTCCAAAGGAGTTCAAATGAATATCGTCCTCTGGATCCTTCAAGTCCTGCTCGGAATCGCGTTCCTCATGGCGGGCGGCATGAAGCTGGCCACGCCCATCTCCGAGCTGGCCGTCAACATGGCTTGGGTGAACCACTTCCCCGAGCTCGCCGTGCGCTTCATTGGACTGTCTGAGGTCCTCGGCGCTGTCGGGCTCATCGTTCCCGCAGCGACGAAGATCCTGCCCTGGCTGACTCCGCTGGCAGCCGCAAGCCTGGCCACGGTGATGGTGTTGGCTATGGGAACGCACCTGTTCCTTGGCGAACCCGAGGCGCTCCCTCCGAGTGTCGTGCTGTTCCTGCTCACATCGTTCGTTGCTGTCGGGCGGTTCAAGCTGGCGCCGATCGAGGGTCGGGCCAGTGCCGCACCGGCGTTGGCCTAGTCCACGACCTGCGGCCAGGGCTCGAAATGTCCCGAAATTGAACGATGGGAGACGGACCAACCACACAGCAGTAGGATGTGGGTTGGAGAGTGTGGATGCGGTGGATCATTGCTGTTGGCGCGATCGCGCTCAGCGGCTGCAAAGGTTCCTGGCTGTATCCGGTCGGGTGGCCGGACCGCACAGGCCTCCGACTGCAAGGCACGACCCAGCACCTCACCGTCTGGGCAGAGCCAAATCGCATCGACAGGGGAGTATGGGAACCCCTCATGGAGGCTGCCGATCTCCAGACCGTAGAAGTGCTCGAGCTCCTCGATATCGATGATGTGGAGCGAGTCGACGTCTATGTGCACGGGGAGTGCTTCGATCCGGTTGGTCACAAGGACTGTGTGCGTTTAAAGGCTCAAACCGCGAGTCCCTACCTCATCGATCTCTGGTTCGGCAAGGTCTTTCATGACCGGGTAGATGTGCAGGTCACCACCATGCGCCACGAGTTTGCCCACGCCGCCACTGGCCAGGCCTATGGCGGCTGTCCACGCTACCTGCTCGAGGAGGGGCTTGCCGAGTACGCGCGCCTCAGCGGCAGCGAACCCGTCGCTCCTCTCGATGTCCCCGGGACGACGATGGACGATCTGGCCGAAGCCCTCGGCGGTCGGAACGGCGCGTGGATCCCCCTGGACGAGATTGTGAACACCGGTGAGTTCGTGCGGTTGCTGGAGGAGGGTACCGACGGACTTCTCTACGCCGAGGCTGGGGCACTTGCCGAGCACCTCATCAATTTCAAGGACCTCGACGCCTTCCTCGAGCTCCAGGATCGGACTTGCGCATCCAATGAAGCGACTTTTCACGAGGCCTTTGAGGAGATCTACGGGACCGATCTGCGCGCCATCGATCGGGCGCTGAGCAACGCGGCCGGGGCGTGGCAGTGATCGGCCTGCTGCTGGTGACGACGGCTCTCGCGGCGGAGGTCGAAGTCGGCGTGAGCACCCGCTACAGCTCCATGATCGACAACCTGGTGGGCATCACTCTGGTCAACGAGCGCCGGTCCCTGCGCCCGGCAGGGGGACAGATCTACGGGGAACAGTGCGGCACCGCGATGTGCAACGGGCTCGCGCTCGAGCTCTTCCCGATCGGTGGGCACGCATCCCTGGCTGCGGCCACGGTCGGCCGTCTGATCGAGCTCGGCCCCGTCACTGCGAAGCCGATGGTCGGGCTCGGAATGGCCTACTACGGGCGAAGATCCTTGGTTCCCGTGATCGCCGGCAAGAACGCTTCGGTCCTGATACGCGTCGGCGGATCCGTGCGCTGGGACCTCCCCGGAACCTTTCGGCCGGTGCTCAACGTGAGCTGGGACACGCACCCGACCCTGCCTGCATTCACCCTCCGGCGCGCCCACGATCTGCGGGTCGGGCTCGGCGTAGCGGGGGTCTTCAGCGGTCGGGGATAGTGACTGGGAAAGCGCCTATTCGAGCGGGTTCGCCGCCGTCTGGCTGGTGCCAGATCTCCACGGTCGCTGACATGTGCTTGCCGGCGGGGACTGGGAAACGTCCCTGCATGAAGAACAGGGAGTCCTCTTTTGGACCCCAGCCGACGATCTCGCGGGTTCCCGTCGCGACGGCGGCCTCTTCCCAGGGGGCTAGCTCGGTATCGAGGATCCGCGCCCAGGTGACTCCGCGTCCGGGCACGTGAATCCAGGCATGCAGGTCGAGCTGGCCATTCGCGGCGGCCGCGATCCCGACAGTGGGTTCCCCCTCCTTGACGCCATTTTTCGGCATTCCAGGCTTGCTATAGCCGGTCTTCTCTATGCCGGGGAGCGTGGCGAGGGTCATGAAGCCCGGCAGCTTGCTGAGCTCGTTGACGGTCTGAGTCAGCTCGACCTCTCGGGCGGCTTCGTACAGCTCATAGGTGACCACCGGCCCCTGCCAGCTCATGGCCACTGCCTGTAGATCCGGGCGCTGCTCCAGCGTGAAGACGGAGATCTTGATCTTCTTGTCCATGGAGCTCGCCTGACTCACCAGCGGCGAGTTGTGCCAGGGAGCCCCAGGTTTCCACGGACTGAAGCGCAGTGCTGCTCGCCACGCGGTGTTCTTGGCCTCGTGGTAGCCGCGAAACGGGACGGTCCAGATCTCTCCTTGAGTCGTTCGCTTGAAGGCGACGATTGCGCCGTCCCAAGCGACCAGCCTCCAGCGGGGATCGGCGGCGACATGCTGGAGAAAAGCGTCACTATTGTCCGACGTGACGTTGTTCAGACCCGAGAGATCGGCGCCGATGGTGAAGCGTGTCTTCACATAGGAGAGTCCCTCCAGATCGAAGCTGCCCTCGGATCCCTTCAGGTCTGGGGTCGCAAGTCGGGACTCGTAGGGGGACGCTTGCTGTCCCGGATCGACGGGCGTCGGGATGATCGGCGGCTTGAAGGGCACGTCTCGCGCCAGCGCTGCGATGACGACGATGTGAGCAAACATGGGGAATGGCCTCCGATTCTGCCAGCCGCTCGTCGCAAGCGCCGAGAGTGCTGCCAGAAACTTCACTTTGGTGACGCGCTTGCGCGCACCACAGGAGAATCCCTCCCCGGTCCGTCTCCAGAATTCAGCCGCCAACGTTCGTTGTCGTCTGATTCTGGGACGCACCGTGTCGGGATCCCGGCTCTTCTAGCTTGACGAAGGTATGACGGTCCAGCTGGAACCCCAACCTTGAGGAAGAGTCCCGTGAGAACAGATGGACGGGGTTTGGGCATGGAGATCGACATCGACTCTACGTGGGATGGTCTGCCTGCGGATGAGTGTGTGAGCTTGTGGCTGTTCTGGGATGCGGATGCGTTGGTCGTCGAGGTCACCGCGCCGTACCACGGAGATCCGACACCTCCGGGTGATCCCGGTCCTACGGACGGGCTCTGGGAATACGAGGTCGTCGAGCTCTTCCTGCTCAATGCCGACGGCCCGCGCCCGGTCTACACCGAGGTCGAGCTGTCGCCTCATGGACACCACCTCGTGCTGAAGCTCAAGGGCGTTCGCAAGCCCCTGTCCACCCTTCACGAGATCGAGTGGACGGCGAGCATCGACGGCGATCGCTGGACGGGAACCGCCTGTGTCCCGATGGAGCTGCTGCCCGAGGAGATCACCCACTACAACGCCTATGCCATCCACGGTGTCGGCGGAGAACGCAGGTATCTCGCTGCACATCCTGTGCCTGGGGACCGTCCGGACTTCCACCGGCTCGACCACTTCGCGGAGTGGCCTCCCTGAGGATCTGCCCCGGCTAGGGCTCGTAGACGAGGACGCGGGATCCTCGGGCATCCACGGCCACATCGATGCTGTCGCCCGCGGCGGTGAACTCGGCGCCGGTGAGCACATCCACGTAGCGACCATCCGCGGGGAGTCCCGCAAAGGCTAGTCCATTCGTCAGGTTTCGCGGGCTTTCGCTGCGGTTGATCACCACCAGCGCGTGGTCTCCTCCGTCGGATCTGGCGTAGGCAAACAGCTCGTCCTCGCGCCACCACTCGGACCATCCTCCGCGACGGAGTGCGGAATGATCGGCGCGGGCGTTGGCCAGAGATGCGACATGACGCAGGACCGAAGCCTGGTTTCCGCTCACCTTGGCCGCGAGATCCTCCACCGACTGCACCTGTCCGGAGGCGACCTGGCCGGCGTGCCACCACATCGCCTGGCGGTTGTCGGGGTCGCCGAATCCGGGCATCCCGAGCTCGTCGCCATAGTAGATCAGCGGGAGCCCAGGCTGGGTGAAGAGGAAGGTCCAAGCCAGCTTGATCCGATCATAGGACCAGGGATCGGTGGGTGTCTGGGCCGGTCCTCCACACGGATCCTGCCAGCCGTCCACGGCATCGGTCGTGAACCTCAGCACGTCGTGGTTGCCGAGGAAGTTGCTCATCGTTGCGCCGGCGAAGTCGCTCTGGCTGGCGTCCCAGGTCGCCATCAGGTCGGGAAGGCTGACCGTGCCGTGGGCAAACGCTCCCCGCAGCGCGTAGTACATCGGGAAGTCGAACTGGCCATCGAGCTGGTTGTTACCGATGTATTCCTGGATCTTCGGCGTGCTGTCGAAGGTCTCGCCGATGGTCAGGAAGCGCTCGTCGCCGCCAGCGGCCTCGTGGGTGATCTGGCCGCGGATGGAGGAGCGCAGGTTCCAGGAGACGGCGTGGGACATGTGCTTGACCGCATCCACCCGGAACCCGTCGAGCTCGTATTCGGTGGCCCAGTACAGGGCGTCGTCGACCATGAGCGCGAGGGGATCGGGCTGGCTGTAGTCGATGTCGGGCAGATACGGCGCGAACCAGCAGGTCTCGGGGATCCGGTCGAAGTTCAGCTGGCCGCCGACCTCGTCCTTGCAGATCTCCTGGCTGTTGAACCAGTCGGGATGATCGGCGTAGTAGGGGTGATCCGAGTGAACGTGGTTAGCGACCCAGTCCATCATGACCCGCATCCCACGCCCGTGAGCGGCGTCGACGAGCTCTCGCAGGGTGGCTTCGGACCCGAAGTGCTCTTCGACGGCGTAGGGATCGTCGGGCCAGTAGGCGTGGTAGCCGGAGTAGGTCGCCGCGCAGTCACCGTCCCACGCGCCCTCGGCGTTGTCCTGGGCGTTGGAGAGCCACAGCACGTTCACCCCGAGATCGTCGAGATAGGGCAGTACATCGATCACCCCCTGGAAGTCGCCGCCCTCGTAGCCGCTGCCGGTGGCGCCCTCCGAGGTGTCGAGGGAGGGATCCCCGTTTGCGAGGCGGTCCACGAAGGCGAAGTACAGGACGCCGTCCTCCCAGACGAAGTCGTCCATCCAGAAAGGTAGGTAGACTTCGTCTTCTCCGCTGTCATTGGAGGCGTAGAAGCGCAGGGTGTGTCTTCCGGGAGCTACTCCGGTCAGGGAGACGGTCGACTCGGTCTCGCTCCAGCTCTCGAGGGCTTCCCCATCCAGAGTGGCGGTCGCAACGTCAATCCCAGTGCCCTCGACGGTCGCGTTCAGGGTGCCCGCGGTGCGGTCGATGGTCAGCGAGGTGACCTCCAGGACCGGTGTACCACAGGGCTCGACCACGAGCAGCGAGTTGCAGCTGGCCGCCCCGGGAGTGCAGTCGTGACTCCAGGCGATGTCCTTGTCGCAGTGGATGAGGGGCTCGGTCGGATCGCAGGTCCAGCTGCCGTCCTCGTCGAAGAGCGAGGCGCCGTACTCCACGAACTTGTAGGGATAAGCACCGGGATCGAGCTCCAATGTCACCGTCCACTGTCCGTCGACCTCCTGCATCGGAGTGGCCTCGGGATCGAAGCTGTTGAAGCTCCCGGCGACCGCGACCAGTGCCGGCGCGTTCGGAGAGGTCCAGCTCAGGGTCACCGCGCAGTCGCCGCTGGTGCCGGGCTCCTTCGAACCGTCGACGAGGATCTCGGTGACCGTGCTGTTGTCGCACTTGTCGGTGGCCTCGATAGCCACCAAGGTCGTCTCGGTGAATCCGGGCTGCGGCGTGATCGTGAGTGTGTTGCCCGAGATCTCGGCGATCACCGCATCGCCGTCGTAGTCGTCGACGAAGAAGCCGGTGACACCCTTGTCATCGAGGGCGAGCTCTCCGAGAGCGACGGTCTTCGCCTCTCCGCCCAGGTAGAGCGGGTCGATGTCCCTCCACACTGGCGCGGACTTTCCGCAGCATCCGGACAGCAAAAGCAGAAGAGAGATTCGAGACATGCATCGTTGTACCCCGTAGGCGGACGCCTTACCTTTTGTTGTGCCCGCCGAAGTCAGTCGCTCTCCTTTGTCCATGGTCACCCGCGCCCCTCGCGTGAGTGCGTTGGTGGCTCATCTTCAAGACGCGCGCGACGAGATCAGAGCAGGGAACCAGATAACGCTCCGGTTCTCGCGCTCGTCCCTGAACGAGACCCGGCACGAGTTTGCCGACGCGATTCGCGAGGGCGAGGAGCGTCTGCACCGGTTGTGTGGCCTGATTGCCCAGGTGCTCCTGCGAGGGGACTGCGACCTCACCAGCATCGTCATCGCCGAGATGCCAGGAACCAAGGAGAACTTCACCCTCCGGCAGAAGGTCGTCCGCTCCGATCTGTACAGTGGCACCGATCTCGATCTCGGCAATCGTCTGCTGGGAAAGGTGCATCTGCGGAGTCCAGCCGGGTGGAGGCAGCCGCGCTTGGTGGCGAACTTCGTCGAGTATCAGCCGCTGGCCATGGACGACTTCCAGATCCACAAGATGATCAGCCGGATCAAGGCCGAGGAGGAGATCTGGAACAAGGTGGTCTACGAGATCTTCGAACTCGATCAGGTCGTGCGCCACGACAAGGAGCTGTCGCAGTACAGCCGCTACGTCAAGGACATCTTCGGCATCAAGATGGTGGTGACCCAGATGGCCGACGTGCATGCGCTCCAGCTCAGTCTGGAGGGACTCCGGTTCTCTGCCGAGGCTCTCGATGCCGAGGGAGTGCCGTTCCATGCCAGCACCGAGGTCCCGCGGATCCTGGAGGTGAAGAACTATCTGCAGGCGCGAAAGAAGTCAGGTTGGAAGGCGCTGAAGTCGGTAGTTAGCTGGTGGGGCCAGACCTTTGAGATCCAGATCCAGCCGCTGCAGAACTACTTCCTCGAGCGGGAGTACCTGACGCGCGAGAGCCACTCCGCATTCAAGGAGAGGCGGGACAGGATCTATCAGTGGGTCGGCGAGAATGACCGGGTGTTTGCGTTCTATCGGGAGCTGCTGCAGTGGCTGTTTCGGGACGAGGTCGAGGGACCGCCGCCGGAGTTGGCTGGGGTGACGGTGGTGATCGAGGATTAGCGTGGCGAGGACGGTTGCAGTGGTTCACCCAAGCCACCGGCGCATGGGCAGGCTCGCGGGCTATTGCTCTGGTTCGATGTAGCCGAGAGCCTCGAGGGCCTTGCGCGTCTCCTCGTCCATCTCTGCGGACACCGTGGAGTCGATCTCGGCGTCGAGGGCGTGCATGCCGTACGCGGTGGTGACGAGCTTCAGTTCCGCCAAGAGCTCGTCGAGGGCCTGGTACTCGGTCTTGGCGACGTCGTTCAGCTCGCCAGGGTCTTGTTCGAGGTTGAACAAGAAGTTGCCGTCTGTCGAGTGCTGAACCAGCTTCCAAGGGCCTTTTCGTAGGGTGCGATAGCGGCCGCGCGGGTTGACCTGCTCTCCGGAGCCGTTCGCTGTCCCCGGTGCAAAGCGATCGGCGAGCATCTTCTCCTCGAAGCGCTCCGAGATCACGGGCTGTCCGACGATCTTGCCCTCGATCCCGGGCAATAGGGTGCCGACCTGAACGGACTTCGGGGTCTCGACGCCGGCCATGTCGGTGATGCTGGCGAACATGCCCAGGGTGGTGACGGCGGGCTCGACCTCCGATCCACCGGGGATTCGTGGCGGATACCGCATCAGCAGGGGTACGCGCAGGTCCTCTTCGACCATCGGAGTGACGTGCCCGAAGGCCCCGTGTTCGCCCATGACCTCGCCGTGGTCACCGAGGATGACGACGATGGTGTTGTCGAGCTTGCCTTCCTTGCGCCAGACATCGACGATCTCGCCGACGAGGTAGTCGGTGTACAGGACGCCAGCGTCGTACATGTCGAGGAGAGGCTGACGAACGGTGTTGTATTCGTCGTCGGTTAGCTGGCGACCAAACTGCACTCCGAAGGCGATCTGTCCGGCGCTGCGAAGCTGGCCGATGGGCTGCTGCTGGTACTCGTAGAGGAACTCGTCCGGGAGCTGGTGGAAGGGGAAGTGGGCCTCGAGGAAGTTCACGAACACAAACGCTGGAGGCGCGTCTTCTGGTCGTTCGTCCATCCACGTCTGCACGTTGCCGACGACCTTGGCGCCGCCCTTGTCGATGGCGCCCCCGAGGCCGACCGCGTCGATCCACCGGAAGATGAAGCTGAAGCCCCGCCCGCCGTCGTTGTCGAGCCAGGCCTTGTCATTGTGGCGGAAACCCCGGATCAATCCGAAGGCGTCGCTGATGTGCGGGTTGGCGCTGAAGCAGTAGGTGTCCCAGCCTTTCGCCGCCAGCGTCTCGGCGAGTGTCGGCAGGGCGTTGTCGAGGTAGCGGTGCTCGCCGTGGGCCTTGGTGACCGAGGGGAAAGCGCCGGTAAACAGCGACGCGTGGGCTGGCAGCGACCAGGTGGCGGGGGCGTTGGCATCCTTGAAGATCACGCCCTCGGTGGCGATCTTCTCCAGGACTGGGGTCGTGTGTCGCTCATAGCCGTACGCACTCGCGCTCTGGGCGCGCACGGTGTCCATGACGATGACGAGCACGTCTGGAGAGCCTTTGGCGGCGGCTGGCAGATCTCCGAGGCTCTCGTCTGCAGCTGGGCGACCCATGTGGATGATGACCGGCACAGTGAGCGCAACCACCGAGATGGCCGTGGCGATGATCGGGACCGCAACGGGCTTCTTGGCCCAGATGGCCTTGCCGATGCCAAAGACGATGAGGCCGATGAGCGGTCCGGAGACCCACATCTGCAGCTTGCTAGGATCGACGGCGACCCAGCGCTCCATGATGAGCCACAGCAGGGCCAGCGCGATGGGGTGGATCCATTCGGCGCGGGGCAGCTTGTATAGCGGTGACAGCAGCGTGCCCATGGCCACTCCAAGGAGGACCTCCATGAGCATAGCCTGCACGACAAAGCCGGTCAGAGGCGGCATACCGAGGGCCACGATCAGGCCGATGCCCGTCACTGAGTGCACGAGTGTGACCGCTACGCCATAGCCGAGACCACCGATGAGTCCCTGCTTGACGAACTCGGTGGGCGAGGGCTTCTGATCTGCCATTCTACGGGCCTCCGCAACGTTTCTACCCGGTGGCGAGGTCGTCGGGGGTCAACGAACGTCACCTCGCTTAGCCGTCGATGTGCACTCTTGCGAAGAATCTGCACAACTCGGCTCACATCGATAGGCTCTCGACCTGGACGAGATGGTGGACGACGTCGTCGCCCTTTCCCGTGCCCTGGGCTGAGAGAAGCCACAGTTACACAGCCGTTACCTTGCGCGGCGAACCGATCTCAGATCGTGTTGTCGGTATGGGGGCCCCAACGGAGAGGTCTCCCATGAACGCGCGCTTGTATCTCACTTCCGGACTCGGTCTCGCGGCAGTCGTCGCCGCCCTCATCGCTCCACAGCTCTTCCCCCAGCTCGCCAAGGCCGACGTGACGCCGGTGGCCATCGAGGCCCTGGCCGACCCGGTGGCCGAGGCCGATCCAGTGGAGGATCCCGTCCCGGAGGAGGTCGTCGAGGAGGTCGTACAGCGCGACGTCGACCTGGTCATCTGCCTCGACACGTCGGGTTCCATGGGCAACCTCATCGATTCGGTGCGCTCCAAGCTGTGGGACATCGTCAACGAGGTCGGCGAGCTGGAGCCGGACGCCCGGCTGCGAGTCGGGCTGATCACTTATGGATCTCCGGCTCCCTCCGGCGAGGATCGCGGCTTTGTCGTCCGCCAGATCGATCTGACCGACGATCTGGACAGCGTGTACGCCAAGGCGATGTCGGTCTCCATCAACGGGGGCTCGGAGTATGTGGGATGGGCTCTCAGTGATGCCGTCCAGCACATGTCCTGGTCCGATCAGGACGACGCCGCGAAGATCATCTTCGTGGCCGGCAACGAGGGCGCCGATCAAGGGCGTCAGCTCCGCGACTATCGGGCTGCTGCGGTCGACGCTTCGGAGCGTGGAATCCTCATCAACGCGATCTATGCCGGCAGTCGTCAGGCGGGGATCAACGAGGGCTGGGCCCAGGTCGCCGAGGCCGGAGGAGGGGAGTTCTCCCACATCGACATGGCCCGTGGAACTGTGCAGCACGCCGCGCCCCAGGACCAGAAACTCCGCGAGCTCAACGACGCACTGAACGCCTCCTACGTTCCTTATGGCGCTGCGGGTTCCGAAGGCCTGGCCAATCAGAAGGCCCAGGACAAGAACGCCTATGGTCTCGGCGCCGGCTCCGGCTCGAGCCGTGCGGTGTCGAAGATGTCCAGCCAGTACAAGAACCCTCGCTGGGATCTACTGGATGCCCTGTCCGCGGGTGCCGTGAAGCTCGAGGAAATGGCCAATTCGGACCTGCCTGCCGCACTCCAGGGCAAGACGCTGGACCAGCAGAACACCTGGATCGAGGACAAGCGACGCCAGCGCGCGGATGCTCAGCAGGAGATCCGCGCCTTGAGCGTCCAGCGCAAAGGGCACATCGAAGCCGAGCGCGCACACGATGGCGATGACGCTCTGGACGAGGCGGTGAATAGCTCCTTGGAAGCCCAGCTCTGAGGAGCATCCGAGCTCACTCGTAGAAGTGCTCCAGGAGTGGAAAGAACTGGTCTGGGCACTCGTGCATCGGCCGGTGTCCGCATCCCTCGATCCAGGTCGGCCCCGCCACGGGTAGCGCCGCTGCGAGGGTGTCGGCGTTCACTCGGAGCGGATCGACGCTGCCAAAGATCAAGAGCGTCGGCGCCTTGAGGGCCGCGAGTCCCGGGCGAAGGTCGTACTGGCCTACGGCGTCCCAAGTCTTGGTGAGCACGTCGGGATGGCAGGTTCCAGGGAGATCATGGGCTGTGAAGCTCTCTGGATCTCGATAGAAGATGGCAATGTTCTGCCACCAGCGGACGCAGGAGGGATCGAGGCCTTCCGGCGGTGTTTCCGGCATTCTCGAGGACTCGGTCAGCTGCAGGCGCCGGCGTCCGATGGCGGTAGTGGCCCGGGAGTGTCCGTCTCGAGTGACGCCAGTGGAGCCCACTAGAACCAGGGTCCGGACCCGCTCCGGATGGGTCGCGGCATAGGCCATCACCACCACGCCACCCCAGGAGTGGCCGAGCAGATCGACGGTCTCGGCTCCCGTCCATTCCCGCACACGCTCGAGATCGGCCACGTAGTCGGCAAGGCCCCACGCGGTGTCATCCGTGGGTGTCTCGCTCCGCCCGACGCCGCGTTGATCCCAGCTGACGACCCGCAACTCGTCCAGGCGCTCGAGGACCTCGAGGTGATCGTGGGTCATGCCGGGGCCGCCGTGTGCTGTGATCAGCGTGCGGCCCTCTCCCGCGGAGCGCACGAACAGCGCCGGTTCGCCATCCAGGCGAGCTTCGACGGGCTCAGCGGCGAGTGCTGCGGCGATGAGGAGGCAGACCATGCAGTAGCTTAGCCGCTGTCTGGTGGCGGGCTCCAAAGCACCGGCCCCTGCCCCTGCCCTCGGACCTTGTCACTCGCGCTAACCACGTCCTGGATGGTCGCGTCGGGATCCACCTCTACGGCGGCTTGGTCTCCAGCGAACGTCACGGCGAAGGTGGCCAATGCCGACCAGCGCTCGGCGCGCGGCGGGCCTTGGAAGGGAGGGAGCTTGCGCAGGGGGTTCTCGACGACGACGTCGAACTTCGAGTAACCACTGTCCGAGGCCGCTTCGAGGATTTTGGCGACCCGGGAGTAGGGGAGTGAGGCGTGGACCTGGACGAGGATCCGGCCGTCGAAGTCAGGCGAGTCGGACTGGATGACGACGGCCTCGTGTTGGGCTCGTTTTTCGGCGAGGCGCTCGGCAAGGCGGTGCCCCAGGGTCAGGTCATCGAAGCCAGCCACTCGCACGCCGTCCACCGCGATGTGTTCTTCGCTGATCGACAGGTTGATAGCGGGCTTCGGGCGGACAGTTGCCGTGCTCTTCGGGAGTTCGAAGCCCTCCGTAGGCGCGATCGAGACATCTCCTCCCTCGACGATGTCGGCGATCAGGAGTCGCGTTGACGTGCCGAGGATGACCTCGGGTTCGCCGCCATCTCCGAAGTCGACCTCGCCGATGAGGGTGCCCTCCTTGTCCCACTCCTTCCAGATTCCCAGCGGCTGCCTTCCCTCGTAGCTACCCTGAATCCCTGGTTTTCCAGTGTGGTGCCACCAGGTGCGCTCGCCGTGGCAGCTCTGCTTTTTCGCCGGATCCGGGCACTGGCGCTGGTGCTTCAGATGGCCGTACTCGTCCCACTCCTCCAGGGTCGTGATGCCGCCGTTGGCCGCGACGAACACCATCTGTGGTTGCCCATTGCCCCACCACAGCAAGCTCGGGCCTTCGTAGTCGAAACGCCCTTCGCCGGTGCGGCAGAGAACACCGTACTTGCTGGTATATGCGGCTCGATGCTCCGGTGGGATCGGACCCGGAGGTCTGGCGATGGGCTGGTCGGCAGGCCATGGCGTCCCGGTCAGCTCGGCGCCGGGCGGGCAGGGATCTTCGGACTCCCACCACGGGGACTCCGCTGTGCACGCGAGCAGGGCGATGATGAGCAGCATGGCTACACGATATCGACGATGCTGATCTCGCGCCCACGCCAGCTCACCTCGTCACCCGCCTCCAGACCCGCCATTGCCCGGGCGAGGGGAGCTTGGACCGACAAGACCGTCACCCCACCCGCGACCTCGATGCCCTGTCCGCCGGGAAGAAGCGCGTACCGTGCGCCGCCCTCGAGCTCCACGAGGGCACCGAGAACAGCTGTTTCCCTGGGTCCAGCGTCGACTTTTTCGAGGTGCTCCAGGAAGTGCCGCAGCTCGGCGAGTCGCGCTGTGAGGCCTTGGGTGAGATAGCCCTGACTCGTCACAGCCGCGCGTTCACCTCGGTTTGCGGGTCGGTGTGAACCGTCCACTCGGGTTCCAGCACGAGCGTCGTCGCTCACTCGGGCGAGATCGGCGATCATGCCTTCGAGGTGCGTTTTCCAGGCGGCGAAGACCGCTTCTTTGTCCTCGGTATTCACCGCTTCCGGCGCAACAGAACGCCCGCGATGACGAGGATGGACAGGGCTCCCGCGACCCCGGCAACCGCGATCCACATCCGGCTTGGCTCGGCGGTGCAGTCGGCACGCGGAGTGATTCGACCCATGACGGTTCTCGCCTTGCTCGACAGACCCAGCTCGGCCGCTTTCAGCATCGTCTCAGCGGCAGCGTCGGCTTCGCAGCGCTGCATCTGCAAGGCGTAGCGATAGAACTCTGCCCATGCGTTCTCGCCATGGGCGGTGTTGATAGCGTTGATCCCCTCTTCGAGCTGGTCGTAGTCTTCGGCTCGCATGGCGGCGTCGCAGAGGAGCTTGAGGAGCTCAAGGTTGTCGGGGTAGGCCTTCAGGGCGGCGTTGGCGTCTCGAAGGGCCAGGTCGTAGCCGCCACCGGCCAGCGTGTCGCGGACGAGCCCGGCATGGTTCACCCAGCTGTCTTCCACCTCGACGGCGTGCTGGCAGAGTCGGCGTGCCTCGTCGCCATTGCCCAGGAGGCGCTCGGCGGTGCAGCGATTCCGGAAGGCGTCGTCGAAGTCGGGAGCGCCCTGGTTGACCTGGTCGAGCAGGTCGGAGACCTTCTGGTGGTCACCGTTTTTGACGGATGCCATCGCCTCGATGTAGACGGCGGCGAGATCGTCCGGTAGCTCGGAGGCCTCGGGGGGGGCCGCCGCGAGCGCAGCGGAAAGCATGATCAACGTGAACATGTGGCCTCATAGCCCATCTCCTAGAGAGAGTGCGCCTTCAGTGCCGCTCGCACCTGTCTGGGCCACGGATGCACGCGCAGGGCACTTCGCTCGGTGTCGTCCAGCTTGCGCGTGATCATCGCGATCTTTTTGGTTGCGTTGCCGCACGCGAGCATGACCTTGGAGCTCTGGCCGGTCGCCCTGAGGTGACGAGCCCGGGCGAGGTGAGCCTCGACCTCGAACACGCGCGCCCCCTGCTCTTCGAGGGTCTCTCGGGCGGGAGCAAAGATCTCTTCAGGATCAATGCTGCGATCCGACGCTTGCAGATACACGGCGCAGGCATCGATGAAGGTCCACACGTCCCGGTCGGCGAGAAAGGAGATCCGACGGGACCGGAACCAGTCGTCCATCGGCTCTCGCAGGGAACCGTTTCGGTGCTGAGCGGAGATCATATAGGTTCGAGCCTGGACTGCGAGACGGGAAAGTCCAGCCTTCTCGGCGCTGTTTCGAGCACTCTGGAGCAGGAACTCAGCGACGCGCGGCTGTCCGGACAGCATGCGCACGTGACCGTTGAGGATGGTGCGCTCCAGCCGAATGTGGAGGAGGTCCCCCTCGCGGATCACCGCGGCGAGCTCATCCAGACACTCCTGTGCTAGCCCCAGTCGGTGGAGGTCGGCTTCGCACCAGGCGATTCCCACGAGCAGATGCGTGTATGGCCTCTGGTCTTCGTAGGTTCGCACACGAACGGCCGCCTGCCGGAGACGCGTCAAGGCCTCGGAGTACCGCCCCTGGCGTCTGCACACGTCTCCCCACACCCGCAGACCCTCGGCGTGAGCGATCAGGTCGTCCCCAGCCGCTTCGAGCGCTCGCTCGGCGACTTCCTCGGCCTCGATCAGCTCACCGCGGGCGTAGGCACAGCGGGCATGCCCGGCCAAGAGCCTGGCCGCGAGGGGTGAGTCCAGGTCACCGAGGGCCTCGCCGGCGCGCTTGAAGGTCTTGTCGGCGTCGTAGAGGTTTCCGAGCCACAGATCTCCCATCGCGAGAGCCAAGCTGAGCCGGGATTGCACCACCGGGTCATCACACGCTCTTGCCCTCTCCACGCCGTTCGAGACCCGTGTGCGGTAGTTGCCGTAGTGCCCGATGCTCCTCTGCAGCTCCGCATCCATCAGATCGCACTGGGCGAGAATCCCCTCGTCGCTGACGAATCGGCGCACTGCCGTCAGGGCTTGAGCGGTCGCTATGTCCCGGCGACCCGTCGCGAGTCCGCACCGCGCATAGAGCAGCAAGAGCTCAGCCAGGCCAGTGTTCACGGTGAGGTTGGCCGTCTCGTTGTAGACCTCCTCGAGCATCGTGGCCGCGTCCTTCCATCTGCCTTCGGCCACCATGGCGCTGCCGATCAGGACCGCCTCGTGCAGAGCTCCCTTCAGCTGACCCGCTCCGATCATGGCCCGCACCCGGAAGACCGACCGAGGAAGCGTCTCGGGGTTTCGCGACAGGAGCATCTTCAGCGCGGCTCGATTCGAGCCGTGGATCTCGTCCCGCAACACGACACCGAGGGTGCGCGTCCCCGGCTTCAGGAGGCCTGTCTCTTTGTCTTCGCGCAGCAGCCCTTTGTCCATGAGCGTCTCGAGGACCTTCTCCAGCACACCTTCGGAGTGGGGGATGTGCGAGTCGAGCGCCTCGTAGGTGGAGCCCTCCATCAGCGCGACCGCGTTCAGGATGTGGCGCTCGCGCTTGGTGCACGTCGCCATGGAGGCCGTCATGACGTTGCGCAGGGCCTCTGGGACCGGGATCTCCACGGCGTAGCGAGACCAGAGGACCTGATCTCCCTCGGCTTCGATGATGCCGCTGACAACCAGATCCTGGACGACGTCCTCGACGGCGGTGGGCCAGCCTGCCGTGACGTCGAAGATCCGCTGGGCGAGGGCACCGGCTGGGGGGCGGCGGCCGAGCATGGACCCGACGGCAAGTGCGGACTCGTGGGCGCTCATGGAGGGGATGTCGATGACGTCGGCGTGGGGGAGCTGGATCGCGACGGGTTGGCCCTTGCGCGCCGCAGCCCCCGCGCATCCGAGGACCAATCGAACGGGGGAGTTCGCGTCCTGGACAGCCTCGGTGAGGTCTCCGAGCAGGTCGAGGGCGGAGATGTCCATGTCCACCAGCTGCAGTGCCAGGAAGAGTCCGCCTTGGTGGGCCGCGCTTCCGCGGATGAGCAGGTCTCCGAGATCGCCGGGGTCGGCCATCCCAGTCTTGGCGGCCCTGGCGGCTCGATCGACGAGATCCTCCTGAAGGACCCCTCCGGCGACCTGGACGACCAGCTTCGCGATTTCGGCCTTTGCTCGCCCTTTTCTTAGGACCGTTGCCCCTGCCCGACACCCGCTCTCTCTCGCCTCCGCGACGAGGTTCTGGAGGATGCGGAGGCGGTCGCGCTCGTCGTCTCCAGCGATGACGATCAGCGCGTTGTCCTCACCCCGCTTGGTCACCGTGTTGCGGATCTTCCCCCGTTGGTGGGCTTGTGCGCTGTGCATGGCGAGAGCCGTACCCGGCAGGATCGTGTTGCCAATCTGCGCGTCGAGGCGCTCTGCGACGGCTCCAGCGTGACGCGGGCGAGCGTTGGCGTCGATGCACATCATCTCGCCGATCAGCTCACAGAGCTTCGCGGGCAGGCTGGGCACGAGCGCCTGTGCACTGGGTCGCGGCGCGTGTAGATGGGCGCGCAGCAGTTCGCCCACGTCCTTGTTCCGGAACGGAGCCCGTCCGGTGGCGAGTCGGAACAGGAGCACCCCGAGCGCGTAGACATCGGCGCGGGCATCGAGTGAGTCGCCGCGGATCTGCTCGGGAGCCGCATAGCCCGGAGTGCCTACGAACTCGCCATCGAGCGTTTGCCTCTCGATGTACTCGCCGAGATACGCGATCCCGAAGTCGACGAGCTTCACACGAAGGTCGGGAAGCAGGATGAGGTTTCCGCTCTTCACGTCTCGATGCACGACCCCTTGACCGTGCACGTAGTGGAGCGCTCTGGCCGCGAGCCCACCGATGCGGATGACCTCTTGGGTGCGCTGCTCTGTTCCGGGTTTTCCCACGCGCTTCAAGAACGTCTGGGCCGGCAGGCCGTAGAGGAGCTCCATGCTCATCCACGGGCTGCCCTCGTGCAGGCCGTAGCAGTAGGTCCTCACGACGCCGGGGTCGTTGAGGCGGTTCATGACCTCGTACTCGCGGTCGAAGAGCTGTCGGCCGCTCTGGTCCACCAGCAACTTCAGCGCGTGGTGCTCTCTAGTGAGGGTGTCGCGCACCTCATAGACTTCGGCCATTCCGCCTGTACCGAGTGGTCTAACCACTTCGTAGCGGCCGATTCGCGGCAGCGCTTCGCTCGAGTCCGACAGATCTGGCTCCGGGAGGGTCGGGCTGGAAGTCTACGATACTTGTTCTCAGTCCGCCGCAGTTCTCGCCCACTCGGGGAGCCTCACCGAATCGGTTGCGATCCCCCGAGGGCCGCGCATTCCGACATGGTGAAGCCGCTGGCCTGTTCTCTCACTGCCGCCGCCGTAGATCGGATCGCCGACGAGAGGGATCCCGAGGAATGCGGCGTGAGCGCGAATCTGGTGCATGACTCCGGTCGTCATCACCGCTTCGAACAGCCGGCCTTCCAGACGCTGGAACACCGTCTCAGCACGGTGCCATCGGCCTCTGTGGGGGGTGTTCAGACCGCGCTGCACGATCATGCGTTGGCGGCGGCGCTTGTCGTGTGCGATGGCGCGATCGCAGCGATTCTCGTCCCAAGACACATCCCTGTTCGCGAGGAGGCGATAGGTCTTGATCAGGTGTCCCGATCTGAACAGCTCCCGCAGTGCGACCAGCTCCTCGGGGCTGTCTGCGACGAGGATCGCCCCGGATGTGTGCACGTCGAGGCGGTGCGCGATCCCCCCGGCAAATCCTTCGGGCCAGTCGCACTCCGACCGCCAGGGTTCCGCTTCCAACAGTGACCGCAGAAGGCAGTCGCCAGCTGGATCGGCATGGGGCGGGAACACTGGGATGGATGCTGGCTTGTGTGCAGTGCTGGCCAAGTTGTACCTTTCCGCGACAAGAAGAAGAAGAAGAGGGAGCTAGCATGCGCATCCTGACAGTGTCGATCATCCTCCTCGCCGGCTGCGGGAGTGCGGAGGTCGAAATGGACCCCGCCCAGGCCAAGATGACCAAGCTGTGCGAGCGTGCCTACAGCTCCACCATGGACTCGCTGAAGGACTTGTATACGCAAGCCGGCAAAGACATGCCTGAGATGCCGACAAAGGACGAATACAGCGCGAAGTGCGTCACCCTGGGTTTCACCGAGGACCAGGCGAAGTGTCTCGATCCGAAGTGGTCAGGTGGAGATCCCGAGGGCTGCAAAGAGACGATGAAGCCCGTCGAGAAGAAAGCCCTGGAGCTCGGCGAGCTGTTCAAGAAGGCCATGAAAGGCGGCGAAGAACCCGAGAAGGGCAAGGAAGAAGGGAAGGAAGAAGGCGACGGGGATAAGAAGAAGGACAAAGCAAAAAAGCACTAGGAGCTGAACGTGACCGAAGAGACCGAGACTCCCGACGAGCAGGAGGAGTCTGAGGAAAGGTCCGGTCCTTTCCCGAAGGGCTTCAAGTTCGAGTTTGATCCAGACAAGGTCGAAGACGGGCTGAAGCGCCTGCGCGATCGACTGTCCGAGTCGTTCTCTGCGGGTCGCTACACCAAGGTGCGGATCTCCTACCGCGGTTCGCGCATCGGGCCAGACATTCCCCTTGCGGTCTTCATCGCTGGCGAAGGGGTTGCGTTCTGGTTGTTGAGTCCGCTGGGCGTGCTGCTGGCGAACCTCGGCGCCAAGGCCGTGCTCGACGTGGAGTTCATCCACGCTGCCGACGAGCTCGTGCAGGAGGGACTTGCTCTCTATCTGGACGGCGAAATCGAGGCCGCAGAAGCGAAGTATCGCGAGGCCATCGACCGCAGGTCAGACGACCCCAGCGCCCTGTACAACCTCGGCACCCTGCTCCGGGTCAGCGGCAGGACCGACGAGGCGCTGCGCGTATTGCGAAAGGCCGCCATGGGCACCGAGGGCCATCCGGACGTGATCCGGGCTGCCGAAGCGGTGGAGCGGATCACGAAGCCGAAGAAGTCGCTGTAGCAACCTGCTAGAACGTGACGCTGAAGATCTTCTGGGGATCGGTCTCGGTCGGCATCGGCGTGGTTGCAGGCGCCTCGAGCCAGTCGCAGCGCCTCTCCTTGGGGATCTCTTCGCCGAGTTCGAACTTCACGGTGAGGGGCTGGTTCGGTCGGACCGTGACCGTCGCGCACTGGATGCCAGTGGACTCAAACGGATTGGTGGGGGCCACCAGGAGAATGTACTGGGCGGGCCTGGGCGCAGTCATCGTGGCCACGCCGAGCCGATTGGTGCGCAGCTGCGTGCTCTGGATGTCAAAGCGCTTCAGCGGGTGCAGCTGAACATCGAAGTTCGACAGCGGGATCTTGGTCACCGCGTTGATCGCCTCGACGCGTACCTCGACGCCGTCAGCCATGGCCTGGGTGGTCGTGAGCAGTGCGGAGAGTAAGATCGCGATCATGAGCGGCCTCATTTTCCTTAGTGTTGCCGCTTCGCGATCGGTTCACGAAAAAAAGTGACAAGCCGGGAGATTTTACAACCTAGGTCTGGTTGCCGGCCCTACAGCTTCGCGTTGGTCTTCGCGTTGTGGAAGTCGCCGATCCCGGTCCAGTTGTCACCGTCGAACGTGCGGTGGATCGTCATCTTCAGCTTCGAACCCTGCCCTGCGAGACTCGAGGCGGCCGCGGAGGAGACGCAGATCGGCTTGCTCCACGCTTCGAAGCGATAGGGATTGATCGCGACGAACTGGGCTTTCTCTACGTTCTTGGACGTCATCGCGATCGGGACCTCGACACGGAGGCCACCCATGGCGGTCCGGAAGAGCTGGAACTGCACCATGGACAGATCGGCGTTGATGTGAGCCTGGGTGCACTTGCCGTCGTGAGGCGTAAACCCTCCGGTCAGTTCGATCTCGAAGGATGTCACGTCGACTTGGCCTTCCCAGGGGGATCTCGCCTTGATGATCGCCTCCTCGTGCTGGCGCTGTCGAAGCTGGAACAGATTGTCGTCCTCGTGGCCCAGCCGCGGGGGCAGATCGCCAACCGCCTTGATCGCCATGTCCTGGTTGTTCTTGATGTCGTTGAGATCCTCGAAGAGGATGATCAGATCGCTGTTGCCGATCTTGGTGGTCTGGGGTTTGGCACTCGCTCTCCCGTCCACGGCCAACTGTCTCAGCGACGTGCCTCCTTGCCAGAAGATCCCTGCCTTTGCCGCTGCCATCTCTGCGATCTCGGAGCCGAGCTCGAGATCGACGAGTGCATAGACGTCCTTGGTGTGCCACTCGTGGGGAGAGTCGTCGATGGCAGCCTTGAGCAAGTCGAGCTTCAAAGAGGCGTTTTTGTCCTTGCCCATCGCTAGGATGTCCGCGAAGCTCGGGCCCTCTTCCTCGTCGTCTGCCGCCGCGGCACCGGTGGCCAGCAGGGCCGCCAGGGCACCGACGGCAAGTGTTCGCAACAGGCTCATTGGGCACTCTCCTCGAATGGCAGGCAAGGATAGACCAGACACGTCACGGATAGGCGACAATCCCGAAGATGCAGATCCCAGCTCCAATTCTTTTGCTGCTTTCCTGCGCCGAGCCTCCGGATGTTGTCGCGCCGGAGCCCGTTGCGACGCCGGCGACCTTCGCGGGATCTTCGGCGTGCGAGGAGTGCCACAAGGAGATCTACGCTGCCTGGAAGGGCTCTCATCATCACCTCGCGGAGGGCGCGGGCACGATCGGGGTCGAGCCCCTCCAGCAGAAGCTCGTCGAGGTGGAGCGCGGGCGGGTCCAGGTCTCCCAAGAAGCCTGGGATCCGGTAGAGAAGGAACACTTTGACGTGTTTGCGGACGGTCGTCAGGCCGGGGAGTGGGGTCACTGGACGGGCCGGGGAATGACCTGGAACAGCATGTGTGCTGCCTGTCACAACACTGGGCTCACCAAGGCCTATGACGGGGCCACGGACACCTATCGCACCAAGCGCGTGGAGCTCGGGGTCGGGTGTGAGGCGTGTCACGGTAGAGGCAGCACACACGTCGTCGACGAGGGCTCGTTCTTGCGAGACCCCGGTCTCGACACCTGTGGCTCCTGTCACGCCCGCCGGGCCGACCTGACGGAGGACTTCGAGGCTGGGGCGGTCTTCCTCGACCACTACGCACCCTTGTTGCCCGATCTGACCGACGTCTACTGGGCCGATGGGCAGGTCCGAGACGAGGACTTCGAGTACGTCAGCTTCCTGTCGTCGCGGATGTACGGCGAGGGAGTCCTGTGCCACGACTGCCACGACCCGCACTCCGGCAAGCTGAGAGACCAAGGTGACATGCTCTGTCTGCGCTGCCATGCCGAGAGTGCGGTGGGTTTCACCGTCCACGACAACCACGACGGCGAGGTGCGCTGCGTGGACTGTCACATGCCCATCACCGTCTACATGCAGCGGCATCCCAGGCGCGATCACGGCTTCACCATCCCAGATCCCGGGATCACGGCGGAGCTGGGGATCCCCAACGCCTGCGATCGCTGTCACGAGGATACCGAAGCTCCGAGCTGGGCCGATCCCGATTCCCGTCCCCACCGAAAGCGCACCCGCGCCCTGGCTGCGGCACGCCAAGGGGATCCCAGTGGACTGATCGAACAGGCGCGGACCGATCCCTCGACGTTCTTCAGGGCTGTGGCTGCCGGCTCATTGGCTCCCTGGGCGCGGGAAGCCTCGGTGGTTGCGGTGCTCGACGAGCTTGTCGCCCACCCCGATCCCCTCGTCCGGTACGCAGCCGCGGGATCCCATCCAGGTCCGGTGGCGATAGCGGACCCGATCCGGGCCGTTCGGGTCCAGTCACAGCGGGCGGCGATGGGTCAACGCGCGACGACCGACAGGCGCATGACCGATCTGAACCGCTACCTTATGCTGAATCGAGATCAGCCGATGTCGGCGGTCGAGCTCGGAAACTGGCTCTTGGTCACCGGCAATCCCGAGGCGGGGATCGCCGAGATCCGCAGGGCGATCGAGCTCGATCCCGGTGGAGCGGCGCATCGTGGCGCCCTGGCTCGAGCGCTGGCCCAGGTCGGCCAAGGCGACGAGGCGCTGCAAGTCCTCGAGCAGGGCGTCAAGGACCATCCCGACGACGCCGAGCTCCACTATCTGTATGCACTCTCGCTCTCGGATCACGGCCGGATCCCCGAGACCATCGCCGCCCTCGAGCGGGTCGTGGAGATCGAACCGGAGCGGTCAAGAGCTTGGTACAATCTGGGTGTTGCGCGGATCCAGTCCAACGACAAGATCACCGCAATCGCCGCTCTCGAGCGGGCACTGGAGCTCGATCCGACCTCGACGGATGCTGCCCGAGCCCTCCAGGGTCTCAGTGGTGGCCCACAGTGACACGGCCATAAATGAAGTCGAAGAGCGAGCCGAGATCTCGCAGGCGCGGGTTCGACATCGACAGGTGGCGGCCATCGGCAGTGTGGATGTGGAAGGCGGCACCTGGCACAGGAACCCGGGTGTAGGACGTGATCTGGTCGAACACAACCCAGGCCGGCCCGTCGTCGAAGTGGGCGGCCAAGCCGGTGAAGAAGAGGCCAGCGACCTCGTCGTCGTCCAGCGAGATCACACAGACGGGGTCGGTCTCGGTCGGCGCAATGGCGGCGAGCTCCGGGCCGAGGTCGTCGCGACGAGGCACGAGATCCCGCCACAGCATGTTCCGGAGCGAGAGGGCGACGCGCTCACGAGAGATCACGCCTCCCTTTGCCACGATCTCGTCGACCGCCTGCTGCGGGGCCTCGTCCGGCAGATCGAGAACGACGGCCAGCTGCTGCAGCGACCACACCTCTTCCTCGCTGATCTCGCCGTCGAGGCACACCATGCGCGCGGCGAAGCGGAGAATATTGCGCCGCCCGGTTGAGGTAGCGGCGATCTCTTTCAAACAGGTCATGTCGTAGGGCTTCTTCGACTCTTCCTCTGCCCAGGCGAGCAGCGATTGTCGATCGAGCTCGGGTCGAACCAGAGCTAGCAGTGCCGCCTCGTCGTCGTGAACGATGCCGTCGGAATAGGCCAGATGCACCAGGAGTCCCAGTAGCGGCCCGTCCGCGGGATCACCCTGCTCGAGCGCCAGCGCTTCGGGATCGTCGATTAGGGCCAGGTATTCATCTACACGGGACATCTCGTCTCCTGGAGAACACCAGATACCACGAACCACAATGTCGGTCGCAGTACCGCCGAATCTACAAGGTCGCTGCACAAAGACACCGGAACGTCTACACTTCCGGGTGAAAACGCGAGAGCGCAATGACACCGATGAAACGCTGGTCGACAACCTTGCTCCTGGCACTGCTTCCGGGACTCGCTTTTGCAGGCAAGGCCGATGGTGTTCAGAAGCTCATGGATCTCGGAAAGATCGAGACCGCCCAGCTGAAGTGCGAGCGCATGGGGGCGACGTACTCCAGCGCCGAGGAAGATCTACGCGAAGTCTGCGCCGAGGCGTACTTCGAGAAGGCAAAGGCTACGAACACGGTCGGTGGTTGGATCCGGTTCCAGCAGACCTGGGGGGGCACCTCCCTGATGGGACCGGCCCGCGAGGAGGAGGCGTCGGCCGCACTCGGAGAGCTCGGGGAGGACGCCGAAGAGCACGAGTACCAGTCCTTCATGGATCGCTACGGGGACACCAAATACGCGCTGGCGGCCGAGCAGATGATGATGGACGCCGCCATCGCGGGAGTGGACAACGCCACGGACGCCGTGCGTGTTGCGCGGAAGTACCCAAACCATCGAATGACGCCGTCGCTGGTCGAGAAGTACCTCACGTCCTTCATCCGCATGGACCTGAACGGCACCGACATCAGCGTCACCCTCGAGCCGCCCATCGACATTCCCGGCAAAGCGCCGAGCGGAAAGTGGGTCTCGGCCTACTCCGAAGACGTCTTTGTCGACTGGGATCAGAACGCCGAGGGTCACCTCAAGGAGATCGGTGCAACGCCGATGTTCATCAACCGCGCCCGGGGAGCGTCGGTGGGCCAGTCCTTCCCGCCGTGTCAGATCCCCGAGGCCGAGTGGCGCCTGGGCATCCTCGTCGAGGTGGGCGAGACCCGACAGTTCTTCCCGAACGCCGGCGTCGAGGAGTGCAAGAGGCGCCCCTGGCCCGGGTTCACGGTGCACAAACACAACACCCTGGACACCCTGAGCCTCGGGCCGGAGCTCACCCTCCGCTTCCCGACGGATCCGGCCAGTCAGTGGTTCGGCTGGGGTCCGCCAGATGTGGACACCCGTGTGTACATCCCAGCTCCTGCAGGACTCCCGATCCTCGTGGGAACCGTGGTCGGCCAGCCGGTCGGCAAGCTGTTCCTGCTCCACCCTCTCGCCGGTGGAATGCCGTGGTACGTGGCCCAGGGACCCCCTCCCGAAGCGCTGCAGCTTCCGACAGATCTGAAGTCGACCGCCATCCCCATCGGCTGGTCCATCAACGGATCCCAAGGTCCGATGGGTCCGGGCGAGACCTCCGAGGGTCCCATCACGATCCTCGGCGAGCCCCTCGGTGGCAGTGCCTGGACCCTGCCGGCGGGTGAGGTTCGCGTGATGTCGCCCTTGGTACAGCTGATCACTAAGCTGCACCGCGGAAACGAGACGCTGCTTCGGGAGCGCAAGAAGCCGGTGCCGCCGCTGACGGGACGGACGGGCCCGATGGGGAGCACCCCGGTCCCGTTCGACGAGATCCCGGACATCAAGAAAGTCACTGCCGATATTCGCGCCTTTGGCATCCCCGTAAAGGTCGCGCGGGCCTGGCAGGGTTTCCTCGGCAGCGGTGGCCCCAAAGAGGTCATCTTCGAGGGCACCATCGGCGGCATCGGCGTCAAGGGCCTACTCGACCCCTTTGACGGTGGTGGCGGCTTCCGGCTGTTCATCTGGTACAAGGATCCACGCTCCCAGAAGGATGCCGAGGAGATGCTGGCGTTCAAGCACGACGGCGCCGCCTATGTGGTCTGGCAGGGCAACGGCGAAGCGGGCGGCTATATCGAGGCCATCCACTTCGAGAAGGTTGGGTTGATCCGAGAGTTCCGCTAGCCGCGTGCTAGGATAGGGCATGCAGAGTGCCGTTCTAGAGCGGGCTATCGAGAAGCTCTCTACAGGTCCACGCGCCCAGTGGGCTCCTCCGCCCCCGATCGCTGTAGCCAGTGGGTTGGCCGAACAACCAGGTGTTCTGTTTGTTGGTTGGTCGATCCCGGAGTGGCTGGCGCATCCGTTGACTCGAGAGGGCTGGCAGATCCTGTGTGCGCCGACGCTGCGGGATGCGCGCCGGGAGCTGTGTGGCGCTCACTTCTCCATGATCATCGCCGACGCCGAAGTGCCCGATGGCGACGTGGTGGTCTGGACGATGGCACTCAAGGCGGGGCACGCCATCGCATCGGGCGTGCCGATGGCGGCTTCCGGCCTCCCTGTCGTCCTGCTTGCACCGGTGGGAGAGCAGTGTGCCGTTGCGGTGACCTCGACGGGCTCGGCCGCGGAGATACCGGCTCACAACGTCGTCTGGACGGTGCTTCGGCTTCTTTCGGAGTAGGCGGCCGGTCGAGCTATCTGCGGCTCAGATCGGGTCTGCCATCGAAGTCGGGCATCGAGACGCCCTCCAGCTTGGCGCTGACGAGTTCGATGCCACACTCCAGCTGCGGGTCTGCCCCAGTGGCGTAGTCCTGTGGCTTGATGTCGACCTCGATATCTGGCTCTGTACCGTGGTTTTCGACGTCCCACTTCACATCTCCGAACCAGTAGCCGAACTCCGGCTGCGTGGAGACGCCCTTGTCGACGAGTAGATGCCGCGGCCAGATGCCGATAACGCCGCCCCAGGTCCTCATGCCCACCAGGGGACCGAGCCCGAGCATCTTCCAGCTGTGGCTGAAGATATCGCCGTCCGAACCGGCCATTTCATTGGTCAGGCAGACCATTGGCCCGAGCACCGAGTGTCCAGGATAGGGCCTCGCATCCCCCCAGCGAGAGATGGAGTAGCCGACCCGCCGCCTTGCGAGCTTCTCCAGGATCAGCTGGCTGACGTGACCGCCGCCGTTGAAGCGCACGTCGACCAGCAGACCCGTCCGGTGAGACTCCGAGAGATAGTCGCGGTGAAACTCCGCATACCCGGTAGGGCCCATGTTCGGGACGTGCACGTATCCGACCTTGCCGTCGGTGGCCTCGTGGACCCGGGCGCGGTTGCGGAGGACCCAGTCGCGATATCGGAGGGGCTGCTCGTCGGCGAGCGGGCGAACGACGACCTCCCTCGCTTTGCTCTTGCCCCGGACGACCGTGAGCGCCACGAGTCTCTCAGCTTGGTTGGTGAGGAGCGCGCCCACTGGCTGGTCTTGGGTGGCCCGCACCCCATCGACGGCCACGATGCGGTCTCCAATTTTGATGTTCACGCCCGGAGCGAGCAGGGGTGAGAAGCGCTTCGGGTCGCCGGGTTCTCCGCGTATGAGGCCGGTGATCTCGTATCCTCCTCGCTTGGCATGCCAGGACAGATCGGCCCCGAGCTTGCCCACCTTGTAGCGGGGAGCGGAGCGGTAGTCGCCGCCCATCTCATAGGCGTGACTCGTTCCCAGGGAGCCCTGCATCGCCCAGACCAGATCGGAGAGCTCGCCGCGGGAGCCGACTCGGTGGACGAGGGGCTCGTACTCCCTCCACAGCGCATCCCAGTCGTGACCGCTCATGCCCTCGGTCCAGAAGTGGTCCCGCATCAACCGCCAGGTCTCCCGGAACATCTGCGCCCACTCCCGACTGGGTTCGACCGAGACCCGGCAGCGATTGACGTCTATGTAACCGGACTTTCGCCCGGTTCTGCTGGATTCGGTGCGCTTCAGCTCGTCCCGCGTGCTCTTGTCGGGGCGCGTCGTGGTGACCCGAAGCCTCCATCCCGTGCGAATGCCGAGGGTACGCCCTCCGATGTCTACGGCTAGCGATGTCACCTTGTTGGTGAGCAGCTGAAGCTCGTGCTTCTCGAAGTCCCACGTGAAGAGCGCGGTCTCCGCCTTGGGAGGTCCCGGGTCGTACCACTTCCGCTGCAGGCTGCCTTGGACCTGGTTCCTGGTGATCAGCGCTTTGCCGCCGGGCAAACCGATGATCTGCACGTACCTGCTCTCATTGAGCGGGAACTGAACGATCCGGCTGCCGATGTCGGCGAAGTCGATGTTGATCTTCTCCTCGCCCTTGTCCGACTTGGCGTTCGGCTTCTTGTGCAGGGACCGGGGCGCTGGCCGGAAGGGGTGAGGAACATCGGGGCGCAACGTCGCCAGATAGGGCCTCGATCCCTTCGGGAAGTTCAGGTCGAAGTAGACGCTGTCATAGACCGGGTCGAACTCGCGATTCGACAGGAAGTAGATGTGCTTTCCGCCCGGATCGAAAGAGGGAGAGTAGTCGAGATAGCGACCGGAGGTGACCGGCGAGAGCTTGCCGCTCTCGACGTTGGCGATCCAGATCCTGCTGGTCTCGCTGCGCATGGCTTCGGGTCGCGCGTATGCGAGCCAACGGCCATCCGAGGACCAGGAAAGCCCGCTGACGCGTCCCGATGTGCTGCGATCGATCCAGGTGAGTTTCTTGTCCTTGAGACGCAGGACTCCCACCTGATAGCGGTGGTTGGTAAAGGCGATTCGCCCACCCGAAGGCGCAATGGCCACCTCCAGCGCCCTCCCCGTATCGAGCCCTTTGAGCCGCCTGATCTTCCCGGGATGCAGCGGGTGCACCTCGAAGGCTTCGTCGCCATCGGAGTCGGAGATGACCACGATGTGATTGCCATCTGGAGCGTAGCGGGGGAGGCGATAGCGCACTGAGCCGTCCCGGAGCCCAAGCTGCCTGACTGGACCCTCCCAGTTGCCCATGGTGAAGAGCTTGCCGCGGATGGTGAGAGTCACCGAGTGCCCCTCGGGATGCAGGGAGTAGTCCTGCAGATAGCGAGGGCTGTTTGCAAACTTTCGCTGCGTGAGGCGACCGGTCGAGTGCGTCTGCACGACGATCTTCTCGTCGCTGCCGGTCTTGGGGTCGAGCAGGCGCAGGTCACCGGCGCGGGTGTAGACGATGCGCTCGCCGTCCGTGGACGCATACCGCGCGAACATGCCGGTGTGGAAGGTGACCTGGGTGAGGTCTTCCCCCGTTGGGAGGACCGAGAAGATGTTGCCGTCGAAGTCGTGGTCGGAGAGGAAGAACACCCGGCCGTCGATCCACATTGGGGTGGCGAGGTTTCCCCCGAGGTCAATCAGGGGACGAAAATCTCCCTTGCCCTCAGGATCGATCCACAGCCGTCCTGTCCTTCCCCCGCGATAGCGCTTCCAGCGGGCGAGGTCCTCTTGGTGACGACAGACGACGACCTGGCCCTCCGGACCGAAGGCCACCCCGAGCCCGAGTCCTGGGCCCAGATCCCGTGGGGATCCACCGCTAGATGAGACCACCTGCAGGTGGATCGACTTCAGGTGTGCTTGCCCCTGGGAAGTGGCGAAGACGACCTCTCCCGCCAGGGTCCAGCCGACCACCCAGCACGTGGAGCCCAGCCAGGTCAGCCGTCGTGGTGGCCCACCTTTGGCGTCGATCAGATAGACCTCGCGATCGCCCTCTTCGTTGGCCGTGAATGCGATATTTCGGCCGTCTGGGGAGAACCTGGCATGGGACGCGGTGCCCAGTCCTGTGGTCAGCCGCCGTGCGGTCCCTCCCGAGGTGGACGCGGTCCACAGATCATCCTCGGAGGTGAAGACGACCTGGTCGCCGTGAATCGTCGGAAAGCGAAAGTAGCCCATGGGGGGCAGGCTAACCCAGTACCGCCTGTGTCAGTCAGAGAACCGGACTTGACCTATTGTGCGGAGAGCCGTTCGTAGGTGATGTGGACCTCGGCGAGGGGCTCGGGCACGTACTCCGCGAAGATGACGCTGTTGCGGCTCGGGTTGTACGTCCAGTCCTCGTCTTCGATGAAGGTGAAGACCGCACCGTTCTCTTCGGTCGCGACCTCGATGGTGCCCGGCACGGGAAGCTCGGTGAGGAAGAACTCGTGCTTGAGGCCAGCCGCTTGCACGCCCAGTTGCTCGAGGACCTGCGCCCAGTCCGCGTCGCGGATATCCCAGAAGATGCCACCCACATAGTCGGTCACGGCGATGTATTCGGTGCCCGGTGTGCCGCCGCCGCCGCACAAGCCGCAATTTGGCGGGTTCACGATCGAGGAGAACGTGACCATGCCTTCTTCTGGCCGGAGATTCCTGAGATACTCACCGAACTCGTTTCGGGTGATTGGGTCGTTGCCCGAGCTGTCCTGCTCATCGGAGATGACGATGATGTGCAGGCCCGCCTCTTCGCGGATGAAGCCGGCATTGTAAAGGTCTTTTCTGAGTTCGATCGCGCGGTAGGTCGTCGATCGACCCGACTCGGTGGCGCTGCCGCTGGTGCCGAGGTTGGCCATGCCAGAGAACACGTTGATGGGATCGGCAGTGTCTTCGTCGATCCACCTCTGGGTGGCGACCTCGCGAAGCTTGCCCATGTGGTTCTGGTCGTTGTCGTCGGTGCTGATGACGCCGACGTGGTAGTCGAGGCCCGAACCGAGGAAGAAGTTCATGAATGTCTGGAAGTTCTGGGTCAGCGCAGCCTGCTCTTCGGACATGGAGCAGGAGTTGTCGATGGTCCAGAGCACGTCGACGGACGGCGTCGTCACCTGGACGATTCGGTCCTCTTTTGGCGGGATGACGAGGTTCGGCGGGTTTGGCTTGCCGTTGATGGCCTGGTCCCCGCTGATGTCGTATTCGCTGCAGCCGGACAGCGCGGCGAGGATGGCAATGGAAAGGGCTGTGGCAAACTTCATGCGGAACCTCGTGCATCTCCTCCAGGCGTGACAGCCTGGTCAGGCGCGCGAAACGTACACGAAGAGATTACCAGATGCAAGCGCGGAAGCCCAGTCTTGGCGACTCGACACAAACTTTGCAACCTCCACATATGGGAGGGCTCGTTAGAGTGTTTCTTCCGAGCACGAGGGTGTGATGTGATCGAAGAACAATTCAAGGGTGCGCTGAGCTGCTGGGCCTCCGGGGTCTCCGTGGTGGCCACACGGGACGACGGGCTGGTCTACGGATTGACGGTCTCGAGCTTCAGCTCCCTGTCCCTCGAGCCGCCCTTGATTCTCTGTTGCCTGAACAACAGCAATCGCCTCGCTTCGATGATCAATGGCGCAAAAGGCTTCACCGTGAGCATTCTGGCGTCTCATCAGGTCGATGTCTCCAACCACTTTGCCGGCCGCGGTCGCGAGCCGACTCCGACCTTCACCGAGGTCGAGGCCGGGAGCGCTGGGTCGGGTCGTCCTTTTGTCGTCGGTAGCGCCGCCTGGCTCGACTGTGAGCTTCACAACGCTTTTGTGGAGGGCGACCACACCATCGTCTGCGGCCGAGTGGTCGAGGTCGGCGCCAACCCCGAGCTCGATCCGCTCCTTTACTACCAGCGCGCGTACCGCACTGTGCGAGACCTCTAGGTGGAGAGCACCTTCGAGCTGCTGGAGGTCCTCGGTTCTGGGGCTCACTCCACAGTCTGTGTGGCCCGCAAGTGTCGAGATCCAGATGCCGAACCAGTGGCACTCAAGGTCCTGAAACGCAGCTGCATGTCCGATGCGGGGATCATCCGCCGTTTTCGAGACGAGTCGAAGATCCTCGCGCGCCTCGACCACCCGGGGATCATCGGTGTGTATCGCCTGCTCGACTACGACGGCCGCCTCGTACAGGAGATGGAGTACGTCGAGGGATGCACCCTGGAGGAGATCCTCAACGGCGGAGGACCGCTGCCTTGGTCGGCTGCCCTGGAGGTGGTTCGCCAGCTCGCTGCGGCTCTGGATGCGGCGTACAACACCCACTTCGACGGCAAGCCGATGCGCATCGTGCACCGGGATCTGAAGCCGGCCAACGCCATGGTCGACGTGAGCGGTCGGGTGAAGCTGCTCGACTTCGGTGTTGCAAAGGGCGCTTTCGGAGATCGAGAGGCGCAGTCTCTGCACAACGTCTGGGGCACTGTCGGCTATGACGCCCCAGAGCGAAGGAACGATCGAATCGATACGCCGGCCGCCGATGTGTACGCGCTGGGCGTGACGATCTTCGTCATGCTCACCCATCGGCCGCTGCTCCTGTCGCTGCGGACAGAGGAAAAACACGATGAGGACCTGCACAACCAGCTGAAGCGCCT